>Ga0207849_100383_pt1 | contig 16258 bp, 13 predicted proteins | sample TtaePargueraPR_12_FD_187277 | JGI IMG/M metagenome (GOLD analysis project Ga0207849, IMG submission 187277) | Aerobic enrichment media microbial communities from Bioluminiscent Bay, La Parguera, Puerto Rico - Tt and P2 (4) (SPAdes) | ecosystem: Environmental > Aquatic > Marine > Unclassified ...
CGTCATCGATAATCAATTCCACTTCCCCGTTTGTCAGCAGTTGCATCAGGATGGTGACATTTTGTGCCCCCGAGTGACGAACAATATTAGACAGCGCTTCACGAACCACGTGCAGAATATGAAACTCTTCGTTCACGGTGAGCCGGCAATTGACAAGTCGATTGTCAAAACTGATATTCAATTGTGAACGCTGTGAAAATTCATCAATGGTGGCTTGTATCGCATAGCCCAGGCCGCGCAAATCCATATGCACACGGAATGTTGTCAGTAATTCTCTAAGCTCCCGATATGCATTATCCAGCCCCTCCCGCAGCTCCTGTACAACCGGTGCCAGTTCACTGTCATTGGCCTTGGACTGAAGTCGAGATACCTGGATTTTCATGAATGATAAGGATTGTGCCAGCGAGTCATGGAGCTCGCGCGCGATTGAAGCGCGTTCCTCCAGCACCGCCAGACGTCTTCCCTCTTCATCATGACTCTGGTATTTGGCTGTCATCGCGAGCAAACGAGCGGTGATTTCCAGCACCTTGACCTCTGAGTCTTCAAGAAAACGGCCCTGCTCCATTTCAACCAACAATACACCAACCCCATTACTCACGCCGGAGAAGGTCACCGCCAGGCAAGTCAATTGCTCATCTTCAGCGGAGAGATAGTCAAATGTCGACACCCCTGACTGCATCAACTCGTCAAATATCTTGTTGGAGATTATGGGCGGCTTATGGTGAGAAAAGATGATTCTCTCTTTGGCAATGACTGCAGCATCATCTGTATAGATAAGTGCCGCATTAACAAAGCTCATGGTCCGTTCCAGTGAATACAGAAACTTGAGCAGGGTTCGCTCGCTCAAGACATCCTCACTGGCCGTCTCGATAAACTGCAGCAGGAAGTCCTGGGCGCGAATCAAACTCCGCATATGCTCACTGGTCCGGTGCGCCCAGGTGACCTCCGACTCGTAACTTTCCATTTGCGCAGATAACTCAGACACCCGATGCTCAAGCTCGGCGAACTCATCAATGGCTCGTCGTTCGGGCTTATCCCCCGTCTTTAAATGGATAAACCCCAATAAGTTATCCAATCGTTCAACCAGTACTTTTCTGGCACTGACGGCCAGGACCAATATACAGCTAAGCACGAAAATCATGCTTATGGCCTGAAGTAAGGCAATGATGGATTGTTTGATATCGCTATCTTTGTGCAAGGCTGCGCTGAGGTCATCGTAGGCACTGGCGACTCTCTCAGCCACGCGCAACTGGGCTGTGACCCGCAGGTTAAACTGCGCGACATCAGCAAAGTTTTTTTGCTCTCTTTCCACTCTGTGTACTGCTTTGACGATGTCAGGATTGTCCTGACGTAACATCCACAACACCTCGGGATCTGTGGTGTCGAGGAAGTGTCGCTGCATGGACTTGAATGTTGTCTCCGCTTGTTGAAGCTCAATGGCCTGAATATGAGAAAGCTGACGATGCCAGTAAAGCTTCTGTTCGTTAACTTTATCTATAGCTGACTGGCTTGAAGGGATATAATCGAGTAGAAAGATTGTTCCTGACTGCATCAGCAAAACACTGGTTGCAATACACAGCAGCAACATAATTAATTTGGCATAGAGTGCGCGTCTGCTGAAGCTATTCAGCAAACTGGCAAGGAAGCGTTTTTTTCTCGCCATACTCATCTGCGCCTCAGCAAAGCATGACGAAAATGAAAGGTGGTCGTGATGAGCTTGTTATTATTCTGTCTAATCATGCTTAGTGGCATATTTGCCCTGGTATTTGGCTTCTGGTGGGACAGTACCGCTCCCTTCAAAGTCCATGTTTCGATGCTGGCATCCGTACTCGCCGTTTTTCTCTCAGCCATTCTTATCATTAATATATATCCAAAAATCCATCGTCGCCGTTTGTCAGCCGATCTTTCTGTGGGGAAACTGGACCATGTTGCCTGGGGACATGATATATCCAGCAAACTGTCCACACCTGCAGCGGTTGTCGAGGGCTACAACATCAAGTTTGCCAATAACGCCTTCCTGAAAGAGTTGGGGATGAGCGGGATGCGTGATTTTATCACCGACATGCCCCTCACTAACCTCGTTCACCCCAGCAGTCATCAGACACTGACCAACCTCTTCAGTGAACAGGATGACCAGCAAACATCAGAAACAATGATGCTCAGAATGCTCTATGTCGATGGTACGACAATCCCTGTTCATATGTCATTATCACCACTGGCAGCGGCAGAGGCGCCTAACCAGTTCCTGCTTCAATTCACCACATCGTCTTCTATAGAGCCTGTCGCTCAGTCATCTGGTGACGAGTTCACCTACCATATGCTGATCGATCGCGTTGAGCAGATAATCTTTCAGATAGATGTCGAGCAAACTTTTATTTTCCTCAATCCAGCATGGCAACGTTTGCTCGATTACACTGCTGAGGAGAGTCTCAAAAAACCCTTGTTTTCATATATTCATCCGGAGGATATTCCTCTGGCTGAAGCCAGGCTGAATGCACTGACCGAGGGCAAGCGCCAGCAATGTCAATTCGAGTTGAGGCTGATCGCCAAGAATGGCCGCTCTCAGTGGTTTGAAATGCGAGCTTCAACTATTTCCCGTCTGAAAGGAGAACGCACCAGTATCATCGGCACTTTGACCGACATCAGTCGCATGAAACTCACCTCGGCCGGTCTGCGTGCCAATGCTCGCACAGCGACTGACATGATCATGCCCAACATTCCCTGCATGCTCTACCGCTGCAAAAATGACCGTAACTGGACTTTTGACTTTGTCAGTGAAGGTTGTCTGGAAGTGACTGAGTACCAACCCTATGAAATCACTAACTCTCTGCATTTTAACTACATGCAACTCATCTACCCTGAAGATCAACAACGTGTCTGGGAGCATGTTCAGAATCAAATCAACAAACAACGCAGTTTTCAGATCATCTACCGTATTCTCACCCGCAGCAATAAAGTGAAATGGGTGATGGAACGTGGTAAAGGCATCTTTTCCGGTAGTGATGAGCTGTTAACGCTGGAAGGCGTGATTATTGACCTCAGCAACGATGACTATTCAGCGCTGCAATACGGTCTTGATCAGATACTCAATACACCGTCCATGCATTGAAAAACAGCTCGATTTTCATCCTCCTTATTGCAGGCAAAAAAAAGGAGCCACATCAGTGGCTCCTTTTTCATTAAGCTTTGTTAAAAGCTGCGAGAGATATAGGCGATGAACTGATCCTCGCCGCGGTTTTCACCATTAACAGTCCACCAATCTTCATCAGCATTGGTGTCGGTGTAGTTAACCCCTACGGTCCAACCTTCTGAACCCGCCAGTGTCAGGTCTTTGCTGAGACCAATCAGATAGTCTGTGTAGTCATAATCGCTGTAATTTTCGACATCCAGACGACCGATGTGCGCTGTCAGATTAATACCCATTGGCAAGCCATAATCAAAGTTCAGCTCATAATAGCCTGTTCCTTTACTGTCGCCCTGACCGCCAACCTTATTGCTCAGACCACCCCAGTCAGTCAATGTACGGCTGTATTTAGCGGTGAACCATTTCCAGCTGGCAGCGAGATATACTTCTGTGGTGTCGAAGCGTTCACCATCCAAACCGTCATTCTCACGGTCAGGGTAATAGAACTGCAGCAAACCGACATCAATACCAATATCATCCGTCAGTTGATGGTAGTAACCACCGTAAAAGTCAACTTCAATGCTGTTGCCAACATTCAAATCTTCTTCCAGTGTGGAAGCCCACACGCCGGCATACCAGCCACTGGCATGCGCGTAATCGAAACCGCCCTGCAGGGCAACGTCTTCGTCTGTGTAGTCAATACCACGGAATACATAGGAGCTGAAAAGTCCTACATTGGAGCTAAAGCTGTGCGGTGACACCTCTTCAGCGTGAACCACAGTGTTTGCAGACAATGCGGTACCCGCCATCGCCATCGTAAGTAATAATTTTCTCATTCTTAAATCCTTCCTCTTGGTTGGTGATTGTTTACCCCTAACTACAAATCAAATTCTTTTCTTTATTCAGGATGGGTTCCCAACTCAAGCTCTGCGCCATCATCCATTGGTGCCAGATAATCAATCACGAGCTGACGATAGTTATCGAGGCCTTTGTACTCGGATAAATCAGGGTGCAGGTTGGTCAACACACGACGCAGACGTTTGGCCCAGCGAGGATAGGTTTTCAGATCATCGATGCTGGCCAGATAACCGCGAATGCTGAAAGCCATGGCATTGCTGCGCGGCAATCTGAACAGGGCTTGTAACTCTACCCGAAGATGCACTTTTTGCCCCACATTGTCCGCAGTGACTGACACATTGTCCGGTCCCCACAGAGGATATTCTTCAGGAGAGGTATCCAGACGCGGATTCACCGTCATGGTCCAGTTCAGACGGCGTACCGGGCTGCCATACTGCAGGTGCAGCAGGTATTTCAGCGCGCGGTCAAAAATACCCAGCTCATTAGCCTGCGGCACCGGACCATGCCATTCCTTGAAAGACATACCGGCATCAAATGCCAGTGACCAGTCAGCCTGACTGGTGATAATGCCCATATCTGCAAACAGATCATCATCGCGCTGATCCATCACCACCCAGTCACCCTGGACCTGGCGGCCAACGTACTCGAATGGCTCCATTGGCAGAGTCGATTCGTCACCGAATACAAACTTCTGATCGATACCCAGCGGTTTGTTAACCCAGTGCCAGTTATCGCCATCTCTGGTCAGCTCAAATAAATCCGGGTAGTCCCTGGACAGGGATTCCATCACCAGTTCGACCATATCCCATTGCGCATCCATCATATGCGGCAGCGCAATGTAGCGGCCGGGATCATTCTCCAGCGTGATGCGTCTGTCTTCACATTCGGCCAGATAATGTTCATCAATATCGATCGCATGCTCAAACACGGAACCTGGCGCACCAGGGGTATGCTGTTCGATATTGACGCTGTACATGTATTCGTCTTCAGCAAACGGGAACGGGAAACGGCGAATCGCTTCCGCAGAGTTGCTGTAGCTGTAGTCGTCGCGGAATGTCTCTTGTTTAAATGCGATAGTCTTAGCCATATTCATCACTTATTCCTCAAAGGTTGACCACGAGTTTTGAGCACTTGGCCCGTGATACACACGGCATAATGCTTCTGCCTTCGGCCTTTTCATGGTCGGAAAGGTAATGGTCGTTATGCATAATCACGCCGTCGCAGGACACCACCTCCAGTTCGCAGCGTCCGCAGGCACCACCACGGCACAGGAACGGTGGCTCGGCACCGGCCTCTTCCATGGCTTCAAGCATGCTCATATCACCCGGCACAGTGACTTCCATGCCGCTCAGAGCCAGTTCGACAGTGAACTCATCACCTGAAGGCGGTGCCGTGAACTCTTCGCTGTGAACATGGTTATCCGGCCAGCCCAGGTTTTTTGCATGCAGATGTAAAGCCTTGACCATGGGTTCGGGACCACAGGTGTAGACATGGGTCCCCAGCGGCTGGTGACTCAATAGATCCGGTATGTCCAGACGTTCGCCTTCACTGTCGACATAAAAGTGAACGCGATCACCGCACATTTCCTGTAATTGCTCACGGAATGCAGCATGCTCGGGCGAACGGTATGCATAATGCAGTTCATAGTCATAACCCAGGCGGTTCAGGTCGGAAATCTGTGACATGAATGGCGTGATGCCGATACCACCGGCAATCAGAATATGCCGGCGACCGAGCTTGGAAATCGCAAATAGGTTGACCGGATAGGTGATTTGCAAACGGGTACCCGGTTTCACCTGTTCGTGCATATAGACCGAGCCACCACGAGAGTTTTCCTGCTTGCGTACCGATATGTGGTAACTATCTGAGTTGGCGGTCGAGCCCATCAGTGAATAGGGATTACGGTGAATCCGGCCGTTGATATCCATCGACACCACGACATGACTGCCACCGGAAAAATGCGGCAAAGGCTCACCATTTTCCTGAACTAGGGTGAAGTGCTTGACGACCTCAGTCACCTGTTCCACTTCAGCCACTTTTACATTTAATACACTCATGGATAAATCTCCTCTGCTGCCGGGATATTGCCCGGCTCCTCAGCATCCACCATGACGCCCATATAGGCGCCCAGACGGCGTGAGAAATGGTCGCGAACAAACAGATGACGACCGCAGCCGCTGCATTGATGAATACTGTGATGCACGTTTTTATCGGTGGTTTTGCAGTGAACGCAGTAGACCGATCTGGCGAGGGTACCGCTCAGTTCTTTTTCCACATTACGGTCCTGAACACCGAAGACTTTCAGTTCATCAAGCACTGCCCAGATGAAAGCTTCGCTTCCGGCAACATAAAACTGTGTGCCCATCAGACAATCAGGTAATTGCTCCCTGAGTGCAGCCAGCACGGCCTCGCCTGACTCACAGACCTGCAGACCTTCCGGTACCAGCTTGGTAATGATGTCAGCGTATTTCTTTGATGCCGACGCGTCGTCGGCAAACAACAACTTGATTGGCTCACGGGGACACATTTGTTGAAATAACTTCAGTACAGCAATGCCACCTTCGCCTTCAGCGATGACAACATGGCCGGTCGCATGCTGCTTCCAGACCAGTGAGTCATACAGGGGTTTGCTTCTGATCCAATATCCTCTTTCCATTGCTTTTTCCTCATCTTGTTGCCCCTGCCACTTCCCTGTGACATGCCAGGCAGGGTGACTACTATTGTTCGGGATGAGTACGCAGACGCATCGGGTCGTAGAAAGGTGTCTTGACGACATGGGCTTTGACCGGTGTCTCCGCGGCAACCACTACCTGAGTGCCGATTTGGGAGAATTCCGGTTTGATGTGCACCATGGCAATTGACTTCATCAGGTAACGGCTGAAGCTGGCACTGGTGACCACGCCGATTTCTTTACCATCTTTGATAATTTTGGCGCCCTCAGGCATCGCTTCACTGCTCTGACAGACCAGACCGGCCTGCTTGAAGCGTTCGCGGCCTTTCAGTTGGAGCAGGGCCTGCTTACCGATGAAGTCGCCTTTTTTGTTCAGATCCACACACCAGTGCATATTGACTTCCCAAGGGGTGGTATCGCCCTCCGGCATATCAAAGGGATAGAACAGCAGCGCCGCCTCAACGCGGGTCAAATCCAGTGAGTCCCAGGAAGCGGCAATCACACCATAACGATGACCTTTCTCCAGGATCATGTCCCAGATATGCACCGCATCCTCACCTCGGCAGTACACTTCATAGCCTCGTTCACCGGAATAACCGCCACGGGCGATGATCACATCACGACCGAACAACTGGGTTTCGACATGTTTGAAATACGGCAGGCGGGCGAGATCAACTTCGACTTCAGGGTCCAGAACATCAACGGACCGCGGTCCCTGCAACGACAGGATATGGACATCGTGGTCCTGTTCAATCGTCACATCCTGGCCTTCAGCCAGTCTGGCCAGCGTTTCCTGAGTACAGCCGCCGCCATGTGAAATACGGTATGAGTCTTTGGCATCGCAGATGATCATGATGTCATCGACCAGCGCGCCCTCCTCATTGACCTCGGCTGCCAGTCGGGATGTGCCTGGCTCAAGTTCGGTCACATCAATAGCGACCAGTTGATCCAGCACTTTCAGTGCTGCAGGACCACTGACATTAACAATATTCAACGCTGAAACGTCATAGAGACCAGCACGGGTTCTGACCGCGATAACCTCTTCATGCGGGTCAGTATGGTAATGCTGCGGGATAGGCATACCCCAGATAACGTCATCCAGCTTGCAACCAAGCTCGCGATGGCGTTCGTTCAGCACTGAGTTACGGGTAACTGCCGCATCGGCGGCTTCGATGGGTTGGGTAGATTGGCTCATGGCTCTGACTCCGGCTGTAACAAAAATGTAAGCTTAGGAAAAACTTATCGGAATCAGACCTATGCGGAAATTCCCATCATGGCGTACTCCTTTTAGAGTAGCTGTTGGGCGTGCAGAACTCGACGCTTCAGTACCCTGGCTGAAACTGGAGAAAAACGGGAATAAAGTTGGGAGTGTCAGCTAGAGCTGCCCCAGGCTACGCAGTTCATGCACCATTTCGATGGCAACCTGGGCTGATTCGGCGCCTTTGATTATCATCCTCTGCTCTGCCTGCTCCTGATTTTCGACAGTGAGGATCGCATTAGCGAGAGGCACACCCGTATCAATCTGGATATTGGATAAACATCTTGCCGATTCGTTAGCAACGACCTCGAAATGATAGGTTTCACCACGGATGATGCAACCTAAGGCAATCAGACCGTCAAAACTGCCACTGAGAGCGAGTTCGTTGACCATGAATGGAATTTCCAGGGCACCTGGCACCGACTTGATGACGATATCCAGTTCTGCCACACCACTTTCTCTGAGTTGTGCCAGGCAGGCAGACAGGAGACCATCGCCCACCGTCTGATTAAATCTGGAACGAACTATGCCAATTTTCATGCCGCTACCATCCAGGTCCGGTCTGGTTACAGCCCCGCTCAAATCAGTGGTCATGATGTTTTAAGTCCTTTATGGCATCACACGGACAGGAGAGATTCCCGCCCGTGTGATTTTTAAAACAGGATTATTCAAAATGCGTCCGCAGCTCTTCTTCGATTTCGAAGATATCGCCGACAATGCCATATTTGGCAATGGTGAAAATGGAAGCACCAGGATCGGTGTTAACCGCGACAATGGTCGGTACATGCTTCATACCTGCCATGTGCTGGATAGAACCTGAGATACCCATGGCGACATAAAGCTTACAGTTACCGACAACTTTGCCTGATTGACCAACCTGTCTGGATTTAGGCAGCCACCCGGAATCCGCAATCGGGCGAGAACAGCACAAAGTCGCGCCTGAAAGGTCTGCCATTTCACGGAACTCATCCACGTTACTTTCTTCACCAATACCGCGGCCAATCGACATGATGAAGTCCACTGTGGTGATATCGATATCATCCGCGCCTTCCGGTTCAACATAACGCACGTTCTGAGAACGACTTCCTACACTGGTCATGTCCACACTGCTGGTATTCGGGCTACCCGCCTCTTCATCTGCTTTAAAGACACTGGCACGCACAGTCAGAATCACACAGTCCTTACCGGGAAAATCCATTTCAACATGGACTTTTTCGTTGTAACCGGCACGGGTCACGACCAGGTCATCACCGTCATAAGCCAGCTTGAACACGTCGGTCGCAAAACCGTAGTTACCTTTGCGTGCTAAAGTGGCTGCAAAACCGAGGCTGTCAACGGAATGAGGAAGCAATACAACTTCAGGTGTGTAGGTTTCCATCAACGATGTCACGGCCGCTTCATGGATGTCTGCATCAAAGTCTTCAGAATTGACCTTGACTGCGACAACCTCATCAACGCCACTCAGTGATAAATCACTCAGATAGTTTTCCGATTGCTGTCCAATAATCGCTACCACGACTTTGTCATCAGCTTGACGAATATCCTGTGCTGCCGTAATCACTTCAAGTGAGATTGGACGCAGTTCATTTTGGCGACTTTCTGCCACTACAAGGATGGTTTTCATTACACTTCTCCCTTGAATTCTCTAATAATTTCTGCCAGTTTCGCTGCCTGTTCTGCCGGTGTGCCGTCGATCATCGTAGCCATACCTTTTTCTGGGATGTACATGCGACGAACATGCGCGAATGTGGCGTCGACGCCAACCTCTTCCGCTGACAAACCAAGATCGGACAGACTCAGTTCATCAATCGGTTTAGCTGCAGCCTGCTTGATACCTCTGAGGGAGGCATAGCGTGGCGTGTTGATGCCCAGTTGAATTGTCAGTACGGCAGGACAACTGATTTCAACTTCCTGCCCCAGGCCACCTTCCAGTTCTCTGCTGGCAACCGCTTTGCTGCTGCCCGGTGTGTAATCAAGGCCAGCTACAACCGCTGCATGCGGCCAGTTCAGATAGGATGCGAGTGAAATACCGGTAGAGGCATCGGCATTATCAGATGACTGAACACCGGCAAAGATCATGTCCGGTTTTTCCTGTTCGGCAACAGCGGCGAGAATGCGTCCTACCGTAATTGAGTCAGAACCTTCCATCTCATCACTCCAGACTCTGATCGCACGATCAGCCCCTTTAGCCAGACATTTTCTGAGACTTTCCTCGACCCTGTCAGGTCCGACAGAGACAACAACCACTTCCACCTCGGTGTCTGATCTTTCTTTGATGCTCATGGCCTCTTCCAACGAAAAGTCATCCCATTCGTTCAGGTCATAAAGCAGGAAATCCTCATCCACATCCAGTTGGTCGTCACGAATTTCAAAGTCATCATCGAGCGATGCAACTTCTTTGACTGCAACTAAAATTTTCATGCTATTTCTCCTAATTTGCTGTCTACATCAGCTTTTTGTGCAGTGATTTCACTGCTGGTATTGCCTGGAAAACCAGGAAAACAGGGTGAACCTGACTGCCGGGTCCGGATCTTCGTGCAGGGACCATTTGTCCTCTTTGTGAAGCGCCGGATTCTGTACCAGCAAAAGTCGGTTCAGATAAAAAGGGTCTTCTAGTAATGGCAGGAGCGTCTCGCGCCTTGCGCTTTTATTGGTGACTACACCTCTGCGGACGTCCGCGACCGGTGAGCGGACCATACTTTCTAGTGTGGTTTGTCTGGCGCTGGGGTTGTGAGCGACTGCAGCGAGAATATCGATTTCTTTCTCTTCAGCCAGACTAGCGAGCACCTCCGGAGCGGTATTGGACTGATTGCCAACCGCGGCACGTACCCAGACCTCTTTGTCGCGTGAGAGCTGTTTTAAGAGTTCTTGAGGTGTTTTGGTATTTCTTGCCACGGCGCGTCGCACTTCCTTATCTTCATCAGCAGCCAGTATGTGCAGTTGTTGTGATGTTAATTTCGGACTGAGTGCGACCCACTGCCGGACCCATCGGTCTGCGTCGTGAATCAATAATTCGATGATCTCTGCTGAGAGGTTTTGCCTGGCGGCAACAGCTCTTCTGACATAATCAGAACTGTCCTGAGCAAGCTCTTTAACTAAAGAGTTGGACAGCCGCTGTTGACCGGCAATCGCACGACGTACCGAGTAATCGGGATGAGCAGCAAGATAGGCAAGCAACCTTGAAGCTAATATCTGATTGCCTGCCGCATGTCTGACCACCACGACATCTTCATGTCTGACCGCCTGTTCCAGGATATCTTGTGGACAATCTGCATGAGCCGCGACAGCCGCTTGAACAAAGTGATTGCCGCGTCCATAAAGCTTATTCAGAATGCTGGCAGGCGTATTGGCATGCGAGGCCAATTCCGCATCAAACTTATTACCGAATCGGGCTTCCACCACGCTCAGCACTTCGGCACTGGCATTGGGGTTCTTCGTCACCGCCCGGATAATATTTGCAACACTGGTCTGTTCCACAATAGTGAGCAGTATGTCAGCTGCCGTGTGGGCATGCTGGGCAATCAGACAAATCAGTTCCTGACTGTCCTGACTGTTGAAGATATCGGCCAGGGTCTGACTCTGAGTTGCCGGGTTCTTCTCCACTCTCAAGCGAACAGCGTCATCATCAAGGCCGGCCAGCAAAGCGAGCACTGTGGCCGGTGTGTGCTCCCAGCGAGCCAGCTTCAGCACATCACGACGTCGACCACAGAGGATGTGTTTCAGACCATCCCGTTGTTCGCTGTCTGAGATGTCATAAACGGCAGCAGCACTGTATATATCAGCCAGTTCAATGGCCGCCGAAACCAGCTCTTCAGCTGATTCCGGCACCGCTAATTCAAGCTGCTGCTGTGTCATCATCTTCAGGCTCTTCAGCATCGAACTCAACACATTCCGTGATCAGTTCAATCAGCTCTTTCACGACGAACTTGTCCTCATAACCGGCTGTTTTACGTGCATCTTCAAACATGGTCAGATCTTTCGGACAGGAGACGATAAACACATCCAGATCATCGATTTCACCAGCCTCACGGATACGGTTTTCTGACGGCTTCTCCAGGCCAACAGGATCTGGAATCCAGATTCGGCCGCCACCCGCGCCACAACAGAATGAGTTATCCCTGTTGCGATCCATTTCAACCAGCTCACAGCCAATCATTTCAATCAATTCACGCGGCGCGTCGTAACCTTTGTTGTAGCGGCCCAGATGACACGGGTCATGGAAAGTAACCCGGTAGTCGAGTTTTTTCTTGATTTTCAGTTTGCCTTCCTCAAACAGCTGCTTGAGAACAGTGGTGTAATGCTGAATTTCAAACTCACCGCCAAAGTCAGGATATTCATTCCTGATGGTGTTAAATGAGTGTGGATCCGTAGTCACAATAGAATTGAAGTCACATTGCTCTAATGTGCTGATATTGTTGTTGGCGAGGAATTCATACAGCCCCTCCTCACCGACACGACGAATATCATTACCCGCGTTCATTTCGGCTTCGTACAGCAGTCCGAAATCCACCCCTGCCTGACGCATCAATTTGGCAAAGGATTTGGTGACGACCTGGTTGCGAGGATCGAATGAGGCATAGTCCCCCACAAACCACATGATATCGACGGGCTCTTTACGGGCATCTTTAATGGTGAACGGTAATTCTTTGGTCCAGCGGGCACGTTTACGTTTGGACTCGCCCATGGAGTTGCCGTTTTTGTGGACCGACTGCAGGGTTTTTTGCAGGATCGGTTCCATATTGCCTTCGTCCACCAATTTACGGCGCATCTGCACAATAATCGGTACATGCTCGACAGCAACCGGACAGATCTCGACGCAGGCCAGACAGGTTCGACAGGACCACAGCGTCTCCATAAATACCTGTCCGACATCCTTGCCATGCACATCCAGCTCTGCCTCTTCAGGCAACTCTTTTTTCTCCAGTGCGTTGTTGGCAAACTCACGCAGAGACAGAATCACATCTCTTGGCGACAAAGGCGCACCCACCGCATTAGCGGGGCAGGCTTCGTGGCAACGACCACACTTGGTACATGCATCGAGATTAAGCAGGTTCTTCCAGGTCAGATCGGTAATCGTTTTGACGCCAATTTCTTCCTGATCTTCAGGCACCATAGGCAGGCGTCGTCCGGCCATGGGGTCTTTGAACATCAGCGAGGCTGACGCAGTGAAGATATGTTTGACTTTGGTGAACGGAATCAGCGCAACGAAGGCCAGCGCCAGGATACCGTGGAACCACCACAGGCCGGTACGGAAATCGCCTGCTGCCTCCGGCCCCATACCGAGACCATGAAACAGGTGCGCAATGCTTGCGCCAACCGGCGACCACCAGCGGTATTCCCACACGGTCGGGTCATCCATCAACCAAATCAGGCGGGACGCTTCCAGCAGAAAACCGGTAATGAGAATAGTGATAAAAACCCACAGGAATGCCCAGTCTTCTCGACGATAGGCACTGCGGTCGTAATCCGGATCGCCTGGTTCGCGATCGGGACGTGTGTAATCCAGTTTAGGTAATTTGAGCCATTTACGGCGATACATCATGTATACCAGGCCGGCAATAGCCGCCAGGCCTGCAATATCCAATATCAGCGAAAACCACAGATAGAAATCGCCGTACCAGAAAGTAATCCCGAACAAGGGTTCGAGAATGTCATATTCCAGCGTAATAGTGGCTGTCCCGATGAACAGCAGAACAAAGCCGAAAAATATACCTGCATGCGCTTTACCCGCCGCTGTATCGCGACGTTTTATGGTGCGATGCGTCATCATGGTTTTGACCATGTCCCAGAAACGGGAAAGGAATTCACCCCATGACGCATCCGGCTTTCCGCGACGATATTTTCTCACCTGGACATAACAGCCATAGAGAAAAACCGCGATGGCCGAATAGCCAATGGCATAAAACAGATAAATGGATGAAGTCTGAAAATCTTGGAACAGAATTCGGGTAATTTCTTGTGCTTCGTTCATGACACACCTGCCAGCTTGGAATAGGAATAATGAGTGCGGAGGTTAGTGGGATGTGCTGCCACCCAAAGGCGGCAGCACATAACCATTTACTGACTAGATCTTGTATTCGATCTCATGGTTACCACCCGGCTTGTGCGGGGTGCCCCATGCCACGGTTTCACGTTTGTACGGCAGAGGATATTGTGGATTTTCTTCCTCAATTTCCCTTGCGATACGTTGACCGGTGAAGGTGGCATCGGCAATCAGACGAGGCGCTTCGGCATCACCAATCAGGTAAACACCCTTGATACCGTTTTCTTCCCATTCTGATTGACGCTCTTTGAGCTCTTTGTACAGGGCATTGTCAGACTTGCGTCCGGTGACCAGTACTAATGAATCAAACTCAAGCCATCTGTGGGTTTTATTCTCTTCACGAGGATAAACACCAGGACCGCGATAGCTACGTTTAGAACCATCACCCCACATGTTGTAGATTTCCAGACGGTTCTTCTCGATACGGGTACAGAAGTGATCGCCGATTTCTTCAACGCCCAGTTCATGCAGACGACGCATCATGTTTGGATATTCCAGCGTGAAGTGCATGTAGTTACCCAGATGCACACCAGCCACGATGGTCACTTCATGACCTTCTGAAGCCAGTTTTTCAGCCAGGCTCGGTGTCATGAAATAGCTATCAGCACTCAGAATCACAACGCGTTTGCCAATTTTCTTCTCGCCAGACAGAACCTGCTCTGGAGTCAGCTGTTCAGGCTGTGACGCATCGGCACCAGGAATCGGCGCGTGAGTCAGACAGTTCTCACCATCAGTGGTCCAGTGAGAGCCGGTAGCGATAACGACTTTTTCAGCACCGTATTCCAGCACATCGTTAGCAGTCAGCGGTTTCTGGCCCAGCGCAATCACATTGTGCTTGTTCTTTTTAACCAGCTTGTTGAGCTGAGTTTCACGGTAATCACGGTGATAACCCCACTCGCCAAGACCCGGCAGCGTTACGACCTGGTTCACATGACCACCGATTTTTTCGGCTTTGTCGTACAAGTGAACGGTATAGCCACGTTCCATCAGGACACGGGCCGCTTCTGAACCGGAAGGACCGGCACCGACAACCAGAATCGAATCTTCCGAGCCGGCTTTAGCAAATTTTTCAGGGTGCCAACCACGACGGTACTCTTCACCAGCTGTGGCATTCTGAGTACAGATCATTGGCGGACCACCGATTTCCCAACGGGAGATACAGACGTTACAACCGATACAGACACGGATATCGTCGTAGCGACCTTCTTCAATTTTCTTCGGCAGGAACGGGTCAGCAATGGAAGGACGGGCCGCACCAATGATGTCGACAACACCTTTGGTGACGATCTCAGTCATTTTTTCAGGGTCTGTATAACGACCAACACCCAGAACCGGTTTTTTAGAGACACGTTTTACATGCTCAACCCAGGGAACGGTATGACCTTGCTGGTAGAAACGTGACGGACCGGCATCCTCACCCCATTCGGCGATGTCACCTACGGTGATATCCCACAGGTCGATGAAGTCATCAGCCAGTTCGATGAATTTGATACCGTCTTCTTCAACTTCGATTTGGTCCGGACCGTAAATGGTATCGATGGCAAAACGAGTCGCAATCGCACAATCATCACCCACCGCTTTACGGACTTTTTCCAGTGTTTCAACCCAGAAACGGGCACGGTTTTCCAGGCTGCCGCCATAACCGTCAGTGCGCTTGTTGTAGTAAGGGTTCAGGAACTGCAGTGGCAGATAGGAGTGCGCACCGTAAACGTAAACGATGTCGAAACCGGCATCACGGGCACGATAAGCTGCCTCAACGTAGTACTGCTGGACCATCTTGATATCATCAAGGTCCATTTCTTTACAGTAACTTAGGGTTTCGAATTCTGATGCGAACTGGCTTGGGCCACGCGGTGTTGCGCGGCTTTCCATATTCGGTGCATGCGCGGCGCCGTACCACATTTCGATACCGGCCAATGCCCCGTATTTGTGGACTTCATCGGTCATCGCTCGCAGGTTGCGAACATCGCCTTCGTCCCAGATACGTGCTGAGAGACGGTGGGTATCGTCAGATTCAGGATGGATCGAGCAGTATTCCGTATTCATCGCCGCCCAGCCGCCTTCCGCTTTCATTGAACGGTGTGCAGCCTGAAAACCGGGTCTGTCGGATCCTGCGCCGATACAATGAGGAACCTGATAAAAACGGTTCCGGAGTGTTTTGGGACCGATTTGAATCGGCTCAAACAAAATATCGTGTTTTGGATCGCGTGCCATTATATTTCTCCCTTTTAGTGAGTGTTGGCAACGCTATTGTCTAAACTGGAAAGTGGCTCAACAATTCCTAAGAGGGGTTACCTCCTAGGG
>Ga0207849_100385_pt1 | contig 16219 bp, 13 predicted proteins | sample TtaePargueraPR_12_FD_187277 | JGI IMG/M metagenome (GOLD analysis project Ga0207849, IMG submission 187277) | Aerobic enrichment media microbial communities from Bioluminiscent Bay, La Parguera, Puerto Rico - Tt and P2 (4) (SPAdes) | ecosystem: Environmental > Aquatic > Marine > Unclassified ...
CCGGCTGCGATTTTCTCGGTGATCGCGGCGGGCTGGACTATCGCCTCGGTCCGTCGGGCGCAGGGCTGTCCGGGGGCGAGTTGCAGCGGCTGGCCCTGGCCCGGGCCATTGCCGGCGGCGCGAGACTCTTGCTGCTGGACGAACCCACGGCCCATCTCGACGCCGAGCGCGAGGGCGCCTTTCTCCGCCAGGTGCGGACACTCGCCGCCGGCCGGACCATACTCATCGCCTCCCACCACGCGAGCGTGCGCGCGATCGCCGACCGCGTGATCGATCTGGGAGCGCCGCGATGATCCCGCTCTGGACGCGCCTTGGACGCCCTTACAAGGGCCGCATCGCCCTCGCCTTCGTGCTGGCGGGCGCCGGCGGCATCATGGCGGCACTGCTTCTGGGCATCTCCGGCTGGTTCCTCACGGCCAGCGCCCTGGCCGGGGCGGCGGGGGCCGGCCAGGCCTTCAACCACCTCTATCCCAGCGCCACGGTGCGCGGCACCGCGATGGGGCGTATCCTCGCGCGCTACGGCGAACAACTGGTCGGCCACGACGCGACGCTTCGCCTGTCGGCACGCCTGCGGCGTCGCCTCTTCGAAGCGACCGCGAATGCGAAGCCCGGCCTGGCCCGGCCGGATACGGACAGCCTGTCCGTCTTCCTCGACGATGTGAAGGAGGGCGAAGCCGCGCTCCTGCGCCTCCTTCTCCCGCTGGTCTCGGCGGCATGCGCGGGCCTGGTCGCACTGGTCTTCGCCGCGCTGGCCGGAAGCGGCGCGCTGGTCGCCGTCGCGGCCGGCTTTGTCCTTGCCGCCAGTATCGGCCGGTTCGGGATGGCCGAACAGCGCCGGATCGACCGCCGCCTGCAGACCCTGTCGGACGCCTACCGGCGGCAGGCGGCCTCGCTGGTGGAAGACCGCGTCGAGCTGGAAGCGCTGGGCCGGTTCGGCGAAGCGGCCGACGCGCTGGCCGCCCTGGCCCGGGACAATGCCGCGGAAACGCTGCGCGCGGGGCGCCGCGCACGCGTCGCAGCGGCCCTGACGGCGATCATCGGCGGTCTTTCCGCCATCGCCGCGATCGCCCTGGACCGGGATGCCGGCACAGCCCTGCTGGCGGGCACGGCCCTGTCCGTGCTGGCAGCCCACCAGGCGCTCGCCATGGCGCTGGGCGCCTGGATGACCTATCCGCGTACCGCGCTGGCCCTGCAGCGGATCGATACGCGCCTGTCGGCGCCGCCCGCGGTCAGCGATCCCGATCCGGGCGCATCGCCGCCCGCCGGGATACTGCCCCTCGACGCGCGCGGGCTTGTCGTCGGGCCGGACGCCGGGCACCCGCTGGCCTGTATCGACGGCCTGACCATCACGGGCTCAAGCGTGACGGAGATCACCGGCCCCTCGGGGGCAGGAAAGACGACTCTCCTGGAAACGCTGGCGCGTCTGCGGATGCCGCTGGACGGAGAGTTGCGCTATGGCGGCCGGGCCGCCGGCACGCTGCGCTCGGCAGCCGTGCGGCAGCATGTCGGCTTTGCGCCTCAGCTGCCGGACACGATGGCCGGCACCGTACGCGAGGCCCTTCGGCTGGCCCAGCCCGATGCGGACGATACCCGTCTGCTGCAGGCCTGCGAGACCGCCGTCTTCGCGCCCGGCCAGCGCGGCGGGGCGGATCTGCTGGAGCTGCGTCTCGAGGACGGCGGCGCCAACCTGTCCGGAGGCGAGCTCCGGCGGCTCGCGATCGCGCGGGCGCTCCTGCGTGACCCCGATCTCCTCCTGCTGGACGAACCCCTCGCCGGCCTGGACACTCCCATCCGCACGGCGCTGGGCCGGAACCTCGCATCCTGGGCGCTGCGTCACGATGCCGCCATCCTCGTGGTGACTCACGCCCCGGACGCCTTGCTGTGGCCGGGACTCGTTCATGGCCGCCTCGAACTGGATCCGTCGCCGGGCTGTCACGAAGCTGGCTGAACCGGACCAATTCCCGTACTTGTGGTGTGGGAATTGGAGTATCGCGGATGCGACTGACGAATTTCACCAATTATGCGCTTCGCATGCTGCAATACGCAGCATTGAGGGGGGAGCAGGTCAGCCGCGTCACCGACATCGCGGAAATTCACCGCGTTTCCGTCCACCACATGGTGAAAGTCGCCAACATGCTCGGACGCCACGGCTATCTGGAGACGATACGGGGCCGCAGCGGCGGCGTGCGTCTGGCCCGTCCGGCGGGCGGCATCACGATCGGCGAGATCGTGCGCATCACCGAAGCGCCGCTGGAGCCGGCGGAATGCTTCAACGGCCGGCTCAACACATGCCCGCTGATCGGCGTCTGCCAGCTTGCCCGCACCTGGCAATGCGCGCTGGATGCCTTCCTGACGGTGCTCGACGGGACCACGATCGCCGACATCGCCTGCAACCGCGAGGAGCTGGAGGACCGGCTGTCGCTCGGCATCCCAGCCTCCGAGCCCGACCCGGCCGGAAGCTAGGTCCGGGCAGGCGGCATCAGATCCCGATGCCGCCGACGACGCGCGACCAGGTCAGCAGGTCGCCCGTCTGCAGGCTGCGCCAGCTGTACTGGGTCTGGTCGATGCGCAGAATGGCCGATGTCGTGTTGTCGAGCACGTAGTCGGCATCGTCGGCCCGCAATACGAGGACCGCGTGCTCACCGGTCGAGCGCGACCAGGCCGTAGCCATCGCCAGGCGTTCGGCGGGAACGCCGGCGGAGATGAGAGCGGCGCGCTTCTCCAGCGCATAGTCCTCGCAATCGCCATAGGCGACGCCTTCCTGTGACAGGGGCAGCAGCCACGCTTCGTCGCGGCCCCAGACGGCGCGGTCGCTACGATAGGCGATCGCGCGATTGATCTGGTCGTTGACGATGGCGGCCATGGTCAGCCACTGACCGGTCGGCGGTGTCTCGGTCGAGGCAGCGGCGGTGGCATGGTCTGCTTCGCCTGCCCCCTCGGTGGGCGCTTCCGCGGCTTCGTCCTGGCGGTTCATCTTGGCGCCCGAAGCGTCCGGCGCTGCATCCTGCTCGTCGGCCGTCTCGACGGGATCGAGCCCGCAGGCTTCGCGGTTGGACACGCAGAACTCGAAGGCGCCGCCCGGCGGCGGCACATGTTCGGCAACGCTGAAGCGCGCTTCAGTCTGGGACGACGTCGTCGCACAGGCCGCCAGCAGATTGGCAGCAGCAAGGACAGCAAAGAGCGCCAGGCCATGGGCACGCTTGCGAGCGCTGTTCTGGGTATCCGCGCATTGCGCTTGCATCGAGGTTCTCCCCGTTTCCGAACACGGGGAAAACCTGATCTAGACTTCAAAATTTGAAGTAAAAAAACTTGGTTAAAAGTGGTTAGTGTTATTTATTGGTAAATACACAATATAGAATTTTACACAAATCCGATTTTGAAAGTTCAAGAGGCCGCAACTATAAACCCGCCCTGCCGGAAGGCGGGGCGGGTAGCGGCCGTGCGCAGGAAAACAGGAGGCGCGGGCGATGCCGGGGCTGCGTCAGGCCGTCGAAATGAAACGGGTTTCGCCGCCACGGAGAAGACAGGCCGTCAGGACCCCCGTCTGGTAGGCCCCCGTATCCAGCCCGATCCGGCGGGCATCGGCATGCGCCTCCGGCTCCGGCGTGTGACCATGAACCACGATGCGCGACAGCCGCCTGCGGTCCTCCAGAAAGGCATCGCGTATCCACAAAAGGCTGGACTCGTCCTGCTCGTCGAGCGGGCGGTCGGGGTCCACGCCGGCATGCACGAAGAGATAGCAGCCACGCTCGGCGCTGAGCTGGAGATGCTGCAGAAGATCAAGATGCGTCTGCGGCAGGTTCCGGGCGAGGTCGTCACGCGCCTTGGCCCAGCCCGCCTCGTCATTCTTTCGCAGCGGCGGCCGCACTCCGTAGGATATCAGCGTCTCGTCGCCACCGAACTGGGCCCAGGTGGGGCCGATCTCGGGAGATGCCAGAAAATCCAGCATTGTCGCCTCGTGATTGCCCTTGAGAAAAACGGTTTCGAACTCGTCGCCTTCGGACAGCTCCACGAGAATGTCGAGGACACCGCAGGAGTCGGCGCCCCGGTCGATATAGTCACCGAGGAAGATGAGTTCGCAGGGCTCGCCCCGGACCGCATTGCGGATCTTGTTAAGAAGCCGGACGAGGAGATCGCGACGGCCGTGAACGTCGCCAATCGCGACGATCGTTCCGGCTGGCGGTGGCGGCCGGCGCGACGCGCCGGAGCGGAAGGGCAGCCAGTTCAGCATGGACAACAAACGCCGAGGCACATCGAACGATACTTCCGTTCTCTTGCCCCTCCCGGCGGTCAGTCTGCGTAGTACTTCCGGTAGGAGCGGTAGTAATATCCAGCGTTATCATAGCCATATCTGGCCTGCGCGGCCAGATCGACGCTGTTCAGGACCACACCCAGCACATTGGCCCCGGCCTGGCGCAGCTCGCCGATCGCCTTGCGCACGGCGGACACCGAGCTGTGTTTCCAGCGGGCCGTGACGATCACCGCATCCGCGCTCGACGATATCGAGCGTGCATCGGCGACCGCGAGCACGGGCGGCGTATCGAGCACGACGAGCTCGTAACGATCGCGCAGTTCCTGAAGCAATGCTTCGAAAGCTTGCGATCCGAACACGTCCCGGGGCGTGAAGGTCACCTCGGTCAGCGGCAGCACATCCAACCCGGACGCCTCGTGGCGCACTAGAATGCTGTCGAGATCGTTATCGCCGTTGAGATATTCCAGAATACCCGCCTTGGCTTCCGGTACGAGCGCGTGGCTGAGAAGACGGCGCCGAAGGTCGCAATCGACGACGACAGTCCGCGTGCCGGCCATCGCCGAGATCTCGCCGAGCACGCTGGAGACGGTGGTCTTGCCCTCTCCCGGGAGCGCGGAACACACGGCCACGATCTGGTTTTTCTGATCGATACCGCAGATGCGGATCGCAGAACGGATCGACCGGACGCTTTCGGAAAAGCCCGACATGGGTTTGTCGACCGCGTATTTGACGGGATCGATCTTTTTCGCGCCGGAAAGACGGGCGAAAAGGGCCGGCTTCAGCCGCGGGATCGACGCGATATGCGGCAGGTTGAGATTGCGTTCGATGTCGTCCTCGGTATTCAGCCCGCCATCGAGCATCTCCAGCAGGATCATCACACCTGCGGCGACCATGCCCGCGAGGATCAGGCCGATCGCAATGCGCACCAGCGGATTGATCGTCGCGGGCGCGCCGGGCGTGGTGGCACGCGCGACGACGCGTGCATCGGCGGAGGTCAGCGTTTCGGCCTCGTTGGTCTGACGGAAACGCGAGAGGAAGGACTCGAAGAGAACCCGGCTGGCCTCGGCCTCGCGCTCGAGTTCGCGCAGGCGGACAAGGGCGCTGTTGTCGCGCGCGAGCTCGCTCTGGGCGGCCGCCAGGCTCGCCTGCAGGGAGCGCACCCGTTCGCGCGTCGTATCGACATCGTTCTGCAGATTGGAGACGATCCGCTCGACGCCGGCCTCCATCTGGGCCTCGATATCGGCGATCTCGCGGTTGATCGTGAGGATCTGCGGGTGGCGCGGCCCGTAGCGGCTCGAGAGTTCGGCCAGCCGCCCGCGCGCGGCGCTTTCGCGCTGGCGCAGTTCCTGGATCACGTCGGAGCGCAGGATCTCGCCGATCGTTCCGGGAGACACGCCCCGGTCGAGCTGGGACTGAACGCTGTCGAGGCGGGCCGAAGCCGCGGAAAGCTCAGCGCGCTGGGCCGCAAGCCGGCTGTTGATGTCGGCCACCTGCTGCTCGGACAGCGTCGCGCCCTCGGTATCGAGAAGACCGTTGCGCTCGCGGAATTCGGCAACGGCCTGTTCGCGCGCGCGCACCTCTGAACGCAGGCTCTCCACGCGCTCGTTCAGCCACTCATTGGCCCGTTCCGTCGCCTCGAACTTCGCGTCGAGCTGGGCACTCAGATATCCGTCCGCATAGGCATTGGCGATGTCGCGGGCGAGGCTCGGCGTCTCGGAGCGCGCACTGATCTCGATCACATAGGTCCCGCCGACCCGTTGGGCGTCCAGACGCGAGAGAACCGCGCTGATCGCGCGTTCGCGCGCCTGCTCGTCGATGTCGACACCGAGCGTCTCGGCTGCGCCCTCATTGTCGTCCGAGACCTGGCTGGGCAGGAAATTCGCGAAGAAGCCGGAGACACCCGACTTCAGGCGCTCCATGCGGGTCGGCTCGCGAAGGGCGGGGTTGAATTCGGGAACATCCGTCAGGGAGAGATCGTCGACCACATCGCCGGCGATCTCCCGGCTCTTGATGACCTCGATCTCCGTATTCACGGCGGCCGCATCCGAAGGCACGCCCGACACGACGGATTCGAAATCGAAGACCTGCTGGCGCTGGACGTTCAGTACGAGCCGCGAGGTTGCGGAATAGACCGGCGTCTCCTGGGCCGAGAACAGCACATAGGCCAGCAACGTGATCGCGCCGGCAGCCAGGCCGCTCCAGAAACGGCGCCGAACAATTCCGATGAGGGATTTGATGTCCAGGAGATCGTCCTGATATGCCGTATCGGCAAAACTGCTGGTCTCTGACATCCAGGTCACTCAGCTATGGGATGACAAAAGAGGCCGGCCAACACCGTGACCGGCCCCCTGTTCAACATGGTCCCGGCTCAGGGCCGGATGACGAAGCTGACCGACACGACGTTGCGGGTGTAGTCCTGATTGCCGGCAGCACCGCTGGAGTCCTGTTCGGTATAGGCATACCCGGCTCTCACGCCGACATTCTCGGTCCAGAAATAGCTCACGCTGACGCTGCCACCGAAGCGCTCGTCCGTCCGGTCGATCGAGTTGTAGTCGTCCTGCCCCCAATTCACGGCGGCCGTGAGCACGACATCGCGGCGAAGTTCGTGGTCGACGACGAGTTCGAGCGCGCTGTTGGTGCGGCCTGCGCTACCGGCAACGGCCGATGCCTCGATGCTGCGCGATGCGGACACACCCACCGTGGTCAGCTGGGTGGGGAACCAGTCGACCGCAGCGGACACACTGGCGCCCTCCTCGGTTTCCTGGGACGGATCGTCATAGTCCCGCGTCGTATAACCGACACCGACTTCACCGCGGGCAATATGACGGATATCGAAATCGGCACCGACCTGGGCGGTGTAGCCGGACGAGTCGCGATCGATCGGCGCGTCCGGGTCCGGCGGAGACAGGTCGTAGCTTTCTTCCTCGTAGGACGCACGCACGAACCAGGACGTATCCGGGCTGACCGCATAGTCGCCGCGAACAGTCAGGGTCGTGTCGTCACGGTCTCGGAAGTCCTGATCGGCCACGGCACCGCCGAACAGAACCGAGTCGTCATAGTCGAAATTGGAGAATTCCGCCTTGGCCTCGGCGCGATACCGGCCGAATTCGCGATTGAAGCCGACGAAGGAGTCGAACTGGTCGTACTCGATCGGCTTGGCCGCCTGACCGGCCGCACCGGCCGACGTACGCGGCTCGGTATTGTCCGAATAGCGAAGACCGCCATCGAACCAGGTGCCGCGGACAACGTCGAGACGTCCGCCCACACCCGCCGAATAGTTGAAGACGCTTTCGTCACCGAAATCCATGTATTCGCGCTGGGTGGCGGACAGATCGGCCGTCAGGGCGTGGCGGGACCAGGTGGACTGAATGCCCAGGGTCGGGTTGACCTCGAGGATAACGTCCGTTTCCTCGTTCGAGGACGTAGCGAAGATATTGTCGTTGAACTCGATGCTGCCGCGCAACTCCGGCGAAAACAGGAAAGCGCCATGCTGATAGGCACTGGCGTTCTGGAGGGAGGCGCGGTCCATGACGCTGAGATTGCGATTGCGCTGGTACATCGTACCGGCATCCGCCTCGCTCATGGCCACACCGGACTGGGCTTCAGCTGCCGCACCCAGGCAGAGGACAGATGCAACAAGCGCGGCCGTATTCAAAACAAGCTTTTCCAACTCGCCCCCCTTTTGCAGCCCATCCAGCCGCATGTGGTTCTGGAAGCCGATTGCCGCGCCCGGTGCGGCAATCACCCGGTCATGAAATCAGTAGTCGGAGGTACCGCCACCGCCACCGCCGCTCGGAGGAGGCGGGGTACCATCGCCACCGCCACCGGTTCCACCACCCTGCGTGGCGACACCACTGGCCGCGACGGCCGTGACCGCGTTCACGACGGCATCATTCCCGGCATAGTCGGCCGAAACGCTGGCCAGCGCGGCTGCCACGGTTGCGGCGTCGGCGTTGGACGCCAGGATCACCTGGGCGATCGCCGCCTGGATCTGCGCTTCGGTCGCATCGTCCGGCAGCGCTTCGATCGCGGCCTCGATGAGATCGGCGAGTTGTTCGGCCGTGACAGCGGTTTCTTCGCTTTCGGCCGGAACAGTTTCCGGATCCTGGGCCGAGGCGTAGGCGGGCATCGCCATCACCAATGCTGCACCTGCGAAGAGCGCGTGCGGCAACAAATTCATGTTCTTAGACATCCCAGCACCTCTTGGACGCGTTAACTCATACCTCGCGTTGCATTTTTGTAGCAGAGCAGGACCGGGAGTTGGAGTCTTTTTACGGTTTGGATACCTTCATCGCACAGCTGTGGCTAATTGATCACGGTCCCCGCCACGCCCCGCCGAACGGCTATCCATCTGACAACCCATCGTAGCGAGCGCGCAAATCGCGCGGCAGTTCGCGGGGTTCCGGCCGCGAGTCCCGAAGCGCCGCAGCGCGAACATCGGAAGGAAGCAAGGGCCACAGGCTGGCGGTGTAGGTCAGCCGCCAGACCCGGAACGCGTCCTCTCCATAGGGCATGAGGATATAGGATTGCCGCAGCGCATCAATCGCGTCCGGCCCGGCTGTCCCCGCCGCCACATGGCGCGCATAGGCGAGCTTGGCCCAGACCCGTCCGTCACGCGGCTCGGCCATCGTGGCTCGCTCGAACGCACTGGCTGCAAGCCGGGTATCGGGCGGCGACAAGCGCAAGGCGCGGTCGCCGACCGAGACCAGCCGATTGGGCGAGCCCCTGAGCGCAGCCCCTTCCGCTACAAGCTCACCGAACGCCCCGTCGGACATCTGCAGGATCGCCTGGGCATTCATTCTGTCGGCAAAGGCCATCACGCCCATTGCCAAAGCCGGTGCGACGCATGCCACGGCAACAAGCTTGCGGGACAAGGGCATGATGCGCCGCTGGGACACCCGTCTCGACCCGCCTGCAGCAAGCCCCGCCCCCAATCCGAGCACCCAGGCGAACAGCCACAGGAAGGCCGGGATCTCGAGCGCGAAATCGACCATGCTGTGCAGCACAACAAAGACCAGGATCACCAGTACCGTGCGGATACCCAGCCTCTGGCGCTGACGGCGCAGCAAACCGTTGCGGAGGTCCGCCACGATCGCTCCGACGATCGCCAGAAGACAGACCGTCCCGACAATTCCGGCCTGGATAAGCCACTGGAATATGACGTTGTGTGCTGCCTTCTGGTGCATCACGACAGCTGAATCGGCGGCGGTCGCGATCAATGCGCGGGCGAACTCGAACGAACCGAGTCCGTGACCGAACCATGGAGCCAGCGCAATCGCACGGGGATAGGCCTGGAACGCGGCCACGCGGCCCTCGCTTGAACCGCCCTCCCAGCCCATGATCTCCAGCCGCCCGAACAGGACCTGGGATGAGGCCACGAACAACGCGCCCAGTATCAAGGCCACGGCGAGGCCCGACCAGACACCGCCTGCACGCCCCTCCCGCCAGCGCGCGGCCGTCTGCCAGGCGACGAGGAGAATGGCTGCGGCGGCAAAGGACAGGATGCCGGCCCGCGAGCCCGAGTAGAACAGACAGGCGGCGCACACCAGAAGCGCGAGGGCAGGCCCGATGAAGGCGCGCCAGAACCGCTCCTGGGTCGCGGCGCCGGCCGGGGCGCGCTCAAGCGTCCGGACCACGTTCGCCAGGGCCATCAGCGCCAGCACTCCGAAGTATGTTGCGGCAGTGTTGGGCGACAGGAAGGGCGTGGCCAGCCGATCCGGCGGAGACGGCCGCTCCCACCAGAGAATCTGCTCCGGGCGAAAGAGCGTGTCGAAGAAGGCAAGACAGCCCAGGGCCGTACCCGCAAGGATTGTCCAACCCCACAACCGCTCGGCACGCCCGGAGTCCAGCGCCGCCGTTCGCGCGCCGGTCCAGATCACGACAGCGGCAAGAAGCGCCGCATACTCGCCGGCACCGGCCGACAGCCAGCCGCGCAAGGCCCCCACCGCCGTAAGCAGCGCTACGGCGGCGAACATGGTCGCACCAAGACTGTCCACCCGGACGGACCGGAACGGCGCAGCCGCGAGGAACACGAAAAAAGTAAGAGAGGAAAAGAGCAGCGCAGCCGTGGGCGTATCCGCCCCGAGCACCAGCGCCGCCCCGAAGACGACACCAAGGAGCGCGCCAGCCAACAGGACCGTCACATACATGGGATTACACCTCCACGCCCCGCCCCAAGACGAAAGGCAGACATGGGGGCCGAACTAGAAGAAGCGCTCGCCGATCCTGATCGTGTCCCCCGGCATGACCTGGAGGTCCGGCGTCAGGGGCGCTTCCACTTCCACATTCGTGCCGGCCCGCTTGATGAACACGATGCGGGTATTGGCCCGGTAGGTGAAGCCGCCAGCCCGGGCGACAGCATTGAGCACCGTCATGCCGTCCGAGTAGGGATACTCGCCCGATTCCTCGACCTCGCCGAGAATGTAGAAAGGCCTGAAATTGAGGACTTCAGCGGACACACGCGGATCGTTGAGATAGCCGTCCGCATAGTGGTTCTCCAGATCGGCGCGGAACTCGCTGATCGTCTTGCCCGCGGCCTGCACCTCGCCGATGAGCGGCATAGACACATTCCCGCGCGCGCCAATGACGAACTCCCCCGACAGTGCCTCTTCACCAAAGACGTCCACGCGGATCTCGTCACCGCTTGCCAGCTGATACTCCGAAGCCACCGCGTCCGGCCCGCCCGTGACCGGGGCCTGGGTGGCCGGGCCCGCCTCGATCGGCCCGCCCGGCGTGCCGGTACAGGCGGCAACAAAGACTAGCATGATGAAGGCTGCAAGACCGCGCATGGTTTCCCCCAGAAGATCACAGGATCAGAAGCGACCGGAAATCGGTGCGCACTCCGTTACCGGCCCACAATGCGAGTGTTCAAGAAAAGACGCAAGCATGACCGCCGCCGGCCCGCCGCACCGGTCAGACGACACCTTTGCCGGTCAGCACATAGACGATCGTGTCGCGGATGATCCGGATTTCCAGCGCCCAGGACCAGTTGGCGGCGTAGAAGGCGTCGAGACGCGACTTGCGTCCCGGCCCGACCAAGTTCCGGCCCCGGACTTGAGCCAGCCCCGTGATGCCCGGCTTGGCGCCAAGCGCTACCGGGCGGTCCATCCGGCGCGCCATGGCCGGATCCGCGGCCAGCAAGGGGCGCGGGCCGATGAGCGACATCCTGCCGGCGAGGACGCTGAAGAGCTGGGGCAGCTCATCCAGGCTGGAGCGACGAAGAAAACCGCCGACCGGCGTCAGCGTGCACGCCCCCTTCACGGCTGCCTCGCGCGGCACGAGGGGGGTCTCGACGGTCATCGTCCGGAATTTCGGCATCGAGAAGACGATACCGCCGCGCCCGACACGGTCCGACCGGAAAAGAACCGGCCCCGGGCTGGTCAGGCGAACCGCAAGCGCCACGCCCAGAAGGACCGGCGCCAGGGCGACAATCAATGCCGCACTGCACAAAACGTCGAAGATGCGCTTGCCGGGTCCGCCCGGCACCGGCCTGCGGGCGGGTGCGATGAGCGTGATCCGGGGGGTGCCCGGCGCTGCAGCGCGCCCGACCTCTGTCGACAGAATATAGTCTTGGCGGTTCGACACGTTAGCCCCCGGGCAGCGCCTCGGTGAAAGTTGTAGTTGCGAATTAGGACAGTTTCAATGCAGCTCCCGGGCCAGACTGGCGACTCCTCCAAGATCGCGCAGCGTCAGTTGCCGCAGCGCAACACATGTTCACGGAAATGATGCATATCGGCGCAGACCTGCCCCATATCGCAGCATAACGTGCCGTCCGACGGGGCCGGCTCAGCCGTCGACGAGCCGCTGGAGGTAAAGACCGTACTCGGTTTTCGCGAGCGGCTTGGCAAGACGCAGGACCTGCTCCGCATCGATGAAGCCCTGGCGCCAGGCGATCTCCTCGAGACAGGCCACCTTGAGGCCCTGGCGTGTCTCGATCGTCTCGACGAACTGGGCCGCAGCCAGCAAGGACTGGTGCGTGCCCGTATCGAGCCAGGCATAGCCCCGCCCCATGAGATGGCCCTTCAGCAGACCGTCATGCATGTACATTTCGTTGAGCGTGGTGATCTCCAGCTCGCCGCGCGCCGAAGGCTTGACCGCCCGCGCCCGTTCGCAAACCGTGTTGTCGTAAAAGTAGAGGCCGGTCACCGCATAGTTCGACCGCGGCACCGCGGGCTTCTCTTCGATGGACACGATGTTCTGGTCCGCATCGAATTCGGCGACACCATAACGCTCCGGATCCGCCACCTGATATGTGAAGACCTCGGCCCCGCGCGTCAGGTTCGACGCGTCACGGAGCAGGTCCTGCAAGCCGTGCCCGAAGAAGATGTTGTCCCCCAGAACGAGCGCGCAGGCCTCGCCGTCGATGAAGCGCTCGCCAATGGTGAACGCCTGGGCGAGCCCCTCCGGCCTGGGCTGAACCGCGTAGGAGAAGTTCACGCCAAGATCGCTGCCATCCCCCAGCAGGCGCTGGAAGGAAGCCTGGTCCTCCGGCGTCGTGATGATCAGGATATCGCGAATACCCGCCAGCATCAGCACGCTGAGCGGATAGTAGATCAGCGGTTTGTCGTAGACAGGCAGCAGCTGTTTGGACACCCCCCGTGTAACCGGATAGAGCCGCGTCCCCGAACCGCCTGCAAGCACGATACCTTTCAAACCACCCCTCCCAGCGTTACCTTATTCGGTGAAGAACACGCGCCCATCATCGCGCGCGGACAGAAAGTCCTGGTCGATCGTTTTCTCTAGCGCGTCCTCAACGCTATACTTTGGTACAAAACCAACGGCAGACGCACCGGATGAGAACGTCGTGGTAGCGGTGAACTTTTCTACCCGCACTCGGCTCAACGGGACACTTACACCAGTCACACCCGAAAAGGCATCAGCGAGCACACCCAGCGCCAACCCGACAGATCTCGGAACTCGCATTCCGACCCCGTCGCCCTTTCCAAGCGCTGTCCGCACAATACCTACGAGCGCATTCATCGTCACATCGGGCTTATCAACATAGTTCAGGACACGGGCACCACTAGGCAGCTCCAAACAGCGCAACATGAAATCAACCAAATTTTCCACATAGCAAATAGATTTTTTATTTTTACCGGAACCTACCATAATAAATCTATTTCTATGAATCTGATTAATTAAATTATATACGTTCCCTCTATTTTTTGGACCAAACACAACCGTGGGCCTCAATATAGTGAGCGATCGGTTTTTCTGATCTCGCATATACCACTCTTTCAGAATTTGTTCTGCGAGGTACTTTGTTCTACCGTACTCGTTAAAAGGCGCTATTATCGCCTCTTCATTCGCATCAGGACCTGCGAATCCATAAACAGCGACAGTGCTAGTGAAAATAATTCTTCGAACACCAGTCAATTCAGCTGCTTCTACTACATTTCTTGTCCCAACCACATTTGTTTGCGCATACGAAGAACGCGGCCTAGCGTCGTCTCGATGAACAGCTGCGAGATGTATTATGGTGTCCGTACCATCAGGCAGCCTGATCTGGTCCGGGTATCGTATATCACCAGAGCGGAAGACAACATCGCTAGAGCTCGGTTCGATCAGATCAATTACTTCGAAATCCCTTCTATCCCGCAAGAGATTCTCAGAAATATAGCTGCCTATGAACCCGCTACCGCCCACCAAAATTATCATCAATACTCTCCAAAATACCAAATAGTACGTCCCTATACTGAACTACTACACTTTCGCTCCGCAATGAAGAAGCCAAATCACCACCACATTCGATTTCGCACCAGTTGCCCAACGCGCGAACAATCCGCCCGCCGAGCAACCAGAAGCCAAATCGCAAGTAGTCACGACGGGTAATGTAAACCGTCATGCCACTGACAATTGCATCAACCAAAGTATGTGGCACCCCCTCACCATATCCAGCTGGCTGAACGAAATGTCGCCCCGCGGCAAATATCCGATCTTGAGCAACGTACCCCCCAGCCACGACGTCCCGATCTGCGAAGTAGCTACGAAAACCAGCGGCATCAGTACAACCGACCACCACTAAACGCGCCTGGGGGCGCAGCCCGCTATCAATAAATTGACGTATGCTGAGGCTAGTTGTGGGGATTTTTTCATCTCGCTGCACGGCCACCGTGGAACCCGGCACGCCCGTAAATCTACGCACACCTCCAGACCCGGGTATCCAGACCAGCGATGCAGCTCGGACATGACGACGAAAAAACCGATAATCTGCATAATTTTGCACAACGAAGCGCGCAGCCGGCCGTAGAGACATCAATGTACACAGAATAGCCCGAAAGCGTGAACTCCCGCGCAGCCGCCCCAATCCATTCATAATTATCAATACGCGACGGGAGCGGATAACCATGACAACTATATTTGATTTAATATTTGAAGACACAATAACATTGCGTCTATTAAATAGAAGAAATAGACAAATTATTGTAGATTTTATTGAATCAAACAACCCCTTTACGTCTACATCAAACCCGTCAAGTTTGAGAGACTCGATAAAATCGGCCCTGTACCTCTTATTATATATTTTCCTATCACTAATGAAGACGATTTTATCAGCCATAACCATATACATACACTTTTAAATTCTTATCTACCCGTATACTAAACGATAAAAGTCTATATAGACATGCATAGTTTAGCACTACACATCAATTTCCAAAGGTCGCACCCAATCAATTTACACTACCCTCCTTTTTCGCAATTGACCGTGCCACACGCCTTGCGCGACGCTTGGCTAGTAGGGCACCCGCCTTCGCCATACCTATAGCCGCCCCAAAATATCTCGTGCGATGTGGTCTTTGGGGAAAAGCCTCAAGCAGGCTGAGCCATCGCCGTAACGACGGGTCCGGCGAGTATTCCGCCACAACATGCCGCCGCGCTCGAGCTCCCATTTCCAAACGCAACTCCCGACTATCCAGCAATGCGGTAAGCGCCGCGTACCAATCATCACGACCAGCCAACAACCCTGTGCAACCGTCAGAAATCGCTTCCTGGTAGCTCATGGTCGGCGACGCCACCGTCGGTATGCCAAAAGCTCCGGCCTCTATGTATTTGAGTTCGCTACGCGCCTGCGCGAAGGGCGAGCCGGTATCGAGCGGGGCAATATTGATATCTATTTTTCGAAACAGGGCCGGTAATTCGGAATAAGGCCTGAAGGGCTCAAACACGACCCTGTTTCCAAACCTCTTGAGTGAATCTGGGACATCGATCTTGCCGGTCAGCATAAACGACGACGCCGGGTATTCTTGGAGAACGCGCTCGATAGCAGGAAGCGCGATTGCCAAGTCTGCATCGTGATGCGCCGATCCGCTGAGATAGGCTATGTTTATGTTTTCCTGCAATTGGGACGCGGGCTCAGAACGGCTTCCCGCATCGAGAAGCCAATCCGAAACACCATTTTTTATAACTTCAGTCGGGATGCCTAGCGTCGCTGCCTCCCGACCCAGATAGGTGGTCGATACGATAGCGACATCTGCATCGGACATCGCTCGAAAATACGGCGCACTCGGGCTCCCGGAAGCGGTTTCACCACCGTACTTTTGGAGGTGAATATCCCCAGAAGTAGAAAAAATCAGATCATCGACATCGTAGATCACGGGCAGCCCCCGGATCCGCGCCAAACGAGCCGCGGTTCTATAAAAGGCGTCGTCGGCAACTCTGTGGACGACCAGCGCCCGTGTACAATTCGGAAAATCTCTGTAAATACAACCGGCAGTAGTCGAGTATCCGGCACCACGAAGTAAAGCAGCAGGCTGAACACAACGCATTTCTGTGGTTCCGTACCCACGGACCACTTCCTTAGAGAGATATCTGATTTGCGGCGCTAGCAAGAAGAAGCCGATACCGCCAAGGGTTTGTAGATCGCCGCCATCCTCTTGGCAGATTTGGACCAGCTGAATACTCCCGCCCTCTCCATTCCGGCGGCCGACATTGTGTTGCGCAACTCGGCAGAGGAGCATACACGCTCGA
>Ga0207849_100388_pt1 | contig 16184 bp, 14 predicted proteins | sample TtaePargueraPR_12_FD_187277 | JGI IMG/M metagenome (GOLD analysis project Ga0207849, IMG submission 187277) | Aerobic enrichment media microbial communities from Bioluminiscent Bay, La Parguera, Puerto Rico - Tt and P2 (4) (SPAdes) | ecosystem: Environmental > Aquatic > Marine > Unclassified ...
GCTCGCCGCGGGGCGATGGGGCTGTGGCGACAGGTGGATGGAAGCCCGCCGACAGGATGGACGAGGTCCCCCGGACAAGCCGGGGGATGACGGTTTTGAAAGGGATACCGGGAGATTTATCCGCCCCCATCCTTTCCCGCACATACTCGCAGACGGCTTCCGGGACGGGAGGCACGAGCTCAGTCCCTTGTGCCCGGGAGCGTGCGGAGCCTGTCCGCGCTGAGGGGGGGGCTTTGTCTCGAGTTCCAAGTGCATTTTTCCCGGAAGCGCGTAGCGCTGTCCGTGAGAAATGCGGAGGTGGGGAGGAAAGAGCGGGAAGGCGCCCTACCCGCCCCGCGACGCCTTTTTCCGCTCGTGCTCTTTCAGCCAGACCTTGCGGATGCGGATGGACTGGGGGGTCACCTCGACGAGTTCGTCGTCATTGATGAATTCCAGGGCATATTCCAGGGTCAGCTTGACCGGCGGGGTGAGGACGATGTTCTCGTCCGTGCCCGAGGCGCGCATATTGGTCAGCTTCTTGCCCTTGGTGGGGTTGGCGATCATGTCCTCTTCGCGGGCATTCACGCCGATGATCATGCCCTCGTAGACGTCCACGCCGTGGCCGATGAAGAGCTTGCCGCGTTCCTGCAGGTTGAAGAGCGCGAAGCCCAGCGCCTTGCCGTCGATCATGGAGACGATGGCACCGTTATGGCGCTGGCCGATATCGCCATGGCTGCGCGGGCCGTAATGGTCGAAAGTGTGGAACATCAGGCCGGAGCCGGACGTCAGGGTGAGGAATTCGGAGCGGAAACCGATCAGGCCGCGGGTCGGGACGACATAGTCGATCCGCACCCGGCCGTTTCCGTCCGGCACCATGTTCTTCATGTCGGCCTTGCGCTGGCCGAGCCGTTCCATGATGGCGCCCTGGTGTTCTTCTTCGATATCGACGGTGAGGCTTTCATAGGGCTCCAGCGTCTCGCCATTGTCTTCCTTCAGCACGACGCGGGGACGGCCGACGGCGAGCTCGAAGCCCTCGCGGCGCATCGTCTCGATCAGGATGGACAGGTGCAGCTCGCCGCGCCCGGAGACGGTGAACTTGTCCGCATCGTCCTGCTGGACGACTTTCAGCGCCACATTGTGGATCAGCTCGCGGTCGAGCCGGTCCTTGATATTGCGCGAGGTGACGAACTTGCCTTCCCGGCCCGCGAACGGGCTGTCATTGACCTGGAAGGTCATCGACAGGGTGGGCTCGTCGACCGTGAGCTGGGGCAGCGCCTCGACATGGTCCGGATCGCACACCGTGTCGGAGATTTTCAGGTCCTCGATGCCCGTGAAGGTGATGATGTCGCCGGCCTGGGCGCTGTCGCGCTCGACCTTGTCCAGGCCGTGGAAGCCGAAGATCTGCAGGATCTTGCCCTTCACCTGGCGGCCGTCGGCCTTGGCCACGGTGACCGTCTGGTTCTTCTTCACCCGGCCGCGGGCGACGCGGCCGATGCCGATCACGCCGGTGAAGGAGGAATAGTCCAGCGCCGAGACCTGCAGCTGCAGCGGGCCGTCCGGATCGACCTCCGGCTTCGGCGTGTGCTGGGTGATCATCTCGAAGAGCGGCGTCATGTCGGTGCCGGTCTCGCCGGCTTCGTTGGAGGCCCAGCCCTGCAGCGCCGAGGCGTAGACGACGGGGAAGTCGAGCTGGTCCTCGTCGGCGCCGAGACGGTCGAAGAGGTCGAAGGTCTGGTCGACCACCCAGTCCGGACGGGCGGAGGGACGGTCGGCCTTGTTGACCACGACGATCGGCTTGAGACCGCGGGCCAGCGCCTTCTTGGTCACGAAGGAGGTCTGCGGCATGGGCCCGTCGACCGCATCGACCAGCAGCAGCACGCCGTCGACCATCGAGAGGACGCGCTCCACCTCGCCGCCGAAATCGGCGTGGCCGGGCGTGTCGACGATATTGACGTTCCAGTCGCCCCAGGTCACCGCCGTATTCTTGGCCAGGATGGTGATGCCCCGTTCCTTTTCCAGGTCGTTGGAGTCCATCATCCGCTCGGACACGGCCGCCCGTTCGCCCAGCGTGCCGGACTGCTGGAGGAGCTGGTCGACCAGGGTCGTCTTGCCGTGGTCGACGTGGGCGACGATGGCGATGTTGCGCAGCTTGTCGAGGGACGCGCTCATGGGCTCTTGGTATCCTGTAGGTGAAAGGGCGCGCCCTCATACGCTGTGAGGCGCGGGCTGGCCAGTGCTTATTCCGTGTGCCGGGGCCGCGCGGCGTTGCGGCGGCGGACCAGACGGCGCAGCGGCAGACGGCGTGTCAGCAGGCCGCGCAGACCGGCCAGGGCCAGCGAGGCGGCGAGCACGACGGCGAAGACGATCCAGGCCTTGCCGGCCGCCGCCGCGGCGATGTCCTGCGTGGGAAGGACGGAGACGAAATACCAGTCCGGCCCGTCGATCCGGCTGAAGGCGATCATCTGGCCGAGCGCGGCGGCCCGCACGACACCGCGCGGACGCGGATCGTCGGCCAGGTAGGCCATCACCTCGATCGGATCGACCTGGACCTCGCCATCGGCGGTGTCCGGCCGGCCGCGCGCCATGACCTGGCGGTCGCGCCCGAACATCAGATTCACTCCGCCCGCCGGCGGTCCTTCCAGGGCGCGGGCGAGATGGTCGGTCATCATGATCGACGTGCCGAAAGCCCCCAGGAGCTCGCCGTCGCGGCGGATCGGCTTGCGGCAGGCCGTCGCCGTGCGTTCGCCCTCGTCGCGATAGACGAAGCGGGAAAGCTGGGTGCACTGCATCTCGCTGTCCGGATTGGTCTCCAGCGAGAAGAGGCGCGGATCCTCGTCGGCTTCCAGCGGGAAGTCGGCGGGCGCGTCGAAGCGGTAGAATTCCAGCCGGTCGGGCCGCTCCGGCGCGAACATCACCATGCGGCGGTCGGGGGTGAAGTAGTACAGGCTGGAGAAGTTCTGCAGATGCGCCTCGCCGACCGTGCGCACCACGTGGAAGCCGGCCAGATAGCGCCGCTCTTCCTCCGGCGTCATCGCCTCGCCGTCGCCGAGAAAGGCGCCGACACCATAGACATGGTCGCCGCCGGCCAGACCCAGCCCGTCGAACAGCGCCGGCGCGCTGCGCCGCGTACCGTCGCCGGGCGCCGGGAAAAAGACATCGAACTGGGCGTCCGCATCGGCCGTACCGAGGGTGGCGAGACGGCGCTCGAAGGCGGCCTCGGCGGCCAGGATGAAGCCCTCGGCGCGATCGAAGACGGCCTGTTCGCGCTCGGCCCGCATGCGGATATAGGATTGCAGAGTCTGCGCCCGCGACGCGCTCAGCGTGTCGTAGAGCACGCCATAGACAAGCGTCGCGGTCACGGCCGCCAGAACCGCCGAGATCACGACATGAAGACTCACGATGACAAGGTTCCGGATAGCCAACAAGCGCCTCCCTGCCCGATCCCGTCTATACACAATGATCGGCCCGGAATGCGTGATATTTGATGAGCGCGCCGTCAGCTGCCCGGCGAGGTCTCCGGCATGGCCCTGGCAAGGCGCCGGACCAGGGCACAGAAGGCCGCCTGCTCGTCGGCGTCGAGAAGCGTCTCGGTGGCCTTCGGAACGGCTTCGACATGGGGCCGCAGGCGCTGGTAGAGCGCATCGCCCTTGTCGGTCAGGAAGAGATGGCTCACCCGCCCGTCGACCTGGGAGGCCTGGCGGACCAGCAGACCGGCGATCAGAAGCGCCTTGGTGGCACGGCTGACAATGCCCTTGTCCATCGGCGTCATCGCCACCACCTCGGCCGCCGTGCGGCCCGGGCGTTCCGCAATGGCGGCGAGAACCCGCCATTGCGACAGGTTCAGATCGCCCTCGCGCTTCACGGTTTCGGCCGTGCGCCGGGAAATCAGGTCGGCCAGCACCGTGACCTGGTAGGGCCAGTAGCTGTCCAGTTCGATCGCATCGCCGGGCGATGAGGCGGAAAGGGATCTGGGCTCGCTCATGCCCGCCATATTAGTTGCGATCACAACTTGACGCAATAGCAACCAAACTGATATCGAAGCCGTCAGATAGGCGATCTCCCCGCGCTACGCGCCGGACATCGCCGAAACAGCAACCCTGGAGACGAGACATGGCAGACCTGTTCGAAAACCCGATGGGCCTTTGCGGCTTCGAATTCGTCGAGTTCACGGCACCGGAACGCGGCATCATCGAGCCCGTCTTCAAGACGATGGGCTTCGTGCACGTCGCCAATCATCGCTCCAAGGACATCGAGCTGTGGCGCCAGGGCGATATCAACTTCCTGATCAATTACGAGCCGGGCACGCCGGCCGCCTTCTTCGCCGCCGAGCACGGCCCGTCCGCCTCGGGCATGGGCTTCCGCGTGAAGAATGCCAAGCGCGCCTACGCGCTCGCCCTGGACAAGGGTGCCCAGCCGGTGGAGACCGAAACCCGCGTGTCCGAACTGCGCCTGCCCGCCATCAAGGGCATCGGCGGCGCCACGGTCTATCTCATCGACCGGTTCGAGGACGGCAATTCCATCTACGACATCGATTTCGACTATATCGAAGGCGTCGACCGCCACCCGAAGGGCTGCGGCTTCAACGTGATCGATCACCTCACCCACAATGTCTACAAGGGCCGGATGGACTACTGGGCCAAGTACTACGAGGACCTCTTCAACTTCCGCGAGATCCGCTATTTCGACATCAAGGGCGAATATACCGGCCTTCTGTCGCGCGCCATGACCGCCCCGGACGGCCTGATCCGCATCCCGCTGAACGAGGAAAAGTCGGACGGCGTTGGCCAGATCGAGGAATATCTGCGCGAGTACAAGGGCGAAGGCATCCAGCACATCGCCTTCTCCTGCGACAATCTCATCGAGTGCTGGGACAAGCTGAAGGAATGCGGCGTCGAATTCATGACGCCGCCGCCGGGCACCTATTACGACATGCTGGACGAGCGCCTGCCGGGCCATGGCGAGCCGGTCGCGGAATTCAAGAAGCGCGGCATCCTGCTGGACGGCACGACCGAAGGCGGCCAGCCGCGCCTGCTGCTGCAGATCTTCGGCGAAAAGGCGATCGGCCCGATCTTCTTCGAATTCATCCAGCGCAAGGAAGACGAGGGCTTCGGCGAGGGCAATTTCAAGGCGCTCTTCGAGTCGATCGAACGCGACCAGATCAAGCGCGGCGTGCTGAGCGCGAAGGAAACGGAAGACGCGTAAGACCTGCCCAGGGGACATGTACCTTGGGTACGTGTCCCCGGACGGAGATCCCAAACCGGTATCCGGCTCCAGCCGTTTCCGCCAGGAGCCGGGGCATTGCCGACACCTTTTCGCTGCGGCGGGAAGCGTAATTCCCGGGACACGTACCCCAGGTACATGTCCCTCATGAGGAGGCAGACATGACCGTCAATCTGAAGCGCATCCACCATGTGGCCTATCGCTGCAAGGACGCCAAGGAGACCGTGGAGTTCTACCAGCGCGTGATGGGCATGGATTTCAAGCTCGCCATCGCGGAGAACGAGGTGCCCTCGACCAAGGCGCCGGACCCCTACATGCACATCTTCCTGGATGCGGGTTCGGGCAATGTCCTGGCGTTTTTCGAACTGCCGAACTCGCCGGAAATGGGCCGCGACGGCAATACGCCGGAATGGGTCCAGCACATCGCCTTCGAGGTGGAGGACATGGACGCCCTGCTGGCCGCCAAGCAACACATCGAGGCGGAAGGCCTCGAAGTGCTCGGCCCGGTCAATCACGGCATCTTCAAGTCGATCTACTTCTTCGACCCGAACGGCCACCGCCTGGAACTGGCGGCCAATACCGGCACCGACGAGCAGCTCGCCGAGCTCAAGCGCGTCGCCCCGGACATGATCGAGGAATGGAGCCGGACCAAGCGCGCGCCCAAGCACGCCGCCTGGCTGCACGAACAGGATTAGGGGTCTCTCCAACCCTTGACCGAGAACGCCCCGGCCCTGCGGCCGGGGCGTTTTTCGTTTGGGGGTTCATTCGAACGGCGCAGCCGCTTTCAGAATCTCGACATCCGGGGCGTGCTGCATGGCAGCCTCGGCCCGGGCAAGGGCCTCGCGGCTCATGGCCCGCGCCGGCTCGCCGAACGCCGTCTCATCGACGGCGACGAGAACGCCGAGCGCTCTTTGCAGACAGATACCGACTTCCACCCGGTCCGCACCGTCGCGGGCGACCGGACGGAAGGCATCGGTGACCAGCGCCGCCGCATCCGGCGGCGCCATGAAGACGCGATCGGCGGGATCGTCCGCGCGCGCTTCGAACAGGCCGCACATCCGGTTCAAAAGACGGGTCATGGCCATGATCGCCGACAGGGCCGAGCCACTGTCATTGACGGCGTCCGACAGCGCACGCGAGGCGATCTCCGCCAGCATGACCAGGCCGAAAGCCGGGTCCTCCTCCAGCGTGCGGCGCGGGGCCGTGACGATCTGTTCCAGCACGGCGTCATCGATCCCTTCCTCGCCGGTGACATGGGCTGCCGGTTCGCCCGGCCCGACATAGCTGCCCGGCGGTGACGGGATATAGATGCGCGCATCGGCCTTCTCGGCAATCGCCTGCAGGGCGGCCACATCGATGGTCTGCACATGGCCGGCCCGGCCCGGGCAGAGCGCCCGCGCGCCGCCGGGAATCCCATCAAGCCGGCTGGCGCCGAGATTGGGGCTGCCCTGCCCCCGCTCGATCGCCTTTCCCGTCGCGGCCTCGATCACGGCGATCGCTTCCTCCACGCCGCCGAAACCGGACAGCCGGTCGATCCAGCGGATCAGCATCACGACAACATGGACCACGAGCAAAAGGGTCAGCGCGAGCAGAACGACAACCGCCGCCTCGCCATACAGGCCGGAGTTGACGCCGATCAGGCCCAGCAGGCTGAACAGGAAAGCGCCGACAAAAGTCGAGATCGCGGTCTGCGCGGTACGGTCCTGCGTGAGCAGCGGACGCGCGCGGGGCGTTGCCGAATTGGCGGCCGCCTGGAAGGCGGAAAACATGGTCGCCATCGAGAAAATGGCCACGGCCAGCATGCTGGAAGCCAGGATATTCAGGGTCGCGGCCAGCGCATCGATATCGACCACCGCGACCCAGCTTTCCGGCAGATAGCCGCCGATCACCGGCGCCACGCCGACCGCCATGACCGCAGCCACGGCATAGATGGCCGGCAGGAACCAGATCGATTGCCAGATGCGGCGAAGATAGAAGGTCAGAATGCTCCCCACCCAGCTTTAACGCAGCCGGCCACGCCGGGTTCCGCGCCAGCCGGCCGCCGGGGTGTTTTCGTTCAGGGGGACGGGCTTGCGCGCAGCTCCCGTTCTTCGCGCTCACGCGGCGCGATATGCTTGGAGCATGAATACCGGACAACCCAGCGCCCCCGACATTGATCACACCCCTGCTTTGGGCCAGATTTTCGAACATGTGGCGCACCATTCTCATATTCTCGGTCGCTCTCGCCCTGGCCGTCTTCGCCCTGGAATGGCTGGAATACCGGTTCTGGGCGCGCCGGATCGGTGTGGAGCTTTTCGTGCCGCTGGTGGGAACGGGCTGTATCGCACTGGGCATCTGGCTGGGTGTGCGGCTGACCCGGCAGGCACCGCCGCAGGACTTCCAGCCCAATGAAAAGGCGATGGCCAGCCTGGGCCTGACCCGGCGCGAGCATGACGTGCTGCAGGCCCTCGTCGCCGGCGAGGGCAACAAGGCCATGGCCCGCCGGCTGGGCGTCTCGCCCAATACCGTGAAGACCCATATCGCGCGCGTCTACGACAAGCTGGACGTGTCCAGCCGGGTCCAGGCGATCGAGAAAGCGCGGGCCCTGCGGCTGATCCCCGGCAGCGGCGATCCCGTGGCCGCACCCGTCCGGACGGGTGAAATCGGCGAAATCACCCCGATGGGTGACGACCGTTCCGGCCCGGCGTCCCAGACTGCCCCCGTCGATCGCACATCCGATTAAAAGGGGGCCGCACATGGCACGCATCATTCTCACCTTCGGCATCATCTCTGGACTCATTGTCTCGCTTCTCATGGTCCTGGGCATGACCCTCCTGGCCGGCCCCGACGGGGTCGGCTCGGAAACGGTGGGCTATCTCACCATGCTGCTGGCGCTGTCCTTCATCTTCATGGCCATCAAGCGGCATCGCGACGTCAATCTGGGCGGCGTGATCCGTTTCTGGCCGGCCCTGGCGACGGGCCTGGGCGTGGCGGCGATCGCCGGCCTGTTCTACGTCGTCACCTGGGAGATCTACTTCCAGATGTCGGGCGGAGCCTTCATGGACGCCTATATGGCCGGACAGATCGAAGCCCGCCGGGAGAGCGGCGCGACCGCAGCGGAACTGGCGGCCTACGAGACCAGCCTGCGCGACTCGATGGCGCTTTATGCGCACTGGTGGTTCCGCATGCCGGTTACCTTCACGGAAATCTTCCCGGTCGGCGTTCTGGTCAGCCTTGTCTTCGCCGCGATACTGCGCAATCCGCGCGTGCTTCCCCAGCGCGCATGAGGCCGCCCTCCCCTGCGGCCCGCAAATTGCAAACAAAACCTTAACGGCCCGCCCTGTTGCAATTCGGGTCGAGGCGTACAAGGCTGAGGGGATGATGCAGATGTCCAACGAACCGGCACTCACCGAAGACGAGAACACGGCCATGCGGATCCTGTGGGATCGCGGCGGCGCCTCCGTGGGCGAACTGTCCATGGCGACACGGCGCCCGGCCGGCGAAACGCTGGCCATGCTGCGCCGCCTTCGGAGCAAAGGCGCGGTGGACCGTCACCGAACCGGCCGGGACATCATCTACCGCCCCTGCCTCAACCGGGACACCGCCCGCACCCACACGCTCGGCCGCCTGCTGGCGGGCGATGCGCCGGCCAATGACACCGGCCTCGGTGTGGTCGTGCTGCGCGAATGCGATGTCGACCCGCAGGACTGGGCCGACCTGCAGGCGGAAATCGCCGAAAAGGCCGCCGCGCGCCGCTAGTTCCGTTCCAGGAAGGCGCGGACGTCCTCGAGCGTGCGCGCCGGCGCTTCTTCATGAAGGATATGGCCGAGATCGTCATAGACGATCAGTTCGGCGTCCGGGATCGCCGTCTCGAACCGCGCGGCGTGTTCAACAGGAACCATGCCGTCACGCTCGCCCCACAGGATCAGCGTGGGCGCCTCGACGCGCGCCAGATCGTCTTCCGGCGCGGGCAGGGTGAACACTTCCAGCCGCTGAACCAGCGCCTCGCCGACCCCCTCGCCCTGCATCAGGGCGTGCACGCGGGCGGGCAGGTCCGGATCCATGCGCGAGGCATCGCCGAACAGGCCCGCCGATGCACCGGCCACCATCGGGCGCGGCGCCGAGGTGAGATAGAAGCGCACGCCTGCGGGCACGTCGACCGGCTCTTCGGTCACGCCATTGATCGAGAACCCGCCCGGCGCCACGAGGACGAGATCGTCGACACGGCCGGGATGGTCGGCCGCATAGCGCCAGGCCACGAGACCGCCCAGCGAATTGCCCACCAGCGTCGCCTCGCGGATCTCCATCGCGTCCATGAGCCCGGCCAGGAAATCGACGGTTTCCGGCACCGAATAGCGCGCCTGCGGGTCCGGGCCCGTCAGGGCATGGCCGGGCAGGTCCATCCGCACCACGCGGTAGTCTTCCGACAGGGCGGCGGCCCAATCGTCCCAGCTTTCCAGCGAATAGGAGAAGCCGTGGACCATCACCAGGACCGGCGCGTCCTGCGGGCCCTCGACACGCACCCGGGCCGACACGCCGTCGACCTCGACCAGCCGGTCGTCCTCGCTCCAGTAAGGCGAGTCGATCACCGCTTCCGGTGCCGTTTCCCCGCCGCCCCGGCCGAAGATCAGCCAGGCCGCGCCGGCGGTAACAAGAAGCAGAATGACGATCAGAATGAGCATGCGTGCCATGATAGTCCGCCCGTTTTTCAAGAACCCGTCGAAAGCAAAGAGCCGGCACCGCGGATGACGGCGCCGGCCCAGTCTAGCAGCCTGATGCGGGCCGGGGAGGGGCCAGCCCGCATCCCCAGCTCCGCCTAGTAGCGGTAGGCCACGGTGGCCGTGAAGGTGCGCGGCGGGCCGTAATAGGCCACCAGCGTTCCTTCCAGACCCAGTTCCGGCGCGAAGGTCGTGTTGTTCACGAAGTCATAGCCGGAGACCTTGTATTCCTCGTCGGTCAGGTTGCGGCCGTGAACGCCGAGTTCCCAGTGACCGTCCGAGCTCTGCCACACAGCCGACGCGTTCCACAGCGTGTAGGCGCCCTGGTCGAGCATCGGGAAGGGGAATTCGAACTGGCTCGAATCCCCGCGATGGCTGACCGTGGTGGACATGTTCAGATCGCCGTCCGCGAACGGGGTGTAATAGGCCAGCGTGGCCGAAGCCGTCGTGTCCGGCGTGTTCTGGATCTGGACCTGATCGGAGACGTCGACACCGAAGGCATTGACGAACTCGTCGTACTCGCCGTCCAGCAGGCCGACCGCCCAGTTCAGCGACAGCGTGTCGCCGCCGGTGAACATGTCGTAGGCAATGTCGACATTGCCTTCGTATTCCACACCGCGGATCGTCGCCGCACCGGCATTGGTCGTCACACCCGTGAAGGTGTCGTTGATGCCGTCGCCATTCGTGTCGACGCCGACCGAGCCGGGAACCTGGATGTCGGTATAGTCCATCTGGAAGACGGCCAGGGCGTGACGGTAGCGGCCGTTCTCATAGCGCCAGCCGAGTTCGAAGCTGTCGACCTCTTCCGGATCGAAGGCCATGAAGTTGTAGATGTCGTCGCTGCCCACCGTGCCGTCGCCATTGAGGTCCGGCGCCGCCGAGGTCTGGCCGCGCGGGTCGAAACCGCCGCCCTTGAAGCCCTGGCTGTAGGTGAAATAGACGTTGTGCTGGTCGTTCGGCTGCCAGGCGAGGGTCGCCGTCGGGCTGAAGTCATCCCAGGAATTGGTGCCTTCGAAGTCCGACGTCGTGGCGATCGCCACGCCCGAACCGTCGAAGAATTCCGAGAAGCCGCCGGCATAGGTGCGGCGCAGGACGCGCGAGGTACGCTCGTCCTCGGTATAGCGGCCGCCCAGGGTCAGGCTCAGCGTATCGGTCATGTCGTAGGTGAAGTTGGCGAAGACCGACCAGGTCTTCGTGTCGACATCGCCGAAGGTCTGGGCGGTCAGGCCCGGAACGCCGATCGCCGCGCCGGTGTTTTCCAGCATGACGTCGAACACGGTGCCGGCATTGGCGTCCAGATAGTAGTAGCCCATCACGCCGTTCAGGCGCTCGCCGGAATAGTGGACCTGGAATTCCTCGGAGAACTGTTCGTTCTCGTAGATCGCCGGCACGTCGAGATCGCCGCTGGGCAGGTTGTCGAAGTCGATCGGCGTGTCGGAGCGGTCTTCCCGGTTGGCCAGGATGTTGCGCACCGTCCAGTTCTCGTTGATGTGCCATTCGGCCATCAGCGAATAGCCCTCGGCCTCGACATACTGGTCCGTGACGTTCAGGCCGGCGCGCGTGTCGTGCACGTCGTCCAGAACCGGTGCGCCGGAGATGGCGCCCGGGATCAGGCGGTGGCCGCCGCGAGGATTGGATTCGTCCTCGACACGGTCATAGGACAGGCGCACGAAGATGTTGTCGGTCGGCTCCATCTCCATGGACAGGCGATAGCCCAGCACGTCCTTGTTGTAGTTGTCCTCGCCGAGATAGATGTTCTCGCCGAAACCGTCGCGCGTCAGATTGGCGATGGCACCGCCGACGCGCACGCGGTCGGCAATCGGCACACTTCCCGAGACGATCTGGTCGAACTGGCCGTGGGAGCCGAAGTTCACGCGCGCATCCAGGGTCGGATTGTCCGGATCGAGACGCTCGGTGACGTATTTGATCGCGCCGCCGATCGTGTTGCGGCCGTAGAGCGTGCCCTGCGGGCCGCGCAGCACTTCGACGCGCTCGACATTGTAGATGTCCAGCACCGCCGCCTGCGGACGGTTGAGATAGACGTCGTCGACATACATGCCGACGCCGGATTCGAAGCCGGCCACCGGGTCCTGCTGCCCCACGCCGCGGATGAAGGCGGACAGGGTGGAGTTGGTGCCGCGCGAGACTTCCAGCGTGACGTTCGGCGACACTTCCGCGACCGCCGTGATGTCGACCGCGCCCATGTCCTGCAGGGCATCGCCGGAGAAGGCGGTGACCGACATCGGCACGTCCTGGATGGTTTCCTCGCGGCGGCGGGCCGTCACGGTGATGACGTCCTGCGAGCGCGCAGCGCCCGCCTCGTCCTGCGCAAGGGCCGGCACCGATACCAGTGCGGCGCTTGCGACCGTGCTCGCCAGGAGCGCGGCTTTGGTCATTGTTTTCGTCATGATGAGAAACTCCCCTCGATCTTGTTCTGATGGGTGACGCCGGCCTGGACCTGGCCGGCGAAGTGTCCGACCGCCCTCGCAAACTCTCTCGGTTGCTCAAGGTGCGGTGCATGCCCGGATTGGGCGAAGGCCTTGCCTTGCGCGTTCGGCAAGGTGTCGACGAGATACCGGCTCGTGTCGGGTGTGTAGGCCTGACTGGCCTCGCCCCAGGTCACCAGAACCGGCAGGCGCATGGCGGGCAGGGCCGGACGGAAATCCTGTCCGGCCATGGATTCCCAGAGGGCCGCCATGGCTTCGGCGTCGCACTGGCGCAGTTCGGCCAGCACGCGCTGAATGAGATCGGGATCGCTGGTGGCGCGGTCCCGGGCGAAGATGTGGCGCACGAAGGCGGCGGCATAGGCCGGCCAGTTGGCGCGCATGGCCGCGAGCGCGCGCTGGCTGCCCGCGATGTCCATGCCGCTGGCCATGCCGAGCGACCAGTCGTCGTCGTTGAGGATGCGCGGGCTCATGTCCTCGACCACCAGGCCGGCGAGCCGCCCCTGCCCGTGACGGGCGATGAGGCTCCAGAGCACCTGCGCGCCCATCGACCAGCCCAGCGCGACGACGCCGTCCAGTTCGAGCGCGTCGGCAAGACAGGCCAGATCGTCCGCGAGCGTGTCGATGTCCAGCCGCCCGCTGCCCGCAGGCGTGGCGCCGTGCGCGCGCAGGTCGGGAACGATGACGCGGAAGTCGTCCTTGAGAAGGTCGATGACGGGACCGAAGAATCCGCCGGAGGCCGCCCAGCCATGCACGAGCAGCAGCACCGGACCGGTACCGGCATCCCGGTACGCCATGTCCGCGCCGTCCGGCAGCGTGAGGGTTTTCGACACCCCGTCACGACCGGTCGGATGGTCCGAGCGGATATTCAGCACGGTTCCGGCAACTCCTGATCCTCCCCCGCATTGGCTTTCGTGCCATATTGCGTCGGAAGCAATTTTGTGAAAACTGAATCATATGTCAACTTTGAACAGCGCCACGGCGCCCAAAAAGCCGAAAACCGCGCGCGGCGAACGAACGCGGGCGAAACTGCTGGAAGCGGCCGAAGACGCTTTCGGGGAGAACGGATTCCACACCACCTCGATCGGCGACATCACGCGCCGCGCCTCGGTGGCGCTGGGCACGTTCTACGTCTATTTCGACTCGAAAGACGAGATATTCCGGGCCCTTGTCGCGCATATGGGCGAGATGGTGCGCGGCTGGATCGCCGAGCGCGTGAAGGGGGCGAAGGACCGGCTCGAAGCCGAGCATCTCGGTCTGGTCGCCTATATCGAATTTGCCCGGGCCCACCCCAATCTCTACCGCATCATCGAGGAATCGCAGTTCGTCGCACCCGATGCCTACAAGGCCCACTACGACAGTTTCGCGGAACGCTATTGCCGCAATCTGACCGAGGCCTCGGAACGCGGCGAGATCCGCGACGGCGACGAGACCGTGCGTGCCTGGGCGCTGATCGGGATGAGCGTCTTCCTGGGCCTGCGCTACGGCATCTGGGACACGCAGAGCCAGCCGGAAGACGTTGCCCGCAAGGCCGCCGACTTCATCCGCAAGGGTCTGGAACCGTAATGACGGCTGCCGCGACGATACCGGACCCGGTCCGCACCGAGACACGCGACGGTGTGCTGCGCATCGTGCTGGACCGGCCACGCCGCGGCAATGCGCTGACGCCGGACCTGCTGGAGGCCTGTCTCGCCGCGCTCGACACGGCCGCAGATGCGCGCGCCGTGATCGTCACCGGCGCGGGCCGGGCGTTTTCCAGCGGCGGGGATGTCGGCGAGTTTCATGCCCGCGCAGGCAACCGCAAGGCGCTCCTGGACTATGCCGAACGTATTGTCGGCACGCTCAACCGGGTCATCCTGCGGCTGCGCGACATGCCCTGCCCGGTCATTGCGGCCGTAAACGGTCCGGTGACCGGCGGCTCGATCGGCCTCGCGCTCGCCGCGGACATGATCGTGATGGCACAGAGCGCCTTCATCCAGCCCTACTACGCCCGCATGGGTTTTGCCCCGGACGGCGGCTGGACCGCCCTGATGCCGGAACGTATCGGCCGGGCCCGCACGGCCCGCTGGCTGGCCCTGGACGAGCGCATCGATGCGGAGACGGCCCTGGCGATCGGCCTTGCCGACCGGGTCGTCGATACAGACGGGCTGGAAACGGCCGTGTCGGACATGCTGGTGCGGATCGCCCCGCTCGACGCCACCCTGGCGGCCACGGCGCGCCGCCTGCTGGACAAGCAGGTCGCGGGACCCGATATCGCCGGACGACTGGACAATGAAAGACGGGAATTTCTCGATCGCATTGCCCGCGAGGACACAATAGGGCGCATGAACGCCTTCCTCGCCGGCGCCACATAGCATGCCCTTTCGGGAGGACAGGCATGGACATACTGACCGATATCACGGCCCGGCGCGCCGCGCTGGCACCTGACGCGACCGCCTTCCACATCGTGGAAACCGGCGAAACGCTGACCTATGCCGAGCTGGAACGACGCAGCGCCTGCGCCGCCAGCCTGCTGGCCGGAGACGGGGTCGGCCGGGGCGACCGCGTGGCCGTGCTGTGCCGCAACCGCGTGGAATTCTTCGAACTCCTCTTCGCCTGCGCCAAGCTGGGCGCCATCCTGGTGCCGCTGAACTGGCGCATGCCCGCCGGCGAGGTCGCCGGGCTGGTCGCCGACTGCGAGCCGCGCCTGATCCTCACCGGCGCGGAAGACCGCGAAACGGCGCTGACCGTCGCGCGCCAACAGGGCATCGCACTGGTCGATCTGGAAACGGATTATGCCGGCCGGCGCGACGCGGCGGAACCGCATCCGGGACGCCAGGCCTGGCCCGGCGAGGAACCCTGGTACCTGATCTACACCTCCGGCACGACAGGCCGCCCCAAGGGCGTGATCCAGACCTACCGGATGGCGCTGGTCAACGCGATCAATATCGGCCAGGCGATCGGGCTGCGCGTCGGCGATGCGACGCTCAACTTCCTGCCGCTCTTCCACACCGCCGGCATCAATCTGCACACGCTTCCGGTGCTGATGAACGGCGGCAAGGTGCACATCCTGCCCGGTTTCGATGCCGGCCGGACGCTGGCTCTGATCGATGCGGGCGAGCTGGACGTCTTCCTCGGCGTGCCCGCCGTCTATCGCGAACTCACCCTGCATCCCGATTTCGGAACGACAGAGCTCACCCGCCTGCGCCACTGGTCCTGCGGCGGTGCGCCCCTGCCGGACGTGCTGGTGGAGACGATGGCCAAGCGGGGCGCCATCGTGTGCAACGGGTTCGGCATGACCGAGACCGGCCCGACTGCCTTCCTGTCCGACGAGACCAATGCGCTGCGCAAGATCGGCTCGGTGGGCAAGTCGCAATTGCTGATCGAGGCGCGGGTCGCCGGCCCGGACGGCAAACCCCTGTCCCAGGGCGAGACCGGCGAGATCCAGTTCTTCGGGCCCGGCCTCACCCCGGGCTACTGGCAGCGCCCGGAGGAGACCGAAGCGCTGTTCACGCCGGACGGCTGGCTGAAGAGCGGCGATCTGGGGCGGTTCGACGAGGAGGGCTATTGCTACGTCGCGGGCCGGATCAAGGAGATGTATATCTCCGGCGGCGAGAACGTCTATCCGGCCGAGGTGGAGAATGTGCTCTCCCAGCACCCGGCTGTGCAGGAAGCCGCGGTCGCGGGCGTGCCGGACGAGAAATGGGGCGAGGTCGGCTGTGCCCACATCATCCTGCGCCAGGGTCAATCGGCCGACATCGCGGCGCTCACCGCCTGGTGCCGCGAGCGCCTGGCCGCCTACAAGGTGCCGCGCCATGTCGTCTTCGCCGACGACTTCCCGCGCACCGCCGCCGGCAAGGTCCAG
>Ga0207849_100389_pt1 | contig 16178 bp, 20 predicted proteins | sample TtaePargueraPR_12_FD_187277 | JGI IMG/M metagenome (GOLD analysis project Ga0207849, IMG submission 187277) | Aerobic enrichment media microbial communities from Bioluminiscent Bay, La Parguera, Puerto Rico - Tt and P2 (4) (SPAdes) | ecosystem: Environmental > Aquatic > Marine > Unclassified ...
GTCTCGCGCCTGACGCTGTCGGAACGCACCGGCGGCGGGGAACGCGCTGTCGACGTGCAGGTCACCCGCCTGCGCCGCAAGATCGAAAGCGATCCCAAGGAACCGCTCCACCTCCAGACCGTGCGCGGCGAAGGCTACCGCCTGGTCGCCGACCCGATCTTCGAGGACTAGGTTTCGTCGACATGCGCGCTCTTCCTTACACATCGCCACGGCTTGTCATCCCGGATGGATGCCCCGCGCAGGCGGGGCGCAAGTCCGGGACCCATAATCCCGGTGCTCGTGCAGCTGTCGCGGATATCGAGCCTGCTTCCGTCCGACAGCGGCGCGTATGGGTCCCGGCCCTGCAGCCCGCCTTCGCGGGCTGTCCGGCCGGGATGACAGCGTATTTAAGTGATAATCCAGAGCTTCCGCGGGCACGGGGCCGCCCATGGCCCTGATGCGCCGCTATTTGCCCAAGGGCCTGTTCGCCCGGACCCTGCTGATCATCGTCCTGCCGGTGGCGCTGATGCAGGTAGCCGTGGCCTGGTCCTTCTTCGAGGAGCACTGGGAAACCGTCACCAGCCGCCTGTCCGAAGGCGTGGCCGGCGATATCGCCATGATGACGGCGCTCTACGAGTCCGAGCAGGAAAGTCCGGCCGATTTCGAGCGGCATTCGGACATGGCCTACGAGACGATGCGCCTGTCGGTGGATTTCCGCCCGGGCGAAACCCTGCCCACCTCGCGGCGCTCCTCCTTCTTCCGCACGCTGGACCGCACCCTGCGCAGCGCGCTCTCCGCCCAGATCGACAACGACTTCTGGTTCGATACCACGCGCTATCCCAGCTATGTCGATGTGCGCGTCGAGGTGGAGGGCGGCGTGTTGCGCTATATCGCCCTGCGCGAACGGGTGTTCGCGACGACGGGGCATATCTTCCTCTTGTGGATCATCGGCGCGACGACACTGTTGACGGCCGTCTCGATCGTCTTCATCCGCAACCAGGTCAAGCCGATCCGCCGCCTCGCCGCCGCCGCGGAACAGTTCGGCCGCGGCCAGGATGTCGACCATTTCCGCCCCGCCGGCGCCACCGAGGTGCGCCAGGCCGCCCATGCCTTCCTGGAGATGCGCGCCCGCATCCGCCGCCATCTCGAACAGCGCACCGCCCTGCTGGCCGGGGTCAGCCACGATCTGCGCACGCCGCTGACCCGGCTGAAACTGCAGCTCGCCCTGATGCCGGAAAGCCCCGAGCGCGAGGACGCCAAGAAGGACATCGCGGAAATGGAGGAGATGCTGGACGAGTATCTCGACTTCGCCCGCGGCCAGGCCAGCGAGGAGACGGCCCGCAGCGACCTGGTGGAGCTGGCCCGCGAGACCGTAGACGACGCCGTGCGCCATGGCGGCGAGGTCGAACTGGTGGCCGACGGTGCCATCGAGACGGATATCCGCGCCGGCACGGTGAAACGCTCCCTCGCCAATCTCGTCGCCAACGCCCTGACCTTCGGCAACAAGGCCCGCGTCACCGTGCGCCGCGCCGGCACGCGGGTGGAAATCGTCGTCGAGGACGACGGTCCGGGCATCCCGCCGGAGAAGTATGAAGAGGCACTCAAACCCTTCAACCGGCTCGACGAAAGCCGCAATCTGAACCGCAAGGGCGTGGGCCTCGGCCTCGCCATCGCCCGCGACGTCGCCCGCAATCACGGCGGCGATATCCGCCTGGGCGAAAGCGAGCTGGGCGGGTTGAAGGCGGTGCTGAGCCTGCCGGGCTAGCTGCGTTCCACTTTCCCCGGAACAAGTCCGGGGAAAATGCGTTTTCGTCGGCAAGGAGCCTCACCATGACCGACACCGCCGTCAAAGCCCGCATCACCGGACGCGTCCAGGGCGTGTCCTATCGCGCCTGGACGCAGGAAACGGCCCTTGCCTACGGGCTGACCGGCTGGGTGCGCAATTGCCCGGACGGGACGGTCGAGGCCGTGTTTTCCGGCCCGGAAGACCGGATCAAGGCGATGCTGACGGCCTGCCGCACCGGCCCGCCCGCCGCGAAAGTCGAGGCGATCGAGACCGGTCCGGCCGACGCCGGATCGGTTGGCAAAAACTTCGAGATCCGCCGCTAGGCGTCTATTCCCGGCCGCTGCCGGAGGCGAGCTGGCGCGAGCGGCGTTCGGCGGCCGCCACGGCCTGGCGCACCAGTTCCGGCAGACCGCCCCCGCTGCCCATCAGCACGTCGAGCGCGGCCTGGGCGGTACCGCCCTGGGGGGTGACAGCGCGGCGGAGTTCCTGGGGCGACTTGTCGGAAGAGGCCAGCAGCGCACCGGCGCCGACAATGGTCTCGCGGGCCAGGCGCGCGGCGAGATCCCGCGGCAGCCCCTCGGCCACGCCCGCGCCTTCCAGCGCTTCGGCGAGCAGGAAGACATAGGCCGGCCCGGCACCGGAAACGGCGCCGACCGTGCCGGTCAGGCGCTCGTCCAGAACCCATTCCACACTGCCCGCGCCCTTCAGCAGGCGCGTGATCTCGGCTTCCAGCGCATCGCCTTCCTCATTGGCGACGCAGACGGTCACCCCGGCCCCGATTTCCGAGGCCGTGTTGGGAATGGCGCGCATGATGGGGCGGTCGCCAAAAGCGATGGAGAGCCGGTTGAGCGACACGCCGGCGATGGTGGACAGAAGCGGCGTGTCCTCGCGCATGACCTGCTTGAGGTGCGCGGCCACCGTGTCGGCGGCCTGCACCTTGATGGCCAGGACGACGAGATCGACGGTCTCGGCCTGTTCCAGGCTCAGCGCCTCGCAAACGGTGAAATCGTGCTTCTCGGCCAGTTTCTGGATCGTCTCGCCCGGAGCCGGGTCGACCACGATCAGCTTGTCCGCGGACACTTTGGAACGCTTGCCGCCGCGGAGCCAGCCCGCGGCCAGGGCGCCGCCCATATTGCCGCCGCCGATCAGTGCAATCTTTTCGATCTTCGCCATCGTGGGTGTCAGGCCTCACCCGCCGTTTCGAACATGGCGGCCGCCACGGCTTCCTCGACGGTCTTTCCGCCCCAGACCAGGAAATGGAAGGCCGGATAGAAGCGCTCGCCCGCCTCGCGTGCCGCGGAGATCATGGCCGCCGCCTGCAGCGGCGACACGGCCTCGCCGTTCGGCAGGCTCAGCGCATGGCGGTAGACGATGGAACCGTCCTCGAACCAGACGTCGAAATGCCCCATCCAGAGCTTCTCGTTGAGCCGCGCGACCAGTTCGCAGACGTCGCGGAACCGGTTGGAGGGCACTTTCAGGTCCAGGCTGGAGCAGATGTGCAGCGCTTCCAGCTCCGGGCGCCAGGCGAACCAGATCTGGTGATCGCGCCAGGCGCCGGGCGTGGACATGTGCAGTTCGCCCATCTCGTCGCGGTCATAGGGATACTGTTCGGCGATGACGGCTTGCTCCACCGCATCGAGCGGGTCGGCGACGGAGGGTGCGAATTCATCGGACATCAAGTCCATGGAGTACTCTCCTTCGTCTGCGCGGCACGCCACACCGTGCCTCGACGGTATGACCGCGCCGCGTCAGGCGCAATAAAAAGCGGCGGGATGCCGCCCTGTCTGTTGTGGGGTCAGTTGGTGGATTTCGGCGTGCGGGCCTTCGTGGCCGGCTTTTTCGCGCGGCTGGCCGCCTTCGGCTTGGCCGGCTTTTCCAGCGCGTCGATCCGGGCCTTCAGCGCCTCGACCTCGGCCTGCGATTCGTCGAGCGCCGCCTTGACGGCATCGAATTCCTCGCGGCTGACCAGATCCATCTCGGCGACCATCCGATCCGCGCGCGCACGGAAAACGGCGCGCGCCTCCTCGCCCATCGCCTGGGCGGCGCCGAAGGCGTCGGTCATCAGATCGGCAAAATCATTCAGAAGCGGGTTGCGCGTTTGCATCAAAGAAAGCCATTAGAGTGTCGAACGAGCACCTATATGCGGCCCATGGAGGAAAAGCGCAACGCGCCGATCCGTCACATTGCATGAGTCGCCCCGCAACCCGCTGAGTCTTCCATGGAATTCTGCCCGCCGAGCTTCGACCTGATCGACCCCATCCTGTTCACGATCGGCCCGTTCGAGCTGTTCGGCACGGAATTGCGCTTCGACCTGCGCTGGTACGCGCTGGCCTATATCGCCGGCCTGCTGCTGGGCTGGCGCTACATGGTGCTGCTCGCCCGCCGCCCGCAGATCTGGCACCCGGCCGGCACGAAAAAGCCGAAAGCCCCCTTCACCGAGCCGCAGATCGACGACCTGCTGATCTGGGCGACGCTGGGCGTGATCGCCGGCGGACGGCTGGGCTATGTGATCTTCTACATGCCCGACATGATCTGGGAGCGCCCCCAGGACATCGTGCTGGGCATCACCGATGGCGGCATGGCCTTCCATGGCGGTCTGATCGGCGTCGCCGTCGCGCTCGCCATCTTCGCGCGGCGCGAAAAGCTGGACCTGATGCGCATTGCCGACGGCGCCGCCGTGGTCACGCCGATCGGGCTCTTCTTCGGGCGCCTGGCGAACTTCATCAATGGCGAGCTGTGGGGACGGCCGACCGATCTGCCCTGGGGCATGCGTTTCGCCACCGATCCGCTGTGCGTCCCGCGCCATCCCAGCCAGCTCTACGAGGCGGCGCTGGAGGGCATCGCCCTGTTCGCCATCGTCAATATCGCGACCTGGAAATTCCGCTCGCTCGCCCGGCCGGGCCTCAATGCCGGGCTTTTCCTCCTGAGCTACGGTCTCTTCCGGGCCCTGCTGGAGACCGTGCGAGAGCCGGACGCGCACATGCCCGAAGCCCTGCGCGGCTATGTCACCATGGGCATGCTGCTCTCCCTGCCGATGATCGCCGCGGGCATCTGGCTGATCCACCGTGCCCTGAAGACCCAATCCGCCGCCAGGGCCTGACCGATGATCGCCGACCGCCTGCGCGAGCGGATCCGCCAGACGGGTCCGCTTTCCATCGCCGCTTTCATGACCGAGGCCCTGTTCGACCCGAAGGACGGCTATTACGCCACCAAGGATCCGATCGGGGCCGGCGCCGACTTCATCACCGCTCCGGAAATCAGCCAGATGTTCGGCGAGCTGATGGGGTTGTGGGCCGCCCAGTCCTGGATGGATATGGGCCGGCCGGCACCCTTCCAGCTGGTCGAGCTGGGTCCGGGCCGCGGCACGATGATGGCCGATGCGCTGCGCGCCGCGCGCACCGTGCCCGGCTTCATGGACGCCGCCCAGGTGGTGCTGATCGAGGCCAGTGCAGCGCTGAAGGCCGTGCAGGCCCAGACACTGGGCCCCACCGGCGCCCAGATCCGCTGGGTCGACCGGCTGGAAGCCGTGCCGGCGGGACCGGCCATCGTGCTGGGCAATGAATTCCTCGACTGCCTGCCCGTGCGCCAGGCGATCCGACGCGGCGACGCCTGGCACGAGCGCATGGTCGGGCTGGACGAGGACGAGAACTTCATCTTCATGCTCGGCCCGCCCCTGGGCGTCGACACGGACCTGGTGCCCGAAAGCCTGCGCGATGCGCCCGAGGACAGCCTGGTGGAATTGCGCCCGGGCGACCTTCAGCTCGTGGAAACGCTGGCCGCCCGCTTCGCCGATCAGCCCGGCCGCGCCCTCTTCGTCGACTACGGCCCGGCCCGCTGCGAGACCGGCGATACGCTGCAGGCGGTCAAGGCGCATAAGAAAGTACCCGTGCTGGACGCGCCGGGCACGGCCGACCTCACCGCCCGCGTCGATTTCGAAAGCCTTCTGACCGCCGCCCGCGCCGGCGGGCTGACGGCTTACGGCCCGGAGGAACAGGGTGCATTCCTCGCCGGGCTGGGCCTTGAGGCCCGCGCGGCCGCCCTGCTGCAGGCCTCGCCGGACAGCCGGCAATCTCTCGCCCGCCAGGTCTGGCGCCTGACCGATCCGGACCAGATGGGCCGGCTGTTCAAGCTGGTCTGCCTGGACGCGCCGGGCCTGCCGGAGCCGCCGGGATTTACCGCACGCTGATGATTTCAGCTTCAATCCCCGGCCCGGCTCTGTTAAGCAGCGCGCGAGTGTGACTGCCGGGAATCACCAACCATGAAATTGATGTCGGGAACGGCCAATCGCGATTTGGCCAAGGCGATTGCCGATTACCTGGACGCGCCCCTGTGCGCCAGCGAGATCGAACGCTTCGCCGATGGCGAGATCTTCGTGCGGATCGACGAGAATGTACGCGGCGAGGATGTTTTCGTCATCCAGTCGACCTCCTCGCCCGCCAACGACCACCTGATGGAACTCCTGATCTGCATCGACGCGCTGGTGCGCGCCAGCGCGCGGCGGATCACGGCGGTCATCCCCTATTTCGGCTATGCCCGGCAGGACCGGAAGACCGGCGGCCGCACGCCGATCTCCGCCAAGCTGGTGGCCAACCTGATCGCCAAGGCCGGTGCCGACCGGGTTCTCACGGTCGACCTGCATGCCGGCCAGATCCAGGGCTTTTTCGACATCCCGACGGACAATCTCTTCGCCACCAAGGTGATGGAGGACGATATCCGCCGGCGCTACAACACGGACAATCTGCTGATCGTCTCGCCGGATGTCGGCGGCGTGGTGCGCGCCCGGGCGCTGGCCAAGCTGCTCGATGCGGAGATCGCCATCGTCGACAAGCGCCGCCCCAAGGCCGGCGTCGCCGAAGTGATGAACATTATCGGCGAGGTCGAGGGCCGGCGCTGCATCCTGTTCGACGACATGTGCGACAGCGGCGGCACGCTGGTGAATGCCGGCGACGCCCTGCTGGCCAAGGGTGCGGTGGAAGTCTCCGCCTACGTCACCCACGGCGTTCTGTCCAAGGACGCCCAGGGCCGGGTCGCCAAGTCGCAATTGCGCGAGCTGGTCGTCACCGACTCGATCACCGAGCCGCCGAACTCGACCCAGACCGAGAAAGTGCGCCGCCTCTCCGTCGCCCCGTTGCTGGGCGAAGCGATCCGCCGGATCGCCAACGACGAGTCGGTGTCGAAGCTGTTCGACTGACCGGTTGATTGCGCCCCGCGCATCGCTTTAGAGTGGCGCAAAATGGGGGGAGCAATCTCGTGTTGTTTAAGTTTCTGCCACGCACTGTCCTGTCGTGCGCCGCAATCTCCTGTCTGGTCTTCGGAGTGGCCGGATGCGCGACCACGACCGCCGGCGGCCGTGCCGCTCATCATGGCGGCGTGGAGAACCCCGCCGACGTGCCTGCGAATGCCCTGGCCTGCCAGAGCCGCGAGACTGCCAGGACCCTGGAAGCGATCGAACAACGGCGTCCGCGCGCGCCGGAGAATCTCGGTCGCTACCTGGCTGCCAATCAGACGGTCGAGACCCTCAGCTATTACATGCTGTATGACATCGGCCCTGCAGGCCGGGCCCGCAATATCCGTTTCGGCGGCGACCCGGAACTGCTGTCCAGCAGCAACAACCGGGACGCCGTTTTCCGGATGGCATCGGCCATCAAGGACTGGCAATTCCGCTGGGTCGAGAATGCGGACATCCGCTATACGGCCGGCTGCGAGGCGCACTTCGATTTCTTCCTGCGCTAGCCGGCCATATCCCTCGCGCGCCGCGCGAGGCCATCCCGCTGACTCTTCCCTGCTGTCGCGGTTGCGCGGGGCGCGGGGATCGGTTATAGCCCGCCGCTCGAAATAACACTGTGGCCCGAGGCCATGACAGATCGCCGCCCGCCCCTTTAAAAGGCTGGAGGCGGCGTTTGCATTTAAGGAACAGGACCGATGAGCTCCAACATCGTTCTCAACGTCGACGTTCGTGAAGGCACCGGCAAGGGCGCGGCACGCGCGGCCCGCCGCGAAGACCTGGTCCCGGGCATCCTCTATGGCGGCGACCAGAACCCCGTCTCGATCAACCTGCGCGGCAACGAGATCCGCAAGGCCCTGCTGACCGGCAAGTTCATCTCCCACATGATGGAGCTGGAGCACGACGGCAAGCGCCAGAAGGTCATCGCCCGGGACATCCAGTTCCACCCGGTTTCCGACGCGCCGATGCATGTCGACCTGTTCCGCGTGAACGAGAAGACCCGCATCGACGTGGAAGTCACCGTGAACTTCGTCAACGAGGAAGCCTCTCCGGGCCTCAAGCGCGGTGGCGTTCTCAACGTCGTGCGTCACGTGGTCGAGCTGAACTGCCCGGCCGGCGCCATCCCGGAAAGCATCGAGGCCGACCTGACCGGCCTGGACATCGGCGATTCCATCCACATCTCGGCCATTCCGCTGCCGAAGGGTGTCGAATCGACCATTTCCGACCGCGACTTCACCGTGGCGACCCTGCAGGGTTCGCGCGCTGTCCTCGAGCCGGAAACGGAAGAGGATGCGCCGGAAGAAATGGAAGAACCGGAAGTCATCAACCAGAAGGATGACGAGGGCGACGAGGAGTAGTTCTCCCCTCCCCTTTTTTCCGGAATACACTATCAGCGAAGCCGTCCCCGGCTTCGCTGATTTCGTATCCGGCTCCGTGTGACGGGAAGTCTCGCCGATGATGATCCTGGCCGGCCTCGGCAACTACGAACCGAAATACCTGCGCAACCGGCACAATGTCGGTTTCATGGCGCTGGATGTGATTGCCCATGCCTGGAGCGCGCCGCCCTGGCGCAAGCGCTTCCAGAGCCAGGCCAGCGAGCTGGTGATCGGCGGCAGCAAGCTGCTCCTGCTCAAGCCGCAGACCTTCTACAACAATTCCGGACACGCGGTCGGTGAAGCCGCCAATTTCTTCAAGGTTGCGCCCGAGAACGTCATCGTTTTCCACGACGAGCTCGATCTTGCGCCCGGAAAGTTCCGCATGAAGACCGGTGGCGGTGCGGCCGGAAACAACGGTATCAAGTCGATCACCCAGCAGATCGGCCCGGACTTCCGCCGCGCCCGCATCGGTATCGGCCATCCCGGCGACAAGTCGCGCGTGACGGGCTATGTCCTCTCCGACTTCGCCAAGGCGGAGGAAGACTGGCTGATCGACCTGCTGGACGCGATCGCCGACAGTGTCGACCTCCTCGCCAAGGGCGAGTTCGACGCCTTCCAGACCCGCGTCACGCACAAGGCGCCGGCGCCGGAGATCACCCGCCCCGGCCCGAAATAACAGGACAAGGACCTCACCCATGGGATTCAAATGCGGCATCGTCGGACTGCCGAACGTCGGCAAGTCGACCCTGTTCAACGCCCTCACCCAGACCGCGGCGGCGCAGGCGGCGAACTATCCCTTCTGCACGATCGAGCCGAATGTCGGCGACGTGGCCGTGCCCGAGCCGCGCCTGAAGAAGCTGGCCGAGATCGCCGGGTCGAAGGAGATCATTCCGGCGCGGATGAATTTCGTCGACATTGCCGGCCTGGTCGCCGGCGCCTCGAAGGGCGAGGGCCTGGGCAACCAGTTCCTGGCCAATATCCGCGAGACCGACGCCATCGCCTATGTGCTGCGCTGTTTCGACGATGACGACATCACCCATGTGAACAACAAGATCGACCCGCTGGCCGATCTGGAGACCGTCGAGACCGAGCTGATGCTGGCCGATCTGGAGAGCCTGGAAAAGCGCCGCGCCAACCTGGAGAAGAAGGCCAAGACCGGCGACAAGGAGGCCAAGGCCACGATCGCGCTGGTCGATCTGGCGCTGGAACAGCTCAACAATGGCCGTCCCGCCCGTTTCGCCGAGGTCTCCAGGGACGACCAGAAGGCCTGGAAGGGCCTGCAGCTGCTGACCACCAAGCCGGTCCTCTTCATCGCCAATGTCGACGAGGACTCCGCGGCGACCGGCAATGCCTATTCGGAAATCGTGGTGAAACGCGCCGAGGAGGAAGGCGCCCAGGCCGTCGTGATCTCCGCCAAGATCGAGAGCGAGCTGGCGCTGCTGGAGGACGAGGAACGCGCGGAATACCTGGAGACGCTGGGCCTGGAAGAGGCCGGCCTCGACCGCCTCATCCACACCGGCTACACGCTCCTGGACCTGCAGACCTATTTCACCGTGGGCCCGAAGGAAGCGCGCGCCTGGACGATTCGCGAGGGCTGGACCGCCCCGCAGGCGGCGGGCGTGATCCACGGCGATTTCGAGAAGGGCTTCATCCGCGCGGAAACCATCACCTATGACGACTTCGTCGCCTGCGGCGGCGAGAGCGCGGCCAAGGAGGCCGGCAAGATGCGCGCGGAAGGCAAGGAGTACATCGTCAAGGACGGCGACGTGATGCACTTCCGCTTCAACGTGTAGTTCTATAAATTACATGCTATAGTGGCGCGTCATGACGAATGCGCCACGATCACGCTCGCCCCGCTTGACCCGACGCGTCGGCGACTATCTGGGCGATGTGTTGAAATGGACCGCGCAGATGACCATTTCAGCCGGCGTGCTCAGTCCGCTCCTTGTCGAGGGCGATGCCACATTTACGCTGCTGGGAGCCCTCTTCGCCGCATTGACCATCGCGGGTTTGGGCGCACTTGTGATATTCTTGTCCGAGGAGCGTAACGAACATGCTTGACGACTGGCGTATCATGATCGCTTTGCCCGTTCTGGCATTCTTGTGGTCGTCCGCCCTCATTGGCATCGGGCTCATTGTGTCGCATTTCGAACGGCGGCGGCGCAGGGCAGACTAGACCGATCCGCTGTCGAGGTTTCCGATCGCCATGTCCGCCAACTACTCCCTCCGCGCCACCGAGGCCCGCCAGGCCGCCCGCGCCGAAGCCGGTGCCATGGGCATCACGCCCGATACGATCTCCACCCTGGTCGACACCTTCTACGGCCATGTGCGCGCGGACAGCGATCTGGGTCCGGTTTTCGAGAAGGCCATCGGCGACGACTGGGAGCCGCACCTGGCGACCATGAAACGGTTCTGGTCGGCCATCGTCTTCCATGATGGCGGCTATGCCGGACGGCCCATGCCGGCCCACATGAAGCTCAAGCCGGATATCGCGCCGGAGCATTTCGGGCGCTGGCTGGCCCTGTTCGAACAGACGCTGGAGGAAATCGGCGCCAGCGCAGCGGCGAAAGCCGCTTTCCTGGAGCGCGCGAACCGCATCGCCAACAGCTTCCAGCTCCACCTTTTCTACTCGCCCTACGACTAGCCGCCGAAGAATTGGCAGAGCCGTCATGCATGCGTGTGACTTGCACTTTCACGCTGCAAGTCGCATGTGGGGGTAGCGCTGTTCTGCGCCCGCTCCCCGGAGACCGTCATGACTGCACCGAAACGCCCGGCGGGCGAGACGCTGCCGCTTCCCCTGTTCGAACTTGTCGCGCTGCTGGTCGCCATGACCTCGGTGGTGGCGCTGGCGATCGACATGATGCTGCCCGCGCTGGACGATATCGCCGGCGATCTTGGCGTGGGCCAGGCGAACGACCAGCAATTCGTCATCACCAGCTACCTGGCCGGTTTCGGTGCGGCCCAGCTCTTCTACGGCCCGCTGTCGGACCGTTTCGGCCGCAAGCCCGTGATCATCTGGTCGCTGATCTTCTTCATCCTCGCCAGCGTGGTGTGCACCTTTTCGCCGTCCTACGGCCTGCTTCTGGTGGCGCGCTTCTTCCAGGGCGGCGCGGCGGCGGCCTGCCGCGTGATCGGCGTGGCGATCGCCCGCGACCTGACTTCCGGACGGCGCATGGCCGAGATCATGTCGATGGTGATGACGGCCTTCATGGCCGTGCCCGTGCTGGCCCCCACGCTCGGGCAGATCATCCTCACCTTCGCGCCCTGGCGCTGGATCTTCGGCTTCCTGATCGTCTTCGGCATCGCCCTGATCGGCTGGCTGCACCTGCGCCTGCCGGAGACGCTGCATCCGGAATACCGCGTGCCGCTGCGCCTGAAATCCACCCTCGCCTCCTTCCGCGAGACGGCCCGGCACCGGCTGATGGTCGGCTACACCCTGGCCGCCATGCCCTTCTTCGGCGGCCTCTACGGCTTCCTGGGCACGTCCCAGCAGGTCTTCGTCAATCATTTCGGCCTGTCGGACGCGCACTTCCCGATCGCCTTCGCCATCATTGCGGGCGGGATCGGCGTGACCAGCTATGCCAATTCCCGCCTCGTCATGCGACTGGGCCAGAGACGGCTGTCGCACAGCGCGCTGGTCGCCTTCACCGCGATCAGCATCGTGCACTCGATCATCCTTCTGGCCGGCGTCGACAATCTGTACGTCTTCCTGACGCTGCTGGCCGCGACCATGGCCTTCATGGGGCTGATCGCCGCCAATTTCTCCGCCCTCGCGATGGAGCCCGTCGGCCATATCGCGGGCACGGCTTCGGCCGCCTACGGCTTCCTCACCGGGGTCGTCGGCGCGGCGATCGGCGGGGTCATCGGACAGATGTATGACGGCACACCGGTACCGCTCGTCCTTTGCCAGGCCGTCCTGGCGGTCCTCGCCGTGACGATCGTCTACTTCACCGAGCGCGGCGTGCTTTTCGCCGTCGCCGACGACTGGGACGACTAGCCGCGCGGCGCCGGCCGGGCCATGCTGGTCCGCGAACAGGGAGGACGTCCGTGACATTCCAGACCATCCGCTATGCCGTCGACGAGCAGATCGCGACGATCACGCTGAACCGGCCGCACCGGCTCAACGCCTTCACCCTGGAAATGGGCGAGGAGATCATCGCCGCTTTCGACCAGGCCGACGCAGACGACAATGTGCGCGCCATCATCGTGACCGGCGAGCCGCCGGCCTTCTGCGCCGGGGCAGACCTTTCCACCGGGGCGGACACGTTCAACCGCGTTGCCGACGAGACCCAGAGCGGGGAATTCGATCCGGCCGATCCGAAATGGCGCGACAAGGGCGGCAAGCTGAACCTGCGCATCTGGGAGAGCGCCAAGCCCGTCATCGGCGCGATCAACGGCGCGGCGGTCGGCATCGGCGCGACGATGATCCTGCCGATGGATATCCGCCTGGCCTCGATGGAGGCGAAATTCGCCTACCCCTTCGCCAAGCGCGGCATTGTCTGGGACGGCTGCGCCAGCTGGTTCCTGCCGCGCGTGGTGGGCATTTCCACCGCCATGGACTGGGGGCTGACCGGCCGCACCTTCACGGCCGCGGAAGCCTTCGAGACCGGGCTGGTCGCCCGGGTCGTGCCGGCCGAGGACCTGATGGCGGAAGCGCGCGAACGCGCCCGCCTGATCGCCGACAAGTGTTCGCCCGTCTCCGTCTCGCTGATGCGCCGCATGGCCTGGCGCATGCTGGGCGCCGACCATCCCATGGAAGCCCACCGCATCGAGACCCAGGGCATTCTCCACGCCGGCATGGGCGAGGACGCCAAGGAAGGCGTGATGTCCTTCCTGGAAAAGCGCGAGCCGGACTTCCCGCTGCGCGTCTCGAAAGACATGCCGCCCTGGTATCCCTGGTGGGACGCGCAGGACGACGAGTACTGAGCCGGCCCCGAGCCTGGCTCAGTCGTCGGTCAGAAGCTCGCCCTCGGCCACTTTCACGGCATCGCCGCCGATCATCAGCTCCTCCAGGCGCCCGCCCGCGATGCGCAGGCGCAGGCGGATGTGGCTGGGCCGGCCCATCTCCACGCCCTGGTAGAGGCTGACCGAATGCTCGCCCTCGCCCAGGCCCGCCTGTTCGGCGATCAGGCCGGCGAAGGCCGCGGCCGCGCTGCCGGTGGCCGGATCTTCCGGGATGCCCAGATGCGGCGCGAACATGCGCATGCGCCAGTCGGTCGTGTGTTCGGTCTCGCTGGCCTTCACCACGCACAGAACCCCGGCATCGAAGACATCCGCGAACGCGCCGGCATCGAGCGCGATGGATTGCAGGGCGTCGCTGTTGCGCAGCGGCACGACGGCATAGGGCACGCCGGCCGACCAGATGCCGCCCTGGACAGAGGCATCCATCAGGTCGCCCGGCTTCAGCCCCAGAACGGCGGCGATCCGGTCGAAATCGGACAGTTCGCCCACCTGTTCGGGCAGGCGCGGTGCGAAGAAGCGGGCCGAGCCCAGGCGCGGCCCGTTGCGGCGGCCGTCGGCGGTAATGTCGCCCACCGTCTCCTCCAGCACGAAGCGGCGGACATCCCCGTCGCCGGCATCGCTGTCCAGCGTCAGCGCCACCGTGGCGCCCACCGTGGGATGGCCGGCGAAGGGCAGCTCGCTCTTGGGCGTGAAGATGCGCAGCCCCCAGTCGGCATCGCGGCCGCGCGGCTCGGAGATGAAGACCGTCTCGGACAGGTTGAACTCGGCGGCGACGGCCTGCATGGCGTGCTCGTCGAGATCGTCGGCGCCATAGACCACGGCCAGCGGATTGCCCGCCAGCGGATGATCCGTGAACACGTCGTAGATGGCGTATCGATGCGACATGAGTGTGACCTTACGTCTTCATCCGGTAACCGGTGCGGAACATCCACCACACGATGCCGAGGCAGAAGAGGAAGAAGCCGAGGATCGCCAGCAGGCTGACCCCCACATCCACGTCCGAGACCCCATAGAAGCTCCAGCGGAAGCCGGAGATCAGGTAGACGACCGGGTTAAACAGGGTGACCGTCTGCCAGAAGGGCGGCAGGACGGAGATGGAATAGAAGCTGCCGCCCAGGAAGGTGAGCGGCGTGACGATCAGCATCGGCACGATGTTGAGCTGTTCGAAATTGTCCGCCCAGATGCCGACGATGAAGCCGAACAGCGAGAAGGTCAGCGAGGTCAGCACCAGGAAGGCCAGCATCGACAGGGGGTGCTGGATCTCCAGCGGCACGAAGAAGGACGCCGTGCCCAGCACCAGCGCGCCCAGGATGAGCGATTTGGTCGCCGCCGCGCCGACATAGCCGATCACGATCTCGAAGGCGGAAATGGGTGCGGAGAGGATCTCGTAGACCGTGCCGGTGAATTTGGGGAAGTAGATCCCGATGGCGGCGTTGGACACGCTCTGCATCAGGATCATCATCATCACCAGGCCCGGCACGATGAAGGCGCCATAGCCCACCCCGTCGATCTGGTCGATGCGCGAGCCGATCGCCGCGCCGAAGACGATGAAATAGAGCGAGGTCGAGATCACGGGCGCCAGCACGGACTGCAGCAGGGTGCGGCCGGTGCGCGCCATCTCGGCGTGGTAGATGGTCCAGATTGCGCGCAGGTTCATGCCTTGCCTCCCACCAGTCCGACGAAGATTTCCTCGAGGGAGCTCTGCTTGGTCTCCAGATCGCGCACCGACACGCCGGCATCGTTCAGCGAAGCCAGCAGTGTGGTGATGCCGGTCCGGTCGGCCTGGGTGTCGTAGTCGAAGGTGAGCGCCGTGCCGTCTTCCGACAGCGCCAGCCCGTCCACCTTGAGCGCCTGAGGGATGGCGTCCAGCGGCGCGGCAAGCTGCAGGGTGAGATGCTTCTGGCCCATCTTGTTCATCAGCGCGCCGGTCTCCTCGACCACGACGATCTCGCCCTGATTGATCACGCCCACGCGGTCGGCCATCTGCTCGGCCTCCTCGATATAGTGGGTGGTCAGAATGATGGTGACGCCGCGCTCGCGCAGCTTTTCGATGACCTGCCACATGCTCTGGCGCAGCTCGACATCGACCCCCGCCGTGGGCTCGTCGAGGAACAGGATGTCCGGATCGTGGGCCAGCGCCTTGGCAATCATCACCCGGCGCTTCATGCCGCCGGAGAGTGCCCGCATCTGCTCGTTGCGCTTGTCCCACAGGGAGAGGTCGCGCAGCACCTGCTCGATATAGCCCTCGTCCGGCGCCTTGCCGAACAGGCCGCGGCTGTAGCGCACGGCGTCGACCACCCTGGTGAACATGTCGATCGACATTTCCTGGGGCACCAGGCCGATGCGCGAGCGCGTCTGACGGAAATCCGTCTGGATGTCGTGGCCGGCCACGGTGACCGAACCGCCCGTCGGCACGACGAGGCCGCAGACAATGCCGATCAGCGTCGTCTTGCCGGCCCCGTTGGGCCCCAGAAGCGCGAAGATCTCGCCCTGCTGGATGTCCAGATCGACGGATTTGAGCGCGGTAAACCCGCCCTCATAGGTCTTGGAAAGACCCTGGATGGATATGATTGAAGACATGAAAAAATGCGCCTTCCGGAAAGGAGAGGCCAAAATGGCGTGGAACGGTTTAGTTGGGTAGGGGCGAGGGCGATTCAAGCCTGGGAGGAGGGGTTTTCCGTGAGGATTTGTTCGCGGCCATCTGGCCGACGAACGCATCTGCTTTCCCCGGACCTGTTCCGGCAACTGTGTTTATGAGGCGTATGGTTTTTTGTCTCTGAGCATGGCGTTGAGAGTAACGAGGAGTTTTCGTGCGACGGCGATGAGGGCGAGTTTCTTGGGTTTTCCGGCG
>Ga0207849_100392_pt1 | contig 16046 bp, 16 predicted proteins | sample TtaePargueraPR_12_FD_187277 | JGI IMG/M metagenome (GOLD analysis project Ga0207849, IMG submission 187277) | Aerobic enrichment media microbial communities from Bioluminiscent Bay, La Parguera, Puerto Rico - Tt and P2 (4) (SPAdes) | ecosystem: Environmental > Aquatic > Marine > Unclassified ...
TGCCACCAGCCAATCTGCCACTTCTTTCCGAGGGCTCAGCGTTTGTCGTGGCTGACCATCACTTTCTCCGAAATGGCGGTAGTCAAAGGCAAAGACCGCATAACCTGCATTGCAGAAGGCTTCTTTAAACGGTGTCAGACCACTGGCATGAGTCATGCCCAACACTATGGGCCATCACGACACACGGTAAACCGCTTCTGTCGGCATTCTGAGTGTAAAAAACACCGCGACAGGTTGTACCGTGACTCGGGAACTCCGCTGGGGTTTCGATCATGCTAATCCCTCGGTTCACTGAACGTTACGCCAGTGTGATGCCGCGGCGGCGGTGACCAGCAGCACCAGTGGTACCAAATACCAGAGGTTTGAAAGAGATGGTATCAGTAGCGAGGGATCCATCGGACGTTATCCCTAACAATCGGTTCTTCCGCAGTGTTTAGCTACCTAAGGTAGACCATCTCCGCGCCGCTTTTCGTCCCCATTAAAAAAGTACGTAAATTTCCTGCCACAAAAAAGCTGCGAGGCATTGCCACGCAGCTTTCTGTTTCCTCTGTACTTTTTGGTCGGCCTACCCGATACGGAGTTGCCTCGGTGCCGCCAAGATCAGCGTTAGTCTTGCCCGCCCCGCTTGTGTCGCATCAGGGCAAAAAGCCCCACGGCGGCAGCCACGCCGGCTGCCAGCAGGTATTCAATATGCACGCCGTCACCGAGGGCTTCGTGCCCGGCGTGGCCCCAGGTGACACCAGAAACCAGCAGCAGGCTGGAAGTCAGAATGAGTTGGTTACGTAGTTTCATGGTTGTATCTCCGTTGTGCGTTAAACGTTCAGGATTTGGTTTGTTCAGGCTATTTCAGCCACTTTCCCAGGCCGGCGTTCCGGCAGCATGCCCCGCTCCAGAATGAAGCGGATGATGGTCTCCAGCCCTACCCCGTCGTACAGGTTGGTGAACACGAAGGGGCGTTCGCCGCGCATTTTCCTGGAGTCCCGGTCCATTACCTCCAGGGAGGCGTGGACCTGCTCGGCGATGTCGATCTTGTTGATGATCAGCAGGTCGGATTTGGTGATGCCGGGGCCGCCTTTGCGGGGGATCTTGTCGCCGGCGGAGACGTCGATCACATACAGGGTGAGGTCGGACAGCTCGGGACTGAAGGTGGCGGAGAGGTTGTCGCCACCGGATTCCACCAGCACCAGTTCCAGGTTCGGGTGGCGGCTTTGCAGGTCGTCGATGGCCGCCAGGTTCATGGAGGCATCCTCGCGGATGGCGGTGTGGGGGCAGCCGCCGGTTTCCACGCCGAGGATGCGGTCCGCCGGCAGGGCGTCGTGTTTGAGCAGGAAGTCGGCGTCTTCCCGGGTGTAGATGTCGTTGGTGACGACGGCGATGTCGTAGTGGTCTTTCAGGGCCTTGCACAGCTGACGCAGCAGGGCGGTTTTGCCGGAGCCGACCGGGCCGCCGACGCCTACTCTCAGGCAATGTTTCATGGCGTGTTCTCCTATTCGTGTACTTTGTTGGTTCAGCTTCTGAAAAGCCGTGAATACTGGGTTTCGTGCAGGGCGCTGCCGAGCGCCAGGCCTGGCAGTACCGGGCCGAGTTCGTGGTCCTCTCGCTGCAAGGCGTGGTCCACGGCCATCACCAGTTTCGGGCGCAGCCGTTCGGTCAGGCGCTGGGCGGCGGTGTGGCCCAGGGGCATGGCCTTGCAGGCAACGGCCAGTTGGTTTTCCAGCCAGGCCCAGGCGAAGCCGAGCAGGGTCTGCCGTACCGGCACCCGGCGCAGGTGAGCGGCCCAGGCAAACAAGGTGACGTAACCGGGATCTGCCGGGAGCAGGCCTTCTTCCGGCAACAGGTCCAGGCTGCCGAGCAGGCGCGCCAGGGCCGCGCCCAGGCGGATGTCTTCGTCGGTCAGCTCGGCGGTTTCCCGGGTGGCGTGCAGCCAGTCGTTCCACTGGGCTACGGTTGCTCCGTCTGCGTTGGCCCAGGCTTGCTGAAGCCGCGTCAGCAGTGGCAGCTCGCAGCGGGTCAGGCCGTCTTCCAGTACCCCTTCCAGCCAGTCACCCAACTCGTCCGCGGTGGTGACCCAGCGCAGCTCAAAGGCGCTCTCCAGCCCCTGGGACCAGGCAAAGGCACCGATGGGCAGAGCGGGACTGACCAGTTGTAGGAGGCCCAGCAGGGCCAGGTCATCCACCGCGGTGCGGCTGCTGTCAGTGAGCGTGAGTGTGGTCATGGTGGTGTTCGCTGTGGCTGTGGCCGCCTTCATGATCGTGATGGTGGTGAGCATGGCCATGGCTGTGACCATGACCGTGGCTGTGCCCGGGCTGGGCGTAGGCGCCTGGTTCCGGATCAAATGGCGCGTTGTGGTGTTCCAGGGTGGCGCCGAGGTGTTCCGCCAGTTCTTCCAGCACGTGGTCGGGGGTAAAGCGCACCCAACCCACCTGCTCGCTGTCCATGCCGATAGCCAGTGAGGTGTGGCGGTTGCCGAGGTGGTAACACAGGCGTGCCAGTGGCAGGCCGGTGGCGATGCGGGCAGTCACCACCGGTTCTTCCGCGGCGCGGATGCGGACGATCTCGCCACTGGTGGCCTGCAGGCAGGCGCCGTGCCGCAGCACCGGACCGCGGTCGAGGAACAGCCCCACGTCGTGGTTGGTGTCGGTGGTGGCACGCAGGCGGCCACGGATGCGCAGTTCATAGGGCAGCGTGAGGGTGTCCAGCACTTCGCTGGCGTCCACGTTCTCGATCCGCTGAGTGAGTTCAAGCATGGGTGGTCTCCTTAAAACAGGTGGTAGCGCTGGGCCAGGGGCAGCTCGGTGGCCGGCTCGCAGGTGAGCAGTTCGCCATCGGCACGTACTTCGTAGGTCTGCGGGTCCACGGTGATGTGGGGGCAGGCGTCGTTCAGCTTCATGTCGCTCTTGCGGATGCCGCGCACGTTTCTGCAGGCCGCCAGCGGGCTGTCGAGGCCGAGCCGCTCGCCGATGCCGGCATCCAGGGCGGCCTGGCTGACGAAGCTCAGCCGGGTGGCACTGGCGGCCTTGCCGAAGGCGCCGAACATGGGGCGGTAGTGCACCGGCTGGGGTGTGGGGATAGACGCGTTGGGGTCGCCCATCGGCGCCGCGGCGATCATGCCGCCTTTGAGGATCAGTGCGGGCTTCACGCCGAAGAAGGCCGGGCTCCAGAGCACCAGGTCCGCCAGCTTGCCCACTTCCACCGAGCCCACTTCATGGGCGATGCCGTGGGTGATGGCGGGGTTGATGGTGTACTTGGCGATGTAGCGCCGGGCGCGGAGGTTGTCGGCGCCCAGGCTCTGGTCTTCCGGCAGCAGGCCACGCTGCTGTTTCATTTTGTGGGCGGTCTGCCAGGTGCGGCACACCACTTCGCCGACCCGGCCCATGGCCTGGGAGTCGGAGGCGATCATCGAGATCACGCCGAGATCGTGGAGGATGTCTTCGGCGGCGATGGTCTCGCGGCGGATGCGAGAGTCCGCGAAGGCGACGTCTTCCGGGATGTTGGGGTCGAGGTGGTGGCACACCATCAGCATGTCGAGGTGTTCGTCCACGGTATTGACGGTGTAGGGCCGCGTCGGGTTAGTAGAGGACGGCAGCACGTAGCTTTTCGAGCAGGCGGTGATGATGTCGGGAGCGTGGCCGCCGCCGGCGCCTTCGGTATGGTAGGTGTGGATGCAGCGTTCCTTGAAGGCGGCGAGGGTGTCTTCGACGAAGCCGGATTCGTTAAGTGTGTCGGTGTGGATGGCCACCTGGACGTCGTACTGGTCCGCCACGGTGAGGCAGTTGTCGATGGAGGCGGGAGTGGTGCCCCAGTCTTCGTGCAGTTTCAGGCCGATGGCGCCCGCTTTTATTTGCAGCTCGAGGGCTTCGGGCAGGCTGGCGTTGCCTTTGCCGAGAAAGCCGATGTTCATGGGCAGGCTGTCGACGGCCTGGAGCATTTTGCCGAGGTGCCAGGCGCCGGGGGTGCAGGTGGTGGCGTTGGAGCCGGTCGCCGGGCCGGTGCCGCCGCCGAGCATGGTGGTGATGCCGCTCATCAGGGCTTCTTCCACTTGCTGGGGGCAGATGAAGTGGATGTGGGCGTCGATGCCGCCAGCGGTGAGGATTTTGCCTTCACCGGCGATGATTTCGGTGCCGGGGCCGATGACGATCTGGACGTCGGGTTGGGTGTCGGGGTTGCCGGCTTTGCCGATGGCGGCGATGCGGCCGTTCCGGAGGCCGATGTCGGCTTTGACGATGCCCCACCAGTCGAGTATCAGGGCATTGGTGATGACGGTGTCCATCACGCTGTCGTCGGCGCGCTGGCTCTGGCCCATGCCGTCTCTTATGACTTTGCCGCCGCCGAATTTTACTTCGTCGCCATAGTGGGTGGCGTCGCTTTCGACCTCGATCCACAGGTCGGTGTCGCCCAGTCGGAGGCGGTCGCCGGTGGTTGGGCCGTACATGTCGGCGTAGGCTTGTCTGGTAATTTTCATTTCTGGACTTCCAACTTGTCCATGACTTCAGCCCGGAAGCCGTAGATTTCGCGGCTGCCGCTAAAGGGAATGAGCGTGACTGCTCGGCTTTGGCCGGGTTCGAAGCGGATGGCGGTGCCGGCGGCGATGTCCAGCCGCAGGCCGCGCGCTTTGGCGCGGTCGAAGTGCAGGGCCGGGTTGGCTTCGGCGAAGTGGTAGTGGGAGCCGATCTGGACCGGGCGGTCGCCGGTATTGGCGACGTCGAGGGTGGTGCGTTCGCGACCGACGCAGAGTTCGATGTCGCCGTCTTTGAGCTGGTATTCGCCGGGGATCATGGCGGGCTCCTTACACGATCGGGTTGTGGACGGTGACGAGTTTGGTGCCGTCCGGGAAGGTGGCTTCTACCTGGACTTCCGGGATCATTTCGGGGACACCAGGCATGACGTCGGCACGGCTGAGAACTTCGCGGCCGGCGGCCATCATGTCAGCCACGGAGCGGCCTTCACGGGCGCCTTCGATGATTTCGGCGCTGATCAGGGCGATGGCTTCCGGGTAATTGAGTTTCAGGCCCTTGGCTTTGCGGCGTTCGGCGAGCAGTGCGGCGGTAAACAGCAGCAGCTTGTCTTTGTCTCTGGGTGTCAGTTCCATCGTGGTGCGCTCCGTTATCCTGGTGTTGTTCCGATGTTGTTCGAATGCTGTTCAGGTCAGCCAGATTCTTGGAATGCTGGCCGGCTGACCGGTGAGTGTTGGTCTGAGCAGTTCCCAGGCCTGCTGGCACAGGGCCCAGGCTTCGTTGCGTTCGCGGCCGAGGTAGCGCAGCAAGAGCACGCCCCGGCGGTAGGTGACGGCCCAGCGGGTGGTTGCGGGCAGGGTTTGCCGCAGCAATGTCACCGCGTCGCCGGCGTCTTCCAGCCCGACTGCCCACAAGGTGGCCTGGACAGTGGCGCCGCCCTGCCCCCAGTGCCCGCTAAAGCGCCTGTGCTGGGGGTCGAGGAGCTGGCGTTCCTGCCACAGCGGGCGGCCTTGGCGGGTCAGCAGGAAGCGTTGTTCCAGATGGCCGCTGGCAAACGGCAGCGCGCTGGCCGGGCGGCCGAGGGCAAGGATTTCCCAGCCGAGGCAGCGGCCGCCGTCGGCCACGTCAATGGTGGTGGTCTGTTGGCCGCGGGAGCCGTCAAAGGCGATGGTTTCCTGGGGCAGGTATTCCAGGGTGGCGCCGTCGGCAACGCTGAGCCGGGTGTGCTGGCCCCAGGCCACGCCGTGGCTGTCGGCTTTGTAGAGTTTGGCGGCGGCCGGGGTGGTGAGCAGGGCCCGGGCGCCGTTGGCGACGCTGACGTCAATCTGCAGCAGGTCACCACTGACCAGCCCGCCGGGCGGGTGTAACAGGTAGACGTGGCAACAGCCGCGGCGGCCTTCCGGGTAGAACGGCCGTTGCACCCGCAGCGGGCCGTGATGGCGCACCCGGGTCAGCGCGGTGGAGGCCTGTAGCTCGCTGCCCCGGAGCTGGAATTCCAGCTCCAGGCTGGCGGCCCAGCGCCGGTCCGCGTCAAAGCGGTGACCGGAGCCGTTCCGCGCGCCTGGTCCGGGCGCGCTGGGGGCGGGGATTGGAATGGCGGTGAGTATCGTCATACCGTCAGGTGCTGCCGGATGAGGTCGTCAGACAGTTCGCTGATGGCGCCGTCCGCCACCCGGCGACCACGATCCATGATGGCAAAGCGGTCGGCGTATTTGCGGGCAAAGGGCAGTTTCTGTTCGACCAGCAGCACGGTGAGGCCATCCTCGGCGATCAGCCGGCGAATGACCTCGCCAATCTGCGCCACGATGTTGGGCTGGATGCCTTCGCCGGGTTCGTCGAGGATCAGCAGACGTGGCTCGATCACCAGCGCACGGCCAATCGCCAGCTGTTGCTGCTGGCCGCCGGACAGGTCACCGCCGCGGCGGTTTTTCATTTCCTTCAGCACCGGGAACAGCTCGTAGATCCGCTCGGGGATTTTCCTGCTGCCATCCTTGCGCACCGCCAGGCCGGTGCGCAGGTTTTCTTCCACAGTCAACAGCGGAAAAATCTGGCGCCCCTGGGGGACATAGCCGATGCCCAACCGGGAGCGGTCTTCGGTGCGGCGTCGGGACAGCTCTGAGTCGCCGGCCAGAATGATCCGGCCGCCGCTGACGCTCTCCTCGCCCATGATGCATTTCATCAGGGTGGTCTTGCCGACGCCGTTGCGGCCCATTACGCAGGTACACTGGCCGGCCGGCACGTCCAGTTCCAGGTTCCACAGGGTGTGGCTCTGGCCGTAGAACTGGTTGAGTTGTTCGATCTTCAGCATCACGCGCCCTCCCCCAGGTAGACTTCAATCACCTTCGGATTGGCAGACACCTGGTCCATGGTGCCCTCCGCCAGCACGCTGCCCTGGTGCAGGACGGTGACGGTGCGGGCGATGGAGCGAACGAAGCCCATGTCGTGTTCCACCACCACTACCGATTGCTTGCCGGCAAGGCCGGTCAGGAGTTCGGCGGTGCGTTCCATTTCCTGCTCGGTCATGCCGGCGACCGGTTCGTCCACCAGCAACAGACGGGGCCGCTGCATCAGCAGCATGCCAATTTCCAGCCACTGCTTCTGGCCGTGGGAGAGAATGCCGGCCAGGGCACCACGCAGCTCCTGCAGGCCGGTGAGCAGCAGCACTTCGTCGATCCGATCGCGAATGTCCGGGGTCATCAGCGCGGTAAGGGTGGGCAGCACCCGTTTGTCGGCGGCCATCGCCAGCTCCAGGTTCTCGAACACGGTCAGGGCCTCGAATACCGTCGGCTTCTGGAACTTGCGGCCGATGCCGAGGGCGGCGATGTCCGGCTCGTTCAGGGTGAGCAGGTTGTGGCGGCTGCCGAACCACACCGAACCGCTATCGGGCCGGGTCTTGCCGGTGATGATGTCCATCATGGTGGTCTTGCCAGCGCCGTTGGGGCCGATGATGCAGCGCAGTTCGCCATCGTCGATGGTGAGGTTGAGGTTGTTGATGGCCCGGAAGCCGTCAAAACTCACGCTGACATCTTCCAGGTACAGGATGGCGCCGTGACGGACGTCCACCGGGGACTGCACCGGGGCAAGAAAGTCGAATACCCGGTCCCGCTCGGTGAGTTGCTGGAAAACACTCATGCCGCAGCCTCCTGAGACGTGGATGAGGCCGGCGGCGCCGACCGTCGTTGCAGCAGCCCGGCAATGCCTTTGGGCAGGAACACCGTGACCAGCACGAACAGACCGCCGAGGGCGAACAGCCAGGCGTCGGGCATCACGCCGGTGAACACGGTCTTGGCGTAGTTCACCAGCAGCGCCCCGATCACCGCGCCGTAAAGGGTGGCGCGACCGCCAAGCGCCACCCAGACCACAATCTCGATGGAGAACAGCGGCGAGAACTCGCCGGGGTTGATGATGCCCACCTGGGGCACGTAAAGGGCGCCTGCCACCCCGGCGAGCATGGCCGAAACCACGAACACAAACAGCTGCACCCGGTCCACCCGATAGCCGAGGAAGCGGGTGCGGGCTTCGGCATCGCGACAGGCGATGCTGACGCGGCCGAGCTTGCTGGTGACGATACCGCGGCAGATCACGTAGCCGATGGCGAGCGCAATGCCGGTGGCGATGAACAGGCCAAGGCGGGTGGCATCGCTGCGCAGGCTGAAGCCGAGGATGTCCTTGAAGTCGGTCAGGCCGTTGTTACCGCCAAACCCCATCTCGTTGCGGAAGAACGCCAGCATCAGGGCAAAGGTCAGTGCCTGGGTGATGATCGACAGATAGACCCCGGTGACCCGGGAGCGGAACGCCAGAAAGCCGAATACCAAAGCCAGCAACCCCGGCGCCAGTAACACCATCAGGAAGGCGAACCACGCCATGTCGAAGCCCTGCCAGTACCAGGGCAACTCCTGCCAGTTGAGGAACACCATGAAATCCGGCAGCTCCGGGTTGCCGTACACGCCGCGGTCGCCGATCTGGCGCATCAGGTACATGCCCATGGCATAGCCGCCAAGGGCAAAGAAGGCACCATGGCCGAGGCTGAGAATGCCAAGGTAGCCCCACACCAGGTCCACCGCCACCGCCAGCAAGGCGTAGCACAGGTACTTGCCCAGCAGGGTAACGGTGTAGGCGCTGACGTGGAGTGCGCTGCCTTGCGGCAGGGCAACGTGGAGCAGGGTCACCAGCGCCATGGCCGCAAACAGCACGCCGAGGAACAGCTGGGTGGAACGTTCAAGCAGGGGCCGTTTCAGCCACTGGGATGATACCGGCATGGCTTAACCCTCCGCCGCCCGGCCCTTCTGGGGGAACAGTCCCCGCGGCCGCTTCTGGATAAACAGGATGATGAACACCAGCACGATGATCTTGGCGAGGACCGCACCGGCCCAGGGCTCGAGCATCTGGTTGATGGTGCCGAGGGAAAGACCGGCCAGCAGAGTGCCCCAGAGATTGCCCACACCGCCGAACACCACCACCATGAAGGAGTCGATGATGTAGCTCTGGCCCAGGTTGGGACCGACGTTGGTGATCTGGGACAGGGCGACACCGGCCAGCCCGGCAACCCCGGAACCGAGGCCAAAGGTGAGGATGTCCACCCGGGTGGCGCGGATGCCCATGGAGCGGGCCATGGCGCGGTTCTGGGTGACCGCCCGCACCTCCAGGCCGAGACGGGTCTTGCGCATGATCAGCATCAGCCCGGCGAACACCACCAGCGCAAAGCCGATCACGTAAAGTCGGTTCAGGGTCAGCGACAGCGCCTCGTTGATCATGATGGAGCCGCTCATCCAGTCCGGCGTGACCACGGAACGGTTGAGGGGGGAGATCAGCGTGCGGACCAGCTGCTGGAGGATCAGGCTGACCCCGAAAGTGGCCAGCAGGGTTTCCAGCGGGCGGCCCTTGAGATGCTGGATGACGCTGCGTTCGATGACGATGCCGGCCATGGCCGCCACCAGAAAACCGGCGGGAATCGACAGGATCAGCGCCAGGCCCGGCTGGCCGGGCAACAACTGTTGCATGCCCCAGGTGGTGTAGGCACCGAGCATCATCAGCTCGCCGTGGGCCATGTTGATGACCCCCATCACCCCGAAGGTGATGGCCAGACCGATGGCCGCCAGCACCAGCACCGAGCCCAGTGACAACCCGAAATACAGGGTCTCTGCGGCACGATTGAGTGTGAGTTTCTGTTCGATACTGGCCAGGGCCCGGGTGGCGGCTGCCGCAATCTGCGGATCATCGCCCCGTGCTGCGCCGGCCAGGGCGGCACGGGCCTGCGGGTTCAGGCTACCGGCCAGCACCGCCACGGCAGCCCCATCGCCCTGCCCCAGCCGGTAGATCGCCAGCGCACTTTCCAGTGCCTCACGTACTGCGGGGTTGTCTTCATCGGCCAGCAAGCCGTTCAGGCGTTCGGCAAGCGGCGCATTCACCGTCCCCATCAGGGCACGGGCAGCGGTCAGTCGCACCTGGGGGTTGGCCACCGTCAGGTCAATCACCGACAGCAGGTCGTCCACTTCGCCGCGCAGGGTGTTGTTGACCTGCACCGCCTCCAGCTCGCGGCGGGACATCTCCCCGAGCGACTCACCGGTAAGGGCGTCGGCAATGGCCCAGTTGCGGCCCCGGTTGCTGGTCACGATCACTATCTGGCCGGTGGTTTTGATCCGGCTAAGCTTGTTGGCACTGAACGCTTCCAGCCAGTTGCGGGCGCGTTCGTCACCACTGCCGGCCAGCTCGCGGACGATGATGGATTTCTCGGCCTGACTGGCGCCGGCGAGGCCCTGCAGCAAGCGGGCGGCCTGCTGCTCGCTGACCTGGGCACCGGCTAACGATGACAAGAGGACCAGATGCAGGGCGAGGGTCAGCCGGGCGAGCGATCGCAGGATGCTCATGGTGGTTTCCTGTTGGCGTTGCATGATAGATGGATTCCGGGCGCTCGTCCGGGGTCCGGCGGCGCTTGATGCGCCTGCCGGCCCCGTTTGAAAATGGCCCGTTACTTGGACGCGACTTCCGCCGTACCGCCACCGCACTTGCCGGTGACCACGTTGAAGTTGCCGCACTTCAGCGGTGCCCGCCAGTCACTGATCAGGTCCCGGGAGCCCGGCAGGAAGTCCGACCAGGCGTCGCCGGCCACGGTGGAGGAGGTTTCCCACACCACCGAGAACTGGCCGTTATCCTGGATCTCGCCGATCAGCACCGGCTTGGTGATGTGGTGGTTGGGCATCATGGCGGCAAATCCGCCGGTGAGGTTGGGGACGGTGACACCGATGATGGCGTCTTTCACCGCATCCACTTCGGTGGTGCCGGCCTTTTTCACCGCTTCGATGTACATGTTGAAGCCGATGTAGTGGGCTTCCATCGGGTCGTTGGTGACCGCCTTGTCGTCACCCTTGAACTTGACCCAGGCATCGATGAAGTCATAGTTGGCGTCGTTATCCACGCTCATGAAGTAGTTCCAGGCAGCCAGGTGGCCCACCAGGGGGGCGGTGTCGATCCCGGCCAGCTCCTGCTCGCCCACCGAGAATGCCACCACCGGGATGTCGGACGCGGCAATGCCCTGGTTACCCAGTTCCCGGTAGAAAGGCACGTTCGCGTCGCCGTTGATGGTGGACACCACTGCGGTCTTCTTGCCGGCGCTGCCAAACTTCTTGATCTCCGCCACGATGGCCTGCCAGTTGGAATGGCCGAAGGGGGTGTAGTTGATCATGATGTCCGCGTCTGCCACCCCCTGGTCCTTCAGGTAGGTTTCGAGGATCTTGTTGGTGGTGCGCGGATAGACGTAGTCGGTACCAGCCAGTACCCAGCGCTCAACACCCAGGTCGTTCTTCAGGTAATCCACCGCCGGAATGGCCTGCTGGTTGGGCGCCGCGCCGGTGTAGAACACGTTTTCGGACGATTCCTCACCCTCGTACTGCACCGGGTAGAACAGCAGGCCGTTGAGCTCCTCCACCACCGGCAGCACCGACTTGCGGGATACCGACGTCCAGTTACCGAAGATCACATCGACCTTCTCCTTGGCCAGCAGCTCGCGGGCCTTCTCGGCAAACAGTGGCCAGTCAGACGCCGGGTCAACCACCACCGCCTCCAGCTGGCGACCCAGCACGCCACCGGCAGCATTCTGCTGCTCGATCAGCATGAGCATGGTGTCTTTCAGGGCGGATTCACTGATTGCCATGGTGCCGGACAACGAGTGCAGGATACCCACCTTGATGGGATCCTCGGCGGCAACCGAGTGCAGGGAAACAGACAAGGCCAGGGCAGAAAGGCCCAGCTTCAGGTGTTTGCTGAATTTCATCACGTGCATCCTTTTCGTTCTTGGGGAGTTGTGCAGTTCGTCAAACGCCCTGCTCCCATTGCACGTGGTGTTCCACAACGAGCCATACATCTTTTATATCAATCAATTAGCCGACAAGCAGGCACCATAATGGCCCGCCAGCCAGGCCAAACACCGCGCCAAACCCGCCCACAACCGGTTTTGCTGCACCACCACGGAACAGGCCGTGGTGCACACGCACTATGAAAGCCCCCTGAACCGGCCATTCGCCTCGAATTGGCGCGTTTTTGCTCAAGGGTTGAACGATAGCGCCAGATTGATTGCATCATTGAAGGGCATGATGAAACCTGGCCAGTTACGGAAAGAACGGCTGGCAGCGCTGATCCCTGGATGTAGACTAGACAGCACCAGACCGAGAACGGAGACATGACATGCCCAGCCTGATCGATGATATCCAAGCAGAACAGATTCCCATGGAGGTTTACTTTCGGCACCTTCATCAGCATCCGGAACTGGCCTTTGAAGAAACGGAATCCGCTGCGTACATCGCCGGTCTGCTGCGGCAGTGGGGCTACGAAGTGACGGAAGGCATTGGCGGTACCGGGGTGGTGGCCCGAATGCAACTCGGGGACGGGACCACTTCCATCGGACTGCGGGCCGATACCGATGCGCTGCCGGTCCCGGAGATGACCGACCTTCCCTACAAGAGCAAGGTGGCTGGCAAGTCGCACACCTGTGGCCATGATGCCCACACCACCATGCTGCTGGGCGCTGCCCAGTATCTGGCGCGCAAAGGCAACTTCAACGGCACACTCAATCTGATCTTCCAGCCGGCGGAGGAGATCATGGCGGGCGCACCGGCCATGCTGGGGGACGACCTGTTGAGGCGATTCCCGATGGATTACATGTTCGGGCTCCACAACATGCCGGGGCTGGAAGCAGGAACGCTGTACCTGACCGCTGGCCCGGTTATGGCCGCAGTCGATAACTGGGAAATCGAACTGACCGGAAAAGGTGGCCATGGATCCATGCCGGAACGCTGTATTGATCCTCTGGTGGCCGGCTCAGCCCTGGTGATGTCACTGCAAACCATCGTTTCACGGAATGTTGCGGCCCAGGATGCCGTTGTCGTGACCATTGGGGCCTTCAACTCCGGCGAGGCCGGCAACGTAATCCCGCAAAACGCCGTCCTGCGGCTGAGTGTCCGTAGTCGTGACCCCGATACGAGGACCCGGGTTCTGGACCGCATCAGGGCCATCACCGCCGCAACGGCAGAAGGCTACAACGTTGGATTCGAGATCCGGGAGGGGCAACCGGGCGCGGTCCTTGTCAACGACGACGAACAAACCCGGATCTGCACGGAAGTGGCATGCCGGCTACTTGGTGAAGAACGGGTGGTCAATCCCGGGCCCACCTTCATGGGCAGCGAAGATTTTGCCTTTTTCGCGCAGCAGAGACCGTCGGTGTACGGCTTTCTCGGGAACGGCGATACCCCGATGGTTCACCATCCCGAGTATGCCTGCGATCCCGCAAACCTGCCCGTCGGTGCCGCCTACTGGGTCGCAATAACGCAGCATTATCTGCGCTGACGCGGCGCTTTCAGGGACTCGATTAGTCGATAGCTGTCCTGCAATTCGGACAATGCGTCCAGATTTCCGGTCACCCCATCGGGGCAGCCCCCAAGAGATATATTAGCAATTCAAATGGTTACAATCCTGGCATGAAACTTTCTTGGCTCCAATCTCCGAACAATAAATCCAAGAACGGAGCTCAGAACTATGAAGGTATCGACCGCTTCACTGCACGGCGGCCCGGCGTTGCTGTCCGGACTCGTGCTGTCAGTAATCCTCATGGCCCCCATCACACCGGCAACTGCCGGCCAGACCTACTCATACACCCTGCCTCAACAGGCCTACAGCCAATCCCGCGCACGGAACTACAAGGTGTATGTACCGGACAATCTCACCAGCCCTGCCCCCATGGTGATGGCACTCCACGGCTGCAAGCAGACCAATGACGACGTACTGAACGACTGGGGCCTGACCGCGGCGGCAGACGACTACGGTTTCGTTCTGGTGGCGCCGTTTATCACCAGTTACGATGGCTTGCGCAACGAGAACTGCTGGGGCTTCTGGTTTGATCACCATCGCCACGAAGGTGGCGGCGAAGTGGAAGACCTGCACCAGATTGCACAGGCTGTGGAAGGTAACTTCAGCATTGACCCAAACCGCCGGTTTATCACCGGGCTGTCCTCCGGTGGTGCCATGACCATCGTAGCCGCCACCACGCACAACGAATACTGGGCCGCCGCCGCCCCGGCGGCGGGACTGCCTTATGGTGAGGATGCGGCCTCTGTCTCGTTATCCGGACAGTGTCCGGGAAGCGCGACATTCCACAGCGTCGCCCGCGTGGTGTCCGACATGCAGGCCGAGTTGGACGACTCCTATCCCATCCCGATGATGGTGCTGCAGAACGAAAACGACTGCACCGTGCTTAAAACCGCTGCCGACACCACACGGGATGCCCACCTCAAGGTCTTCAGTGATCCGGCGTTCGATACCCCGACCGAAGCCGAGGCCTCGGCAGCGGCCTGCTCCCCCTTCAACCAGAACAATTACAGCTGCGTGCATACCCGTTATACCCGGGACGGTACCCTCGGCACCCGCTCCGTGGTGGAAACTGTGTACCTGGACGGCCCTTTGTCCACTCCGAACCTGCAGGACACCGACCATGGCCACTACTGGGTTGGTGGCGTTAATGGCAACAATGGCAAGTGGTCCGTCAAGGTTGGTCCCAGCTATCCGGACATCATCTGGGATTTCTTCAACCGTCACAGCCGCGACGGCTCGGAGCCGGAAGGGTTCCCGGTAATCACCCTGCTTGGCGATAATCCGATGACCGTCGCCATCAACACCACCTTCACCGATCCTGGCGCAACGGCGGAAGACGCCGAAGATGGCTCCCTGACCGTCACGGCCGACTGCAGCCAGGTGGACACTGCGGCCGTAGGCACCTACACCTGCGCCTACGTGGCGATTGACAGCGACAGCAACGCCACAACCAAAGAACGAACCGTCGACGTTTTCGATCCCGCTGCCCCCATCGAAACCTGCGAACAGGCCACGGCCTCGCCCAATGGCCACATCTCCGCAGGCCGCGCCTATGCCGAGGGTTTGTATGAGCTTCGGGCTCTGGCAAACGGCGATGATGTGGATATTGGTGGATCTTTCGATACCTGGAGCAGCATCACGCTGTACGAAGGCGAGCCAGGGCTTTGGTATGCCACCGAGCCGGCTGCATGCACCGGATCGGGTGACGGCGGCAGCGGCGGTGGCGAATTTGCCTGCCAGGACTGGAACGACACCAACCTTAACCATGACCTTGCCGGCCGGGCTTACTATGCCGGAGGTTATTTCACCACCGGAGGTGATGACGCCATCGGGGCCTTGTCTGGCACCTACAGCTGGGTTAAGGAAACGTCTGCAGGGTTCTATGAAAGCGGGCAGTGCGACTGACCCCGGATAGAACCCTGCAGATCCTGGCTAAGACCCAGCAGGGAGGAGCCCGTGCCAGACAGGCAACGCCATGTCGCCGGGTTCCTCGCTGGGGCCACCGCTACGGCTCTTGAACGCGCCCTCCTCTATCGGTATCCGGAATAGCGCGGTTGCCTTGCGTTCACTCAGGCTGGGAGCCCGTACCTGCTCCCAGCGCCCCGGCTCAAGCTGGTTGATGATGGCCTCAAATGCCGCATCAAACTCGTCATTACCGGTGACCTGCACGGCCCGACCGAACAGCACCACCGACTCATAGTTGGCGCTGTGATGGTAGGCGGACTTACTCATGACCCATTCGTTGGTTACCGCAAAGGACAGACAGAGCTGTGTCCCCGACGCCAGGCACCGGGACATCCGGCCGCCATTCAGCACGTGCAGGTACAGGTCATCGTGCAACCGCCAGACGGTCAGCGGGACGATGCGGGGCTCGCCCTCTTCCACGAACCCTACGTGGGCCGTTTTCAGGCGGTCGATCAGGGCATAGACCTGCGCCCTGTCGTAACTGGCCCGTTTGGCCGCACGCTTCACCTCACTGCGGGGACAACACGTCATTGGGGACGAGAATAGCCCGCGGTTCTCCATCATTGGCATCGGATGCTCCTTTTACTGCCGTTCCATGAAAAGTACAGTTCCATTAAAGGTCACAGCTGATACCATCAAAAGATCCAGTTTATGACTTTTCATAGGACCAGTTGGCGTGATCAACGACCTCCGGCTCGACGGCGCATCTCCCCTGCAACAACAGCTCTACCAACAACTGGCACAGCGCATCCTCCAACAGCGCTTGCC
>Ga0207849_100393_pt1 | contig 16042 bp, 13 predicted proteins | sample TtaePargueraPR_12_FD_187277 | JGI IMG/M metagenome (GOLD analysis project Ga0207849, IMG submission 187277) | Aerobic enrichment media microbial communities from Bioluminiscent Bay, La Parguera, Puerto Rico - Tt and P2 (4) (SPAdes) | ecosystem: Environmental > Aquatic > Marine > Unclassified ...
GATCACCATGCCCTCCGACAGCAGCGTGCCGGTGGAGAAGGCGAAGGCTGCGAGCCCCAGCGTCACCGCCATGCCCACCGAGCCGATGATCAGCATGGGCTTGCGGCCGATCTTGTCGATCACGAGCAGCGCAACAATAACGGCGGCGATCGACAGTCCGCCCGAAAGGACGTTGGTCAGCAGCGCGTCACCCTCGGTGAAGCCTGCGGCCTGCCAGAGCACGGCGCCGTAGTAGAAGATCACGTTGATGCCGACCAGCTGCTGGAAAGTGGCCAGACCGATGCCAACCCAGACGATGGGGCGCACGCGCTTGGCCACGGGGTCGATGAGGTCCTTCAGGCGGGGCTGGTGGTCCGCGGCCAGGGATTGCCTGATCTCCGCGACCTTGCGCTCCGCCACACTGGCGTCGAACAGCTTGGTGAGCACGCCGCGTGCCTTGTCGTCCTTCGCCCGGAAAACCAGGTAGCGCGGGCTTTCCGGGATCGCGAACAGGGCGACGAGGAAGATCGTCGCGGGCAGCAACTCCATCCAGAACATCCAGCGCCAGGCGGGAAAGCCCAGCCAGAATTCGCTGGTCGAAGCCCCGGCCGCGCCGGCCAGGACATAATTGGACAGGAAGGAGCAGAACAGGCCCGCAATGATCGCGATCTGCTGGATCGTGGCGAGCCGGCCGCGCAGGCGGGCCGGCGCGATCTCGGAGATATAGGCCGGCGCCATGACGCTGGCCGCGCCGACGGCCAGACCGCCGAGAATGCGGTAGACCACGAATTCCGCCGAACCGTTGGCGACCCCGGACCCCCAGGCGCTCACGATGAAGAAGACGGCGGAGACCAGAAGCAGCGTGCGCCGGCCGAACATGTCCGCCAGACGTCCCGCCAGCAGGGCACCGATGGCGCAACCGAGCAGCATCGAGGCGACATTGAAGCCCGTGCCGACCTCCTGCGAGTTGAAGGCGGCCTGCAGCCCGTCGACCGTGCCGTTGATCACGCCGGAGTCGAAGCCGAACAGGAAGCCGCCGATCGTCGCCACCAGCGCGATGGAGATGATGTAGCCCATATTGTGCGTGTCGGGCACGGCACCGCCTGCCGACGCGGTATCGGTTGTATCAGTCATTGCTCTTTCCTCCCCGGAGGCTCTTGCGGCCTCCCCATGCGATGCGGCTGTCTATCGCCAGCCGGCATCGACGAAATATCCGTGTCCCGTACAGGCCCGCGCATCGTCCGACGCCAGGAACAGGGCCATGGCGAGAATGTCCTTCGGTTCGATACGGACCTTCACGCACTGGGCCGCCACGATCTCCGCCTCGCCTTCCGGCGTGTACCACTTCTCCTGGCGAGGCGTTTTGACATTGCCCGGAATGATGCAATTGACCCGGATCCCGTCCGGCCCCAGCTCGCGCGCCAGCGCCCGCGTCATACCCTCGATCGCGGCCTTGGCCGTCTCGTAGAGCGAGAGGTTCGGAATGGCGAGATGCCAGGAGATCGATCCCAGATTGATCACCGAGCCGCGGCCGCGTTCGCGCATGTCCTCGATCACGCCCTGGGTGGCGAAGAACTGGTGGCGCAGATTCACGGCCATGCGGTTGTCCCAGTAGTCCGGCGTGACGTCGCCGATGGCATGGCGGTCGTCGTTGGCAGCATTGTTGACCAGTACATCGACGGGCCCGACCTCGCGGCGAATGCGTTCGATTGTCGCCCTGAGGGCATCCAGGTCGGTAAGGTCGCAGCGATGGAAGACAGGCGCGGGATCGAGACCGGACAGCTCCCGTTCGATCGCACGGCCCGCATCCTCGGCGATGTCGAGAAACGCGACCCGCGCACCCTGGCGCGCAAAGCCCTCGGTCAGGCCGGCGCCGATACCGGACCCGCCGCCGGTCACGATCACGACGCGGTCCTTCAGGCTGGGATAGAAGGCCATGCTCATGACGCGGCCTCCAGCAGGCCGCGGCCGGCCAGATTGCGCATCAATTCCCCGATCCCCAGCGTCCAGGGCGGTGCCTGGTCGCAGGTCGTCACGACATTTTCCAGCGTGCCCAGCCGTTCGCTGCTTACGCGCACGAGGTCGCCGGGCTTGTGGGTGAAGCCGAGGCCGGGCGTGTCGCGATCCTCGACGGGGGCGAACATCGTTCCCAGCATCAGGGCGAAGCCGTCGGGATACTGGTGGTTCCGGCCGATCGTCTGGTGCACCAGTTCCAGCGGATCCCGGCTGATCTGGTCCATCGAGCTTTCCCCGGTCAGCCGGTAGCCGTCGGCGCCCTCGACCTCGAGCGAGACGCGGGCCCTGCGAACGTCCTCGATGGTGAAGCCGTCGTCGAACAGGCGGATGAAGGGCCCCAGCGCGCACGACGCGTTATTGTCCTTCGCCTTGCCCAGGAGCAGGGCGGACCGGCCCTCGAAATCGCGCAGATTCACGTCATTGCCCAGCGTCGCCCCGGCCACGGCACCCGCGGCATCGCAGACGAGCACGATCTCCGGCTCGGGATTGTTCCAGCGCGAGTCCGAACGCACGCCGACATGATCGCCCCAGCCCACGGCCGCCAGCGGCGGCGCCTTGGTGAAGATTTCCGCATCCGGCCCGATGGCGACTTCCAGATATTGCGACCACAGGCCCTCCCGGGACAGCGCCGCCTTCAGGCTGGCCGCTTCGTCCGATCCCGGCTGGACCGCCGACAGATCCGTGCCGACCTTGTCCTTCAGAGCCTCCCGGATATCCCGCGCCCGGTCGGCATGCCCCTGGGCGCGCTCCTCAATCACCCGTTCGATGGCGGACACCGCGAAGGTCACGCCGGAGGCCTTGACGCATTGCAGGTCGACCGGCGCCAGAAGCTTCAGCGCGTTTGAAGGCGCGGCCTCGTCCCGGGCGCTGGCAAATTCGAGTGTGTCGAGACGGCCCAGATCGCGGCCGGAGGCTTCGGCCAGCACGGCGCGGCGCGCGACCGCATCGGCGACCGTCGGCGCGAACCCGGAGATGTCATACAATCGTCCGCCCCGGACCAGGACCGGCGTGGGTCCCTCCGGCAGGGCAAGCCGCCCGAGCATGAGGGCAGTTTCCCAGTCGGCAGCGAGGCTGCCTGTCAGATCCGTCATTCCTCCCCCCGCGACATGTCGCGCACCGCCGTTTTACGGCGTTTTTAATAGCGCTAACATCAAAGTGACAACGTTGCCTGTCAAGCGCCCGGAGCAAGATTTCGAGAAAAAGTCGGAGTTATTATTGCGCCGGCGCCAGTCCGGAAGAGGCCCGGAGCACGAGTTCGTGCGGCAGGAGGCGGTCGACGGGCACACCGTCCCTGGCCCGGTCCCGGCCGGACCGCGACTCGTCGAGCACGATGCGCAGGGCGGATTCCGCCATGCGTGCCACGGGCTGGCGAACGGTGGTGAGCTCGGGCCAGACCGCCGTGGCGATATGGGTGTCGTCGAAGCCGGTCACGCTGAGATCGCCGGGCACGTCCAGCCCCCGCCGGTGGGCGGCGGCCATCACACCGGCCGCCATGTCGTCATTGCTGGCGAAAACGGCGGTCGGCGGCTCGCGGTCCGACAGCATGCGCTCGGCCGCGCGGAAGCCCGAGCGATAGGTGAAATCGCCCTGCTCGAGGAGCGTCGTGGCCGACGGATCGGCGCGGCGGATCTCGGTCTCGAAACCGAGCTGGCGCTCCATCGAGACCGTCTGGTTGACCGCCCCTTTCACGAAACCGATCCGGCGATGCCCGAGGTCGAGCAGATGGCGGGTCATCTCGGCGCTGGCGGCGAAATCGTCCATCCGCACCACATTGGCATCCGGGCGCATGCGCCCCGTGCCCACGGCCACCGCGATCACGCCATGGGACCGAAGCTCGGCAATGGCCGGCTGGCTGTCGGCGTGCGGCGCCGGCAGGATGACGCCAGCCACACCGCCGGAAACCAGCCGGTCGATCGCCGCCTTCTCGCTTTCCAGGGTGAGGTCGCACTTTTCGATCACCAGCAGCGCGCCGGAGCGCTGGGCCTCGTCGAGCGCGCCGACTAGGATTTCGGAGAGATAGCCGGCCGACGGGTTAGAATAGAGCAGACCGACCCGGCCGGACCCATGCCGCGCCAGGCTGCGGGCGGCGGCATTGGGCGCATAGCCGAGCTCCTTGACGGCGCGCATGACGACATCGCGCGTCGACACTTTCACGCCCGCGACATTGTTCATCACACGGGACACGGTCATGACCGACACGCCGGCGTGACGGGCCACCTCCTCCATAGTCACCGCACCCTTGCTCTTCTTGCGCGTGCTCAAGCTCTTGTCTCTCCCAGGGCGGACATGCCCATGATTGGCCGTTCCCGCGGCGCGTCAACAGCCCGGCCGGGACCGGGCGACATTGACAGGCGGCATCCGTCGCGCCAATCAATTGTCCGACAAGATTAGGGCGTCGATCCGGCAAAGATCAAATGCTTCAGCAGGCTGGCAAATCCGGGACCGAAAAGCGGACAGGCGGCGCGCCGCAGCCCGCCCGGATTCTCGTTGTCGGCGAAGCCATGCTGGAACTGTCCGGCGCCAGCGCACCGGGCATGACCGCCCGGCTGGCCCAGGGTGGCGACACCTTCAATACCGCGCTCTACCTGGCGCGGCTTGGCCAGTCCGTCACCTTCGCAACAGCGCTGGGAACCGATCCCTATTCCGATGCCATGCTGGAAAGCTGGCGGGCCGAGGGGCTCGATACCGGGCTGGTGCTGCGCCATCCCCAGCGCCTGCCCGGCCTCTATGCCATCCGCACCGCACCGGACGGCGAGCGCAGCTTTCACTACTGGCGGGACAATTCCGCCGCTCGTGCCCTGTTCGACATGCCCGGCGCCGGGGAGGCGCTGGCCGCCGCGGCGGAAACGGCCGGCTGGCTCTATTTCTCGGGCATCACCCTGTCCATCCTGGACGACGCCGGCCGCGCGCGCCTGCTCGACGTGGCCCGGATCGTCCGGCAACGGGGCGGTCGGGTTGCCTTCGACCCCAATTTCCGGCCGGCCGGCTGGCCGGACCCCGGCCGGGCACGCGCACTCTTCGCGGACATCGCCGCACACATCGATCTCGCCCTGCCCTCCCGGGAGGACGATGACACTCTGTTCGGCCCGGCGGACGCCGACGCGCACATCGCACGCTGGCAGGCGGCCGGCGCCCCCTGCGTCATTCTCAAGGACGGGGCCGCGGGGTGCCGGATCGCCGACGCCGGCACACCTGTACGCCACATCCCGGCCGAGACGGCAGGCCCCGCCGTCGACACGACCGGTGCGGGAGACGGTTTCAACGCCGGGCTTCTCGCCGCGCTTATCGAAGGGGCCGACCTGCCCGCGGCCGCCGGGCGCGGCCATGCCCTGGCAGGCGCCATCATCGCCCACCCCGGCGCCATCATCCCGGCCGGCGCAATGCCCGGCCCTCACGCCACAGCCTGACCGGACCCGGAGACCTGCCATGACGCGCCTGCTTGCCATCACCCTCCTCGCCATCCTGCCCGCAGGCCCAGCAATCGCGCAGGAACCGGCGGCGTTGCTCGACGGAATCTTCGGCGACCACATGGTGATCCAGCGCGGCGAGCCGATCCGCCTTGGCGGCCACGCCGGCCCGGGCGAAACCGTGACCATCGCGTTCCGCGGTACCGAGACCGTCGCCGAAGCCGGTCCGGAAGGGCGCTGGCAAGCGGAGCTTCCCGCGCACGAGGCGGGCGGCCCCTACGACATGACCCTCGAAGCATCGGGCGGCGAGACGGACACGGTGTCCGACATCCTCGTCGGCGATGTCTGGCTGTGCTCGGGCCAGTCCAACATGGAGTATCCGGTCTCGCGCGCCCTCAATCCGCACAGCGAGATACCCGCCGCCCGCAACGACACGATCCGTCTGTTGACCGTTCCGCAGGCAAGCCGTCCGCAGCCCCTCTCGCGCCTGCCCCGCCCGGCGGACTGGCGCGCGGTGACGCCGGAGACGATCGCCGGATTTTCGGCGGTCTGCTACTTCTTCGCCCGCACGCTGCAGGAAAGCGAGCCCGTGCCCATGGGGCTGATCGCTGCCTCCTGGGGCGGATCGCAGATCGAGGCCTGGATCGGCGCCGACCGGCTGCGTGCGCTGGGCGGTTTCGACGACGCGCTCGACCTGGTCGAGCGCCATGCCGAAGACCCCGCCGGCGCCCAGGCCGGTTTCGGTGAGAGCTGGGAAGCCTGGTGGCGCGAGACGCAGGCGGGCGCGCCCTGGCAGGAACCGGCCGGCGGCGGCTGGCACCCGGTGCCGTCACTGAGCGACTGGCAAGGCTGGGACGACCCGCAGATCCGCGGCCATCTGGGCATGGTCTGGTATCGCACGACCGTCGAACTGACGCCGGAACAGGCAGCCAGCGCCGCGCATCTGGAGATCGGCATTATCGACGAGATCGACGCCAGCTGGGTCAATGGCCGCTTCCTCGGCTCCACCTCGAGCTGGTCGGAACCGCGCCGCTATGCCGTTCCGCCAGGCCTCCTGCGCGCCGGCGAAAACACGATCACCGTCAATGCGTTCAACGGGTGGGGGGCCGGCGGCATGACCGGGCCGGCCGACAGGATGCGGATCGCCTTCGACGATGCGCCGGATGCGTCCCTGGAGACCGGCTGGCACTATCGCGTAGTCCCCGCCGATGCCGGCACGCCGCCCCGTGCGCCCTGGGAGTCGATTTCCGGTCTCACCGGCCTGCACAATGCGATGATCGCCCCGCTGGGCCCGATCGGGCTGCGCGGCGCGCTCTGGTATCAGGGCGAATCCAACGCAGAGCGGGCGAACGCCTATCAGCCCTTGCTGGAGACGCTTCTGGAGGGTTGGCGCGGACAGTTCGGCGCGGCCCTGCCCGTGCTGGTCGTGCAGCTTCCCGAATTCGGGGACCTTCAGAGCGGCCCGGCATCGTCGGGCTGGGCCAGCCTGCGCGAGGCCCAGCGGCGCGCAGCCGTCGGCGATCCCGGCACCGCCCTGGTCGTCACCATCGATATCGGCGACCGGTTCGACATCCACCCGCCCAACAAGCAGGCCGTCGGCCGCCGCGCCGCCCGCGCGGCCCGCAGCCTGGTCTTCGGCGCGGATGTCTCACCGTCGGGACCCGTCCCGCTTTCGGCGGCCGTGAACGGCGACAGCGTACGCGTGAGATTCGGCGATACCGGCGGTGGCCTGGCCGTCATCGGCGACACGCGGCCGGCCGCGTTCGAACTGTGTGCGCCGGACGACACCTGCCGCTTCGCCGCGACAGCCGTTCTGGAGGGCGACACGGTCCGCCTCGCGCCGGCCGGCCACGCCGACAGGGTCCGCTTCTGCTGGGCGGACGCCCCGATCTGCAATCTCTACGACGCCACCGGCTATCCTGCGGGCCCGTTCGAGATCGGCATTTCCGGCGCGCCCGAGAACTGAAGCGCCGCCGCGGCCCCCCACTGCACATACGCCGCCCCGCGCGCTTGACCTTCCAGCAGGGGGAGGGTCGATATTCCGCTCCCTTGCCCGGCCCCGGCGACCGGGTCCGGAACGGAGTGACACGCGTGATTTCCCGACGCCTTTTCATGGGTTCGGCCGCCGCACTCGGCGGCGCTGCCGCCAGCGGCCTTTTGCCGGCCTGGGCACAAAGCAATGGCGCCGCCAATCTGGGCGGCCTGCGTCCGCTGAGCGGCCAGGCCTTCGATCTCACCATCGGCCAGTCCGGCGTGCGCATCGACGGCCGCCAAGGGCCGGCCATCACGATCAATGGGCAATTGCCCGCCCCGCTGCTGCGCTGGCGCGAGGGAGACGAGGTCGTGCTGCGGGTCCACAACACGCTCGACGAGGACACCTCGATCCACTGGCACGGCCTGATCCTGCCCTTCCAGATGGACGGCGTGCCCGGCGTGACCTTCCCGGGCATCCGCCCCGGCGAAACCTTCGAATACCGCTTTCCCGTCCGCCAGGCCGGGACCTACTGGTACCATTCCCATTCCGGCCTGCAGGAACAGCTCGGTCACTACGGCCCGATCGTGATCGATCCGGCCGGCACAGACCCGGTGGGCTATGACCGGGAATACGTGGTCGTGCTGTCCGACTACACGTTCGAAGGCCCCTACCGGGTCTTCGACCGGCTGATGAAGTCGAGCGACACTTATAATTTCCAGCAGCGCACCGTGCCGGACTTCTTCGCCGACGCGTCCGAACAGGGCCTGGGCCGCGCCCTGCGCGACCGGCTGATGTGGGGCCGGATGCGGATGAACCCGACCGACATCTCCGATGTCACTGCGGCCACGCTCGACTATCTGGTCAACGGGCACGGGCCCGCCGACAACTGGACGGGGCTGTTCAATCCGGGCGAACGCGTGCGGCTGCGCTTCATCAACGCCTCGGCCATGACGATCTTCAATGTGCGCTTTCCGGACCTGCCGATGACCGTCGTCCAGGCCGACGGACTGAACGTGCAGCCGGTCGAGGTCGGCGAATTCCAGTTCGGTCCGGCGGAGACCTATGACGTGATCGTCGAACCGGACGCCGACCGCGCCTTCACCCTGATGTGCGAAAGCATCGACCGCTCGGGCTTTGCCCGCGCCACGCTCGCGCCGCGGCCGGGCATGACCGCGCCCGTACCGCCGCTGCGCCCGCGCCCCACGCTGACCATGCGCGACATGGGCATGGATCACGGCACCATGGGCGGCGACGCTATGGACCATGACGCCATGGCCGCGCCGATGCCGGCCGGCGGCGGAATGGATCACGGTTCGGCCGATCATGGCGCCATGGATCACGGGGCGATGGATCACGGGACCATGAACCATGATGCCATGAGACGCGGCGCGACGGGTATGGCGCCCCAGCGCCACGACCACCCGGCCGGTCCCGGCGTGGTCAACCCGGCCGAAGCCCCGGTCAGCCGGCTCGGCGAGCCCGGCGCCGGGCTGGAAGATGCCGGCCACAAGGTGCTCGTCTATACCGACCTAAAAAGCCTGGAGCCCAATCCCGACATGCGTCCGCCGGGACGCGAGGTGGAAGTCCACCTCACCTCCAACATGGAACGCTATATGTGGTCCTTCGACGGGGTGCGCTTTTCCGAAGTGGTGGACCCGATCGTCTTCCACGAGGGCGAGCGCGTCCGCCTGACCATGGTCAACGACACCATGATGCCGCACCCGATCCATTTGCACGGCATGTTCTTCGATGTGGTCACCAGCGAAACGGGCGACCGTCACAAGCCCCGCAAGCACACCATCACCGTGAAGCCGGGCGAAAAGCTGTCGGTCGACATCACGGCCGATGCGGTCGGCGACTGGGCCTTCCACTGCCACCTGCTCTACCACATGCATGCCGGCATGTTTCAGGTGGTCTCGGTGCTTCCCGGTGACAGGCATGAATCCGGTGCCGCCCACGATGCACACGCATCCATGCCCGCCATGGCGGGACATGCCCGTCACGGAGGCGATCACTGATGCGTGTCCTCTTCTGTCCCCTAGCCGGCGTCCTGGCCCTTGCAGCCGGCACGACCGCCGCCGCCCAGACCCAGGCCGACGCCTACTACCCGCCCGAGGAGATGGCCGAGGCCCGCGCAGCGCTTCGCCACGCCACCGGCGGCGCCCGGCGCTTCTATTTCCGGACGGACCGGCTGGAACTGCGCGATCAGCGCGATGACGAGCAGGTTCTGCTGTGGGATGTCGACGCCTGGTATGGCGGCCAGGTGAACCGGCTCTGGCTGAAGAGCGAGGCGGAGTTTTCGCTGGAGGAGGACGCGTTCGAGGAGCTGGAGATCCAGGCTCTCTACAGCCGCGCCATTTCCGACTATTTCGACCTCCAGACCGGCATCCGCCACGACATCGAACCGGATGCGGGCCGCACCCACGCCGTGCTGGGCATCCAGGGCGAGACCCCGTACTGGTTCGAGATCGACGCCGCCCTCTTCCTCTCCGACGAGGGCGAGCTGACCGCCGGGCTGGAGACGGAGTACGACTTCCTTCTGACCCAGCGCCTCGTTCTGCAACCGCGCGCGGAGCTGAGCTGGTCGGCGGATGAGATACCGGAACTGGGTATCGGCAGCGGTCTGGGTTCTCTGGAGGCCGGCCTGCGCCTGCGCTACGAGATCCGGCGCCAGTTCGCGCCCTATGTGGGCGTGGAGTGGAGCCGGAAATTCGGCGAAACCGGCGATATCGCAGCCGCGGCCGGAGACCGCACGGACAACACGGCGCTGGTGGCCGGCCTCAGGATCTGGTTCTGACGCGGCGCGCTGACATCCCAGCCGGCAGGCCGCGCAACGCAATTGCGCTCGCTTCGCGTATCGGCTAAGGCTCCACCTCTCGCGCACCCATAGCTCAGCTGGATAGAGCGCTGCCCTCCGAAGGCAGAGGTCTCAGGTTCGAATCCTGATGGGTGCGCCACTCCTTCATTTGTTCCCGCTCCGCTCGACCCGGGTCTGACGCCGCTTTCAGTGTCGGGGCTGCACCCTACTCTGTCACGGTCTCGATCCGGTAGCTGCCGTGGCAGGCAAGGCAGGTATACATCGCGGTCGCGGCCTGGGCCTGGGCTTCGGCCACGGGCGTGTCGTCGGGCAGTGCGGCGATTGCCGAGAGGTCCTGGCGCAGGACCCGGCCCATCTCACGAAAACTGTCGGGGAGTTTGGCGCGCACCTGCGGCCCCATCGGATCCTGGCGTCGCTGCGCCATCGCGCCGGCGGCCTCGCGCAGCCGGTCGAGATCGCCTTCGGCCCCTGCTTCCATGATGATCTGGCCGCCCTCCAGAAACAGCGTCATCTGATCGACGATATGAAGCCGTTCTTCCGCCGTCAGCGCGACAGCCGTCCGCGGATCGGGATGGGCGGACGCGTCGTCCGGGCCGGGCGGCACGGCGCCGCTCGCAGGAAGACTGGCCGCCCATGCCAGACCGGCCGCGGCCAGAAGGATCGCGCGTCGGGGCATCCTCCCCTCCCTAGAAGGTGAAGAAGCGGGTCGCCGGATCGGCCATCACGGCAGCGATCTCCGGCGGCGTTGCCACACTCACCCCGTCTATCAGATCGTCCGCATCATGCGTCGTGTTGGGCAGGTAGATCGCGCAGACCTGGACCGTCACGCCCTGATCGACCAGGGCGCTCAGCAGGCCGTGAGGCGACATGCCGCGCGGCGCGAGCGGCGCCGTGGCGGCCTCCGGCGGCTCCGCCAGGGCGAGATCGCCGGCGGCATCGCACAGGAGAATGCGAACGGGCACACCCTCGGCGGCACTGGCACGGGTGAGGATGAGCGCCATGAGCTGGGTCTGGGGCGCCCCGGAGGTCAGCACTGTCAGGATGGGCGCCCCGCCGGCATCCGGCGTTGCGGCCTCGTCCTGGGCGGCGGCGGGCATGATTGCAGCCAGGGACAGGGCGAGCCCGCCGATCAGGGAACGCAGCATGATATCTCTCCTCTATCCGCCCGGTTTGCGGGCCACGAGATCGATGAGGGCGGACCGCCCCGCATGTCCGACACCTTCCCGGATATCGCTGTCATGGGCTTCGAGATGCTCGATGTCGAAATCCCCGAAAGCCTCGCGCAGCATGGGTTCGGTGTAGAGATGCTCCGGGTCGGGCGGCCCGCCCGTACCGAGTGCCACCTGTTCGGGCCGGTAGCCCTGCATCAGGACGACACCGCCGGGTTTGACGGCCTGTTTGATATTCTCGAACAGGCCGGACCGGTCGTCAGGTCCGGCAAACTGGATGAAGATGGCGACAACGGCGTCGAAGCCGCCCACCGGCCAGTCCCAGTCCAGAAGGTCCGCCTCGAGCGTCTTCAGGCACACATTGCGCTCGCCCGCCAGGCGCCGCGTCTTGGCCAGGCCCGCCTGCGAACTGTCCACGGCGACGACGTCGAAGCCCTGGCTGGCCAGCCAGACCCCGTTTCGCCCCTCCCCGTCCGCAACAGCCAGGACCCGGCCGCCCGGCCTGATCCGGTGTGCCTGCTGCGTCAGGAAGAGATTGGGCTGCGTTCCGTAGAAATAGGCCTCGCCTGCAAAGCGCTGGTCCCACATGGCGTCGTCTCCGTCTTACTCGGCGCATTCCAGGTCCTCGCAATTCTCCGCATCCGGCGTGAATTCCAGCCAGAGCGCGTTGAGGATGCCGAAGCCGAGCGCAGCGGCGAGACCCAGTATCCAGGTGAAATACCACATGGTTTCAGACCTCCTTGTCGTCAGTAGGAGCCGGGCGCGGTGGCATCCTCGGACGTCACGCGTCCCCAGAGCACCTTGAACACCCAGCTGGTGTAGAGAAGGATCAGCGGCACGAAGATCACCGTCATGATCAGCATGAAGAAGAGCGTGCCGTGGCTCGACGAGCTGTCCCAGACCGTCAGGCTGGCATCGGGATTGAGCGAGCTGGGCAGGATGAAGGGGAACATCGAGACCCCGGCCGTGGCGACCACGCCGAAGACCGAGATCGCCGACCCTGCCAGGCTGGCGACATTACGCTTCTTGCCCAGCCCCACCGCGGCGAGGAAGGCCCCGGCCACCGCCATCAGCGGCGCCAGTACCATCCAGGGATAGCGGGCGAAATTGCCCATCCAGGCCCCGGCCTCGACGCTGACCGCCTTGCGCAGCGGGTTGGACGGACCGTCCAGCGCGACCTCCGAGGTGATCGTGTAGCCCGGCAGCAGCGTCGCCGCCCACAGGCCCGCGACCACGAAGACGCCGATCGTCGCCATGGCGGCGATCGAGCCGTAGCGCGCCGCACGGTCGCGCACCGGCCCCTTCTCGGCCTTCACCACCAGCCAGGACGCGCCGTGCATGACCAGCATGGCCACCGAGACCAGCCCGATGAGCAGGGCGAAGGGGTTGAGAAGGCCGAACAGCCCGCCCTCATAGGTGGCGCGGAGCATGGGGTCGAAGTCGAAGGGCACGCCGCGCAGCACATTGCCGACGGCCACGCCGAAGATCAGCGCCGGCACGAAGCCGCCGATGAAGAGCGCCCAGTCCCAGCTCGTCCGCCAGGCCGCGCTTTCCCGCTTGGAGCGGTATTTGAAGCCGACGGGCCGCAGGATGAGTGCCGCCAGCACCACGAACATGGCGAGATAAAAGCCGGAGAAGCTGACGGCATAGACATAGGGCCAGGCCGCGAAGATCGCCCCGCCGCCGAGGATCAGCCAGACCTGGTGACCCTCCCACATCGGGCCGATCGTGTTGATGACCAGGCGTCGTTCGGCATCCGTCTTCGCCACGAAGGGCAGCAGCGAGGCCACGCCGAGATCGTATCCGTCGGTCAGGGCGAAACCGATCAGGAGGACGCCCAGAAGGCCCCACCAGATGACGCGAAGCGTCGTGTAGTCGAGAGGCAGTTCCATGATGTGCTCCTCCTATCGGTCGTAGAGCGGCGCCGGAACGGCATCGGGGAAGCCGCCGCCGGCTGCAGGAACGGGTTGGCGGGCCGGCGCCTCGGGCGTGGGGCCCTTGCGGATGGCCCGCACCATCAGGGTGATCTCGATCACGGCCAGCGTGCCATAAAGGGCCGTGAAGCCGATCATGGTGAGGATCACCTGGCTGGCGGACAGGCTGGACACACCCATGAAGGTGGGCAGCACGCCGTCGATCACCCAGGGCTGACGCCCGGTTTCCGCCAGCACCCAGCCCAGCTCGGCCGCGATCCAGGGCAAGGGAATGATGCCCACGGCCAGCCACAGGAACCAGCGCGGGAAAGGCCGCCGCAGGCTGACCAGGTAGAAGGCCAGCGCGAAGACCGCGATGAAGAAGAAGCCGAGCCCCGCCATGATGCGGAACGACCAGAAAGCCATCGCCACATTGGGCACGGTGTCCCAGGCCGCCTGCTGGATCTGCTCCGGCGTGGCTTCGCGCGGATCGTCGACATAGCGCATCAACAGGAGCGCATAACCCAGATCCTGCTTGGTCAGTTCGAAATCTTCGCGGGCCGCCACATCGTCCGGATCGGCATTGAGCCGCTGGACGGCATCATAGGCGCCGATGCCGTTTTCGATCCGGTCCTGGGCGATCGCGACGAGCGGCAGGATGCCCTGGACGTCGCCGTCGATGCTGCGCGTGGCAATGAGGCCGAGCAGCCAGGGCACCTGGATCTCGTAGCGCGTTTCCTGCGCCTCCTGGTCGGGCAGGCCGACCAGGGTCAGCGGCGCCGGGGCTTCCTCGGTGTGCCACATGGCCTCCAGGGCGGCCAGTTTCATGCGCTGGTGGTCGGTGAGCGTGTAGCCGCTCTCATCGCCCAGCACGACGACCGACAGGGCCGAGGCCAGGCCGAAGGAGGCCGCCACGGCAACCGACCGTTTGGCCAGCCCGCGATGACGCCCCTTGAGCAGGTAGAAGGCCGACACGCCGAGCACGAAGACCGATGCGGTCACATAGCCCGCCGAGACCGTGTGCACGAACTTGGCCTGGGCGACCGGGTTGAAGAGCACCTCCATGAAGTTGGTGATCTCCATGCGCATGGTTTCCGGATTGAACTCCGAACCGACCGGCGCCTGCATCCAGCCATTGGCGATCAGGATCCACAGCGCGGACAGGTTGGAGCCCAGAGCGACCAGCCCGGTGACCAGCCAGTGGACCGGCCGCGAGAGCTTGTCCCAGCCGAAGAACATCAGGCCGACGAAGGTCGCCTCGAGGAAGAAGGCCATCAGGCCCTCGATCGCCAGGGGCGCGCCGAAAATGTCGCCGACATAGTGCGAGTAGTAGGACCAGTTCGTACCGAACTGGAATTCCATCGTGATCCCGGTCGCAACCCCGAGCACGAAGTTGATACCGAACAGGTTCATCCAGAATTTGGTGATGTCCTTCCAGACCTGCTTGCCTGTGAGGACATACGCCCCTTCCATGATGACCAGGATCATGGACAGGCCGAGCGTGAGCGGTACGAAGAGGAAGTGGTACATCGCCGTCAGCGCGAACTGCCATCGCGAAAGGTCCGCGACCAGTAAGTGTTCCATGGCTTGAACTCCGGGTTCGACGCGTTAACTTGCACTTGAAATACAACTTTTATCCCGGGGCGCAACGGACGAAACGTCGCACACCGGGACCGGATGGGAGAGAATGGCCGAAACACCGGAAAAACCCCAGACCGCCACGGCCCGCCTGAAAGCCTGGAGCCGCGGCGGGCAAGCCGAAATCCGCCTGGCCATGCTGGCCATCCTGCTCGACACATTCGCCGCCATCGCCTTTGCCTTCGGTTTCGCCGGCACGATTTCCGCGCTGGCGAACGGACAGGACGCGACCGCTCACCTCGTTCTCGCCGCCTCGGCCCTGGCTCTGCGCGGCATGTTCGGCTGGCTGCGCGCCCAGGCTTCGGAGAAGGCGGGACTGTCCCTGGTATCCGCGGCGCGCGTCGATGTGGCGCATACGGCGGGCTGCGCCGGCCCGGCCCTGTTCGACGGCGCCGATCACGGCACGCGCACCGCCCAGCTTGTCGACCGGACGGCCCTCCTTGCCGGCCATGCAAACCAGTGGCTGCCCGGGCGCATGGCCGCCGTGGTGACGCCGGTCTGCATCGTCGCCGCCATCTTCACCCAGAGCTGGCTGTCCGGCACGCTGATCCTGGCCTCCACCGTGATGCTGCCCGTCTTCATCTGGCTGACCGCATCGGAAACCGCTGCCCTGGCCCGCGCTCAGCAGGCCTCGCTGGATTCGCTGGCAGGCGTGTTCGAGGCCCGCGTGCGCATGGCCGGAACCATCCGCGCCTTCAACGGCGTTACCCGCGAGGCCGGGACGATCGAGGCGGCGGCCGATGAGCTTGCGAGGCGGACCATGGCGATCCTGCGCGTGGCCTTTCTCTCGACGGCGGTTCTGGAGTTCTTCGCGTCCATCTCGATCGCACTGGTCGCGGTCTATGTCGGCTTCAAGCTCCTGGGTGTCTTTCCGTTCGAGACCTTCGAGACCCTGACGCTGCGCGAAGGCCTGGTCGCGCTGATCCTGGCGCCGGAATTCTTCGCACCGATCCGCCAGCTCTCCGGGCTGCACCATGCGCGCTCGGACGCCAGGGCCGGCGCGGAAACACTGGGTACGCTGACAGCGCGCAGCGAACGGTCCGGCATTGTCCGCCTGCCAGCTCTCCACCATGCCCCGCGCATCGCCTGGAACGATGTCGCGCTTGCCCGTTCCGGCACCACGGTGC
>Ga0207849_100395_pt1 | contig 16019 bp, 11 predicted proteins | sample TtaePargueraPR_12_FD_187277 | JGI IMG/M metagenome (GOLD analysis project Ga0207849, IMG submission 187277) | Aerobic enrichment media microbial communities from Bioluminiscent Bay, La Parguera, Puerto Rico - Tt and P2 (4) (SPAdes) | ecosystem: Environmental > Aquatic > Marine > Unclassified ...
TCAACCTGGTCGACCTTGTTCAGGAACACCACCAGCGCCGGAACGCCAACCTGGCGCGCCAGAAGAATGTGTTCGCGCGTCTGCGGCATCGGGCCGTCCGCCGCGTTCACAACCAGGATCGCGCCGTCCATCTGCGCCGCACCCGTGATCATGTTCTTCACGTAGTCCGCGTGACCCGGGCAATCCACGTGCGCGTAGTGACGGTTCGCCGTCTCGTACTCAACGTGCGCCGTCGAGATCGTGATGCCGCGCGCCTTCTCTTCCGGCGCCGCGTCAATCTCGTCATACTTCTTCGCCTGACCACCGCTGGCTTCCGCCAGCACCATCGTGATCGCAGCCGTCAGCGTCGTCTTGCCGTGGTCAACGTGACCAATCGTGCCGATGTTCGCGTGCGGCTTCGTGCGCTCAAACTTTTCCTTCGCCATCGATCTCGCTCCGAAATCTCGTGTTCGTTTCTACTCTTGCCAGGGTCCGCTTAGGCGGACTTGGCAATAACTTCTTGTTCGACCGCCTTGGGCACAGGCTCGTAGTGATCGAATTGCATGGTGAACTGGGCCCGGCCCTGAGTGGCCGAACGCAGGTTGTTGACGTAACCGAACATGTTCGCCAGCGGCACCATCGCGTTCACGACGGTGGCGTTGCCGCGCATTTCCTGGCCGGCAATCTGGCCGCGGCGGGAGTTCAGGTCGCCGATCACCGAACCGGTGTACTCGTCCGGCGTGACCACCTCGACCTTCATGATCGGTTCCAGCAGGCGCGGGGCGCACTGGTTCTTGGCTTCGCGGAAGGCGGCGCGGGCCGCGATCTCGAAGGCCAGGACGCTGGAGTCGACGTCGTGGTAGGCACCGTCGATCAGGGTCGCCTTCACGTCGATGATCGGGAAGCCGGCCAGCAGACCGTTTTCCATGACCGACTTGAGGCCCTTCTCGACGCCCGGAATGTATTCCTTCGGCACCGAACCGCCGACGATCTTGGATTCGAACACGAAACCCGAACCCGTCTCGCCCGGTTCGAATTCGATCTTCACGCGACCGAACTGACCGGAACCGCCGGACTGCTTCTTGTGCGTGTAGTCGACCGTGCCGGCCTGACCGAGCGATTCACGGTAGGCCACCTGCGGCGCACCGATATTCGCCTCGACCTTGAATTCGCGCTTCATGCGGTCGACCAGGATGTCCAGGTGCAGCTCGCCCATGCCGGCGATGATGGTCTGACCGGATTCCTCATCCGTCTTCATGCGGAAGGACGGGTCTTCGGCGGCCAGGCGCTGCAGGGCAACGCCCAGCTTTTCCTGGTCGGCTTTCGACTTCGGCTCGATGGCCAGCTCGATCACCGGATCCGGGAATTCCATGCGCTCCAGGATGACCGGGTGCATCGGATCGCACAGCGTGTCGCCCGTCGTGGTGTCCTTGAGGCCCGCGATGGCGACGATGTCGCCGGCGAAGGCTTCCTTGATGTCTTCACGCGAATTGGAGTGCATCAGCAGCATGCGGCCGATGCGCTCCTTCTTTTCCTTCACCGTGTTGAGCAGGGACACGCCCGTCTCCAGGTGACCGGAATAGATGCGCGCGAAGGTCAGCGAACCCACGAAGGGGTCGTTCATGACCTTGAAGGCCAGCAGCGACACCGGCTCGGCGTCGGACGCCTTGCGCTTGGTCGGCTCTTCGGTCTTCACGTCGATACCCTTGATGGCCGCGATGTCGACCGGGCTCGGCAGGTAGTCCACAACCGCGTCGAGGAGCGGCTGGACACCCTTGTTCTTGAAGGCCGTGCCGCACAGGATCGGGTTGAAGGCCAGCTCGATGCAGCCCTTGCGGATCAGCGCCTTGAGCGTTTCCTCGGAGGGCTCCTCGCCTTCCAGGTACGCTTCCATGGCAGCTTCGTCCTGCTCGACGGCCAGCTCGATCATCTTCTCGCGATACTCGGCGGCCTTGTCGGCCAGCTCGTCGCGGATCTCGCGCTCGTCCCAGGTCGCGCCGAGGTTCTCGCCGTGCCAGACGAGCTCCTTCATCTTGACCAGATCGATCACGCCCTCGAAATCGCTTTCCGCGCCGATCGGCAGCTGGATGCACAGCGGGGTCGAACCGAGGCGGTCCTCGATCATGCCGACGCAGTTGTAGAAGTCGGCGCCCAGCTTATCCATCTTGTTGATGAACACCATGCGCGGAACTTCGTAGCGGTCGGCCTGACGCCACACGGTCTCGGTCTGCGGCTCGACGCCGGCATTGGCGTCCAGGCAGCACACGGCACCGTCGAGAACCCGCAGCGAACGCTCCACCTCGATGGTGAAGTCGACGTGGCCGGGCGTGTCGATGATGTTCAGACGCTTGTCGTTCCAGAAACAGGTCGTCGCAGCGGACGTGATCGTGATGCCACGCTCCTGCTCCTGCTCCATCCAGTCCATCGTGGCAGCGCCGTCATGCACTTCCCCGATCTTGTGGGAACGGCCGGTGTAGAACAGAATCCGCTCGGTCGTCGTCGTCTTGCCAGCATCGATGTGCGCCATGATGCCGAAGTTGCGGTAGTCCTCGATTTTGTAGTCGCGGGCCATTTTCAAGGGTCCTTGATACGGGTCAGTGCCTGTGGATCGTTACCAGCGGTAGTGCGAGAACGCCCGGTTGGCTTCCGCCATCCGGTGGGTGTCTTCGCGCTTCTTGACGGCGGTGCCGCGATTGGCGGACGCATCCATCAGCTCGGCCGCGAGACGCTCGCGCATCGTGTTTTCGTTGCGGCCGCGCGCGGCGCCGGTCAGCCAGCGGATCGCGAGAGCCTTCTTGCGATCGGCACGAACCTCGACCGGGACCTGGTAGGTCGCACCGCCGACGCGGCGGGAGCGGACCTCGACCTCGGGGGCCACATTGTCCATGGCATCGTGGAAGACGCGGATCGGTTCGCGCTTCAGCTTGTCCTCGACGATGTCGAGAGCACCATAGACGATACGCTCGGCGACCGACTTTTTGCCGTCGAGCATGATGTAGTTCATGAACTTCGTGAGATCGCGATCGCCGAACTTCGGGTCCGGGTGGATTTCGCGTTTCTCTGCGCGGTGACGACGCGACATGGACGTCTCCCTTACTTAGGACGCTTGGCGCCGTACTTCGAACGGCGCTGACGGCGGTCCTTGACGCCCTGGGTATCCAGAACGCCGCGAAGAATGTGATAGCGGACACCCGGAAGGTCCTTCACGCGGCCACCGCGGATAAGGACGACGGAGTGTTCCTGAAGATTGTGCCCCTCACCCGGGATGTAGCTCACAACTTCGTGCCCGTTGGTCAGACGCACCTTGGCGACTTTACGCAGGGCCGAGTTCGGCTTCTTCGGGGTCGTGGTATAGACACGCGTGCAGACGCCGCGGCGCTGCGGGCAAGCCTGAAGGGCCGGCACCTTGTTGCGCTTCGGCTTGTCTTTCCGCGGCTTGCGAATGAGCTGGTTGATTGTGGGCATCCCGCTCTAATCCGTTCCTAATCTCAAAGACCACGCCCCTCAGCACCGAAAAGGGCTGATGGACGCAAATGACGACACCGACGCTCGAGCATTGCGGCCCGGACGACGGTATCTAGGGTTTTTTCCGTTACCATGGACGACGTCTAACCACGTGGGTTACGGCCCGTCCTCAAAACGAGCGCGGAACCTACGCATGCGACTCGGTTCCGTCAAGCGCTTGTTCAGACATTTTCAGACCCCGGCACGGTAAACGCCGCAGTCATGAAAAAGGCCGCCGGCAATGCGGCGGCCTTCTCCTTGTCTTCATTGGGCTTTCGCCCTCTGAAAGGCCTATTCGGCCTTGCTTTCCTCGGCCATTTCCTCGGCAGCGGCCTCGGCGATCTCGGTCGGCAGGCCCTCGGCCTCCACGGCCGTCGCCCGCTCGGCCAGCATCTCCGCATCGAGATCGTCGGCCAGGGACTGGTACTGGCGCATCATGGCGCCCGTACCCGCCGGAATCAGGCGGCCCACGATGACGTTCTCCTTGAGACCCTCGAGCATGTCTTCCTTGCCCTGCACGGCGGCTTCGGTGAGCACGCGCGTCGTCTCCTGGAAGGAGGCGGCAGAGATGAAGGACCGCGTCTGCAGCGAGGCCTTGGTGATACCCAGCAGGACCGGCTCGCCGGTCGCCGGGCGCTTGCCTTCGGCCTCGAGCTTCTCGTTGGTCTCCAGGAACTCGATCTTGTCGACCTGTTCGGCCGCCAGGAAGGAGCTCTCGCCGGGATCCTTGACCTCGATCTTCTGCAGCATCTGGCGAACGATCACCTCGATGTGCTTGTCGTTGATCGGCACGCCCTGCAGGCGGTAGACCTCCTGGATCTCGTTGATCAGGTAGTCGGCCAGGGACGGCACGCCGAGGATCGACAGGATGTCGTGCGGCGCCGGGTGGCCGTCCAGCAGGTATTCGCCCTTCTGGATGTAGTCGCCTTCCTGGACCGTGAGGTGCTTGCCCTTGGGCACCAGGTATTCGACCTTCTCCATGTTCTCGTCGTCCGGAACGATGGCGATGCGGCGCTTGTTCTTGTAGTCGCGGCCGAACTCGACCTTGCCGGTGATCTCGGCGATCACGGCGTGGTCCTTCGGACGACGGGCCTCGAACAGTTCCGCAACGCGCGGCAGACCACCGGTGATGTCCCGCGTCTTGGCACCCTCGGTGGGGATACGCGCGACAATGTCACCCGGGCGCACCGTGTCGCCGGAGCTCACCGAGAGAATGGCGCCCACGGCGAGCATGTAGCTGGCCGTCGAGCCGGAGGCGAGCTTGATCGGATCGCCGTTCTCGTCCTGGATCACGATGGTCGGCTGGATCGAGGAGGCCTTGGCCCCGCCGCGCCAGTCGATCACGACCTTGGACGAGATACCGGTGGCTTCGTCGGTCTCTTCCTTCACGGACACGCCGTCGGTGATGTCGACGAACTTCACCGTACCGCCGACTTCCGACACGATCGGAGCCGTGTACGGGTCCCACTCGGCCAGACGCATGCCGCGCTCGGACTTGTCGCCCTCCTTCACGCGCAGCTTGGTGCCGTAGGTCAGCTTGTAGCTCTCGCGCTCCTTGCCGTCCTTGTCGACGACCGCAACCTGCATGTTGCGGCTCATGACGATCAGGTCGCCATCGGCATTGGTCACCGTGGACGGGTTCTTGAAGGCGATCTTGCCCTCGTGCGCCGCCTCGATGAAGGACTGCTCGGAAACCTGGGCGGTACCGCCGATGTGGAAGGTCCGCATCGTCAGCTGGGTGCCCGGCTCGCCGATCGACTGGGCCGCGATCACGCCGACCGCCTCGCCGATATTGACGCGCGTACCGCGCGCCAGGTCACGGCCGTAGCAGGTGGCGCAGACACCGACGCGGGTTTCGCAGGTCAGCGGCGAACGCGCGAACACGCTCTGCACGCCGGCGGCCTCGATGGCCGCAGCGAGATCCTCGTCGATATAGGTGTCGGCCGGGCAGATCACCTCGCCCTCGGCATTCTTCACTTCCGCGGCCGTGGTCCGGCCCAGGATGCGCTGATCCAGGGACACCACGACATCGCCGCCGTCGACCACGGCATCGATCTCGATGCCTTCCGACGTGCCGCAATCTTCCTCGGTGATGATGCAGTCCTGGGCGACGTCGACCAGACGGCGGGTCAGGTAACCCGAGTTCGCCGTCTTCAGCGCGGTGTCGGCCAGGCCCTTACGGGCACCGTGGGTGGAGTTGAAGTATTCGAGGACGGTCAGGCCTTCCTTGAAGTTCGAGATGATCGGCGTCTCGATGATCTCGCCGGACGGCTTGGCCATCAGGCCGCGCATGCCCGCCAGCTGCTTCATCTGATTCTTCGAACCCCGGGCGCCGGAGTGGGCCATCATGTAGACCGAGTTCACCTCTGAGACGCGGCCGTCTTCGCCGATCGTCGTCTTGGAGATCTCGTCCATCATGGCGTCGGCGACGTTGTCCGTGCACTTGGCCCAGGCGTCGACGACCTTGTTGTACTTCTCGCCCTTGGTGATCAGGCCGTCCACATACTGCTGCTCGTAATCGGCCACGAGCGCACGCGTCGCGCCGACCAGGTCGGCCTTGGCGTCGGGGATCAGCATGTCGTCCTTGCCGAAGGAGATGCCCGCCTTGGCGGCTTCCTTGAAGCCCAGACCCATGATCTGGTCGCAGAAGATCACCGTCGCCTTCTGGCCGCAGTGGCGGTAGACGTGGTCGATCAGTGCGCCGATCGCCTTCTTCGTCAGCAGCTCGCCGACGATTTCCGGCTGCATCTTGGGATGCTTGGGCAGAAGGTCGATGATCATCTTCCGGCCCGGCGTGCATTCGATCACCTTGGTGATCGGCTCGCCGTTCTCGTCGATGCCTTCCCAGCGCGCCTTGACCTTGGCGTGCAGCGAGACGACGCCGGTTTCCAGCGCGGCTTCCATTTCCGCACGCGAACCGAAGGCCATGCCCTCGCCCGGCTCGTTGTCGTTCTCCACCGAGAGATAGTAGAGGCCCAGAACGATATCCTGGGACGGCACGATGATCGGCTTGCCATTGGCCGGCGAGAGGATGTTGTTGGTCGACATCATCAGCGTGCGCGCTTCCAGCTGGGCTTCCAGCGAGAGCGGCACGTGGACGGCCATCTGGTCGCCGTCGAAGTCGGCGTTGAAGGCGGCGCAGACCAGCGGGTGAAGCTGGATGGCCTTGCCCTCGATCAGCTTGGGCTCGAAGGCCTGGATGCCCAGACGGTGCAGCGTCGGCGCCCGGTTCAGCAGGACCGGGTGCTCGCGGATCACCTCGTCGAGCACGTCCCAGACTTCGGGACGCTCCTTCTCGACCAGCTTTTTCGACTGCTTGACCGTGCCGGACAGGCCCTTGGCGTCGAGACGCGCATAGATGAAGGGCTTGAACAGCTCCAGCGCCATCTTCTTGGGCAGGCCGCACTCGTGCAGTTTGAGATCCGGGCCGACCACGATGACCGAACGGCCGGAATAGTCGACGCGCTTGCCGAGCAGGTTCTGGCGGAAGCGGCCCTGCTTGCCCTTGAGCATGTCGGACAGCGACTTCAGCGGACGCTTGTTGGCGCCGGTGATGACGCGGCCGCGGCGGCCATTGTCGAACAGGGCGTCGACGGATTCCTGCAGCATCCGCTTTTCGTTGCGGATGATGATGTCCGGCGCGCGCAGCTCGATGAGGCGCTTCAGGCGGTTGTTCCGGTTGATGACGCGGCGATAGAGATCGTTGAGGTCCGACGTCGCGAAACGGCCGCCGTCCAGCGGCACGAGCGGACGCAGTTCCGGCGGGATCACCGGAATGACCGTCATGATCATCCATTCCGGACGGTTGCCGGAGGTGATGAAGTTCTCCAGCAGCTTGAGCCGCTTGGCGTACTTCTTCAGCTTCAGCTCCGAGCCGGTTTCCTTCATGTCCTCGCGGACCTTCTCGGCTTCCGCCTCGAGGTCCATGGCAATCAGGATTTCGCGCACGGCTTCCGCGCCGATACCGGCGGTGAAGGCGTCTTCGCCATACTCGTCCTGCGCATCCATATACTCTTCTTCGGAGAGCAGCTGGAACGGCTGGAGCGGGGTCAGGCCCGGCTCGATGACGACATAGTTCTCGAAGTAGAGCACGCGCTCCACATCCTTCAGCGCCATGTCCAGGATCATCGCGATCCGCGACGGCAGCGACTTGAGGAACCAGATGTGGGCGACCGGCGCGGCGAGCTCGATGTGGCCCATGCGCTCGCGGCGCACGCGGGCCAGCGTCACCTCGACGCCGCACTTCTCGCAGACGATGCCCTTGTACTTGATGCGCTTGTACTTGCCGCACAGGCACTCATAGTCCTTCACCGGGCCGAAGATGCGGGCGCAGAACAGGCCGTCGCGCTCGGGCTTGAAGGTCCGGTAGTTGATGGTTTCGGGCTTTTTCACCTCGCCGAAAGACCAGGAAAGGATCTTTTCCGGGCTCGCGAGGGCAATCCGGATCCGGTCGAAGGACGGGCCTTCGGCAGCCGGATTGAAGATGTTCATGACGTCGTGATTCATGTCGCCGTCTCCCAGAGGGGGCAAGCGGGACAGGCCGTCGCCTGCCCCGCGATATAATGTTCAGCCTTAGCCGTTCTTCAGTTCGACATTGAGGCCGAGCGAACGCATTTCCTTCACGAGCACGTTGAAGCTCTCGGGAACGCCGGCTTCGAACGTGTCGTCGCCGCGGACGATGGCCTCGTAGACCTTCGTGCGGCCGGCCACGTCGTCCGACTTCACCGTGAGCATCTCCTGCAGCGAGTAGGCTGCGCCATAGGCTTCCAGGGCCCAGACTTCCATTTCACCGAAGCGCTGACCACCGAACTGCGCCTTGCCGCCCAGCGGCTGCTGGGTGACGAGCGAGTACGGGCCGATCGAGCGGGCGTGGATCTTGTCGTCGACCAGGTGGTGCAGTTTCAGCAGGTGCTTCACACCCACCGTCACCTGGCGGCGGAAGGGCTCGCCGGTCTGGCCGTCATACAGGGTGACCTGGCCGGACGGATCGAAACCGGCCTTTTCCAGCATGGCGGACACGTCCGGCTCGCGGGCACCGTCGAAGACCGGGGTCGCGATCGGCACGCCATTGGCCAGGTTGCGGCCCAGCTCGGCGATTTCCGCGTCCGTATCCGGCAGCTCGTCATCGCCGTAGACCCGCTTCAGCTCGGACTTCAGCGCCTCGACGGAACCGTCGCGCTGATAGGCCTCGTAGGTCTCGCCGATCTGCTTGCCCAGGCCGCGGCAGGCCCAGCCCAGGTGGGTTTCCAGGATCTGCCCGACATTCATCCGCGAGGGCACGCCCAGCGGGTTGAGCACGATGTCGACGGCTTCGCCGTTCTCCAGGAAAGGCATGTCCTCGATCGGGTTGATCTTGGAGATGACACCCTTGTTGCCGTGACGGCCGGCCATCTTGTCGCCCGGTTGCAGCTTGCGCTTCACCGCGACGAAGACCTTGACCATCTTCATCACGCCCGGCGGCATCTCGTCGCCGCGCTGGAGCTTGTCGACCTTGTCCTCGAACCGGCGGTCCAGGCGGGCCTTCGAGTCATCGTACTGCTTCTGCAGCGCCTCGACCTCGGCCATGGCCTTCTCGTCGTCCAGGCCGATCCGCCACCACTGCGAACGCGGGGTCTCTTCCAGGGCTTCCTCGGTGACCTTGCCCTTGGCGAAGCCGCGCGGACCGGAGACCGCCGTCTTGCCGAGCAGGACCTCGCCGAGGCGCTGGTAGATGTTGCGTTCCAGGATGTGGAGCTCGTCGTCGCGGTCCTTGCCGAGACGCTCGATTTCCTCGCGCTCGATCGAGATCGCGCGCTCGTCCTTGTCGACGCCGTGACGGTTGAAGACGCGGACCTCGACGACCGTGCCCGTGGCGCCCGAGGGCATCCGCAGGGAGGTGTCGCGCACGTCGGACGCCTTCTCGCCGAAGATGGCGCGCAGAAGCTTTTCTTCCGGCGTCATCGGGCTTTCGCCCTTCGGCGTCACCTTGCCGACCAGGATGTCGCCCGCACCGACCTCGGCGCCGACCGCCACAATGCCGGCCTCGTCGAGATTGCGCAGGGCTTCCTCGCCGACATTCGGGATGTCACGGGTGATCTCTTCGGGACCCAGCTTGGTGTCGCGGGCGGCGATCTCGAATTCCTCGAGGTGGATCGAGGTGAAGACGTCGTCGCGCACGATGCGCTCGGAGATCAGGATCGAGTCCTCGAAGTTGTAGCCGTTCCACGGCATGAAGGCGACGACCACATTGCGGCCGAGCGCCAGTTCGCCGAGATCCGTCGACGGGCCGTCGGCGATGATGTCGCCGGAGCTGACCGTATCGCCCACGCGCACGATCGGGCGCTGGTTGATGCAGGTCGACTGGTTGGAACGCTGGAACTTCGACAGGCGGTAGATGTCGACGCCCGACTTGGAGCTGTCGAGATTTTCCGTGGCGCGGACCACGATACGGGTCGCGTCGACCTGTTCGATCACGCCGCCCCGGCGCGCCGCGATGGCCGCACCGGAGTCGCGTGCCACGACGCCTTCCATGCCGGTACCGACCAGCGGAGCTTCCGCCTTCACCAGCGGCACGGCCTGGCGTTGCATGTTCGAGCCCATCAGGGCGCGGTTGGCGTCGTCGTTTTCCAGGAAGGGAATGAGCGCCGCGGCGACCGAAACCACCTGTTTCGGCGACACGTCGATGTATTCCACGTCCTCGCGCGGCACGAGCGTGACTTCACCGCCGATGCGGCAGTTCACGAACTCGTTGTCCAGCTCGCCGCTCTCGGACACGTGCGCGTTCGCCTGGGCGATCGCATAGCGCGACTCCTGCATGGCGGACAGATAGTCCACCGTGTCGGTGAGCTTGCCGTTTTCCACGCGGCGATACGGGCTTTCGATGAAGCCGTACTTGTTCACGCGGGCATAGGTGGACAGCGAGTTGATCAGGCCGATATTCGGGCCTTCCGGCGTTTCGATCGGGCAGATCCGGCCATAGTGGGTCGGGTGCACGTCGCGCACTTCAAAGCCGGCACGCTCGCGGGTCAGACCGCCCGGGCCCAGGGCCGAGAGGCGGCGCTTGTGCGTCACTTCGGAGAGCGGGTTGGTCTGGTCCATGAATTGCGACAGCTGCGAGGAGCCGAAGAATTCGCGCACCGCGGCCGCCGCCGGCTTGGCGTTGACCAGGTCGTGCGGCATCACGGTCTCGATATCGACCGAGGACATCCGCTCCTTGATCGCGCGTTCCATGCGCAGCAGGCCGATGCGGTACTGGTTTTCCATCAGCTCGCCGACCGAACGCACCCGGCGATTGCCGAGATTGTCGATGTCGTCGATCTCGCCGCGGCCGTCGCGCAGGTCCACGAGGGTCTTCAGCACGGCCAGGATGTCTTCCTTGCGCAGGGTGCGCATGTCGTCCGGCGCATCCAGGTCCAGGCGCATATTCATCTTCACCCGGCCGACCGCGGACAGGTCGTAGCGTTCCGGATCGAAGAACAGGCCCTGGAACATGGCTTCGGCCGTTTCCGGCGTCGGCGGCTCGCCCGGGCGCATGACGCGGTAGATATCGACCAGCGCCTGCTCGCGGCTCTCATTCTTGTCCGCGGCCAGGGTGGCGCGGATATAGGGGCCGATGCCGGTCGCCGGATCGATGTCGAGAAGCTGGAGTTCCTTGACGCCGGTTTCCTTCAGCGTGTCGAGGATTTCCTGGGTCAGCTCGTCGCCGGCCTCGGCGAAGATCTCGCCGGTCTCCAGATTGACCATGTCCTCGGCGAGATAGCCGGAGAGCAGGAATTCGTCGGACACCAGGAGGGCCGCGAGACCGTCATCGGCCAGCTTGTTGGCGGCACGGGCGGAGATCTTCTTGCCGGCCGGAGCGACGATGTCGCCCGACTTGGCGTCGACCAGGTCGCGCACCGGCTTCACGCCGCGCCAGCGTTCCTTCACGTAGGGAACGGTCCAGCCCTTCTTCGTGTATTTGTACTCGACCGTGTTGTAGAAGGTCGACAGGATCTCTTCCTTGTCGAGGCCGAGCGCGTAGAGCAGCGTCGTCGCCGGCAGCTTGCGGCGACGGTCCAGGCGCATGTGGACCACGTCCTTGGCGTCGAACTCGAAGTCGAGCCAGGAACCGCGATAGGGAATGATGCGCGCGGCGAACAGGTATTTGCCCGAGGCATGGGTCTTGCCGCGGTCATGGTCGAAGAAGACGCCCGGCGAGCGGTGCATCTGCGAGACGATCACCCGTTCGGTGCCGTTGACGACGAAGGTGCCCTTGTCCGTCATGAGCGGGATATCGCCCATGTAGACGTCCTGCTCCTTGATGTCCTTGACCGAGCGCGCGCCGGTTTCCTCGTCCACATCGAACACGATGAGACGCATCTTCACCTTGAGCGGCGCGGCGAAAGTCATGTCGCGCTGCTGGCATTCCTCGACGTCGAACTTGGGCGCTTCGAACTCGTAGGACACGAAATCCAGCACGGCGCGTTCGGCGAAATCCTTGACCGGGAAGACCGACTTGAAGACGGCTTGCATGCCCGTATCGCCCCGCTCGCTCGACGGGATTTCCTTCATCAGGAAGTGTTCGTAGGAACTCTTTTGAACTTCGATGAGGTTCGGCATCGCGACCGTTTCCGGAATGCGACCGAACGTCTTGCGAATCCGCTTTTTGCCGGTGAACGACAGACCCATGTCGGCTCCCTTCGCAGACAGCACTGCGCCATAGATGCGGGGTTCGTCCCCGCCCCGCCGTTCCGAGTGGCCCGGCCGGCCCGCGATCGTCGCGAACAGGTCCCGGTCCGGTTATGCGGCCCCGCCTGGAACGGCAGCGGAGGGACCGCGAAACTGCAAAGACGGGCTAGCGGACGCGCAGGTTACCCCGCGCGCCCGCCAAACCGCCAAATTCACGCCGGAGCGTGATTATTTCAGCTCGACGGAAGCACCGGCTTCTTCGAGCTTCTTCTTCATCTCTTCGGCTTCCGCCTTCGGAGCGCCTTCCTTGACCGGCTTCGGCGCGCCTTCGACCAGTTCCTTGGCTTCCTTCAGGCCCAGGCCCGTGATCGCGCGGACTTCCTTGATGACGTTGATCTTCTTGTCGCCAGCCGCGGTCAGGACGACGTCGAATTCGTCCTTTTCCTCGGCAGCCGCGCCGCCGGCGTCACCGCCGCCAGCCGGACCGGCAACCGCGACAGCCGCGGCGGCCTTGATGCCCTTTTCCTCGAGAAGATCGTTCAGTTCCTTGGCTTCAAGGATGGTGAGCGAGAGAAGTTCGTCGCAGAGTTTAGCTACATCAGCCATTTGTTCAATTCCTTGTCGTGTTCAGTCTGTCAGTTCGTTAGCGGAGAATGACGTTAGGCCTCGGCCTTTTCCTGGATAACGGCGATAGCGCCGGCCAGGTTCTGACCCGGCGCCATGACGCGCTGGGCAACCTGAGAGGCCTGACCCGTGAGACGGGCCGCGATGGTGGCGAGAAGCTCTTCGCGGGTCGGCATCTTGGAGAGGGCGTCGATCCCTTGGGAATCGAAGATTTCCTCGTCCATGAAGCCGCCGAGAATGACGAGCTTGTCGTTCGACTTCGCAAAGTCCACCAGCACCTTGGGCGCCGCAACAAAGTCTTCCGAGTAGGCGATCGCCACCGGACCTGCGAACAGGTCGGCAGCGCCCTCACCCGGCTTGCCTTGAAGGGCGATCTTGGCGAGGCGGTTGCGAACCACCTTGAACGTGCCGCCTTGCTCGCGGAGCTTGGCGCGCAGTTCCGTCATTTCCGCAACGGTCATGCCCGTATAGTGGGCCATCACCACGGATCCAGCGTTCGCGAAGATGCCATCGAGCTCTTCAACGGACGCTTCTTTTTGATTGCGATCCATTTTGCGGACTCCCTGTTTGAACCGTCCACCACGGACGGTCCGGTGAAAACGCCACGACGAACGCCTTCCCCGTTTCAAGGGTTCGGGCGCGCACCATGGCGCGTCCTGTCCCAGGGCTTGAACCGACAGACCCCACGATCGAGGTCATATCGTTCACGCTCTGTCTCACACAGGGCCCGGAATGGATTAAGGCAGAACCTTTCAAAGGCCCCGCCCCCTGCGATCTCGGACAGGTCCGGTCCACACCCACAACGCGTGGTGAAGACCGGATCAGCCCGGCCGGATAAAGCCTGCCGGGCTGAAACTCAAGTCTCTTTTACGTCTAATTAAGCCGCGGAGGCTTCCGACGTGTCGATTTTCACGCCCGGACCCATGGTCGAGGAGAGCGCGATACGCTTGACATAGGTGCCTTTGGCACCCGACGGCTTGGCCTTGACGATGGCGCCGATCAGGGCGCGGACATTTTCCGCGATCTGCTCTTCGGTGAAGCTCGCCTTGCCGACGCCGGCGTGCACGATGCCCGCCTTCTCGACACGGAACTCCACGGCACCGCCCTTGGAGGCGCCGACAGCCTTGGTCACGTCCATGGTCACCGTGCCGACCTTCGGGTTCGGCATCATGCCGCGCGGGCCGAGCACCTTACCCAGACGGCCGACCAGCGGCATCATGTCCGGGGTCGCGATGACCTTGTCGAAATTGATGTTGCCGGCCTGGACCTGTTCCATCAGGTCTTCCGCACCCACCACGTCGGCACCGGCCTTGGTGGCTTCCTCGGCCTTCGGGCCCTTGGCGAACACCGCGACGCGGACCGAGCGGCCCGTGCCGTTCGGCAGTTCGCAGACGCCGCGGACCATCTGGTCGGCGTGACGCGGGTCGACGCCCAGATTGATGGACAGCTCGATGGTTTCGTCGAACTTCGCCTTGGCGCTGGCCTTCACGTGCTTGACGGCCTCGTCGACGGTGTACAGCTGATCGCGGTCGATGGTTTCGCGCGCGGCAGCGAGACGTTTTCCGATAGTCGCCATGATCCTACTCCGTCACTTCCAGACCCATGGAACGGGCGGAACCGGCGATGATCTTGGTCGCCTGGTCCAGGTCGTTCGCATTGAGGTCGGCAAACTTCGCTTCCGCGATCTCGCGGCACTGAGCCATGGAGACGGAACCGGCCGAAGCCTGGCCCGGGGTCTGGCTGCCCTTCTGGATCTTCGCGGCCTTCTTCAGATAGAAGCTGGCCGGCGGGGTGGCGATCTCGAAGGTGAAGGACTTGTCGGAGAAGACCGTGATGGTCGTGGGGATCGGCATCCCCTTTTCCATCTCCTGGGTCTTCGCGTTGAAGGCCTTGCAGAATTCCATGATGTTCACGCCGCGCTGACCCAGGGCCGGGCCGATCGGCGGGGACGGGTTTGCAGCGCCCGCGGGCACTTGCAGTTTGATATAGCCGTCAATTTTCTTGGCCATGTTCCCACTCCTTTACAGGACCGCGCCCTTCGCGGCCCTTGGGGTTTGCGGTACGGCCCGGCATGGACTTTGCGCCGGCACCTCCCGCACGTCACACGCTCAGGCGGTTTTCTCGACCTGGGCGTATTCCAGCTCGACCGGGGTCGCCCGGCCGAAAATGTTGATTGCCACCTTCAGGCGGCCATTGTCGTGATCGACTTCCTCGACGACGCCGTTGAAGCTGGCAAAGTGACCGTCGGTCACATTCACCGTCTCGCCGATCTCGTAGGTCACGGTCGGACGCGGACGCTCGGCGTCCTCTTCCATCTGGCCGAGGATGCGCTTGACCTCGTTCTCCGACACCGGGATCGGCTTCTTGCCCGACCCCAGGAAGCCGGTGACTTTCGGCGTCGAGGTGACCAGGTGGTAGGCCTGATCGGTCATGTCCATCTTCACCAGCACATAGCCGGGGAAATACTTGCGTTCCGCGTTGATCTTGCGGCCCTTGCGGACCTCGACCACGTCCTCGGTCGGCACCAGGATTTCCTCGAACTTGTCCTCGAGCCCCTGGATCGCGGCCTCCGCCTTGATCGCCTCGGCGACCTTCTTTTCGAAGTTCGAATAGGCGTGCACGATATACCACTTGGCAGACATACAGCCTCCTCCTACGAACCCAGCGACAACAGGAATTGCACGATTTCGCGGATCGCGAAATCGACGCCCCAGAAGAAGAGCATGGCAATGGCCGAAAGGATCAGCACGAGGATCGTCGACACGATCAGCTCCTGCCGGCCCGTCCACGTCACCTTGCGCGCTTCCTGGCGCACCTGCGCGAGATACTGGAACGGACCGGTGCGGCGCTTTTTCGGCGCTGCCGTATCCGCCTTGGCCTGCGCCGGCGTCTTGTTCTTGGCGTTCCGCGTCATTCAATTCCATCTGGCCCGTCGGGCCCTGTTTGCAACCGGCTCCGCTGTGCGCCGGAGCCCAATCCCGTCAATGCGGCATGGCAGGGGCGGAGGGACTCGAACCCCCGACCCTCGGTTTTGGAGACCGATGCTCTACCAACTGAGCTACACCCCTAAGGCCACGCGCGCGGAATAGCACGGTGGCATGACCACCGCCACATCCGAAGCGCAGCTGTCTACAATGCGCAGCGCCCGATGAAAACAGCAAAAACGCAGATTTCTGCGGTTGGCCGCGGCGGTGCGTCAGGCGGGGCCTGCGCGCGCTGCATCGAGAACCCAGGCCAGCGGTGCCCCGTCCTGCGGTGCGGCGACC
>Ga0207849_100397_pt1 | contig 15984 bp, 16 predicted proteins | sample TtaePargueraPR_12_FD_187277 | JGI IMG/M metagenome (GOLD analysis project Ga0207849, IMG submission 187277) | Aerobic enrichment media microbial communities from Bioluminiscent Bay, La Parguera, Puerto Rico - Tt and P2 (4) (SPAdes) | ecosystem: Environmental > Aquatic > Marine > Unclassified ...
GAGCCGAATTCAACTGGTCGGGCCATGCCCTGGCCGCCTCGCGGCTCTATGCCGAAGCGCTTGCCGAACGGGATACTGCCCGCACATGCTGACCATCCGCCTGAAACCGCTGGACCTGCAGCCGGGTCAGCGCGTGCTCGATCTCGGCTGCGGGGAAGGCCGCCACCTGCACGGGCTGTACTGGGACGAGACCCCGGTAACGGTCGTGGGCGCCGATCTGTGCCATGAAGATGTCGTCACGGCGCTGGACAAGTTCTTCGAACTGCCGCCGCCGGAACCGGCCTCGGACCTGCGCGCCGCCGTGCTGACGACGGCCAATGGCGAGACCCTGCCCTTCCCGGACCGAAGCTTCGACCGGATCATCTGTTCGGAAGTTCTCGAACACGTGCCCGATCCGGATCTTTTCCTGGCGGAGATATCGCGCCTTCTGAAGCCCGGCGGCATTTTCGTCGCCTCCGTGCCGCGCTACTGGCCCGAGGCGATCTGCTGGTGGCTGGCACCGGGCTATCCGCGCACGCCGGGCGGCCATGTACGGATCTTCAAGCCGGAAGGCCTCAAGGCCCAGGTCGAGAAACACGGTTTCCGGCGTTATCTGCGCCATTGGGCGCACAGCCTGCACAGCCCCTATTGGTGGCTGCAATGCGCCCTGTGGAACAGCCGCGACACATCCAGCCTGGTGCGGCTCTACCGCAAATTCCTGGAATGGGACCTGCTGGAACGCCCCTGGCTGACGCGCACGATGGAGCGCGTGCTCGATCCGGTGATGGGCAAGTCCGTCGTCATGTATTTCCGGAAGACGGCCTGATGCCGGGCCCGGTGGATATCCGCGCCTGCGCCCGCCATATCGAGGCGCTGCAGCGCCCCGGCGGCGACATTCCCTGGATTGCGGCCGGCGTCTGGGATGCCTGGAATCACGGCGAAGGCGCGATGGGCCTGGCCATCGCCGGACGCGAGGCGGCCGCCCGCAAGGCGCTGGACCATCTTGTCGAACGCCAGGAAGACGATGGCGGCTGGACCGGGGATCTGGGCGCCTCGGTGCCGCTGGACGATGCCAACCGCAATCTCGTCCCCGGCACGCCGGAAACGGCACGCGACACGAATTTCTCCGGCTATGCCGCGGTAACCGTGCTGCGCTCGCTGCTCGCACTGGGCGCCTTGTCGGACCTGCCGCGCTACTGGCCGATGGTGAAGGCGGCGATGGACTTCATCCTTGCCCACCAGACCCCGCACGGCGATATCGTCTGGCGCGCCCGCGACGGCGAGGAAGCCCTCGACGGGATCGACTCGCTGCGCGCCGGCAATGCCTCGCTCTACAAGTCGCTGGAATGCGCCATCCTGATGGGCCGCCTGCTGGAAGAACCGGTCGACCACTGGGCCCGGGCCCGCCGCCGGCTGGGCGCGGCCCTGCGCGAGAATGATGCCCGCTTCGACCGGACCGGCACCGACCGGCGGCGCTATGCCATGGACTGGTACTATCCCGTCCTGGCCGGCGTGGTGCCGGGCGAAACCGGCCGGGCCCGCCTCTATGCGCGCTGGACCGATTTCGTGAAGCCGGGCCTGGGCTGCCGCTGCGTGTCCGACGAGCCCTGGGTCACGGCGGCGGAAACGGCGGAACTCGCGCTGGCCTGTCTTGTCGTCGGCAAGCGCGACCAGGCCCGCAGCCTGATCGCCGATCTGGCGCCGCTCAAGGCACGCGATGGCGGCTACTGGATGGGCTGGCAGTTCAACGAGGAAATCGTCTGGCCCTATGAGCGTCCCAGCTGGACCGCCGGCGCGCTGATCATGGCCGCCGACGCCCTGGACGGGCTGACACCGGGATCGGACCTGCTGATCCGCAACTGGGTGGCCGAATACCCGGTCAGGCCAGACGCCGAAGCACTTCCAGCGTTCCTGTCCGTCTGACCGGTTCGAAGAGGCCGGAGGCCGCAGCCAGTTTCCAGATCTCGTAGGGCGGGCGGCCGCCATCGGCCGGGTCGGGAAAGACGTCGTGGATGGCCAGCAGCCCGCCGGGCACGATCCGCCCGGCCCAGCCGCGATAATCGGCCAGGGCCGCCTCCATGGAATGCCCGCCATCGATGAAGACCATGCCCAGCGGCGTGGTCCAGTGCGCGGCCACCGTTGCGGAGCGGCCGACGATCGGGATCACGCAGTCTTCCAGGCCGCCGCGGAACAGCGTTTCGCGCAGGGCCGGCAGGGTTTCCACCGCGCCCAGCTTCGCATTGTAGAGGTCGGGGTCGTGGTATTCCTCGCCCTTCTGGTGCTCTTCGGAGCCGCGATGATGGTCCAGCGTGTAGAGCACCGTCCTCACCTCGCGCACGGCGGGACCGAGATAGAGCGCCGACTTGCCGCAATAGGAACCGATTTCCAGCACCGGACCGAGACGGCCGGCCTCGCGGGCATGGCCGGCCAGCGCCTCGCCCTCCTCGGGCGAGAGAAAGCCTTTGACGGTATCCGGATCGAGCATCAGGAGAGGCTGTCGGTGCTGCCGGAATTGCGGCGCAGGGTGACGAGTTCGCCAACCCGCTCGCGCAGGCTGTCCGCGCGCACGGCCAGCAGATCGCGCTCGGCGATGAGCTGGTCGGCCAGCTCGCTGTCAGCCGGCACCGGCATCTCCTCGATCAGCGCATCGAACAGGCTCAGCGTGTCGCGAACGCGCGCAGACGCGGTTTCCGCCTCGCCGATGCTGCGGCTGAGCGCCGAGCGGGAGACCCCGCCGCCATTCTGGATCAGCTCCGCAGCCGCCGTATCGATGGCGCCGGTCAGCTCCCAGGCGAGGGTGATGTCGGTCAGCAGGCGCGCCGGGAAGCCGGGCGCATCCAGCGTGGTGTCATTGGCCTGGAGGTAGCGGGCGACGGGTGTCGCCGTGTCGGCCTCGTCGCCACCGGACTGGCCGGTCAGCTGGCTCATCCAGCGCATGGCGGTTTCCACGGAACCGGCCGTGCGGATCCAGCCGCGCTGGCGCGCCGCATCCTCGAAACCGGCCGTCGTGCGGCTCAGCGCCGCCTGCTGGGGCGAGGCTTCGCTTTCGGCTGTGAAACGGGACGAGACGGAAATCGGGGCGCTGGCACAACCCGCCGCGAGAGAACACGCGGCCAATGCCACAAGAAGACACCGAATTCCGGTCATTACGCAGTGTTTCCCGACTGTCAAAGATTAGCCCCAATGGGAAAGATGATATAGGGACATGGCTCGTTAGGCTATGGTTTATTGCGTTTACGATGCGCTAACAGGACTGGACCGGAATGGACGCTTCCTACTCACGACGCCTGCTCTATCCGCCGATACATCCGACCGACAGCTTCCGCCTGCCCGTCGGAGACGGCCACGAGCTGCATGTCGAGGAGTGCGGGCGTCCGGACGGGCTGCCGGTCGTGACGCTTCACGGGGGCCCCGGCGGCGGCGTGTCCCCGGCCCTTCGGCGCTTTTTCGACCCGCGCCGCTACCGCGTCGTCCTGTTCGACCAGCGCGGTTGCGGCCGCTCCACGCCGCACGGCGAGCTTGCCAACAACACGACCGACGACCTGATCGACGATATCGAGCGTATCCGCGAGAAGATGGGCATCGACAAGTGGCTGGTCTTCGGCGGGTCCTGGGGCGCCACGCTGGCGCTGGCCTATGCCCGCCGTCATCCGGACCGCTGCCTCGGCCTGATCCTGCGCGGCGTCTTCCTGTGCACGGAGCTGGAGCTTCACTGGTTCTACCGCCAGGGCGCCAACATGCTGTTTCCCGACGCCTGGGAACGCCTGGTCGACCCGCTGGCCCCGGAAGAGCGCGGCGACATCGTCCGCGCCTACTATGAACGCCTTGCGGAACCGGACATGGTCCGCCGCCGCCCCGACGCCCTCGCCTGGGCCCGCTGGGAAAGCGCCCTCATCTCGATGACGGGCGACCCGTCGGCCCCGCTGGCCGACCCGGTGCGCGCCGATGCCCTGGCCCGGCTGGAAACGCATTATTTCGTGAACCGGGGCTTCTTCGAACGCGACGGCGTGCTGCTGGAGGATGTCGACCGCTTCAATCACCTGCCCGGCGTGATCGTGCAGGGCCGCTACGACATGGTGACGCCGCCACGCTCGGCGTGGGCGCTGGCGCGGGCCTGGCCGCGCGCGCGCCTGCAGATGATCGGCGATGCGGGCCATGCGGCCGGCGAGCCGGGCGTGGTGGACGCGCTGGTGCGCGCCACGGACGCCTTTGCAGACCAGATGGCCTAGGGCCTGCCCGGCGCCGCGGCGCCGGACAGGTTCCGTTCGTCAGGCCTAAGCCCGGGACCAGCCCGGGATTAGCCCAGACCCAGCGCCATGCCGATCTGGCCGGCATTGAACTTGGCATCCAGGCCGAGCAGCAGGATCACGGCGATCGCCGGCGGCACGATCCATCTCACGCAGAAATGGAAGAAGGCGAACAGGCCGTGCCCGGTGTGCGACAGCTCGCTCTTGAGCAGGTCCTTGGGAAGCACCCAGCCGGCGAAGACCGCGACCAGGAAACCGCCCAGCGGCAGCAGGAAACTGCCCGAGATCCAGTCCACGAAACTGCTGGCGAAATCCTCGGAATAAACGGCGCCGGCGCCGATCATGAAGGCGAAGAAGCCCAGCAGGACCGCCGTCTGGGGCCGGCCGAAATTGGCGTGCTCGTCGACAAACGCGACCGTGGCTTCCAGCAGCGAGATCGACGATGTCACCGCCGCGATGAAGGCCAGCGCGAAGAAGGCGCCGCCGATGATATTGCCCGCCGGCATGTCGGCGAAAACGGCCGGCAGTGCGCTGAAGATCAGGCCCAGGCCTTCGGCCGGATCGATACCGACCATGAAGACGATCGGGAAGATCATCAGGCCCGCGACCAGCGCCACCATCGTGTCCGCCGAGGCGATGATCACCGAGGAGGAGCCGATATTGGTCTCCTTGGGCAGATAGGAGCCGTAGGTGATCATGATGGCCGAAGCGACCGAGACCGAGAAGAAGGCCTGACCGAGGGCGGCCACGAAGGTCCCGCCATTGATCACCGAGAAGTCCGGCGTGAACAGGAAGTTGATCGCTTCGCCGGCATGGCCGTTGAGCAGGGAATAGACCGTCAGGCCCAGCAGGACGACGAAGAAGAGCGGCATCAGCATGGTCGCCACGCGCTCGATCCCGCCCTTCAGGCCCTGGGCGACGATCCAGATCGTCAGCCCCATGAAGATCGCATGCCAGATCAGCTGGGTGCCCTGGCCTTCATAGAACATGGTCGCGCCGGCATCGGAGCCGAAGCCGCCGGCAAAACCGGCCGCAGAGTAGGCCATGACCTGGCCGGCGATCACCGAATAGGTCGTCAGGATCAGGAAGCCGCCGGCGGTACACACCCAGCCGACGATCGACCAGCCGCCGGACTTGCCGGCTTCCAGCGCCATCTTGCGCGTCGAGGAAATGGCCGATTGCTGGGCGTTGCGGCCGATCGCGATCTCGGCCATCAGCACCGGCAGCGCGAACAGGATCACGCAGCCGATATAGATCAGCACGAAGGCGGAGCCCCCGTTCTGCCCCGTCATGAACGGGAAGCGCCAGAGATTGCCGAGACCGACAGCGGACCCCACCGCTGCCATGATGAAAGCGAAACGCGACGACCAGTGCGCGTGCGTTCCCGTGGGCGAAACCGCCATTGAACATCTCCCCTACCAGAGCGCGGAAGCCGCGCGGTACATGCGAAAAATTGTCGCGCACACTTCCCCAAGCGCACGCTTTGGTCAAGCTGACTTCGCCAGCGCACATGCCCTTGCATGCAAGGCTATCCGAACAGGCCCGCCCCCCGCGGCGGCTCGGCATTGCGGTGGATGTGGGCGCCGAGGATCAGGCCGAAACCCGCCAGCACGGCCATCATCACGGTTCCGCCATAGGAAATTAGCGGCAGCGGCACGCCGACGACGGGCAGCGCGCCCATCACCATGCCGACATTGATGATGACGTAGAGCGCGAAAGTGGTCGCCACGCCCATGCACAGAAGACGCAGGAAGACCGACTTGCAGCTCACGGCGATGGCCACGGTGTTCGCCAGCACCAGGACATAGATCGCCAGCACGACCAGCCCGCCGACAAAGCCGAACTCCTCGCCGAGAATCGTGAAGATGAAGTCGGTCTGCTTTTCAGGCAGGTATTCCAGCTGGGACTGGGTGCCCTCCATGAACCCCTTGCCGGTGAAACCGCCCGAACCCAGAGCGATCTTCGACTGCAGGATCTGGTAGCCCGCCCCCAGCGGATCGGCGTCCGGGTTGAACATCGTCATGATGCGTTCGCGCTGGTATTCCTGCAGCCCGTAGCGGAAGAAGCCGATGCCGCCGACCAGGCCCGCGACCGCGGCCGGCACGATGATCTTCCAGCTCAACCCCGCCAGATAGACCACCGCCCCGCCCGTGGCGACGAGCAGGAGGGTGGTGCCCAGGTCGGGCTGTTTCGCGATCAGCAGGGCCGGCAGGCCGATCAGAACGGCCGGGATCATCAGCCCGCCCAGGCTGGAGACCTTTTCCATCGGCAGGTCGTGGTAGAAGCGCGCCAGGGCGAAGACGACGGCGAGTTTCATCATTTCCGACGGCTGGAAGCGGATCGGGCCGATATCCAGCCAGCGCTGGGACCCGTTGATGGTGATGCCGGCGAACTCCACACCGACCAGCAGGATCAGGGCCAGAAGGTAGATCGGATAGGCCACGCCCATCCAGAAGCGCGGCGGGAACATGGCGATCACCATCATGCCGCCGAAGGCGATGGAGAAGCGGATCGCGTGATTGACCGCCCAGGGCGTCCAGCTGCCGCCGGCCACCGAATAGAGCATGCCCACGCCGGCCGCACCGAGCAGGACGAGAAGCAGGACCAGCGTCCAGTTGAGCTCCATCAGCTTGCCGCGCAGGTCGCGCGGCACGCTCTCGCGGAAAACCGCCATCAGGCGCCTCCCGGCCGGCCGGAGCCCAGATCGGCGAACACGCCGGCCCGGCTGGAGGGATCGCGGGCGACGACCCGGCGCAGGATGTCGCGCGCGGGACGCGTCGCGGCGCTGGAGCCGCCGCCATGTTCGACGACGACGACGACGGCGTATTTCGGATTGTCCGCCGGCGCGTAGCACATGAAGAGGCCGTGATCGCGCAGCCGCCAGGGCAGGTCGTCCTGGTCGCGCACGCCGGAGGCGCGCTCCTCGGCGGTGATGGAGTAGACCTGGGCGGTGCCGGTCTTGCCGGCCATTTCCACCCCCTCGATGCCCAGCCCGCCGAGCGAATAGGAGGTGCCGCCCGGTTCCTCCACCACGCCGCGCAGACCGTTGCGCACCCGGACCAGGGCCGGTTCGGACACACCGATATGCGGCGCCGGCCGGGCCAGCGCATTGCGGTAGAGCGTCGGCTCGACGGCGCGGCCCGAGGCCACGCGCGCGGTCATGACGGCCAGCTGCAGCGGCGACATGGAGACGGCGCCCTGGCCGATCCCGACATTGTAGGTATGACCCGTCGTCCAGGGCTCGTTGTAGCGGGCCCTCAGCCAGGCCGGATCGGGCATGTTGCCCGAACGCACGCCGGAAATGCCGATATCGAACTGTTCGCCGACGCCGAACCGCACCGCCATGTCGTGCAGCCGGTCGATGCCCAGCCGGTCGGCCATCTCGTAGAAGAAGATGTCGCAGGACGTCTTCACGGCTTCGTGGATGTTCACATGGCCATGGCCGCGGCGGCGCCAGCAGTGGAATTCGCGCCGGCCCAGCATGGTCGAGCCGTTGCAGAAGATCGTCTCGTTGGGATCCACCAGCCCGTGTTCCAGCGCGGCCGTGGCGACCACGGCCTTGAAGGTCGAGCCGGGCGGATAGGTGCCCTGGATCGACTTGTGGAAGAGCGGGTTGTGATCATTGTTTCGCAGCGCCGCATAATCGGCCGAGGAAATCCCGCCGACGAAGAGATTGGGGTCGAAGCTGGGCGTCGAGGCCAAGGCGATCAGCTCGCCCGTGTTGACGTCGATCACCACGGCCGAAGCGGCTTCCTGTCCCAGGCGCTCATGGGCGAAGCGCTGGATGTCGGCATCCAGCGTCATCACCACGTCGCGGCCCGGCTCCGGCGCGGTGGACTGTTCGGGCAGTTCGCGGATCACCCGGCCGCGCGCATTGACCTCGGTCTTCAGCGCGCCCGCCGAGCCGCGCAGGTCCTGCTCGCGCGCCACCTCGACCCCGGTCTTGCCGACCCGGAAACCGGGGTGCCGCAGCAGGCGTTCGGCCTCGCGCGGATTGTTGGCGATATCGTCCTCGTTGGGCGGCTGCACATAGCCGACCACATGGGCGAAAGATGCGCCATAGGGATAGGCCCGCACCTCGCCGACATCGGGCGTCACGCCGGCCAGGTCCGGCGCATTGAGATTGATCGCGGAGAAGGTCTGCCAGTCCAGATCGTCGGCCACCGTGATGGCGCGGAACCGCGGCTGCCGGCTGGCGGCGCGGAGCACGCGCTCGCGCGCCCGCTCGCCCAGCGGCATGAAGCGCGCCAGCCGGTCGAGCGCCATCTCGACGTCGCCGGCCTGTTCGGGCACGAGCAGTACGCGATAGCTGTCGCGGTTCTCCGCCACGGCCACGCCGAAACGGTCGAGCACGCGGCCGCGCGAGGGCGGCAGAAGGCGGAAATTGAACTGGTTGTCCTCGGACAGGAGCCGGTAGCGCTCGCCCTCCAGGACCTGCAGCGAATACAGGCGCCCGCCCAGCCCCACGAAGGCCAGCCCGCCCAGCCCGGACATGAAGAGCGCCCGGCGTGTGAATTTCAGGTCCTGTTCCTGGCGTTCAGCTCTCATCCTGCCTCGCGATCAGCCCCCGATGAAACCCGCACGGCTGGCCCGGCGATTGCGCAGTGCCAGGAAGGCCAGAAGCGGGAACATAAGCATCGTGGCAGCCAGTTCGATGATCAAGAGCTGGAGATCCGCCATCTGCTCCAGGGCGAAACTGCCGGCCGCGAAGGCGATGCTGTGGGCGAGCAGAAGCGTGGCGCCGAAGCGCAGCAGGACCGGCGGCAGATCCCGCGGCATGCCGTCCTCGCCGCGGAAGCGGCACACCGCGATGGCGACGAGGTAGGACAGCGCCCACACGCCCATCGGCGCTCCGGTGAGAAGGTCCTGGGTAAGGCCGATCGCGAACACCACGATGGGCGGCATGAAATGCGGCCTGAGGCCGGACCACAGGAAGATCGCCATGAGCGGCCAGGTCGGCATCACGGAGATGCCATCGATCAGCCGGGTCGGCGCAGCCTGCATGACCAGCGCCAGCAGGACGGTGAAGATGCACAGGAGGGCGGACAGCCAGACCGTGCTGCGGTCGGTGGGCTTTCTCATGGCACCTCCTCCGGATCGGCCGCGGCGGCCGCTCCCGCGCCGTCACCCGACGGCCGCTCTCCACCTTCGCTCTCACCAGCGGTTCCGGCCGCCGTGCCTTCGGCGCCGCCCTGCGTGTCCGGTCCGGCGTCTTCCGGCGTATCCGGCCCCGGCGCGGCCGTGGCGGGGCCGACTTCCTGGGGATCGAGCAGCGAGGCCTCGCCGGCACCGGCCTCCTCGTCCGGCGGCGTCACGCGGCGATAGGGCCAGACCCAGACGAAATCGATCGGCGCCTGGTCGGAATAAAGGCGCACGCGCCAGCCGCCGTCGCGCGTGGCGATGGCCTCGCCGACAGGCAGGCCGCGCGGCAGGATGCCGTCATCGCCGGAGGAGACGATCCGGTCGCCCGGCTCGATATCGGGCTGGCGGCCGACATATTCCAGCCGCGGAAAGGGCGAGTTGTCGCCGACCAGGATGGCACGCGCATTGGAGCGGTCGGCCATCACCGGAATCCGGCTGTTGAGGTCGGTCAGCAGCAGCACCCGGGCCGAACGCCGCCCGGTCTCGTAGACCCGGCCGACCAGCCCGTAGAGATTGATCACCGGATAGCCGTCCTCGATGCCCGATTGCGCACCGCGCCCGATCAGGCGCGCGCGCACGAAGGGGCCGCGCGGGTCGGCCACAGTCCAGGCGCCGATCCGGTCCTGGATGGCCTGGGTGTCGACATTCAGCGCGTCCTCGTAGATCTCGATCCGGTCGCGCTGGCGATAGGCGAGGTCTTCCCAGTAGCGCGCCTCGATCAGCTGCTGGCGCAGCCGGGCGTTTTCCTCGGCCAGCTCGCCCTGCCGGCGGAAATAGGGCCCGATATTCTTGATCGCGCGCAGCGGCTGGGCACCCAGTTCGAGCACGGGTGCGGTGATGTCGGTGAAACCGGCGCGGAAGCGGGCAAAGGCGTCGGAGCGCGATTGCGGGCGGTCGAAGGCGATCAGGGCGCAGGAGAGGACGAGAAGCGCGATGAAAAGGGTCCGCGAAAAGCGGACACCCTGCTCGCCATCATGTCGTGTCGAGCGCCTGGTGGCCACCGACTCACTCCTTCTCCGCCTAGCGGGCGGAGGTTACACGGCTTCGGAGAGAATGGGGCGCCAAATCCGCAAATCCTCGACCGCCTTGCCGCAACCCAGCACGACGCAGGACAGCGCCTCGTCGGCCAGGCTCACGGGCAGGCCCGTGCGTTCGCGAAGTTCGGTGTCGAGATTGCGCAGCAGTGCCCCGCCGCCGGTCAGCACGATGCCCTTGTCGACGATATCGGCGGCCAGTTCCGGCGGCGTCGCCTCGAGCGCCTGCTTGACCGCCTCGACGATCTGCTCGACCGGCTCGGACAGGCTGTCGGCGATCATCGCCTCGGTCACCGCGATCTCGCGCGGCACGCCGTTCATCAGGTCGCGGCCCTTGATGTCCAGGGACAGGCCCTCGCCCTTCACCGGCGGCATGGCCGAACCGATTTCCTTCTTGATGCGCTCGGCGGAGGTTTCGCCGATCAGAAGGTTCGCCGAACGGCGGATATAGTTGATGATGGCCTCGTCCATCTTGTCGCCGCCCACGCGCACGGAGCGGGAATAGACGATGCCGGACAGCGACATCACGGCCACTTCGGTCGTGCCACCGCCGATATCCACGATCATCGAACCGGTCGGCTCGTCGATCGGCAGACCGGCGCCGACGGCGGCCGCCATCGGTTCGTCGATCAGGAAGACCTTGCGGGCGCCTGCGCCCAGCGCGCTCTCGTGAATGGCGCGGCGCTCGACGGCGGTGGCGCCGGAGGGCACGCAGATCACGACCTGCGGCGAGACCATGGCGCGGCGATTGTGCACTTTCTGGATGAAGTGCTTGATCATTTCCTCGGCCACGTCGAAGTCGGCGATCACGCCATCGCGCATCGGGCGGATGGCTTCGACATTGCCCGGCGTCTTGCCCAGCATGAGCTTGGCCTCGGCGCCGACGGCCTGGACCTGCTTGCGGCCCTTCTCGACCTTGTAGGCCACGACGGAGGGTTCGTTGAGGACGACGCCGCGTCCCTTCACATAGACGAGCGTGTTCGCGGTACCCAGGTCGATGGCGATATCCGCGGAGAGCAAACCGAAAAGGCTGTTGAGCATGAGCGCGCTGAATTCAGACGTGTGGCGGCAAAGCCGCGGTGCAACTTGTTTTTCTTGTGCGATGGTCCGCGATAGATTGCAAGGGGCGTGTCCGTGGCGGCGCAGATGTCATCGCAGATGCGAACGTCCCGAAATCCGCCGCAATCAGGCCTCTCCGCCCTCCTGCGGGCGATTGCGGCGCAGCCATTTGCGGGCCACCAGCATCACCGCGATCCAGGCCGCGACCGCCGCCAGGAGGGCGAGGCCGAACAGGATGCGGCCCTCGGCCAGCATCGCCATGATGCCCTGCCCGGCCATGCCGACCACGATGATCTTGGGGCCCGTGCCCAGCGCCGTGCCCAGCCCGAAGGCCCAGTAGGGCGTGCGGGCAATGCCGAAGCCCATATTGACCACGATGAAGGGCCCGGAGGGCACCCAGCGCACCACCATGGAGGCCAGCAGGCCATTGCGGCCGATGAAGCTGGAAATCCGGTTGGCCCAGTCGCCGCCATAGCGTTTCAGGATGCGCGCACCGAAAATCCGGCCGAGCCAGTAGTTGATCGATGCCGCGGTGAGCGTGGCGATCCAGGCGTACAGTGCGCCCGTGGTCGGGCCGAAGGCGACGATCGCGGCGGCCATCAGGCCGAATTGCGGGGCGCCGAGGAAGGACAGCGCGGTGAAGACGAGGATCGTCACCGGCAGCGCATACCAGCGGTCCTGCAGCGCGCCGAACCAGCTGCCTGCCGCGCCCGGCTCGATATCCAGCACGAACCGGCCGACCAGAAAAACGACGGCGACCACCAGGAACAGGCCCACCGACACGCCGATGGCGCGGGCCGCACGGGCATCCATGCGCAGGAAGAAGTCGAGGATGCGGTTCATGCTCGGCCGTTCCGTCTGGCGCTGTTCCGCTGACAGGGCACGCTCCGGGCCGTGCGCAAATCAGTTCGAACCGTCGTCACCGTCGGATATTTCCTCGGGCATGTCGACGGCCTCGCCGCTGGCGATGGCGACGAGCTTGGCGCGCTGCACCGCCAGGACGGCGAGCTGTTCGTCCAGAACCTTGAGAATCTCGCGAGCCTCGTCCTGGTCGATCCGGCCGGGCGAGCGCTCGGTCTCGCTCAGCGATTCCATCAGGGCGGAGATATTGCGTGCATTCGACTGGCTGGCATCGCCGGCCAGGGCGAGCCAGTTGGCGTCGTCCGCCTTCTCGATCGGCAGGAAGATGCCGCCGGCCAGGGCTGCCAGGTGCTGGGCTCCCGCCGTTGCGCCGGACTCGGTCAGCGTGGCCATGCGGGTGTAGGAGATTTCGTTGCTCGAATCCGGATCGGCCAGGGCATAGACCCGCGTCCGGCTCAGATCGAGCAGCTCCATGACCTTGGGGATGCCGCCGACTTCCTCGAAGACACGCGCCACCACTTCCTTGGGTTCGCCATATCGCCGGATCTTGACCGGATTGAATGACATGCTTTGCCCCCGCAATGTGAAACAGGTGATCCGCGTTTCATACAGTCCGATGACCGGCTTGGCTATTTCCCCGCACCGTAGATGCGGCTGCGCAGTTCAGCGCCGGCCGCCTCGACGGGCAGCTCGCGGTCGCGTTTGCGGTCGTCCTGCATGGCATCGCCGGCCTCGTAGGCCTCCACCCAGCGCTTCGCGAAACTGCCGTCCTCGATGGCCTGCATGGCCTTGTCGAACACGCCGCGCAATTCCGGACCGGCAATGTCGTCCTCGATCTGCCGGGCGCCGTATTCGGCCGTGTCCGAGATCGCCTCGTACATGCCGGCGATGCCGCGCGCCTGGATCAGGTCGGCGAGGTATTTGATCTCGTGGACGCAGTCGATATAGGCCATGCGCGGCGACACGCCGGCCTCGACGAGGCGGTCGAAACTCGCCCGGGCCAGCGCCACCATCCCGCCGACCAGCACGACCTGCTCGCCGAACAGGTCGGACACGGTCTCCTCGCGGAAGGTTGTCGGGAAAATGCCGACCTCGCCGGAACCGATTCCGGCCAGATAGGCCAGCGCCAGTTCGCGCGCCCGGCCCGAGGCGTCCTGGTGCACGGCCCAGAAGCCGATCAGGCCCTTGCCTTTCTCGAATTCCTGGCGCACCGCGCCGCCCGGCCCCTTCGCCGCGGCGAGGATGATATCGGCATCGGCCGGCGGTTCGATCAGGCCGTAATGGATTGAAAAACCATGACACAGGATGAGCGCCTGCCCGGCCTTGCGATGCGGTTCGATGCGCTCGTCCCAGATCTGGCGATGCGCTTCGTCGGCGGCCAGGAGGGCGATGGCATCGGCCCAGGCCGCGGCCTCCTCCAGCGAGACCACCTCGAACCCGTCCGCCTCGGCCTTCTCCCGCGAGGGCGAGCCTTCGCGCAGGGCGATGCGGATTTCGCCTGCCCCGCTGTCGCGCAGGCACAGCGCGTGGGAACGCCCGTGATTGCCGTATCCGACAATGGCCAGCTTGCAGCGGCGGATGGGGCCGAGATCGATGTCTTGGGTATAGAGCGGTTCAGTCATCCTCGGGGGCGCTTTGCGAATCGGCTTCCGGTGGCTGAGGCCGATAGGACGGATCATTCGTCCCCATGTCCAGCAAACCGCGCCAATGGCCCTCATCGTCCTGCCGCCAGACCGTGACATAGGTGCCGCGGCCTGCGGGAGTACTGGCCTGATCGCCATCGGGGTGCAGCGACCACAGGCCCCAGGTCACGCCAAAATCGCCGGCCTGCGAGGCAAAGCCCTCGCGCGGTTCCCAGTGCAGCAGCGCCCCCTCGGGCCATTGCGCGAAGGAGCCACGGATCTCGGCCTCGCCCACCAGGGGATTCGGCGTGCCGCGCACCAGCCGGCCGTCGACCTCGTCCATATAGGCGGCAAACGCCGCTTCGGGCCCGGCCTCGGCCGCCAGGGCGGCGAAATCGCGATCGGCCTGCATCATGGCCTCGACGGCCGCTTCCGGCTCGACCAGCGCGGGCACGGACGTGGCGATCAGCGCGGCGACGCCGCCGATGATGGATTTCATGTCACTCCCCCTCCTCCAGGATGGCCTCCAGCGCCTGTTGCGCCCGGGCCGGATCGAGGGAGGTTATCCGGGGCCAGCTGGCCGTTTGATTACGGAACCATGTCAGTTGACGCTTGGCATAGCGCCGGCTGTCGCGCTTGGCCGTTTCCACCGCCTCCTCGCGCGATATCTCGCCGCGCAGATGCGCCATCAGGGGCGGCACGCCCAGCGCCTTCATGGCCGGCAGGTCGGGATCGAGGCCGCGCGCGGCGAAGGCCTCGACCTCGTCCAGCGTCCCGGCCGCCATCATCATGTCGAAACGCGCATCGATGCGGGCATAGAGGCTGTCCCGGTCCGGTTCGATGACGATCCCGCGCCAGCTCTCCGGCGGCAGGAGCGGCACCGTATCGGCGTGAAAATCGGAAAGCGCGCGGCCGGTCTCGTAGCCGACTTTCACCACGCGCAGCAGACGCTGGCGGTCGGCCGGTTCGATGCGGGCGGCGGCCTCGGGATCGTACCGTTCGGCCTCGGCCATCAGGGCGTCCGGGCCCTCGCGCTCCAGCAGTTCGGAGGCCCGCGCCCGCGCCACTTCGCCGATCTCCGGCACCGGGGCCAGCCCGACCGTCAGGGCGTTGAAATAGAGCCCGGTCCCGCCGGCGATCACCGGTGTCTTTCCGCGCTCGCGGATATCCTCGCAGACGGCCAGCGCCGCCTCGCTCCAGCGGCCGACCGACCAGCGCTCCGCCGGATCGGCGACGCCGAAGAGATGATGCGGCACGCGGGCCGTCTCCTCCGCCGTCGGGCGGGCGGTGATCAGGTGCAGCCCGTCATAGATCTGCATCGAGTCGGCATTGACGATCTCGCCGTCCAGCCGTTCGGCCGCGGCGATCGCCAGCGCGGTCTTGCCCGCCGCCGTCGGCCCCGCGATCAGCAGGGCGCGGTGCGGGGCGGCCGTCACGGCCGGATGGATTGCAGCACGTACTGGCCGCCGCGATTGATCTGGAAGCGGATCGGTCCGCCGGAATGGCCGTCCACGATCTCGCGGATGTCGGCGATGGTCTCCACGCGGGTGAATTCCACCTCCTCGATCACATCGCCGGGGCGGACCTTGCCGGCCGCGTCGCTGCTCTCGTCGACCTCGGTGATCAGCACGCCCTCGGCATCCGGATCCACGCGGTAGCGCCGGCGCGCCGGCGCATCCAGAACGGCCAGCGTCATGCCGAGAACCTCATTGCCATTGGCCCGGGAGGGATCGACGACGCCGTTGTCCGGGCCACCGGAGGCCTCTTCGGCGTCCGCGCCTTCCTGTTCGAGCTCGCCGACCGTGACGTCCAGGCTCATTCGCTCGTCATGGCGGATAATCTCCACCTCGACCTCGCGGCCGATCGCGCTTTCCGCGACCATGCGCGGGAAGCTGCGGCTGTCGCGCACGCGTGCACCGTCGAAGCTGAGCACGAGATCGCCCTGCTGCAGACCGGCCGCCTCGGCCGGGCCCTCTTCCTCGACACGCGAGACGATGGCGCCATAGGGGCTGTCCAGGCCGAAGCTCTCGGCCAGTTCCG
>Ga0207849_100406_pt1 | contig 15654 bp, 17 predicted proteins | sample TtaePargueraPR_12_FD_187277 | JGI IMG/M metagenome (GOLD analysis project Ga0207849, IMG submission 187277) | Aerobic enrichment media microbial communities from Bioluminiscent Bay, La Parguera, Puerto Rico - Tt and P2 (4) (SPAdes) | ecosystem: Environmental > Aquatic > Marine > Unclassified ...
CAGGGCATCATCGTCGAAACTCTGCACGCCCAGGGAGAGACGGTTGATCCCCGCGCCGGCCATGCCGGCGAAGCCGTCAATGTCTTTTGGATTGGCCTCCAGGCCGATCTCGGCGCCCGTCGCGAACCCCCAGAGATCGTCCGCACGGGCGATGACGGCCTCCAGCTGGTCCGGCGTCATCAGGGACGGTGTGCCGCCGCCGAAATGCAGGCTGGCCAGCGCGCGCGGCCCGGTGCGCGCGCGCCAATGCGCCATGTCGTCGAGAATGGCGGTCAGAAGCGCCGCCTCCTCGCCTTTGGGACGGTAGACGTTGAAATCGCAATAGGGGCAGATCCGCGCACAATAGGGCCAGTGGACATAGAGCCCCAGCGCATCGCCAGGCGGGGTCGGGGCGCCCTGTGTCACGATCCGAATTCCGCGGCGATCATCGCCTCCAGCGCCCGGGCCCGGTGGCTGAGCGCCTGTTTTTCCGCCGGGTCCATCTCGCCGAAAGTGCGGTTTTCGCCATCCGGCTGGAAGACCGGGTCATAGCCGAACCCGCCGGTCCCCCGCGGCGGCCAGACGATCTCGCCGGTCACCTCGCCGCGATAATGGGCCAGCGTCCCGTCCGGCCGCGCCAGCGCAATCACGCTGACGAAACGGGCCGTGCGGTCGGGACCATCGCCCAGTTCGTCGTGCACACGCTGCATGGCGCGGGCGAAGTCGCGCGGCTCGCCGGCCCAGCGGGCCGAATAGATGCCCGGAGCCCCGTCCAGCGCATCGACGGCCAGACCGCTATCGTCGGCCAGGCAGACCCGTCCCGTCGCCTCGCAGGCGGCCCGCGCCTTGAGCGCCGCATTGCCCTCGAAGGTGGATTCGGTCTCTTCCGGCTCGGGAAGCGCGAGATCCGCCGCGCTTTTCAGGGCGATGCCGCGCGGTTCCAGAATGGCCCGCAACTCCTTGATCTTGCCTGCATTATGGCTCGCCAGTACCCAGGTTTCGTCGGTGTTCATGGCCCGCTTTCCCGTCAAATTTATCGCCTTTCGAAAAATTCATATCGAAAAACGATATTTTTCGCTTGCGCGCTCCGAACTTTCTGTTTATCGATAAACAACAAGGACGGGACACACCGTCCGGCCTAACACAAAAGGCAACGGTAATTGGTCAGATTGAACAGAAAAGGAAACAGGGAAATGGTCAGGTCCGATAATTCGAGCATCCAGGTCGTCGCGTCCATCGCGGTCAATGTGATGCTGCTGGTTTCGGTGGCTGCCGGCGCGTTCTACGCGATTGCACCGGTTGCTGCATGATTGCTACTCACGGGTGAGGCCTGACGGACGCCAATGTTCACGGGCCTCATTCGCACGCCGCAGGGCGAACTAGGGAAAGGGCGGGCATGAAGACGCTGGGGCGCGGATCTCTCGCATCGATCATCAAGGTCGTGCTGGACATTGTCTGGTACATCACCTGGGCCCTTCTGGCCTTTGCCGCACTGGTGCTGGTCGCGGCCGCCGCCGTGCTGGTGATGGACTTCCTGGGCTATTCGCCAGGCTTCGTGACCGAGCTCTTCCAGACCATTCGCGAGCATGGCTGGTGGTTCCCGCTGCTGATCACCGAGATCATCGCCTTCATGATCGTGATCGACCGGCTGCGCCGGATCTTTTCCACCCTGATCGCGGGCGACCCCTTCGTGCCGGAGAACGCCGGCCATCTGCGGGTCATTGCGATCGCCATCGCCGGCTACCAGATCCTGCGTCATGTCACACAGGGTGCCGTCGCGATGCTGCTGACCATCATGGACCAGCCCGTTCTGGGCGGTCTGGAACTGAGTGCGACGGCGAATATCGACCTGGGCGCCTGGTTCGCGGTGGGTGCGCTGCTGGTACTTGCGGAAGTCTTCCGCGAAGGTGCGAAAATGCGCCAAGAACAAAAACTGACGATTTAGGGAGGCGCCATTCATGCCCATTCGCGTCACCCTGGACCGTATGCTCCTCGAACGCCGCATGTCGCTGACAGAATTGTGCGACCGTGTCGGCATCACCATGGCCAACCTGTCCATCCTCAAGACAGGCAAGGCCAAGGCCGTGCGCTTCTCCACCCTGGAGGCGCTGTGCCGGGAACTCGATTGCCAGCCGGGCGACCTGCTGAGCTTCGACGATGAAGAGGATGACGCGGACCGCGACGCGGCCGAATAGGCGCGAACGGCACGACAGGACAACAAACTTCGCCGTTCCTCATACCGGCGAAGCAGACGGCGGGGGTGGGCCTGCACGGAACACCCTCTCGCAAGAGGGGCCCTTCCCAAAGAGCCCGTGCGGGCCATTTCCAGCCCCCCAGCGCACTCCCGCCGTCTGTCTCTTTCACGGCTCCGGAAAGGACCGTGACGTCCGTAGGATAGCCGCGCGAGAGACCGAAGCAAGCAGTGCGAGTCATTGCGCGATACATCCTATACGCGTATTTTCAGATCCGACCGATCCGAAATGGTGTTATAGGCTGTCCCACCATGATAAAGGCTTTCGCAGCGATCTGCGCGTCATTTCTGTTGTCGCAAAACGCGCTGGCAGAGGAGCCGGAGAGCCGGGCACGGCCGGCGCCCGGCACGGCGGATTGTGCTATCAATCCTTCGGATTTCTGTCGTCTGCCTGGCGCTCTTAGCATAAGGACGGCTCGCGACCGGCTCGGCAGCGGCGACACAGTCTTCTGGCGCGAGGGCAGCGTTCTTCATGTCGCCGCCCGGCGCGAAGGCGGGCCCGTAAGGTTGTGTTGCGCCCTTCAGGAAACACTCCAGGATCTCGGCGACGGGCGGCATTGGGGCGCCTCCTTCCATATCCGCAATATCGACCGCGCTTTTCTGGACATATTCGTGATGCCCGACGACCCGTCGGCCTTCACGCTCGATAAGCCGCCGGTATTCCGCGGTCCGCAGGCACTCCCGCGCCCGCCGAGGGTCGAACCGTTGACGGGCCGGATAACCACGACTGAGCTGCCTGCCGACGAACTTGGCGGGCCGCGCAGTGTCACGGTGTACATTCCACCGGGAGAGCCGCCGGCCGGCGGTTGGCCGGTTGTCTATGCAGGCGATGGCCAAGTGGTGAATGGGTACGGCCAGATTGCCGAGGCGCTTGCCGATGCCGGTCGTATTCGTCCCGTACTGCTGGTCGGAATCTGGGATGGCAGCTCCACAGGCCAGGAGGAGCAAGCGGAACTCGACCTACGAGCGCGAGAGTATCTCTGGGGCTACGCGCCGGACCGTTTCGCCAAGCATGAGACTTTCGTGCTCGAAACGGTTCTGCCGTGGGCGGAGCGTGAACTGAACGCGTCCTCCGATCCCCGGCAACGCATGCTTTACGGTCTGTCGAACAGCGCAGGGTGGGCGGTGGCAACGGCCTTGCACAACCCGGGGCTTTTCGGTCATGTCAGCGCGGCGTCCTTCCTGTGGGACGATGCCGCCGAGGCTGGAGAACCCGACCCGTCGACCCGCTACACCTTCGGGGCGGGCGAGTTCGGCACGTTCGAGCGAGGTGCCCTCCATTCTTCGACCGAACTGGTCGCACGGTTGAGCGAGGCGGGAGTAGAGGCCGACCTCACCCAATTTGCCACAGGCCATTCGCCGCTCGGTTTCGAACAGCAATTCGCACGAGGTTTATTGAGCGCCTTTCCGGCGGAGTCCGCAGACTAGCCACTCGCGGACAATAGTCAGCGGTGTTTTTCCGGCACGAAAAGAAGCGTCTTGTCATCCCGGTCGGATAGCCCGCGCAGGCGGGCTGCAGGGCCGGGACCCATAAACACGGACGGTGCCCGGAAACAGGCGCGATGTCACCGCTGCGAACAAACGGGTAGCACCGGGATTATGGGTCCCGGACTTCCGCCCCGCCTGCGCGGGGCATGCATCCGGGATGACAAGCGGATTGGGCAATTACCCACACACAGACCCTACACCTTCAGCGCCGCCAGCTGGGCTTCGCAGAGGTCCTTCACGCCCGCCTTCGCCAGCGAGAACAGTTCGGTGAAATCGCTTTCCGGGATGGGGCGGTCTTCGGCGGTGGCCTGGATTTCCACGATGCCGCCGTCATTGGTGAGGACGAAATTGGCGTCGGCCTCGGCGCGGCGGTCTTCCTCGTATTCCAGGTCGAGGCGGGTTTCCCCGTCGACCACGCCGCAGGAAATCGCGGCGAGCTGGCCGTAGACCGGGTCCGCTTTCAGCAGGCCTTCCTCGATAAGATAGCCGGTCGCCTGTTTCAGGGCGACCCAGGCGCCGGTGATGGCCGCCGTGCGGGTGCCGCCATCGGCCTGGATCACGTCGCAATCGACGGTGATCTGGCGTTCCCCCAGGGCCTTGAGATCGATCACGGCGCGCAGGGAGCGGCCGATCAGGCGCTGGATTTCCTGGGTACGGCCGGACTGTTTGCCCGCGGCCGCCTCGCGGCGGCCCCGCGTATGCGTGGCGCGCGGCAGCATGCCGTATTCCGCGGTGACCCAGCCCTTGCCGCCGCCGCGCAGCCAGGGTGGGACATTGTCTTCCACGCTGGCCGTGCAGAGCACATGGGTGCCGCCGAAGCGGGCCATGCAGGAGCCCTCGGCATAAACGGAAACGCCGGCTTCCAGGCTGATCTCGCGCATTGCGTCGCGGGCGCGTCCGAAGGGTCTCATGCATCTCTCCACAAACTGGGTGTCCGGCCGCTCCTAACGGCATGCGGGCGCGGCTTCAAGCGCGGCGGCCCGTGACAGCCCGTTCGCGACAAGACAATTGAACCCTTGGGGGCGCGCGATTAATTGAAGGGCATGGCCGAAGACAGACGCGAATCGCCCTTGGCGGCGCTGGACGACCGCATGCGCACGATCTTCCGCGAGATCGTCGAGGCCTATCTGCGCTCCGGCGAACCCGTGGGCTCGCGCACCCTGTCGCAGACCGGCAATCTGACCCTGTCGCCGGCCTCGATCCGCAACACCATGGCCGACCTCGCCCAGATGGGGCTGCTGACCGCGCCGCATTCCAGCGCCGGACGCATGCCGACGCATGCCGGCCTGCGCCTTTTCGTCGACGGGCTCTTGCAGGTGGGCCAGCTCACCGAGGAGGAGCGCCGGGCCATCGAGGGCAAGGTCTCCATGTCGTCGCGCACGCCGCAGGACCTGTTGTCCGAGGCCTCCTCCCTGCTCTCCGGCCTGGCCGGCGGGGCGGGCCTCGTGGTCACGCCCAAGCTTGAGGCGCCGCTGCGCCATGTGGAATTCGTGCCGCTGTCGCCCCAGGAAGTCCTGGCCGTGCTGGTCTTCGAGGACGGGTCGGTGGAGAACCGGCTGATGCGCGCGCCGGAAGGCATGCCACCGGTGACGCTGGTGGAGGCGGGAAACTATCTCTCCAGCCGGCTGAAGGGCCGCTCGCTGGACGAGGCGCGCAAGGCGATCGAGGCGGAGATTGCCCAGCACCGCTCGCAGCTGGACAGCACGGCGGAGGAACTGGTCAAACAGGGCCTGGCCGACTGGGCTGGCGGATCCGGCGAGCGCGCGCTGATCGTGCGCGGCCAGGCCCGCCTGCTGGAAAGCGTGGACGCGGCCGGCGATCTGGAACGCATACGCCTGCTGTTCGAGGACATCGAACGCAAGGAAGAGCTGATCACCCTGCTGGACAAGGCGCGCGACGGGGACGGGGTGCGCCTTTTCATCGGCGCCGAAAATCCGCTTTTCAGCCTGTCGGGTTCAAGCGTGATCGTGGCTCCCTATATGAACTCGGAACAGGAAATCATCGGGGCGCTGGGTGTAATTGGCCCCACCCGTTTGAACTATGCGCGTGTTATCCCCCTGGTCGACTACACCGCACGGGTCGTCGGGCAGATCCTCGATGGCGCGCGATCTTGAGAGTGAAGACGAATGAGCGAGACCGAAAACAACCAGCCCGAAGACAATGGCGAAACCCCGCAGGACACTGCGGCGGAGACCGCGAACGCGGCCGCTGACGCCGAAAACCGGACCGGAGACGGCGAGACCACGCCGGAAGAGGCGATCGCCAAGCTGACGGCCGAGCTGGACTCGATGCGCGACAAGCTGCTGCGCGCCCTGGCCGAGGCGGAGAATACGCGCCGCCGCTCCGAGAAGGAGGTCAAGGATACGCGCGACTACGCCGTCTCCAGCTTCGCCAAGGACATGCTCGACGTGGCCGACAACCTGTCGCGCGCCGTCGGTTCGGTCGACGAGTCGGCGCTGGACGATGTCCCGGACGCGGTGAAGAACCTCGTCGAGGGCGTGGCGATGACCGAGAAGGCGATGCTGTCCAAGATGGAACGGCATGGCGTGAAGAAGGTCGACCCGCAGCCCGGCGACGCCTTCGACCCGCACCGTCACCAGGCCGTGGCCCAGATCCCGTCGGACCAGCCCAATGGCCGCATCGCCTCGGTGATGCAGACCGGCTTCGTGATCGGCGACCGCACGCTGCGCGCCGCCATGGTGGCCGTGTCCGCCGGGGGCGGATCCGGCGGCGGCGAGAACGGTTCGGCCGGGGTCGACGTGTCGGCCTGATCCGGCAGAACGCCGTTGCGGCTTGACAGACCACCGCGATCATAAGCTGTACTGACACCCGTTTCCGCTCGGCTGGGGCCGCAGACAAGGAAATGGGACATGATCGTTTCCCAACTCGCCGGGCTGGCCGCCCAGGCGGCACCGGCCTTCGATCCGGAGGCCGCCACCCGGGCCTATCTGGCCACGCTGGACGGTGTCGCCCGCGACCGCTCCGACGCCTATTTCGAGGGCAGCTACTGGCTGATTCTGGTCAATCTGGCCGTCAGCCTGGGCATTGCCGCCCTGCTCTTGCAGACCGGCTTCGCAAAGGGGCTGCGCGACCGGCTGGCCGCCGTGCTGAAATGGCGCTGGGCCACCACGATGGGCTTCGTCGCGGTCTATATCGCCGTCACGGCGGTTCTGGCCTTCCCGCTGACCGTCTATGAAGGCTTTTTCCGCGAGCACGCCTTCGGCCTGTCCACGATGAGCTTTGCCGGCTGGTTCGGCGAAACCCTGATGCAGCTCGCGATCAACGTGATCATGGGCGCCATCCTGCTGAGCATCGTCTACGCCGTGATCCGCGCAGCCCGGCGGACCTGGTGGCTCTGGGCGACGGGGGTCTCGGTGTTCTTCCTGGCGCTGATGATCTTCGTCTCGCCGGTCTATATCGCGCCGCTCTTCAACGACTACACGCCGCTGGAAGAGGGCGAGCTGCGCGACGACATCCTGTCCATGGCCCATGCCAACGGCATTCCGGCCGACGATGTCTATGTCTTCGACGTGTCGCGCCAGTCCAACCGGATCACGGCGAATGTCTCCGGCCTGATGGGCACGATGCGCATCTCCCTGTCGGACACGCTGGTGGAGAATACCGACCGGGACGAGGTGCTCGCCGTGATGGGCCACGAGATGGGGCATTACACGCTGAACCATCTCTGGGAGATGTTCACCCTCTTCGCGGTGATCCTGGCGGTCGGCTTCGCCTTCACCAACGCGACCTTCAACTGGGCCAACCGACGCTTCGGCGGACGCTGGGGAATTTCCGGCATCGGCGATATTGCCGGCCTGCCCCTGCTGATGGCCTGCCTGTCGGTGTATTTCTTCCTGGCCACGCCGGTCATGAACACGGTGATCCGCACCAATGAGGCCGAGGCCGATATTTTCGGGCTCAATGCCGCACGCGAGCCGGACGGGTTCGCCACCACGGCCCTGCGCCTCTCTTCCTACCGCAAGATCGAGCCGGGCGCGCTGGAGGAATGGGTGTTCTTCGACCACCCCTCGGGCCGGGCGCGGGTCTCCATGGCGATGCAGTGGAAGGCCGGACAGCTCGAGGCCGGCGCGGCCGACCAGACGCCAGAACTCAGGCTGGAGCGGGCCGAGGCGATCGCGGCCGACGTGGCGGAAACCGCAACCGACTAGGGCTCAGCGGCCGCGTCGAGGGCGGTCTCGACCTCCTCGAGGATCGCCAGAAAGCTCGGCGACAGGGCCGGTCCGTCCGGCGCGTCGATTTCCGCATAAAGCCTGTAGAAGGCCGTGGGAGGCTGGGTCATCAGGCCGGCCAGCGTCTCACGGCCATAGGCCGCCTCGATTTCGCGCGCGATGATGTAGCCGACATTGTAGTTGCGCTCCTCGCCCGTGAAACCGGCGAAATAGTGCCGCTGGGGATCGGTCTGCGGGTCGTTGGCGAGCTGATAGAGCGACGCCTCGAACAGGGTGAAGAGATTGCCCCGTTCCGCCAGACCGCGCTCCAGCCTGTCCTGGAAGAAGCCGAGCATCGGCCCGTCGCCCTCGAAGGAGGCCGGATCGGCGACCCAGCTGGCCGAGCCTTCCAGATAGCCATTGTGCAGATAGTCCAGCGCCCGGCGCCGGGTTTCCGGCAGGCGTTCCGCCAGCGCATCGGGCACCGGGTCATAGGCGCCCTGGGCGCCATGATAGAGCTCATGGACCAGCACCAGCTCCAGGCCTTCCAGATCGGCATGCATGCGGTGGAAGCCGATATAGAGGACCGGGTCGCCGAAGGCGAAACCGGCCGAATGCACACCGAGGACAAACACCGTTCTCAGCCCGGTATCGAAACCCTCCGGCAGATAGGCCGACAGACGTTCGCAGGCGGGCGCCATCAACGCATCCGGCTCCGACCTCAGCAAGGCCAGCGCAGCGGCCATGTCATCCAGCGTCTCGCCGTCGGGGATGGGGAAATGACCGTCCGCGACGGGCTCGCCCGCCTGGGCGGCCTGTAACTCCGCCCGCAGACGTTCGGTATCGGCCGTGTCGTAATAGCTCGCCTGCTTGCGCACGATCGCCTGGACCGAGTCCAGCTCCAGCGCCGCATCGATGGCCTCGGTGCCGCCTTCGCCGTGCAGGATCGGCAGAAGGGCATCGAGCGCGCTGAAATCGAACTCGATGGTGAAGCCGTCGCACGCATAGGGATCGGCGGAGGCCGCCGGCGCCGATGCCGCCGCGAAAAGAAGGGCCGCGCCGGCAGCCCCTGCGGATGTCCATGTTTTCATAGGCCCCTCCCGTATCGGGTTTCACTGTCTTCCATAGGCCCGGCCCCCCGTCTGCCGTCTCGCCACGTGCTCAAACCTGCTTCATGATGGCGCCCTTCGGGACGGAGAATGGAATGTCGATGCTCCCCGCCTGGGCCATGCAGGCCATCAACATACTCACCCAGGGCTTCATCCTGGCCCTGGGCCTGGCCGTGCTGGCGATCGCGGCGATGTATGTCGCCGATATCGCCCAGACCCGCGACGCGATCCGGCGCAACTATCCCGTCGTGGGGCGCTTCCGTTCGCTCTTTACAACACTGGGAGAATTCTTCCGGCAGTACTTCTTTGCGATGGACCGCGAGGAATTGCCGTTCAACCGCGCCGAGCGCGACTGGGTCTACCGGTCGGCCCGGGGCGAGGGCGGTGTGGTGCCCTTCGGTTCGACCAAGCCGCTGGACAAGGTGGGCACGGCGATCTTCGTCAACACGCCCTTTCCCGTTCTGGACGACCAGGCCGCGGAAACGCGGCCGCTGCGGATCGGCCCGCATGCGCGCCAGCCCTATGACGCGCCCTCCTTCTTCAACATTTCCGGCATGAGCTATGGCGCCCTGTCCAAGCCCGCCGTGCGGGCGCTGTCGAAGGGCGCCGCCAAGGCCAATATCTGGATGAATACCGGCGAGGGCGGGCTCTCGCCGATGCATCTGGAAGGCGGGTGCGACATCGTTTTCCAGATCGGCACGGCCAAGTATGGCGTGCGCAATGTGGATGGCAGCCTGTCCGACGATCGCCTGCGCGACATGGCGGAGATCGACCAGGTGAAGATGTTCGAACTCAAGCTCTCCCAGGGCGCCAAGCCGGGCAAGGGCGGCATATTGCCGGCCGAAAAGGTGACCGCGGACATTGCCGAGATCCGCGGCATTCCCGCCGGCCAGGCCTCGATCTCGCCCAACCGGCATCCCGAATTCGACGACATCGACGGCCTGCTCGACATGATCGGCCATATCCGCGAGGTCACCGGCAAGCCGGTCGGCTTCAAGGCGGTGATCGGTTCCTATGGCTGGATCGAGGATCTGTGCGAAGCGGTCACCCGCCGCGGCGTCGAAAGCGCGCCGGACTTCTTCACCATCGACAGCGGCGATGGCGGTACCGGCGCGGCGCCGATGGCGCTGATGGACAATGTCGGCCTGCCGGTGCGCGAAAGCCTGCCCATCGCGGTGGAGATTCTCGACCGCTACGGGCTGCGCGGCCGCATCCGGGTGATCGCATCGGGCAAGCTGCTATTGCCGGGCGCGGCGGCCTGGGCGCTGGCGGCCGGGGCGGATTTCATCCAGTGCGGGCGCGGTTTCATGTTCTCGCTGGGCTGTATCCAGGCCATGCGCTGCCACAAGAATACCTGCCCCACCGGCGTGACGACCCACAATCCGCGCCTGCAGCGCGGTCTTGTGGTGGCTGAAAAATACGAGCGCGTCGCCGAATATGCCGACACGGTGCGCAAGCATGTCGAGATGATCGCCCATTCCTGCGGCGTCGCCGAGCCGCGGCAATTGCGCCGCAAGCATGTGCGTATCGTGCAGGAACACGGCCGTTCCCTGCCGATGACGGCGATGGACTTCATGCCGCCGGGCGAGGGCCGCAACGCGCCCCGAGACCTGCCGACCCAGCCGTGAGACCGGTGCCGTGACCCGACAGCGCGACCGCGCCCTCTTCCTGTTGCGCCTGGTGCATACCGGCGTTTTCGCCGTCTGCCTGACCTGTATCGGCGTGATCGCCGTCTACGACGTGACCGGGATCGGGCGGGAGCCGGCCCTGTGGGCCCTGCTGCCGCCCGTCCTGGTCTTCATCGGCCTGCAGCTCAATCGCGGCGAATGCATCCTGCAGACCTGGGCGAAACGCCTGTCGGGCCGGCCGGACGGCTGGACCCGCGACGTGTTCTGGCTGCCCGAGGACTGGGCGCTGCGCGTCGTGCCCGTGATGACGCCGCTCGCCATCGTGCTGATCCTGGGCCTGGCGGCCCGGCTCATCGCCGGGCCGGGCTGAGATCAGCAGGCGCGGTATTCGCCGTTGCGCCAGTAGGTGCAGCCGTCGCGCTGGTCGACATAGTATTCCCGGCGCGCGCGCTCGTCGTAGTAGAGACGGGACTGGTTGGCATTGTTCTGGTTCCAGGCGCAGCCGCCCTGGGACCGGCAACCCGCATAGGCACCACCGGCCGCGCCGATCGCACCGCCGATGATCGCACCGGTCTCCGCATCGCCGGACCCGGTATTGTTGCCGATGATCGCACCGGCCGCCGCGCCCAGCGCGCCGCCGGTCACCGCACCCTGGGTGGTGGCGCCGCAGGCCGTCAGGCCGAGCGCGAGAAGACTTGCCGCAAACACTTTCGAGATCATGCATCTCTCCCTTTGGGCTCGCGGCGGCACGGCGCCATGCCGGACCGGCGCGGGCAGTCTCCGTCATACTACGTCACTTGCACGACGGCGACATGAAACGGATGGTCGCATGATATTCCGTCGCGGCCATGAAAAACGCCGGGAGCCCGAAAGCTCCCGGCGTCGCTTCGACCGGTGGGGTCTTGCGCGTATCAGCAGGACCGATACTCGCCATTGCGCCAGTAGGTGCAGCCATCGCGATCGTTGATATAGTAGTACCGGTTCGCCCGGCGATCGAGATAGAGTTCCGAATGGTGGCTGTTGCTCTCGTTCCAGCGGCAGCCGCCTTCGGACCGGCAACCGGCATAGCCGCCGGCCGCGGCACCCACGGCACCGCCGATGATGGCACCGGTCTCGGCATCGCCGGACCCGGTATTGTTGCCGATGACGGCACCGGCCGCCGCGCCCAGGGCACCGCCGGTGGCGGCGCCGCGCGTCGTCGCGCCGCAGGCCGTAACGGTCAGGGCGGCAGCACTGACAAGCAGAAGTGTCTTAATCATGGCGTCCAGTCTCCCGTGACTTTTCAACGGGGATTGCAACGCCCGGAGGCAGGCGGCGTTCCATGGAATCGCAAATTCCGCCGGCCGGCCGTGTGTCAGGCGTGCGTCACGCGCCGCATGGTCAGATTGATCCGCCCGCCCTCGGGAAAGACGGTTTCCGGCAGCAGGGTGGAGGTTCCCGGATAGATCCGGTCGACCCCGTGATAGGCGCGCCGGCACTCCCCGCCGAGCACGACCACATCGCCCGATGACAGCACCATGGAGGCGGTCTTTCCGCGCCGCGCCGTACCGCCGACGCGGAAACGCGCCTTGTCCCCCAGCGACACCGAGACCACGGCCGCGTCCGTGGCGGCCTCGTCCAGGTCGACATGAAGCCCCATGCGGCTGTCCGGCCCGTACCAGTTGACCAGACAGGCTTCCGGCGGGGCGGGATAGCCGGACACCGCCTCCCACAATTCAAGAAGCGCATCCGGAATGGGCGGCCAGGGCGCGCCGGTTTCCGGGTGGACCGGTTCGTAGCGATAGCCGCCGACCCGGTCGGTGACCCAGCCCAGCGGGCCGAAATTGGTCATTTTCACCGAAAGCGGCTGGCCGGTGCGCGGCATGGAGGGGCGCCAGAAAGGCGCCGTTTCGGTCGCCGCAATCACAGCGGCCATCAGGCCGTCTTGGGCGTCGCGATCGAAATGGCCGGGCAGAAGCCGAAAACCGGGTAGAGGCGGGGCGGGCTGTTCCATGGTCCGAACATGGTATGCCCGCCGCCGCGCTTCCACCCGGTTTTCATGCCCCACATCCCCCGGGGCAGACATGTCGGCCGCCGGCGGAACGTTGGTGGTCCCTCCGCCAGCGGCCGTCCCAGACGCCTAACGCGCGCCGGAACCGTTGAAGTCGAGGCGCATCTCGTCGCGATTGAGCTGCACGCTGCGCTCCTCGCTCGTGCCGTCCGGATAGACCACGCGCACCAGGGCCTCGGTGTAGACCGTGTTCATGCTGGTGGAGAACTCGCCCGGCGAGGACACGCCCGGCATGTGACGCGTGACGTGGAAAGTGTGGGTCAGCGGCGTGGTGCCGATGAAATTCATTCCGGTCGTGTCCCGGCCCGTCGGGATCGAGCCCATGACGTCCATGGAATTCACGCCCAGCGAACGATGGCCGGACAGCGACATGTAGACTTCCGCCCCCGGCTCGGGCGTGGTCACGGTGAAGGTCTGCTGCGGCAGAATGACCGAACAGGCGGACATAATTAATGAGACGGCTGCGACGGCGAGCAGCGGCAAGCGTTTGGCGATCATGTTACCCCCTTGGGCCGCAAGGCCCTGTCCTCGAAACCCGTGTTGTTTATGAGGGACTTGGCCAGCAGGCCATTCGGCGATTGTCGTAGAGGGCGGGAAAATCCGCGCCGGCGCGGCGGCCGCGTGGCGACCGGCCTGTAACCTACGGGGCTGCGGCCTTGCACTTGCTGCCCGGCCTCCCTAAATCGCCCACTGAGCGCGGGGTTATTCCCGCCTGATTTGAACCACGCCGGCGTCGGCATCGCCGGTTTATCAATGACGATCCCGAAGGGGACGGTGAGCGGCATCCGGGACGCTTGTTGCAAGGTCCGTATGCGCCGTGCCGGTCCCGCTTGGAAAAACGGAGAGACGATCAATGAGCAAGGTCATCGGCATCGACCTGGGTACCACCAACTCCTGTGTGGCCGTTATGGAAAACGGTCAGGCCAAGGTCATCGAGAATTCCGAGGGTGCACGGACGACCCCGTCCGTCGTGGCCTTCACCGAGGATGGCGAGCGCCTCATCGGCCAGCCGGCGAAACGCCAGGCCGTCACCAATCCGGACTATACCTTCTTCGCCATCAAGCGCCTGATCGGCCGCATGATGGATGACCCCACGGTCAAGAAGGACATCGACATGGTGCCCTACAAGATCGTGGCGTCGGACAAGAACGACGCCTGGGTGCAGGGCCGCGACAAGAAGTATTCCCCGTCCGAAGTGTCGGCCTTCACGCTGCAGAAGATGAAGGAAACCGCGGAAAGCTATCTCGGCGAAAAGGTCGAGAAAGCCGTCATCACGGTCCCGGCCTATTTCGACGACGCCCAGCGCCAGGCCACCAAGGACGCCGGCAAGATCGCCGGTCTTGAAGTCCTGCGCATCATCAACGAGCCGACCGCGGCCGCGCTGGCCTATGGTCTGGACAAGGGCGAGAACAAGACGATCGCCGTGTTCGACCTCGGCGGCGGTACGTTCGACGTCTCCATCCTGGAAATCGGCGACGGCGTCTTCGAGGTGAAGGCGACGAACGGCGACACCTTCCTGGGTGGCGAGGACTTCGACATGCGTATCGTCGAATACCTCGCGGACGAGTTCAAAAAGGAAAACGGCATCGACCTCAAGCAGGACAAGCTGGCCCTGCAGCGCCTGAAGGAAGAAGCCGAGAAGGCCAAGAAGGAGCTGTCCTCGGCGACCTCCTACGAGGTCAACCTGCCCTTCATCACCGCCGATGCGTCGGGTCCGAAACACCTGAACATCAAGCTGTCGCGCGCCAAGCTGGAAAGCCTGGTCGACGATCTCGTCAAGCGGACGCTGGATCCGTGCAAGAAGGCCCTCAAGGATGCGGGCATGAGCGCCTCCGACGTCGACGATATCGTCCTGGTCGGCGGCATGACCCGCATGCCCAAGGTGCAGGAAGCCGTGAAGGGCTTCTTCGGCAAGGACCCGCACAAGGGCGTGAACCCGGACGAGGTGGTCGCCATGGGCGCCGCCATCCAGGCCGGCGTTCTGCAGGGTGACGTGAAGGACGTCCTGCTGCTCGACGTGACCCCGCTCTCGCTGGGTATCGAGACGCTGGGCGGTGTCTTCACCCGCCTGATCGACCGCAACACGACGATCCCGACCAAGAAGTCGCAGGTCTTCTCCACCGCGGACGACAACCAGACCGCCGTGACCATCCGGGTCTCCCAGGGTGAGCGCGAGATGGCCGCCGACAACAAGCTGCTGGGTCAGTTCGACCTGGTCGGCATCCCGCCGGCGCCGCGCGGCCTGCCGCAGATCGAGGTCACTTTCGACATCGACGCCAACGGCATCGTCAACGTGTCCGCCAAGGACAAGGCGACCGGCAAGGAGCAGGCGATCCGCATCCAGGCCTCCGGCGGTCTCTCGGACGACGACATCGAACAGATGGTCCAGGACGCCGAGTCCCACGCCGAGGAAGACAAGAAGAAGAAGGAACTGGCCGAGGCCCGCAACGGCGCGGAAGCCATGGTCCACCAGACCGAGAGCCAGCTCGAGGAGTTCGGCGACAAGGTTCCTTCCGCCGACAAGGAAGCCATCGAAACGGCCCTTGCCGAGCTGAAAGAGGTCAAGGATGGCGAGGACCCCGAAGCCATCCAGCAGAAGACCCAGGCCCTCGTCCAGGCCGCGATGAAGCTGGGTGAGGCGATGTACGCCGCCCAACAGGCCGAAGGTGCCGAAGGCGGTGACGCCGCCTCCGAGGAATCTTCGGACGATGACGTGGTCGACGCGGAATTCTCCGAAGTCGACGACGAAAACAAGAAGGACGGCTAAGGTCCGGTGCTCCGGAGCGGCGGGAGGTTTCCTGCCGCTCCGGGCCCTCCGGCCCAGGAGAGCCTCATGGCCCGTCCCGATCCGATTTCCGCGCCTTTCGGCGCCTTTGCCCTCCCCGATCTCGAGGAACGCTTCCGGCGTCTTCCCATGTCGCTGCCCGCCGACGGGCTGCGGCGGGGCGCGGAGACGGTGGTCCGCCGCACGCTGATGTCC
>Ga0207849_100422_pt1 | contig 14975 bp, 17 predicted proteins | sample TtaePargueraPR_12_FD_187277 | JGI IMG/M metagenome (GOLD analysis project Ga0207849, IMG submission 187277) | Aerobic enrichment media microbial communities from Bioluminiscent Bay, La Parguera, Puerto Rico - Tt and P2 (4) (SPAdes) | ecosystem: Environmental > Aquatic > Marine > Unclassified ...
GTCGCCTTACGCATGCGCAGGTTGAACTGCTCCTTCAGGAGGTCGATCAGCTCTTTGTTCAGCTCCTCGACTGACTTTTCACGCAGCTCTGTTGCTTTCATCACATCACCGTCCTCGTTACAAAGGTGGTCTGTACCGGCAGTTTCGCCGCAGCGAGAGTGAACGCATCGCGTGCTACGTCTTCGGCAACGCCTTCCATCTCGTAGAGCATGCGGCCCGGCTGAATTTCAGCCACCCAATACTCGACAGAACCTTTACCTTTACCCATTCGAACTTCAAGCGGCTTGCTGGAGATCGGCTTGTCCGGGAAAATCCGGATCCAGATCTTTCCGCCCCGCTTGATGCGACGTGTCATGGTACGACGTGCCGCCTCAATCTGGCGCGCAGTTATACGCCCACGACTGGTCGCCTTCAATCCGTATTCACCGAAGCTCACCTTGTTGGCGCGGTGAGCAAGACCGGTGTTACGGCCTTTCATTACCTTGCGGAATTTGGTGCGTTTTGGTTGCAGCATAAGAGTGCCCCTTTACTTAGAACCTTTCTTCCCAGAGGCTTTCTTGTCAGCACGGACCTGCTCCATACCACCAAGAATCTCACCTTTGAAGATCCATACCTTGACGCCGATTACGCCGTAAGTGGTATGCGCTTCGTAGGTTGCGTAATCAATATCTGCACGCAGTGTGTGCAGCGGAACACGACCTTCGCGATACCACTCGGAACGCGCGATTTCAGCACCCCCGAGACGACCGCCTACCTGGATCTTGATACCCTTGGCGCCCTGGCGCATAGCGTTCTGAACCGCACGCTTCATGGCGCGACGGAACATCACACGACGCTCGAGCTGACCGGCAACGTTCTGCGCTACCAGGCGGGCATCGAGGTCCGGCTTGCGGACTTCTTCGATGTTGATGTGCACAGGCACACCCATCATGTCGCTGACTTCGCGACGCAGACGATCAACATCTTCACCCTTCTTACCGATAACAATACCGGGACGGGCAGTATGGATCGTGATACGGGCGTTCTGAGCAGGGCGCTCGATCACAATCTTGCTGACAGACGCCTTGACCAGACGCTTGTCGAGGAACTCGCGAACCTGAATGTCATTCAACAGATTCTTTGAGTATTCCTTTTTGTCGGCATACCAGACTGAGTTGTGCTCTTTGATCACACCCAGGCGAATGCCGGTTGGATTTACTTTATGACCCATCTGAGCATCTCCTACTTGTCGGCGACCTTGACGGTGATATGGCAGGTGCGCTTGAAAATACGGTCAGCGCGCCCCTTGGCTCGAGCTTTGATTCGCTTGAGCGTCGGACCCTCATCCACCATCACGGTGGAAACCCGCAGTTCGTCAACGTCCAGACCTTCGTTGTGCTCAGCGTTGGCGATGGCGGACTCAAGAGCTTTCTTGATCACGACCGCCGCCTTCTTCGGGCTGAAAGTCAGAATGTTCAGGGCGTCCTCAACAGCCTTGCCGCGTACTTGGTCAGCGACAAGACGTGCTTTCTGAGCTGAGAGGCGAGCGCCCTTGTACTTGGCTGCTACTTCCATTTCGATTACCTCAGAATCAGCGTTTAGCTTTCTTGTCGGCCGCATGACCACGATAAGTACGCGTTGCCGCGAACTCACCCAGCTTATGTCCAACCATATCTTCGGTGACATAAACCGGCACGTGCTGCTTGCCGTTGTGGACTGCAATGGTCAGGCCTACCATCTCCGGAAAGACTGTCGACCGGCGGGACCAGGTTTTGATCGGCCGCTTGTCGTTAGCTTCCAGAGCTGCCTCGACCTTCTTCAACAGATGCAGGTCTATAAAAGGACCTTTCTTCAAAGAACGTGGCACAGCAATTACCTCTATGTAGTCGTTTACTTGGCCGAACGACGACGTACTATCATTTTGTCAGTACGCTTGTTCTTACGAGTCTTATGCCCTTTGGTCGGAACACCCCACGGAGTAACCGGGTGACGTCCGCCAGAGGTACGCCCTTCACCACCACCATGCGGGTGGTCAACTGGGTTCATAGCAACACCACGTACTGTTGGCCGTTTGCCGCGCCAACGTGATGCACCCGCTTTACCAAGCTGCTTGAGGCTGTGTTCGCTGTTGGACACTTCGCCCAACGTCGCACGGCAGTCAACAAGCACCTTACGCATTTCACCTGAACGCAGGCGGATAGTGGCGTAAGCCCCTTCCCGAGCAACCAGCTGTACGGATGCGCCCGCAGAGCGAGCCAGCTGAGCACCTTTGCCAGGCTTGAGTTCGACGCAGTGGATCACGGAACCGACCGGAATATTCCGGAGCGGCAGCGTGCTGCCCACCTTGATCGGCGCGTCGACGCCGGAACGCACAGGATCACCTGCCTGCATGCCTTTGGGAGCGATGATGTAGCGACGCTCGCCATCAGCATACTTCAGGAGCGCGATGTGCGCGGAGCGGTTAGGATCGTATTCCAGGCGCTCAATGACCGCCGGAATACCATCTTTGATCCGCTTGAAATCGATAACACGGTAGTGCTGCTTGTGGCCACCACCGATATGACGAGTGGTGATGCGGCCCGCATTGTTACGGCCACCCGACTTGCTCTTTGTTTCTACCAACGGCTCGTAAGGGCGCCCTTTGTGCAGATCCGGGTTGTAAAGCTTTACAACGTGACGGCGGCCGGCAGATGTTGGTTTGGTTTTGACGATCGGCATATTACGACCCCTTTACCTTATTCCACATCCAGAAAATCGATATCCTGACCTTCTGCAAGCTTTACATAAGCCTTACGAATGTCAGAACGCTTGCCGAAGCCGCGAACGGTACGCTTGAGCTTACCCTTACGGTTCAGAACCTGAACACCTTCGACGGTGACGTTGAACAGTTGCTCAACGGCTTTCTTGATCTCGGGCTTGGTGGCATCGGGTGCTACACGGAACACCACCTGACCACGCTCTGCTGCCAGAGACGCTTTCTCTGAAATATGCGGCCCCAGCAGGACCTTATAAATACGTTCCTGATTCATCCCAGCATCTCCTCGATCTTCTTCAGAGCGGGAACAGTCACAACGACCTTCTCGAAGGCAACCAGGCTAACCGGGTCCAGACCAGCGACGTCGCGAACATCCACGTGGGGAATGTTGCGGGAAGCCAGGTGCAGGTTCTGCTCGACGGTATCGGACAGAATCAGGGCGTTTGTTACGCCGATGTCGTTCAGCTTGGCAGTGAAAGCCTTGGTCTTGGGAGTGTCGACAACCATGTCATCAACAACAACCAGACGCTCCTGGCGAACCAGCTCGGAAAAAATGGAGCGCATTGCTGCGCGGTACATTTTGCGGTTTACCTTCTGCTCGAAGCCACGAGGCTTGGCTGCAAAGGTAACACCACCGGAACGCCAGATCGGGCTACGAATGGTGCCCGCACGAGCACGACCGGTACCCTTCTGACGCCACGGCTTTTTGCCACCGCCGCTAACTTCAGAACGCGTTTTCTGAGCCTTGGTACCCTGACGACCAGCTGCCATGTATGCAGTGACCACCTGGTGAACCAGCGCCTCATTAAAATCTTTGGCAAATGCAGCGTCGGAAACAGAGATTCCTTTGCCGCTACCTGTAATTGTCAATTCCATCGCACCGCTCCTCAGGCTTTAACTGCAGGCTTGATGACAACGTTACCGCCGGTTGCACCGGGAACGGCACCACTCACCAGCAGCAGGTTGCGCTCGGCGTCGACGCGGACGACCTTCAGGTTCTGCACAGTAACCTGCGCGTTACCCATCTGGCCCGCCATCTTCTTGCCCTTGAATACCCGACCGGGAGTCTGGTTCTGACCAATCGAACCCGGGGCACGATGAGACAGTGAGTTACCGTGGGTAGCGTCCTGGGTGGCAAAGTTCCAGCGCTTTACACCGCCCTGGAAGCCCTTACCCTTGGACTGACCGATGGCATCAACCACCTGACCGTCTTCGAAGATAGAAGCAGTAATCTCGCCACCGGCAACCAGGTCTTCACCTTCACCTTCGGCCAGACGGAATTCCCACATGCCACGACCAGCTTCGACGCCGGCTTTGGCAAAGTGACCTGCCTCACTCTTGGTTACGCGAGAGGAACGGCGCGCACCCACAGTTACCTGAACTGCACGGTAGCCGTCAATTTCAAGAGTTTTCAGTTGGGTAATGCGGTTGGGCTCAACCTCAATTACCGTTACGGGCAGCGCCTGCCCATCTTCCGTAAAAATACGGGTCATACCGGCCTTACGACCGACAACACCAATCGCCATGTTTCACCTCTTAAGTGTACGGGGCTCTCACCCTCTATGGCCTTATGACAGTTACACAGACTAATACCGGACGGTATTAGCCGAGGCTGATCTGAACGTCTACACCTGCTGCCAGGTCCAGTTTCATCAGAGCATCCACTGTCTTCTCCGTCGGCTCAACAATGTCGAGCAGACGCTTGTGGGTACGAATTTCGTACTGATCGCGCGCGTCTTTGTTGACATGCGGAGAAATCAGAACGGTGTACTTTTCCTTCCGCGTCGGCAGAGGAATAGGACCACGCACCTGAGCGCCGGTCCGCTTAGCGGTATCGACGATCTCCTGCGTGGACTGGTCGATCAGGCGGTAATCAAACGCCTTCAACCGGATTCGAATCTTTTGGCTTTGCATGATGCACCAAACTCCACTCGTAGCAGCTAACGGTTAGCCGACCTTCAAAAAAAGGAGCCGCATTGTATGCATAATACCCAACCATGTCAACTGCCCTGCAGTTTGACCGGGTCGGGTCGATTGATGCGACCTAAACGGAAAAAGGGGCTGACGATCCAGCCCCTTTTTCCTGATCATTCGAGAGTGATTACTCGATGATCTTGGATACCACGCCGGCACCAACGGTACGGCCACCTTCGCGAATCGCGAAGCGCAGACCATCTTCCATGGCGATCGGAGCGATCAGGGTAACGGTCATTTTGACGTTGTCACCCGGCATAACCATTTCAACGCCTTCCGGCAGCTCGCAAGAACCGGTTACGTCAGTAGTCCGGAAGTAGAACTGCGGACGGTAGCCCTTGAAGAACGGAGTATGACGACCGCCTTCTTCCTTGCTCAGTACGTACACTTCGCACTCGAACACGGTGTGCGGCTTGATGGTGCCCGGCTTACACAGAACCTGGCCACGCTCAACGTCTTCACGCTTGGTACCGCGCAGAAGAACACCGACGTTTTCACCAGCACGACCTTCGTCCAGCAGCTTGCGGAACATTTCAACGCCGGTGCAAGTGGTCTTGACGGTATCTTTGATACCAACAATCTCAACTTCCTCACCCACCTTGATGATGCCACGCTCAACACGGCCAGTTACCACGGTACCACGACCGGAGATGGAGAATACGTCCTCGATCGGCATCAGGAACGGCTGGTCAATCGCACGCTCCGGCTCCGGGATGTAGTCGTCCAGGGCCTCTACCAGCTTCTTCACAGCGGTAGTACCCATCTCGTTGTCGTCACGACCTTCCAGCGCCATCAGCGCAGAACCGGTAATGATCGGAGTGTCGTCGCCCGGGAAGTCGTACATGCTCAGCAGGTCACGAACTTCCATCTCAACCAGCTCGAGCAGCTCTTCATCGTCAACCATGTCCGCTTTGTTCAGGAACACAACGATGTAAGGTACACCAACCTGACGGGACAGCAGGATGTGCTCACGGGTCTGCGGCATGGGGCCGTCAGCTGCGGAGCAAACCAGGATCGCGCCGTCCATCTGCGCCGCACCAGTGATCATGTTCTTCACATAGTCAGCGTGGCCCGGGCAGTCTACGTGGGCGTAGTGACGGGTCGGAGAATCGTACTCAACGTGAGAGGTCGCAATGGTAATACCACGCGCACGCTCTTCCGGTGCGTTATCGATCTGATCGAACGCACGCAGCTCACCAGTACCCCATACTTCGTGACATACACGAGTCAGGGCAGCGGTCAGAGTGGTCTTACCATGGTCAACGTGACCAATGGTGCCCACGTTTACGTGCGGCTTGTTACGCTCAAATTTTGCTTTAGACATTCGACCAATCTCCCTAATCAACCAGGATCGTAACGTTGACCGGATAAAAATGGAGCTCATGACCGGAATTGAACCGGTGACCTCATCCTTACCAAGGATGTGCTCTACCGACTGAGCTACATGAGCATTAACCAAAAAACCAAATTGGAGCGGGCAGCGGGAATCGAACCCGCGTCATCAGCTTGGAAGGCTGAGGTAATAGCCACTATACGATGCCCGCGAGCAATTAGTGGTGGAGGGGGCTGGATTCGAACCAGCGAAGGCGATGCCGTCAGATTTACAGTCTGATCCCTTTGGCCACTCGGGAACCCCTCCGAGTAAGACTTGCAAATTCCGCAAATCTTTCAAAACTTAAAGTGGAGCTGGCGGACGGAATCGAACCCCCGACCTGCTGATTACAAGTCAGCTGCTCTACCAACTGAGCTACGCCAGCTCACATTCGCCTGTTCAGCGAGGGCGGTATACTACGGATTTTTTTCTGGCGTTGCAACACCTTCGCAACGCTTAATTTCAACCAACTCGAACTTTTGCTGGTATTCCGTAACAAACGCTTTTGCCGCCCCGGTACCCGGAGCAAACCCGGCCTCAAAAACGAGCGCGTAGCTTATCTGATTTCGGGGGAAAATTGCCAGCGTTGCATTGATATTTTGTGAAATTCTTTCGCGCTGGACCTGACGGGCCGCATCCAGCGATTCGAACAACCCCAGGGATATCGCATTTCGCCGCTCACCTTCGGTTACCAGATAGGAATCAATGCCCTGCCGACGGATTTCACGAAACTGGCGTAACGCCTGCTCAGGGGACTGCGGAGGAATAATCACCCAGTGCAACGGAGGCAGTTCGCGCGTCAACTCAACGGCCTTTACCGCCGAGGCCCCGGCAGGTGCTTCAGCCAGTGCGGCGGCAGTACTGTCGAACCAGCCCAGGGTGACACAATAGCCTTCTGCAACCGGAACCGGAGATAGCAAATTATTTGCTGCGGTCGGTAGCGGAGCATCCTGATCGCGATTTCCGGAATCCGTTTCCAGAGTGGGAGCCGGCAGGAGGGCTGCGGAACCGGCTGCCGATCGGGTTGGCCGCTCAGGCACGAGCTCCCCCCGAACGAGTTCCAGTTCCGTCACGCGGGGCAACCGGCCACCGGACTCCAGCGGTTTTTCGGGCCGCGGCTCCCGGTGCTCTGCCCCGTACTCTGCCCCGTACTCTGCCCCGTACTCTGCCCGGTGCTCTGCCAGGTACCAGACGCCAACATTCAACAGCAAAAGCATCAGCGCGAAGACTCTCACAGCCCGTAAATCTCCCGGTCGATCGCAGCCACGCCCTCTAGCACAAGGTCGGGCAGATGGATAGCCGTGAGCCCGAGCGCAAGCAGGTCAGTGGCGTCCCCGCCAGTAACGACAATTTGGTCGACATTCCGCTCCAGCGCCTCCCGTTCAAGGCGCTGGACCATGGCCTGCCACATCCACCACAGGCCGTGGTGGACACATTCACTGGTGGCGCGACCCGGGGCAACACTGTGAAGCTCGTCCGCATCGAAGCCGACCCGTGCCACGTCCTGCCGAAGGCCCCGGAGCATCATGGCTTTACCCGGAAGAATATAGCCCCCCCGATGGACACCCTGCGCAGTAACATAATCGACGGTAACCGCACTGCCGGCATCCACCAGCACAAAAGACCCAGCCAGTCGCAACCAGGCGCCGTACATACCATGCCAGCGATCCGCGCCCATGCGTTCCGGTGCCGCATACGAATTCCGCAAGCCCCCTCGCGCCGCCTCGGACCAGTGGAATCGGGGCACCAGGCCTGTCAGTTCCGTCAGTGCGCTGCTGAGCTCGTCCCGGCGGTCTTCGGCGATTACCGTCGTTATGGCAATGGCGCGCACTTGCGCAAGGATGGGAGCCAATGATTCTGCGAGTTCCTGGCGCTCCATCAAGCAAGCCCCCGATGCCGTAACGCGTTCGCCGGAGAGAACTTGCCACTTGAGCCGGGTGTTGCCGGCGTCGATCACCAGTTTCATGGCGCCGCCACCCGCAGGCTGATTTCGCCCGCACGGACTGCCTCGACACCGTCGGTCGATTCGATCAGGTAATTTCCCTGATCGTCAATGCCGCGACCGGTACCCGCCACTTCGCCCTGTTTCGCAGCAAGTTGGCGGCCGCTAAATATATCCCTGCCCTGCCAACGCTCCCGGAACGGCGAAAAACCACTGGCCGAAAATTCGTCGGCAGCTCCCACCACGGAGGTAACCAGAGCGGATGCAAGCGCATTTCGCTGCCAATCCTGGCCCTCCAGTTCGCGGGCCAGACTGGTCCAGGGCTGATCAACGTCCGGGGCAGCGGTCATGTGCACATTGAGCCCTACGCCGACGATAACCCTGACAACCCCCTCTTCCAGCTCACCCTGAAGCTCGACCAGTATTCCACCGAGTTTCCGGCCACTGCAGTAGAGATCGTTCGGCCATTTCAAACCAATATCCTGTGCCCCCGCCACCTCGAGAGCCTCGGCAATGGCCACCCCGAACACCAGGCTGAGCCCATCGAGCATGGCAAAGCCTCCGGGGAAGGTCAGCCCGAAACTGATGTAGATGTTCTCACCTCGGGGGCTTCGCCAGGGCCGCCCGCGGCGGCCACGGCCTGCAGTCTGGCAGTCGGCAAGACAGACGGGGATGGTGCCCGGGGAGATCTCTGCCTGACGGCGAATAACTTCTGCGTTGGTAGAGTCGACTTCGTCCAGCACGGAAAGGTCAACCCGCTGCCGCAGGTTCGAATCGAGGCGCTCCAGGACGGCGTTCCGGGATAGAAGGTCGACACGGGTCAACATCCGGTAGCCCTTGCCACGAATGGTTTCGATCCGGTAGCCCTGCTCCATCGCTTTCCTGACCTGCTTCCAGACTGCCGTCCGGCTGACAGCAAGCTGGTTGGCGAGAGATTCGCCGGAGTGAACCTGACCGTCGGCCAGCAACCCGATGACAAGATTGGCCTTCATTACCCGCCCCTGATTTGAAAAGGATCAGCGCGGATTAAACAACAGGCGCGGCCAAAAGACAAAGCAACCGCAGGATCCGGCTCCCACGACGCCGCACTGACGCCGCCGGTTTACGGCATCGGAGTTGCCGTCAGATTGGCCTTGATATCGAAATTCTGCATGCTCACGCCATACACCGCGGTCTGGGCGCCGCCCACCGGGTGGACCAGGTCAATATTGTTCACCGACAACTCGCGGAACCGGGCACGGGCGTTGACCGCAAACCCTAACGGCCGGCTCGCCAGTTCCTCGGGGCCTGGTACAGCAACGTAGCGATACCCTGCCGCCACCGAGGGGTCCATGATCTTCTCATCCCCGCGGGCACCAACCACGCCCTGGGCATCAGCACCGTCGGACTTCTTGACGACCCGGGTCTGATACACGTCTACGGCAATATCTGTCTGGATACCGAAAGTATTGTCATCAATCCCGTCGCCATCATAATCCCCACCGTCAGAGGTATGAATATCGTTCAACACCATGCGGGTTCCGCTGTTGCTGACTAACTGGCCTGAACTGTCAAGCTCGCGATTGGTTTCCCAGGTCAGGGCGTTGCGCCGCCCACCGCTCTCGGCGCGGGCCAGGATCTGCTTGAGGCCGATGGTCAACCCCTCATCACCGCGGGTTTCCCAGCGCCCTCCGGATGCTTCACAACTGGCGGCGTCGGCGCCTGCGCCTCCGGCACAAACATCACCGGCACCTCCCGGGGAAATCACCATGCTACTGCCGGTTTCGTACTGCTCAAGGACAAATCGGCCAAAGCTGGCGCCCGAGTCCTTGTTACCGACCCGCAGGTTGCCTACATCCATGGTACTCCAGGCTTCGCCCTGGACAACTTCAAGGCCGTCCTGGGTCACATCCACCGTCGCGTCACGCATTTGGGACTCGTAATTGAGGTCACTGATCCACAAACCCTTTTGCTCTGCCGGTCCGTCACCTTCGTCGTAGGGTGCAGCAAGTAGCGCAGCCCGGCCATTCCGGATGCTCACATCCGAGTTGATGGTGATACCCTCCCCACTGGCACCCCCAGCCCCAAGCGTAAGCTGCCCATCCATCTCAAACTCATAGGCCGGATAGAAGCCCAGGGCCAGCAGAAGCTCAGTGCCCCCTTGCAGAGGGGCATCTTCACTGCCTACGCGCAAACCATTAAGCCGGTAGCCCGCCCTGACACCGTCAAAACCGATACGCAATCCATCATAAAATCGCGTGCCATTGAGCTCACCGTCACGGGTCACGTTGACGGTTATATCGCCCCGCCCCCAAGACTGCAGGCCGCTGAAAATGACCCGGTGGCCGTTTTCGGTATAGCTGATGTCTGCCCGTTGCAGGCTCCACTCGGTTGCCAGTCGCAGGCCCTGGGGGCTAGAATCGGGGTGACCGCCGCCCTGGAGGTAAACCGCATTGGAATAGCTTTCGCCGCTGTAGACCGCATCGTCCAACAGGAAGCTCAAATTGACCGCCCCCAGGCTCTGCCCGTTGGCCCCCATCTCGATCCGGCCGATCTTCAGCTCACCGTTCAGTCTGCCCAGTGTCAACGCCAGCGCATTGCGCCCCTGCCAGTCCGCGGCCACATCCATCCGCAGATCGACGACGTTCCAGTAGCCGCTGATGTCCCGCAGTGCCAATTGCTGCGCGTCGTCGCGGTAGATAAAATTGGCGCTGTTGATAACGGTCTGATTGTCAATTCGCAGCCCCTCCCCGGAACGGCCGCCAGCTCGAATCGCGGTATTGCTGGACAGGTCAAAATCGCCGGCAAAACCGCCGTAGCTGGAAAGCAACTCACCTGACGCGATATCGCGACTGGCACCATGATTCGCAGGGTTTCCACTGAAGCGAACAGCCCCGATGGAGTAACTGCCGATCAGCGAAGGGGCATATATAGCCAGCGCTCCATCAATGAGGTCAAGTGTTACCCCCGGAGCTTCAACGGTGATGGCGATGTCATCCAGAAATACTTCGTTTCCGTTGGTCCGATAGCCAAGGCGGCCATCCGTCATCGAGTAAGCCGAATCGAAATAGTAGCCACTGCCAGTGGCGCCCCCGGAGCGGATCCGCAAACTGCCTGCCAGGTTGTGATCAAAGAACAGACCGCCCATGCTGACACCGGGCGCCCCGGCGAGCCTGATATCACCGAACTCAATGCGACGGTCCTCCACGATATAATCCAGATTCAGGCTGGCATCGTCGGCAATGTCGATATTGATTAGATGCCGGGCCTGCTGGTTCGGGTTACTGGCGGCGCCAATGCGAAAGTCTTCCAGATAGATACCATTGCCATCATCAAAATAGGCTATCCGGTCTGCCGATGCGGTCAGCTCCAGTTCGATGGACAGCCCGCTCTGCCCCCTGATGGTAGCGAGTGCGGAGTCGTCCAGACTGCGCAACTCCCCCTGGGCGAGCAGTGGTGACAACCACAGTGCCGCAAAAATCGTGTAACGATAGCATTCCAGACCAAGTGCTCTGCTCATGACTGACATCCTTGTTCAGGGGGTCCCAGCAGGGAAAACCAACAGGTTTCCTTCCATAATGACGTTACCCTGCATTTCCGCCGAGATGATGTCGGTCTGCCGGAAACCGGGATCCGATGGGCGGGCCATGCTGCTGCCGGCAATTTTGAACCGCACATCATGGAAGCGGATCACATCCGGCAACCCCAACTCCAGGACATCGCCGTCGAACACCTCTCCGTCGCCACCAAAACCGGAGTTGATACTGCGAACCCGCAAGGTCAGACCTTCAAATGCAAAGTTTCCGCGTATTTCGTCGAGCACCATCCACCCCCCGTTTTCCTTGAGTTGATAGGCAAACCGCGCGCCGCACTTCTTGGCCAGCTCCTCACACGAACCGAAATAACTGTCCTCGACGGGCCCACCAAGCTCGTTGATACTGATATCGCCGGACAGGTAAATTCCGCCCTGCCCGGAAATGCCCGCCAAAGTGGCATCATCCACAGCGGTCATTTCGGCCTGAACCAACCCGGGAGCAATTATCGCCAGCAGGGCCCCCATCCCGATCGCGATATATTTTTTCTTCATTGGGCTAGATCCCTGGTACGAATTTCGAGGTGCTGAACCAACATGCCCTCAATCCGCGCCGGGCCAAAATCCCGGGTGCCGACAGAGAAGTTGCCGATACTCAGGCTTGAGCGATAATCCGGATTGCTGTAGTACTCCTGGTAGAAATCCCAGGTCTCCGGATTACTGCTTGCCCGCGTACCGTCAGCGCCGATGCTGCCGGGGGCCGGCGCATCAATGGCAGCTACCTCAATGACAAAATTTCCCGATCCATCGACATCAAAGAACATTGGCTGAAGGCGGTTACCGAGGGCCAACTCCAGAGCAAAATCGGTCATCTGGATACGCGTCCCACAACCGGAGCCTGTCTGGGAACAGGTATTGATCGACACCTCGGGAGAGTAGAAGTTGAGCCGGAACTGGCCGACCATCTGACGCCGGTCATTGTCACCCCACAACCGGAGATAGCTACCATCAATCACGGCACTCTGGGCATGAATATTGATATTGGCCGTACGATCCTCACCAACCGCCAGGTTCATTTGCATGCCGAGGTCCGGTCGCTCCCCCAGGTATTCGGCAGTCGCGGGCCGGCTGGAACAGGGGCCACTGCCAGCCACGGCGTCAACGCCGAGGCAATTGAATCCCTGAGCCGGATCGATCAGTGTTGGTGCAGCAAGCTGCAATACCGCCCGATCCGCAATACCAATGGCGTTGCCATCAACAACGTCAACCGTATAGGGGTTCACCAACCGCCCCAGATTTACGGGGCGAAGGTTCTGGCCGTAATTACTACCTGCTCCGGAGATGTAGAGGTGATTTACCACAATTTCCACATCGCGGCCGTCCGAACTTTTCAAACCACCGATCTTGAAAATTCGGCCCTGATTACCATTTTCGTCCGGCACATCGGTTCCATGAGAAAATTTGAAGTTTTCAAGAACCAGCCCGATTCCCGCACCCGACACATCTGATAGCTCTGTTTCGGTGAGTCCGCGCAGTTCCGCAGTCACGACCGGCACCCACAGGCACACACTGACACTCATCAGCGCGCGGATTATCCATTGCACTTTACCTTTGGCCGACAGTCGCCCTGCAAACAGAGTCTTCATAGCAAACCCTCAGAAGAGGCCCCGGCCCCGGTCGATGTATTCGGTGCGGTAACGATCGGTGCCATAAAGCGCTTCGTTAAGATTCACTTCGGTTGCGCCATTAGGGATATTAAAAAAGGCACCTGATGTGGCACGCAGGAAGTCTTCAGGGGTCAGGTTGGTCTTGCTTACGTCTTCCAGCCAGTCCAGGTCCCGGGTCTGGAACGAGATAAAAGCACCACTGGCCGGGCCGGTAAGCTGACGCTCTCCGTTAACCGTTTCGACTTGCCCCACCGGAAAACTGTTGTAGATATCCAGATCAAAACAGGAGTCGATTCCCAGAACCAGACAATCTTTGGCGTATACATAGATATCGCCACCCGGACAGCTCAGCAGGCTGCAATCGGGAATCTCGATCTCGGAACTGGAGCCCCAACCGATGAGGTTCTTGAGGGACCAGCGGGTAAAGGCATCGGCGTCCTTGAGAACGAATTTTTCACCGTCTGGAACACCAATGTATTCGGCGCGGACCGGGTCCAGCGATCCGATATTGGGGTCACCATCGGCCCCGCGCACCAATTGCGCACGGGTCTCCAGCGGACTTCCGCCGGCCAGCAACGGCGTCAGCAGGACAATAATCTGGTCGAAAAAGTTGCCGCCGGAGTTGGCATTTCCGAGCCCCTCGCCCTGATCAATGATGTCCACGTTGACGTTACCGGTCAGTGTTTCAATACGGCCAGAAAGAATGCCCATGGATTCGCCAAAACCGAGACGGAATCCGACAATCTCATTCGCGGCTTCATCGAAGGCGAACTCGAGGTAGGGATCCTGGATGGTAAAAGGGACGATTTCATTCTCGGCATAGACCGAACCGTCCGGCCTGCGCTGCCTGGGTGCTTCCGGATTGCGGTCGAAATAGGCCTGGTTATTGATATAGCCGAGCGCGAAATCTTCGATATAGACGTCAGCCGTGCCGGGTTTCTCTCCGGCTCGCTCATAGCTACCCAGCTCAAGGACATCAACGTTGGTCTGGATATCGATATCCATGCCAAGGTTGATCCGGGTATAGGATGTGGCTTGCGCCTGATCCGGGTGATATTGGCGGTCAACGGAAATGAATGCCTGACCGGTCACTTCTGACATGGCGGAGTCGGAAATAGGCTCAAGGTCGGCCAAGGCAGATCCACACCCGAGCATCGGCACAGTCAATAGCCAAGCGATACGCTTCATCATCACATCTCACTCAATACCGCCGTCGTACGGTAATTGTTATCGTTATTGCTTGTAGTGAGTGTCTCTGAATCGCTGGCAGTTGTTATTTTTTAGCCAGTCGGGATACAGATATTAACGCCGTTTACAGATTGTCACTGTGCGCGACGTCATGGTTTGCAGTTTTGACGGGGCTCGGGATGAACGGTGAGAGATAAGAGGTAAATAAAAGTTCGAAGCTGAAAATAAAAAACCCCAACATCTTTCGATGCTGGGGTTTTGGTATTAAGAGCCTGACGATGACCTACTCTCGCATGGGCAGAAGCCACACTACCATCGGCGCAGGTCTGTTTCACTTCTGAGTTCGGGATGGGATCAGGTGGTTCCAGACCGCTATGGTCGTCAGGCAAAACAGTTGATCACTGGGAAGGACGAGATGGAACGTGATAGTGATTTCCGAGCCGGCTTTCGCATGGCCCTGGCGTTATCCGCAATTGTCTTGGGTGTTATATAGTCAAGCCGCACGAGCAATTAGTATCGGTTAGCTCAACGCCTCGCAGCGCTTACACACCCGACCTATCAACGTCCTGGTCTTGAACGGCTCTTCA
>Ga0207849_100435_pt1 | contig 14464 bp, 14 predicted proteins | sample TtaePargueraPR_12_FD_187277 | JGI IMG/M metagenome (GOLD analysis project Ga0207849, IMG submission 187277) | Aerobic enrichment media microbial communities from Bioluminiscent Bay, La Parguera, Puerto Rico - Tt and P2 (4) (SPAdes) | ecosystem: Environmental > Aquatic > Marine > Unclassified ...
CATCTCGCCCGCGTCGGCAAAAACCGGGACCTCGCCGGGTGCGGCGCCAAGCTCGTCGAGCAGCGTCCGTGCCTTGTCCGCGTCGGTGTCGCACAGTCCGGAGAACTCCACATCGGGGATGCGGCGCCAGGCCTCGACATGCAACCGGCTGAAGTAGCCGGCGCCGATGGTGGCGACCCGGAGCGGTGTCCGGCTCACGTCGCCGCCCGCCAGCACCGCGCCGAAGGCCAGCACGACCAGCGGCAGCGCCATCGGCCATTTCGGATCGTGGGCGTGATCGAAGACTTCCTTGGGCCCGCGATAGGAGCCGTGGAAGGTCATGAAGATCAGGCGCCAGGAGTAGAAGCTCGTCAGCAGAGCCGCAAAGACGCCGATCCAGAAGGCCGGGATGCCGAAGAAGATGCCCTCGCGGCCCGCCATGAAGGCGCCCTCGATGATCGCATCCTTCGAGAAGAAGCCGGCAAAGCCCAGATCGGGCAGGAAGAGGCCCAGCGCGCCGAAGGAGAAGCCGACGCCGGTCAGGGCCAGCGTACCGATGATCATCATGAACCAGGTCATCGGCATCATGCGGAACAGCCCGCCCATCTTGCGCATGTCCTGCTCGTCGTGGACGCCGTGGATCACCGCGCCGGAGCCGAGGAACAAGAGCGCCTTGAAGAAGGCGTGCGTGAACAGGTGGAACATGGCCGCGCCGTAAAGGCCCAGGCCCGCCGCGAAGAACATGTAGCCCAGCTGGGAACAGGTCGAATAGGCCACGACACGCTTGATATCGTTCTGCGCCATGCCGACCGTCGCCGCGAACAGCGCCGTGACGGCCCCGATGACCGTGACCACGGCCGAGGCGCTCGGCGCGGCCTCGTAGATCGGGAAGGCCCGGCAGACGAGGAAGACGCCGGCGGTCACCATGGTGGCGGCGTGGATCAGGGCGGAGACCGGCGTCGGACCTTCCATCGCGTCCGGCAGCCAGACATGCAGGAAGAACTGCGCCGACTTGCCCATCGCGCCGATGAAGAGAAGGAAGGCGATGAGCTCGATCGCGTTGAATTCCATGCCGGCGAAGGCCAGCACCGCGTCGGCCTGCGCGCCGACCTGGGAGAACACGTCGTCGAAGGACACCGAGCCGAAGACGAGGAAGATCGCCATGATGCCGAGCGCAAAGCCGAAATCGCCGACCCGGTTGGTCACGAAGGCCTTGATGGCCGCGTCATTGGCCGACTTCTTCTTGTACCAGAAGCCGATCAGCAGGTAGGAGGCCAGCCCCACGCCTTCCCAGCCGAAGAAGAGCTGCAGGAAGTTGTCGGCGGTCACCAGGGCGAGCATCGCGAAGGTGAAGAGCGACAGGTAGGAGAAGAAGCGCGCGCGGTGCGGATCGTGGGACATGTAGCCCCAGGAATAGACGTGCACCAGCGAGGACACCGTGTTCACCACGACCAGCATGACGGCCGACAGGCTGTCCAGCTTGATCGCCCAGGAGACGTCGAAATTGCCGACGCTCATCCAGGTCGCCAGATGAATGGTGGTCGTGTTGCCGCCCACCGTCACGTCGAAGAAGACGATCCAGGACAGCACCGCCGACAGCAGCACGGCCGCCGTGGTGACGATCTGCGCGGCGCGGTGGCCGACATAATTGCCGAAAAGACCGGCGAAGGCCGAGGCAAGGAGCGGCCCGAAGACGATAATGGGTGCCATGATCCCCTAGCCCTTCATCAGGTTGACGCCCTCAACCGAGATATCGCCCCGGTTGCGGAAGAAGACGACGAGAATGGCCAGGCCCACGGCGGCTTCCGCCGCGGCCACGGTCAGTACGAACAGCGCGAACACCTGCCCGGCCAGATCCCCCAGGAAGGAGGAGAAGGCGACCAGGTTGATGTTCACCGACAACAGGATGAGCTCGATCGACATCAGGAGGATGATGACGTTCTTGCGGTTCACGAAGATGCCGAACACGCCGATGGTGAAGAGCACCGCGGCGACGGCGAGGTAATGCCCCAGCCCGATCTCCATCATTCTCCAATCCCCTGTCCCGGCTTGATATCCAGCATTTCGATCGCGGTCTTGCGATCCCGGCCGACCTGCGCGGTCACGCTCTGGCGTTTCACGCCTTCCTTGTGGCGCAGGGTCAGCACGATGGCGCCGATCATGGCCACCAGCAGCACCAGGCCCGCGGCCTGGAAGAAGTAGATGTACTGGTCGTAGATGACCGTCCCGAGCGCCTCGATATTGGTCATGCCCTCCGGCATGGCGGCAGCCCGCAACGCCTCGGCCTGCGGCGAGGCCTGCCAGGACATGCCGATCATCGCCAGCTCGATGGCCAGCACGATGGCGATCAGCCCGCCCAGCGGCAGATAGCTCAGAAAGCCCTGCTTCAGCTCGGCGAAATCGACGTCCAGCATCATCACGACGAAGAGGAAAAGCACCGCGACCGCGCCGACATAGACGACGATCAGCAGCATCGCCAGGAATTCGGCGCCCAGCAGCACGAACAGACCCGCAGCCGAGATGAAGGCCAGGATCAGGAACAGCACGGACCTGACCGGGTTGCGGGCGATGACGACCATCAGGGCCGACAGGATCGCCACTCCGGAAAAGGCCCAGAAGGCCAGTGTTGCGAGCATGATGCCCTCTTCCGTCTAATGTTCAGCCAACGTGCCGCGGATCAGCGGTACGGCGCGTCGAGTTCCAGGTTTCTGGCAATTTCCCGTTCCCAGCGATCGCCGTTCTCGAGCAGTTTTGCCTTGTCGTAGAAAAGTTCCTCGCGGGTCTCGGCGGCGAACTCGAAGTTCGGGCCTTCCACGATCGCATCCACCGGGCACGCCTCCTGGCAGTAGCCGCAATAGATGCATTTGGTCATGTCGATGTCGTAGCGCGTGGTGCGGCGGGAGCCGTCCTCGCGCGGTTCCGCCTCGATCGTGATGGCCAGCGCCGGGCAGATCGCCTCGCACAGCTTGCAGGCGATGCAGCGCTCTTCCCCGTTGGCATAGCGGCGCAGCGCGTGCTGGCCGCGGAAGCGCGGGCTCAGCGGCCCCTTCTCGAAGGGGTAGTTCACGGTCGCCTTCTTCTTGAAGAAGTAGCGCATGCCCAGCCCGAAGGCGGACCAGAAGTCCATCAGGAGGGCGCCGCGGATGGTTTGTTGCAGTCGGCTCATGGGAGTTATCCTTGCGGGCCGTAGACGACGGCAGCCCCGACCAGGGCCACCGCGGCCAGAGAGGTCGGCAGGAAGATCTTCCAGCCCAGGCGCATCAGCTGGTCGTAGCGGTAACGCGGCACCAGCGCCTTCACCATGGCGAACATGAAGAAGAAGAAGACGACCTTGGCGGCGAACCAGAAGAAGTGCCACAGGTGCGAGGCCAGATAGGGCCAGTCATTGACGAAACCGTCCGGGAACGGGGCGTGCCAGCCGCCGAAGAAGAGGATGGTCGTCATCGCGCACATCAGCACGATGTTGAGATACTCGCCCACCATGAAGAGCAGGTAGGGCGTGGAGGAGTATTCCACCTGATAGCCGGCGACGAGTTCGGATTCCGCTTCCGGAAGATCGAAGGGCGGCCGGTTGGTCTCGGCCAGGGCCGAGATGAAGAAGACCACCGCCATCGGCACCATCACCAGGAACATGGGCAGCGGGAAGGCATGGAAAGCCAAGAGGTTCCAGTTCCAGAAGCCGCCCGCCTGGATGTCGACGATGTCGGAAAGCCGCATCGAGCCGGCGAACAGCAGCACGGTAACGATGATGAAGCCGATGGAGACCTCGTAGGACACCATCTGCGCTGCCGAACGCAGCGCGCCCAGGAAGGGGTATTTCGAGTTCGAGGCCCAGCCGCCGATGATGATGCCGTAGACACCCAGCGAGGACATGGCGAACAGGTAGAGGATGCCGACATTGAGGTCGGCGATCACCCAGCCCGGCGCCACCGGCACCACGGCCCAGGTGATGAAGGCCAGGATCAGCGTGATCAGCGGCGCCAGCAGGTAGAGCGAGCGGTCCGCACCGGCCGGCACGACGATTTCCTTGAACACGAACTTGAAGAAGTCCGCGAAGGATTGCAGCAGGCCGAAGGCGCCGACCACGTTCGGACCCTTGCGCATCTGCACCGCCGCCCAGACCTTGCGGTCCATCAGCAGGAGGAAGGCCAGCGAGATCAGCAGAACGATCATGAAGCCCAGGATCTGGCCGATGAGGGCGACCGTGCCCCAGAGCGGGCCGAATTGTGAGACGAACTCGCTCATCGCTTACTCCGCTGCAACTGCCGCCGGCGCGTCCTTGAGCGCGGCGCAAGCGGCCAGCGTCTCGGAAGCCCGGGCAATCGGGTTGGTGAAGTAGAAATTGCGCACCGCCGGCTTGAAGGCCGCATCGGACACATCGCCGTCGGCACCGATCGACTTCGCATCGAAATCGGCGGCCCCTTCGGCCCCCGGTGCGTGATCGATTCCGCCGAGCACGGGAACATCCTCGAACAGTTTCAGGCGCAGTTCGGTGAGATTGTTGTAGGGCAGCGTCTTGGAGACCTTGTCGGACAGGGCCCGGAAGATCGCCCAGTTTTCCTTCGCCTCGCCCTTCGGGAAGACCGAGCGGAAAGCCAGCTGAACCCGGCCCTCGGTATTGGCGAAGATGCCGTCCTGTTCCGTCCAGGCCGCGCCCGGCAGGATCAGGTCGGCGCGGTGGGCGCCGGCATCGCCATGGCTGCCCACATAGATCACGAAGGCGTCGCCGAAGGCGGACATGTCCAGCTCGTCGGCGCCCATGAGGACCACGGTCTCCATGTCGCCGGACTGCATGCCGGCCACGTCCTTGCCGCCCTCGCCCGGCACGAAGCCGAGATCGAGGCCCGCCACGCGGCTCGCCGCCGTGTGCAGGACGGAAAAACCGTTCCACTCGTCCGAGACGGCACCGACCGCCGCAGCCAGATCGCCGGCCGCACGCAGCACCTGGGCGCCGTCCTCACGGGCCAGGGCGGCCGAACCGACCAGGATCAGCGGACGCTTGGCGTCCTTCAGCGTCTTGATGAAGCCGGAACGCTTGCGCTTGAGACCGGCCAGATCCTTCGCACCGGTGCCGAGATGCTCGTACTCGTAGCTCAGGTCGACCGGTTCGCCGATCACGCCGACCTTGGTGTCGTTGTGCAGCCAGGTCTTGCGGATGCGCGCATTGAGGATGGCGGCCTCGGTACGCGGATCGGAACCGACGACGAGGATGGCGTCGGCCTCCTCGATGCCCGCGATCGTGGCGTTGAACAGGTATTCCTGGCGCGGACCGGTGCCGACCTTGGCACCGTCCTGGCGGCAGTCGGTCGAAGCGATGCCCAGCGCGTCGGCGAGATCCTTGGCGGCCTTCATCTCCTCGGCCGAGCACAGATCGCCGGCGATCATGCCGATCTTCGAGGCGTCGCCGGAGAGCCGCTTGGCCGCCACGTCGAGCGCCTCGCTCCAGCCGGCTGCACGCAGCTTGCCGTTCTCGCGCACATAGGGCTTGTCCAGGCGCTGCTTGCCCAGGCCTTCCCAGGCATAGCGCGTCTTGTCGGAAATCCACTCCTCGTTCACGCCCTCATGGACGCGCGGCAGGATGCGCAGCACGGCACCGCCGCGGGCATCCACGCGGATATTCGAGCCGACCGCGTCCATCACGTCGACGGTCTCGGTCTTCTTCAGCTCCCAGGGACGGGCGTTGAAGGCGTAGGGCTTGGAGGTCAGCGCGCCGACCGGGCACAGATCGATGACATTGCCGGACAGTTCCGACGTCACCGCGTTTTCCAGATAGGTCGTGATCTCGGCATCCTCGCCGCGGCCGATCATGCCGATTTCCGGCACGCCCGCGACCTCGGTGACGAAGCGGACGCAGCGCGTGCACTGGATGCAGCGCGTCATCTCCGTCTTGATGATCGGACCCATTTCCTTGTCTTCGACAGCACGCTTGTTTTCCGGGAAGCGCGAGCCGGTACGGCCATAGACCAGCGACTGGTCCTGCAGGTCGCACTCACCGCCCTGGTCGCAGATCGGGCAGTCCAGCGGGTGGTTGATGAGCAGGAACTCCATCACCCCTTCGCGGGCCTTCTTCACCATCGGCGAGAGCGTGTTCATGGCCGGCGGTTCGCCGTTCGGCCCGCCGCGCATGTCCTTGACCTGCATGGCGCAGGACGCAGCCGGCTTGGGCGCGCCGACGAGCTCCACCAGGCACATCCGGCAATTGCCGGCGACCGACAGGCGCTCGTGATAGCAGAAGCGCGGGATTTCCCGGCCCGCCGCCTCGGCGGCCTGCAACAGCGTGAAGGAGGTGGGAACCTCGACTTCCTCGCCGTCGACGATGATTTTGCGGAGATCTTCGCTCATTGGATGAAGTCCCTACTCTGCCGCAACGGCCTGGCTGACGAAGACGGGCTTGCCAGCGCGATAATTGTTGATGCGTTCCTCGATCTCGGCGCGGAAGTGCCGGATCAGGCCCTGGACGGGCCAGGCGGCCGCGTCGCCCAGCGCGCAGATCGTGTGGCCTTCCACCTGGCCGGCGACGTCGAGGAGCATGTCGATTTCCTCGGTCGAGCTTTCGCCCTTCGCCATGCGTTCCAGCACGCGCCACATCCAGCCCGTGCCTTCCCGGCAGGGCGTGCACTGGCCGCAGCTTTCATGGCGGTAGAAGTAGGAGATGCGCGCGATCGCCTTCACCACGTCGGTGGACTTGTCCATGACGATGACGGCGGCCGTGCCCAGGCCCGACTTGTGCGCCTGCAGCGCGTCGAAATCCATCAGCACGTCGTCGCAGATGTCTTTCGGCAGGAGCGACACCGAGGAGCCGCCCGGAATGACGGCCTTCAGATTGTCCCAGCCGCCGCGCACGCCGCCGGCATGCGTCTCGATGAGCGTCTTCATCGGGATCGACATGGCTTCTTCGACATTGCACGGATTGTTCACATGGCCGGAGATCGAGAAGATCTTCGTGCCGACATTCCGCTCGCGCCCGAAGGAGGAGAACCATTGCGCGCCGCGGCGCAGGATGGTGCCGGCGACCGCGATGGATTCGACATTGTTCACCGTGGTCGGGCAGCCATAGAGGCCGGCATTGGCCGGGAAAGGCGGCTTCAGGCGCGGCTGGCCCTTCTTGCCTTCCAGGCTTTCCAGCAGGGCGGTTTCCTCACCGCAGATATAGGCGCCGGCGCCGTGGTGGATGTAGACGTGGAACGGCCAGCCATGGACGTTCTTCTCGCCGATCAGCTTGGCCTCGTAGGCCTCCTTGACGGCCTTTTCCATCGCCAGGCGTTCGGTGACGTATTCGCCGCGCAGATAGATGTAGCAGGCATGCGCCTGCATCGAGAAGGAGGCGATCAGGCAGCCTTCGATGAGAAGGTGCGGATCGTGCCGCATGATCTCGCGGTCCTTGCAGGTGCCCGGCTCGGACTCGTCGGCATTGACGACGAGATAGTGCGGGCGGGCGCCCACTTCCTTGGGCATGAAGGACCATTTCAGACCGGTCGGGAAACCGGCGCCGCCGCGGCCGCGCAGGCCCGAGGCTTTCATCTGTTCGATGATCCAGTCCCGGCCCTCTTCCAGCATCTCCGACGTGCCGTTCCAGGCGCCGCGCTGCTTGGCCGCGTCCAGATCAGGGGAATGATGCCCGAACAGGTTGGTGAAGATCCGGTCCTTGTCCTGGAGAAGCTGTGTCATGGCTCAGCCCTCCTCTTTTTCGGTGTTCGGCAGTTTGACCGGCTTGGCCGCGGAGCCGTCATAGAGGCTCTTGTCGGTCAGCACCTTGGTGCCGTGAGGCTCGGACGCATTGCGCTCGGATTGCGGGCCGTATTCGACTTTCTTGCCGGCAGCGAGATCGTCGAGAAGTTTTTCGAACTGTTCCGCATCGAGATCCTCGATGTAGTGATCGCCATCCTTGTTGGCGAGCTGGATCATCGGGGCGTTGGCGCAGGCGCCCATGCACTCCACCTCGACCCAGGTGAACTTGCCGTCCTCGGAAATCTCGTGCTGCTGGCCGATCCGCTTCTTGCAGATCGAGATCAGCTCGTCCGAGCCGCGCAGCATGCACGGCGTCGTGCCGCAGACCTGCACCAGGTTCTCGCCGACCGGGGCCAGGTTGAACATGGTGTAGAAGGTCGCGACCTCGTAGACGCGGATATAGGGCATGTCGAGCCGGTCCGCGATGTCGCGGATGGCGGGCTCGCTGACCCAGCCTTCCTGTTTCTGCGCGATCCACAGCATCGGGATGACGGCCGAGGCCTTCTTGTCCTCGGGATATTTCGCCAGCCAGAACGTGATCTCGGCCTCGCTCTTCTTGTTGAAGGCGAAGCTGTCAGGCTGTTCCTTTGCCAAGCGCCGAACGCTCATTCCTCATCCCCTGTCGAAATCTCGGTGTCGCGAACGTCCCGCAGGACTTCGTACCGTTCCGGATGAAAAGCCTCGCACCAGTCGCGGGCATCGGCGATCGCGGCGTCGATACCGGCTCTCGTGCCGTCATGCGGGAAGTCCCGATGGTCGATTTCGGACGTCACGCCGACGCGAATACGTCCTTCCTCGTCGGTGCGGTCCATGCGGTGTTCCTCAAGCGTCCCGCCCACGCTGTACTCGTATTGCGCCGTCGCGGCGGTCACCACGCAGGAGCCGCACAGCGGCGCGTCGCCGGACATGCGGCAGCCCATCAACGCCACCTCGGAATAGACCGGCACGCTGTCCGGACCGGCATCAAGCACCGCCCAGTCGAGCGCCTCGCGGGTCTCGGCATCGATGCCACCCTCCGAGCCGCCCGAACAGGCCGCCACGCCGCAAAGCGCAATTATGGCAAGGCCGCGCATCATTACCGGTCGATCTCCCTGGTCTTTGCCGGCTCTTGCTGGCGCCGCCGCTGGAAATCCTCAATGAAAAACCGGTTACGGAGCAACTCGGCCACCGCCAAACCCGATACCAGATAAGCAATGCCAATCACCGCTTGCAGCCAAAGAGGCGCGCTATCCCAAGCAATCAGCACCAGGGCGAACAGCGCCCAAACGGCAAAAAGTCCTGCAGTGAATATGGCGATACGCGCTGCAGAGGGCCTGAAACCGTACATTTCCTCGCCCAGCGTCATCGGTCGATCTCCCCGAACACGACGTCGAGGGAGCCCAGGATGGCCGACACGTCGGCCAGCATGTGACCGCGATTCATGAAGTCCATGGCCGCCAGGTGGGCAAAGCCGGGCGCGCGGATCTTCACGCGGTAGGGCTTGTTGGAGCCGTCGGCGACCAGGTAGACGCCGAATTCGCCCTTGGGGGCCTCGACGGGAACATAGACCTCGCCGGCTTCCACGTGGACGCCTTCGGTATAGAGCTTGAAGTGCTGGATCAGGGCTTCCATCGAGCGCTTCATCTCGGCGCGGCGCGGCGGCGAGAATTTCGAGTCGGTGGCCAGCACCTCGCCCGCATTCTCGTCCTTCATGAGCCAGTCGCAGCACTGGATCATGATCTTGCAGCTCTCGCGCATCTCTTCCATGCGGCACAGATAGCGGTCGTAGCAGTCGCCGTTCTTGCCGACCGGGATCTTGAAGTCGAGCTCGTCATAGACCTCGTAGGGCTGCGAGCGGCGCAGGTCCCAAGCGAGGCCGGAACCGCGCACCATGACGCCGGAGAAGCCCCAGGCCATCACGTCTTCCTTGGTCACCACGCCGATATCGACATTGCGCTGCTTGAAGATGCGGTTCTCGGTGAGGAGGCTGTCGATATCGTCCAGCTTTTCCGGGAACTGGTCGCACCAGGCGCGGATATCCTCGACGAGCTTGGGCGGCAGGTCCTGGTGCACGCCGCCCGGGCGGAAATAGTGGGCGTGCATGCGGCTGCCGGAAGCGCGCTCGTAGAACACCATCAGCTTCTCGCGCTCCTCGAAGCCCCAGAGCGGCGGCGTCAGGGCGCCGACGTCCATGGCCTGGGTCGTCACGTTGAGCAGGTGGTTCAGGATGCGGCCGATCTCGTTATAGAGCACGCGCACATACTGGCCGCGCCGAGGCACTTCGATACCTGCGAGGCGTTCCGCGGCCATACAGAAGGCATGCTCCTGGTTCATCGGCGCGACATAGTCGAGACGGTCGAAATAGCCGATGCCCTGGAGATAGGTCTTGTGCTCCAGCAGCTTCTCGGTGCCGCGGTGCAGGAGGCCGATATGCGGATCGACGCGGTCGACCACCTCGCCGTCCAGCTCCAGCACGAGGCGCAGCACGCCGTGGGCGGCCGGGTGCTGGGGACCGAAATTGAGGGTGAACTTGCGCTCGCCGGTTTGCGTCATGTCGTCGGCAGCCATGGCCCTAGCCCTCCGCCTTCTCGTCGCCCGGGATGACGTATTTCGCGCCTTCCCACGGGCTCATGAAATCGAAGTCGCGATATTCCTGGACCAGTTCCACCGGTTCGTAGACCACGCGCTTCTGCTCCTCGTCCCAGCGCACCTCGACATAGCCGGTGAGTGGGAAATCCTTGCGCAGCGGATAGCCCTCGAAACCGTAGTCGGTCAGAAGGCGCCGCAGGTCCGGATGGCCGGAGAAGACGATGCCGTACATGTCGAAGGCCTCGCGCTCGAACCAGTCGGCCACCGGATAGACGTGGTGGATCGAGGGCACGGGCGTTTCCTCGTCGGTCCACAGCTTCACGCGGATGCGATGGTTCTGCTGCATGGAGAGCAGGTGGTAGACGACCTCGAAGCGCTCGGCGCGCTGCGGATAGTCCACCCCGCAGATATCGATCAGCGTGGTGAACTTGCAGGCCGGCTCGTCGCGCAGCCAGGTCATCACCTCGGCGATCTGGTCGCGGTGGATCTCCACGGTCAGCTCGCCATGGGTCACATTCCAGCCGGTGACGGCCGTCGGCCGGCCGGCCTGGATGTGTTCGCCGAGAACCTTGAGCGCTTCACTCATTGCACGTCTCTCCTAGCGCTCGATCGAGCCTTCGCGGCGGATCTTCTTCTGCAGCTGCAGGATGCCGTAGACCAGCGCTTCCGCGGTCGGCGGGCAGCCGGGCACGTAGACATCGACCGGCACGATCCGGTCACAGCCGCGAACCACCGAATAGGAATAGTGATAATACCCGCCGCCATTGGCGCAGGAGCCCATCGAGATGACGTAACGCGGCTCGGGCATCTGGTCGTAGACCTTGCGCAGGGCCGGCGCCATCTTGTTGGTCAGCGTACCCGCGACGATCATCACGTCGGACTGGCGCGGGGATGCGCGCGGCGCAAAGCCGAAACGCTCCACGTCGTAGCGCGGCATCGAGGCCTGCATCATTTCCACGGCGCAGCACGCCAGGCCGAACGTCATCCACATCAGCGAGCCGGTGCGGGCCCAGGTGATGAGATCGTCGGCCGCGGCGATCACGAAACCCTTGTCGGCCAGCGCGTCGCTGACGCCGTCGAAGAACGGGTCGTGCTTTTTCGGATCATAGCCGGGAACGGTCGCGCGTCCGGCCGTGCCGGCATGAGGGGTCAGATCAGATGCCATTGTGGACTACTCCCAATCCAGCGCGCCTTTTCTCAGCTCGTATATGAAGCCGATGGTGAGAACTCCCAGGAACACCATCATCGACCAGAACTCGAACGGGCCCAGATGCTCCTTGAGCGTCACGGCCCAGGGGAAGAGGAAGGCCACTTCCAGGTCGAAGATGATGAAGAGAATCGCGACGAGGTAGAATCGCACGTCGAATTTCATGCGGGCGTCGTCGAAAGCGTTGAAGCCGCATTCGTAGGTCGAGACCTTTTCCGGGTCCGGCTTCGACGGCGCGATGACGAAGGCGGCCAGCATGAAGCCCAGGCCGATGGCCGCAGCCAGGCCGAGAAAGATCAGGATGGGCAGGTAATCGAGAAGCAGCGCGTCCATCGCCAAGCCTCGCCTTCTAGCGTCGGTTTTGCGGTGCGGGAGGCCGGTTTGTTGCGCGTGCGATCCGTGGCGGGACGAATCGACAGCAGGCAACGCGACCCCCTGCCCGATTTGGCGCGGAAGCTAGAGCGCAGCGGCGCTGCGGGCAAGGCCTAAAGGCCGCCTTCTATCAGTTCGATGGACCGAATGCGGTCAAGAGTGAACACTAGATGAGAATGACTTGCAATATCGAAATTCAGCGGAATGGACTGCCATCGCTGGCCGGCAGGCCAACCACGGCCCGCCAGAAGGCGATTTTCAGGAAAGGCGAGTGCCGGCTGAAGCTTCCGTCGGGAAAAACATGCCACGGCCTGTAGCCCCATTGCACGACCAGCGCGCGCGCTTCGGTGCCGTATCCCTCCGCCTCGGCCGCCGCCAGTGCGGCACGGCGCGTACACCAGGTCGACCGGGCGCGCCGGAACAGGCCTTTCGCCCGTCCCCTCACGCCTCGCGCCTGCTGCAGCGCAACACGCAGGGCCCGGTACTGGCGGTATCGCGCGGCGACATCGCAGCACAGGATCGCAAACCCGCTCATCGCGAGCACGTCGAACCAGAGCGGTGCGCCAAGGAACAAGGCCGCCGCCAGGCAGGTCAGGCCGAGCACCAGCGGAGGCCAGACGGGACCGAGCAGGCCGGACAGGGAAAACGAAGGCAGGGTCGAGGCTCGCATTTGAGGCAATCTGCCGCACCCGCGACCGAGAACCAGCGGGAACGGCAAGCCCGTCGTCCCCCCGGACGGCGGCTGCTTTTGCAAATGAGAATGCGATTGACTCGCATATACGAAACTGACATCTACCGGCCTCTGCCATCGAGGGGGCCTCACCGTGTCTAATCGTCTTTTCTGGATGTCCGGCGCCGCCGGCATCGCCCTGCTGTCCGTGTCCGGCGCAAGTTTCGCCCAGGACGAGGCGCGCGACGCCGATGTCATCACCGTCATCGGCGAAAAGGTCGAACGTTCGCTGCAGGACACGCCGACCAGCGTCGCCGTGACGACGGCGGAACGCATCGAGGAAGAGAATATCCGCAACCTCTTCGACGTGGTGACGCGCACTGCCAATGTGACGGAGACCTACGGCTCGGCCGGCTTTACCATCCGGGGCGTCAGCAACACATCCGTCTCCGGCGGCGGCAGCGGCGGCCTGGCCAGCATCTATGTCGACGGTGTCGCCGTGCCCGAGGGTATCAGCGTCGCGTCCGGCCCCTTCACCATGTGGGACGTGCAGCAGGTCGAAATCCTGCGCGGCCCGCAATCCACCCTGCAGGGCCGCAACGCCCTGGCCGGCGCCATCGTGGTGCAGTCGCGCGCACCGACCTGGGACTGGGATGCCCGCGCCCGCGCCTCTGTCAGCGACGGCGACGAAACCAATCTCGCCTTCGCCGGCGGCGGCCCCATCATCGAGGACCAGCTCGCCTTCCGCCTGTCCGTGGAAAGCCAGGAGGCCGACGGCTTCACCTGGAACCCGACACGGGGGACCGATGACGATCCGACTTCGATCATCAATGCGCGCGGCAGCCTCCTGTTCGAGCCGGCCGCCCTGCCCCGCCTGTCGGCCCGGCTGAGCTATACCCGCTACGAGCAGGAATCCGGCTATGTCTATGCCTACAGCCGCACCGATGTGGACGACGCTTTCGACAACCGCATCAACACGTCGAACGATCCCAACATGGTCGACTCGACGACCGACATGGTCACGCTCGACCTCGACTATGAAATCAACGACCGCCTCACCCTGACCGGCCTGACCGCCTGGAGCGTGGTGGACGACTATTTCGCCTATGACGGCGATCTCGGCCCGGCCCCGGACTCCTACGGTCACAACGACCGCGACACCGAAACCATCTCCCAGGAAATCCGCCTCCACTATTCCGGCGACCGCCTGGAAGGCCTGGTCGGCCTCTATCTCTCCGACCGCGACGTCGATGCCACCAGCGGCAGCCTGACGCTCGTCGAGACGCCGCAGGCCACCCTCGTCGGCGTGCTGCAGGGCCCGCCCTTCGGTCTGGACGCGGCGACCGCCACAGCCGCGGCCGGCCTTTATGTGGCCGCGCTGCCGGTGATCCCGGTCTCCTACACCGCCGATGCGCCCTCACAGATCGAGACCGAGGCGATCTTCGCCGACGCCTCCTTCCAGCTGACCCCGCGCCTCACCCTGCTCGGCGGGTTCCGCTACGATCGCGAGAGCCACACGATCACCTCCGACCAGACGGCGACTTTCGCGGGCACCTATCCCGACCCAGCCCTCTACGGCCCCTATGCGCCTGTCGTGTCCGGCCTGAACCTGGTGGTGGACAGCTTCGTCTCCCAGGCCAGTGCGTCCGCACCCACAACGACCCGTGACTTCGAGGCCTTCCTGCCCAAGCTCGGCGCGACCTGGGACTGGACCGACACAATGTCGACCAGCTTCATCGTCCAGCGCGGCTACCGGTCCGGCGGCGCCCTGGTCAATGTCGCCCGCTCCAACGTCGTGCCCTACGACCCGGAATACACCTGGAACTACGAACTTTCCCTGCGTTCGGCCTGGCTGGACGGCGACCTGATCGTCAATGCCAACGCCTACTACGTCGACTGGACCGATCAGCAGGTCTCGGTGAATCTCGGCCTGAACGCCT
>Ga0207849_100438_pt1 | contig 14432 bp, 10 predicted proteins | sample TtaePargueraPR_12_FD_187277 | JGI IMG/M metagenome (GOLD analysis project Ga0207849, IMG submission 187277) | Aerobic enrichment media microbial communities from Bioluminiscent Bay, La Parguera, Puerto Rico - Tt and P2 (4) (SPAdes) | ecosystem: Environmental > Aquatic > Marine > Unclassified ...
GGCGGCCCGCCGTGACACTCCGGATTCGCGAGGCTGGGCCGGACGATCGCGACGCCGTCTGGAGCATTCTGGAACCGGTGATCCGCGAAGGCGCGACCTATGCCATCGACCCGGAGATCGGCCGCGAGGCCGCGCTGGATTTCTGGACGGGCGAAGGCCGGACCTGTTTTCTCGCCGAGGAGGATGGCGCGGTTCTGGGCACCTACATGTTCCGCACCAACCAGCCGGGCGGCGGCGACCATGTCTGCAATTGCGGCTACATGACCGCGCCGCAGGCGCGCGGCCGCGGCATCGCCCGGCGCATGGCGGAACACTCGCTCGACCATGCCCGTGCGCAGGGTTTTGGGGCGATGCAGTACAATTTCGTGGTCTCCACCAATACCGGTGCCATCCGTCTCTGGCAGAGCCTGGGCTTTCACATCGCCGGCACCCTGCCCGGCGCCTTCCGGCACCCCGATGCGGGCTATGTGGATGTCTATGTGATGTACCGGGAGCTGGAGTAAAAAAAGGGGACAGGTGGAATTAACGCGCGGCGCTAATTCCACCTGTCCCCTTTTTTGACGCAGGACCTACCGTCCGAACTTCTGGAACTTGATGCGGCGCGGCATTTCCGCGTCGGCGCCCAGGCGGCGCTTCTTGTCCTCGATATAGTCCTCGAAATTGCCCTCGAACCATTCCACATGGCTGTCGCCCTCGAAGGCGAGGATGTGGGTGGCCAGACGGTCGAGGAAGAAGCGGTCGTGCGAGATCACCACGGCACAGCCGGGATAATTCTCCAGCGCCTCTTCCAGGGCGGCCAGGGTTTCCACGTCCAGATCGTTGGTCGGTTCGTCGAGCAGCAGGAGATTGCCGCCGGTCTGCAGCGTCTTGGCGAGATGGACACGGTTGCGCTCACCGCCGGACAAGAGGCCGACCTTCTTCTGCTGGTCGCCGCCCTTGAAGTTGAAGGCGCCGACATAGGCGCGGCTGGGCACTTCCTTGCCGCCGAGATCGAGCATGTCGTTGCCGCCGGAAATCTCTTCCCAGACCGTCTTGTTCGGATCCAGCGCGTCGCGCGACTGGTCGACATAGGACAGCTTCACCGTCTCGCCGATGCGGATCGTGCCTTCGTCGGGCTCTTCCTGGCCGGTGATCATCTTGAACAGGGTCGATTTGCCGGCGCCGTTCGGGCCGATCACGCCGACAATGCCGCCCGGCGGCAGTTTGAAATCGAGACCGTCGATCAGCAGCTTTTCCTCGAAGCCCTTCTTCAGGCCTTCCGCCTCGACCACGACACCGCCCAGGCGCGGGCCCGGCGGAATGTTGATCTGGGCGTGGTTGATCTCGCGCTGCTCGGCCTGGTCGCGCAGTTCCTCGTAGGACTTGATACGCGCCTTGGACTTGGCCTGACGGGCCTTGGGCGAGGAGCGGATCCATTCCAGCTCGCGGGCCAGGGCGCGCTTCTTGGCCCCCTTCTCGCGGTCTTCCTGGGCCACGCGCTTGGCTTTCTGCTCCAGCCAGGCGGAATAGTTGCCCTCATAGGGCACGCCGCGGCCGCGATCGAGTTCCAGCGTCCAGGTGGTGATCGTGTCGAGGAAGTAGCGGTCGTGGGTCACGACCAGAACGGCGCCCTTGAACTCTTCCAGATAGTGCTGGAGCCAGTGCACGCTTTCCGCGTCCAGGTGGTTGGTCGGTTCGTCGAGCAGCAGCATGTGCGGCTCCGACAGCAGCAGCCGGCACAGCGCCACACGGCGGCGCTCACCGCCGGACAGGTCCGTCACGGCCCAGTCGGAGGGCGGGCAGCGCAGCGCATCCATCGCCATCTCGATCTTCGAGTCGACGTCCCAGGCGTCCTCGGCGTCGATCTTTTCCTGGAGCTCGGTCATCTCCGCCATCAGCTCCTCGGTGTAATCCTCGGCGAGCTTCATGGAGATGGCGTTGTAGTCGTCCAGCAGCTTCTTCTGCGCCGACCCCTCGATGACGTTTTCCCAGACCGTCTTGTTCTCGTCGAGCTGGGGTTCCTGGGGCAGATAGCCCACCTTCACGCCCTTCTCGGCCCAGGCCTCGCCGGTGAAGTCGGTATCGATGCCCGCCATGATCTTCAGCAGGGTCGACTTACCCGCGCCGTTCACGCCCACCACGCCGATCTTGGCGTCGGGCAGGAAGTGCAGCGAGATGTCCTGGAAGACCGGCTTGGAAGCCCCGGGATAGGTCTTCGACAGCTTGTCCATATGATAGACGTATTGATAGGCGGCCATTGCGGTTCGGCTCTCTCTTTGAGGCGGGGACGTTGAGCCGCACCGTGTAGCGGAGACAGGGTCGCGGGGCAATCGGGTGAGGATGTGGGGCCGGGCTGGCGGCTGTCGCCGCCACATTCCCCCTCCCCCGCTTCGCCGTCATCCCCCGGACAGGCCGGGGGACCTCAGCTCACCGCGTGGCGATTGGGCTATGGCGACAGGTGGATGGAGCCCGCCAACAGGATGGACAAGGTCCCCCGGACAAGCCGGGGGATGACGGCGGTTGAGGAGATCGGGAAGACGTTATCCACCCGTGGAGGGTTTCTCGTTGTCTCAAACACAGGCGCATTTTCCCGGAAGCGCGTCAGCGCTATCCGGGACCCACGAAGCGTCGCGCGAGCGCGGCGTCGAAACGGTAGACCCCGGCACAGGGCCGGGGGAAGCAGGATCCGGCAAATCAGCTGCACCGCAGCGCCGGCTGGCCAGGTGCGCCGGACATGCCTAGAACAATTCCAGGACATCCAGGGGAGATATCATGGCCGTTCGTATCCTGAGCCTCGCCGTCGCTGCCGCGGCGCTGGCCGCCTGCCAGCCGGCTGCCGACGAAGCCGCACAAGCGCCCGCCGCGGACACGGCAGCCTCCGACCCCGCCCTCTCCATCGAACGCGCCTTCGCCAGCCCGGACCTGGCCGGGCCGAGCCCGCGCGCCCTCACCTTTTCGCCGGACGGCACCCGCGTCACATTCCTGCGCGCCAAGGAGGCGGATGCCTCGGTGCTCGATCTGTGGGCCATGGATATCGATGGCGGCGAGCCCTATCGCCTGGTCGATGCGCGCGTGCTGGCGCCGGAAGAGCAGGAACTGTCCGAGGCCGCCCGGCAATTGCGTGAACGTGCCCGGATTTCCGAGAGCGGCATCGTCTCCTACGACTGGGACAGCCAGGGCGAGGCCGTGCTGGTGCCCCTGGACGGCGACATCTTCCGCGTCGACGTGAATTCCGGCGAGGCCCGCCGGCTGATGGAGACGCCGGAATACGAGACCGATGCCCGCATCTCCCCGCAGGGCAATTTCGTCTCCTTCGTGCGCGAGCAGAACCTCCATATCGTCGATCTGGAGACCGGCGAGGAAACCGCCATCACCACCGAGGGCGGCGGTCTGATCTCCTGGGGCATGGCCGAATTCGTCGCCCAGGAAGAGCTGGACCGGCGCACCGGCTACTGGTGGTCGCCCAATGAGCGCTATCTCGCCATCGCCCGGGTGGATGAAAGCCCGGTCGACAATATCGAACGCATGGAGATCGACGCGGACGGCTCCGCCCGCGTGGTCGACCAGCGCTATCCGCGCGCCGGTACCGACAATGCGATCGTCGAGCTTTTCATCCTGGACCGCGAAACCGGCGAACGCCGCCAGGTCGAACTGGCGGAAACGGACGATATCTATCTGGCCCGCGTCGACTGGGCGCGCGACAGCGGCACGGCCTATGTCCAGGTGCTCAACCGGGCCCAGGACGAGCTGACCATCCGCGCCGCCGATCCGGCCTCGGGCGAAGCTTCCGACTGGCTGGTCGAGACGACGGATGTCTGGATCAATCTGACCAACGATTTCCGCACGCTCGAGGATGGCAGCGTGATCTGGACCAGCGAGGACACGCCGGGCGGCTATCGCCACATCCAGCACCGCGCCGCGGACAGTTCGCTGATTGCGCAGGTCACCGAAGGCGAATGGGTGGTCGGCGAGATCGATGCCGTGGACGCGGAGAACGGCCTTGTCTACTTCACCGGCTGGACGGACACGCCGCTGGAACGCCATGTCTATTCGGTACCGCTGGACGGGTCCGAAGATCCCACCCGGATCACCCGGGGCGAAGGCCGCTGGTCCGCCACTTTCGCCAGCGACGCGCAGACCTTTATCGGCAGCTATAACGACAGCGACACGCCGGCGCAGACGGCGCTCTATTCGGTCGATGGCGAGCGCATCCGCTGGATCGAGGAAAACGCCCTCGCCGCGGGCCACCCCTATTTCGAATATGCCGACGACCATATCGTGCCGGAATTCGGCACGCTGACCGCCGCCGACGGCACGGAGCTGCACTACCAGCTCTACCTGCCCGCGGATTTCGATCCGGAGCGGCAATACCCGGCCGTGCAGTACCTTTACGGCGGCCCCCACTCCCAGCAGGTGCATCGCGGCTGGCAGGGCATGCGGCCCCAGCTCTTCGCCCAGCGCGGCTATGTCTATTTCACCATCGACAATCGCGGCGCCACCAATCGTGGCCGGGATTTCGAGGCGCCTCTGGACCGCAGCATGGGAAGCGTCGAGGTGGAGGACCAGTTGGTCGGGCTGGACTATCTGAAGAACCTCGACTTCGTCGATGCGGATCGCGTCGGCATCTGGGGCTGGTCCTATGGCGGCTACATGACGCTGATGACCACGCTGCAGGCGCCGGGCGAATTCGCTGCCGGCGTGGCCGGCGCGCCGGTCACCGACTGGTCGCTCTACGACACGGCCTATACCGAGCGCTACATGGACACGCCGCAGAGCAATGCGGAAGGCTATGAGCAGGGCTCGGTCTTCGCCCATCTGGACGGTTACGAGACGCCGCTCCTGCTGATCCACGGCATGGCCGACGACAATGTCATCTTCGCCAATTCCGTGCGGCTCTACTCGCAGATGCAGGAGCGCCGCTACCCGTTCGAGATGATGACCTATCCCGGCCAGCGCCACGGCGTGCGCGGCGAGGACCGGCAGGTGCATCTGTGGACGATGATTTTCGACTATTTCGACCGCACGCTGAAAGACGGCGAATAGGGGGAGCGGGCGCATGATCCGCCAGAGCGTTCTGGACGGGGCCGACACGATCCGCGAGCGGTTCCGCTCGGCGCAGCCCTTCCGCCACGCCTGTATCGACGGTTTCCTGGAACCGGACATCGCCGAGCAGGCGCTGGCCGATTTCCCGGGCTTCGACAGCGAGGCGGCGCGCAACGAGTTCGGCGAGGTGGGCCGCAAGGCGGTGAATACCGACCTGCCGAAGATCAGCCCCTTCTACGCGACGCTGAGCGAATATCTGGTGTCCGACACCTTCATGGCGGCGATGTCGGCGCTGACGGGCATTCCCGGCCTCAAGCCCGATGTGAACCAGTATGGCGGCGGCACACACGAGAATCTCGACGGGCAGTCGCTCGATCCCCATGTCGATTTCAACTACGACATGGCTACCGGCCGGCACCGGCGGATCAACCTGCTGATCTATCTCAACAAGGACTGGGACGAAGCCTGGGGCGGGAATATCGCGCTGCACAGCAATCCGCGCGATCCGGACACCGACAGGAGCGTCGCCTACACGCCCGACTTCAACCGCGCCGTCCTGTTCGAGACGAACGAACATTCCTGGCACGGCTTCCGGCGGATCGAGATCCCCGAAGACGCGCCGACACGCTCGCGCAAATGCCTGTCGATCTACCTTTATACCGATACGCGTCCGGAGGAGGAGATCGCCCCGCCGCACGGCACGTTCTACGTGCCCCCGCCCCTGCCCGGAACGATCGCGGAAGGCCGTACGCTGACGGCGCAGGACATGGTGGAGATCCGCGACCGGCTGGAGCGCTGGTCGCACTGGCTGGAATTCCACCAGGAACGCGAACTCGACCTGTCCGGCCAGGTCGAGGCGCTGTCCGCCCAGATCGATACGGATATCAATCGCGGCGTGCGCCACCATGCCGGGGCCCTGGTGCGCGAGATCGGCGCGCTGGGCGTCGCCCTCGCCAATGCCGCCGCGCGGCTGACGGGGCTGAAGCGCTAGAAGGCGACCCAGCGGTCGGCGTCCGCGCGCATGCGGTCGCGGCGGGATTTCCAGTCCGGCATCACGCTTTCCACGACGCGCCAGTAGGCCGGCGAATGATTGGGCTCGACCAGGTGGGCCGCCTCGTGGGCGCAGACATAGTCGATCAGGTCTTCGGGAAAGCCCATCAGGCGCCAGTTGAGCCGGATCGTGCCGTCGGCGGCACAGGAGCCCCAGCGGCGCTTCTGGTCGCGCACGATGACCTTGCGCACCGGGCGGCCCAGCTGTCCGGCATAGGCCTCGACACGCGGCGCCATCAGCGCGGCGCCCTCCCGCTTGTAGTAGCGCTGCAGCGCCGCCGTCAGCGTGCGCTCGCGCAATTCGCCGGCCAGGTCGGGATCGTGGCGCAGGACAAGCCGGTCCTGTTCGCGCCGCACCGTGGTGCGCACACCGCAAGGGTCGAGCGCCAGCGCCAGCTCGCCGCCCAGCCAGGGCAGTTGCGCCCCGTCTTCCAGGCGCAGTTCGCGCGGCGCCGGGCGGGCCGCCCAGGCCTCCAGCTTGCTGAGAATCCAGTTCGACTTGGTGGCCAGCGCCCTTTCGATCTCGCGCTCGCTGACCCGGCGCGGCGCCGTCACCGACAGTCCCTCGCGGCCGATGGAAAAACCGATCGTGCGCCGCTTCGAACGCTTGAGCGTATAGGCGACCTCGCGCCCGTCCAGCCGGATCGATCGCGCCGCCGAGGTCATGCCACCGTCAGCAGGTCGGCGCAGATGGCTTCCAGCCCGGCCCGGTCGTCGTCGTCGAAGGCGCCGAACTCGGTGGAGTCGATGTCCAGCACCGCCGCCAGCTGCCCGTCCTTGCCGCGAACGGGAACGACGATCTCGGAATTCGACCGGCTGTCGCAGGCGATATGGCCGGGAAAGGCGTGGACGTCCTCGACCAGCTGGGTCTCGCCGGTGGCGGCCGCCGCACCGCACACGCCCTTGCCGAAGGGAATGCGCAGACAGCCCAGCGTGCCCTGATAGGGGCCGACGACGAGTTCTTCGGGCTTGGCCGGATCGACCTCGTAGAAACCGGTCCAGAAGAAGCGCGCGCCGAAGGCCTCGCGCAGCAGGCAGGACGCCGTGGCGTAGCGCGCGGTCACGCTGGTCTCGCCGGCGATCACCGAGGCGATCTGCTTGCGGACATCGGCATAGGTTTCGGACTTGGTCGGCATAGACGTTTCCTCTGGCAGGCGAGGCACAGATTGGTCGCCCGCCCGGTCCGTTCAAGTCCGCGCTGCAGCCACGATGCGGTCAGATGCGCACCAGCCCGCGCAGGGACTGGCGGATGGCGCGATCCATCGCCTGTTCCGCCGCGCCGCCGCCGGGGCCGTCGCTGCCGCGGCGATCGTCCCGGTCGTCGCGGCGCTCATCGCGGTCGCCGGTCTCGTATTCCAGCCGCGTATTGATCATGCGGATGCGCGCATCGACCAGGCCGTAGACATCCGCCGGGATCTTCTTGGTGACGTTCATGCCGAGATCCCGGGCTTCCTTCAGCGAGATCGACTGGCTGTGGGACATCTCGCCGGCGGTGAGATAGTCGGCGAGATAGTGTTCGGACTGCCCGTGCTTCCTGTGCACCGGATTGACGATTTCGCGCGCCACCTTCACCGCGTACTGATCGTATTTGCGGGCCTCATGGGCCAGCATGACCAGCACGTCCTGGGTGGCCAGGGCGCCCTTCTGGTCGATCAGTGCGTCGTAGGCGTCCGTCGGGAAGCCGCCATAGATCGTGTCGATCGGCCCCAGCGAGGCGGTCTCGTGCATGCCGATCTCGTCGGCCGCGAGCGCGATCATCGTGCCGCCGGACATGGCGATATAGGGCACATAGACGACGACACGCGGATCCCGTTTGGGATTGTGGTGCCCTTTCAGCTTCCTGAGATGCTGCTTGAGCGCCTGGGCGATCATGTGGGCCGGCCTCGCATAACCGCCGAGCGTGTGCAGCACGACCACGACCTTCGCCCGCGGATTGGCCTGGCGGATGGCGGCGACGGCCTGGAAGGCCTCGTCGAAGGCGATCTGCTGCTGGGCGCTGTCGCGGCCGACGAAGTCGTCGCCCAGATCGTGGATGAGATCGATCAGGACCGTATTGCCCGTCTCGATCTTCTTGCGCAGCTTCTCGTATTCCTTGCGCGCCTCGTCATAGTCGGCGAAGCGCTTGCGGCGAAGCTTGACGATCTGGCGTTCGTCGGAGCTGGCGCGCTGCTTGTTGAGATAGGCCGCATAGCCAAGCCCCAGGACGGCAAGCAGCACAAGCGCAACAGCCGCCCCGATCAGGACGATATTGTCGATCCCCTCGACCACGGCACCCCCCGGGACTCGCATCTTCGTGGAGATGCGGAACGTCCCGGAGATATTAACCAAACCTTAAGGCGGCGGACAAGCGGTTCGAAATGACCACAGGCCGGTCCGGCAGCCGTCAGTCCAGCGCGCCGGACGCGGCCGGTGCACCACCGGTACGCGCGGCCACGGCGCGCTCCTCAACGAGCTGGTTGAGCAGCCCGGCCAGGCGCACACCGCCCTGCTTGAGCTGGTCGCGGCTGATGCGCAGGGCGCGCCGGTAGTAGGCATCGCCCGGCTCGATCGTCTGCTCGGCATCGGCCCAGTAATAGGCGAAGCCGCGCGAGCGCACGATGTCATGGCTTTCCTGGGCCCAGCCGATGGCGTCCAGCGGCGCATAGACATCGACCCCGCCCAGCGGGATTTCCGCCGCCAGCGCGTCGGCGAGATACGACCAGCGCTCGCCCTCCGGCGCCCAGGGCCATTCCTCGCCCATATGGTCGAGAATGATCTCGCTGTCCCAGACCCGGTGAAGATTGGTGAAGCGCTCGCCGCGCCAGAGCACCGGAATGTCGTTGCCGCCGCGATCGCCCTCGATCGACACGTGCAGCGGCTGGTGCACATCGCCCATCCAGTGGGCGAGGAATTTGAGGGCTTCCAGGCGCTCTTCATCGCTGCGGGACCGGTCCGCGAAGAGACCCGCATGCAGATCGATGGCGGAGGTGACGCAGCCATCCTCGGCGCAGTCTTCCGGATCGATGTGCGGATCGTCGCGGGTCTGGTTGATATAGTGCCAGGGCGCGGTGTGGCGGTGGGTCGTGCCGCGGACCTGGTCGGCCCAGGAACAGGCATCGCGGAAATGATCGAACTCGTCGTCCAGCGCGATCAGTCGGTCGACTTCCGTCCGCGCCTCGTCGGAAAGATAGCGATAGGCCAGATCGCACACGATGCGATGCCCATCGCGCCCGTAGGCCTGCGCCGGCGCCGTCAGCCCCGCACACGCCGCCAGTGTCGCCGCAGCGACCAGTCCGCCCCATATCCGCATGATGCACTCCGCCCTTGATACAGGCGGTCCGCACCGCCCTCCGGGCGTGTCTCTAGGGGAGGCGGCGCATACGCTCTACTAGCCAGAGCGGGCATGAAAAAACCGCACTACCCCCGATGGCGGCGGCGACGCCAGAGCGACCATCTGGTTTCGTCACACATCATGAACTATACCGTCTGGACGGTATTGACTGTACCGTCTGGACGGTTTATGTGCAGCGCAGCATTCAACACGTGTGGGAGCCCGCATGTCGGACAAGCCGACCACGAAGGACCTGATCCTCGACGCCGCGGAAACCGTCGTGGCGCGCGAAGGCGCGCGTCACATGACGATCGAGGCCGTCGCCGCCGAAGCGGGCATTTCCAAGGGCGGCGTCCTCTATCACTACCCCAACAAGATGGCGCTGCTGGAAGCCATGGTGACCCGCATGGTCACCGGTGTGCGCGACGACATCCACCGTGCCGAGGCCGAGGCGAAGGCGCGCGGCCTGCCGGTCCTGCCGCATGTCATCGAGACGCTGTTCTACCGCGACGCCCCGAAGGAACAGGTCGGAAATGCCGTCCTCGCCGCTTCGGCCGAACAGCCTCACTTGCTGGAAGTTGCCGGCACCGTGCTCGCCAGGGAGTTCCAGCGGCTCACCGACGAATCCCCCGATCCCGTGCTGGCCCAGATTGCCCTGCTGACGCTCGACGGTCTGAAACTGACCGCCCTGCTGGGCCTCAACCACGTCTTTGACAACCAGATAGACGCGATCATGGATCGCGTCATCGCGATGACCCGTGAGATGTATCAATGAACCGCCTCGTCCCGATCCCGGCCCTGGCCGGCCTGCTTGCCCTGGCCGCTTGCTCGGGCGAAACGCCCGCCCCCGAGGCGCCGCCGCGCCTGGTCCAGCTGGGCGAGGTGACCAGCATGGCGCCGGAAGCCCGGCACGAATTCGTCGGCCGCGTGGAAGCCCGGCTGAGCGTGGACATGGCGTTCCAGGTCGGCGGACAGCTGGCGGAGCTGCCAGTGACCGAAGGCCAGCGTATCGAAGAAGGCGATCTGGTCGCCAGGCTCGACCTGGAGGATTTCGAACTCGCCCTGCAGGAAGCCCGCGTCCAGATGCAGCAGGTTCGCACCGACCTGGAACGCCAGCGCACCCTGCACGAACGCGGCATCGCCTCCCAGGCGGCCCTGGACAGTGCCCAGACCCAGTACGACCTGCGTCAAGTGGCACTGGAGAACGCCCAGCGGAACCTGGAATATGCCACGCTGAGCGCGCCTTTCGACGGGCTGGTCAGCCGGCGTCTCGTGGACAATTTCACCATCGTCTCGCCGGGCCAGCCGGTCGTGCGCATTCAGGATATCGGTGAGCTGCGGGTGTCCATCCCGGTCTCCGAGGACATGGTCGCCACCTTCGACCAGACGAACCTTCTGTCCCTGGAAGCCGCCTTTTCCTTCCTGCCCGGGCAGACATTCAGCCTGACGCCGCGCGAACTGGTCAGTGAACCGGACGACACGTCCAACACCTATCGCGCCATCGCCGCCCTGCCCGAAAACATTCCGGCCAACATCCTGCCCGGCATGACGGCCACCGTGTGGGCCGAGTTCGAACGCAACGGCCCGGTCACGACCAATGTCGCCGTTCCGCTTGCCGCCGTGGCGGAACGCCCCGACGGCACGAACATGGTCTGGCGCTACGACGCGGAGACCGGCACGGTCATCTCGCAGGACGTGGAGACCGACGGGCTGCGGGGCGAGCAGGTCATCATCAGCGCCGGCATCGAGCCGGGGGACGTCATCGTCACCGCCGGCGTGTCGGCCCTGCATGAGGGCATGGAAGTCCGCCCGCTCGACGAGTCGCAGCCGCGTTTCGGATCCACCCAATGAGCCTGCAGTCGCAAAGCGCCATCTCCTTCGCCCGCACCTCGATCGAAAAGCCGGTCATCACCTGGCTGATCATCCTGTTCTGCGTGCTCGGCGGTCTCTACGGCTTCCTCAATGTCGGCCGGCTGGAAGACCCGTCCTTCACGATCAAGCAGGCGATCATCTTCACCCCCTATCCCGGCGCCACCGCCGAGGAGGTGGAGCTGGAGGTGACCGAACACCTGGAGATCGCCATCCAGCAGATGGGCGACGTGAAGGAAATCCTCTCGGAAAGCTCGCCCGGCATGTCGGAAATCCATGTCGAACTGCTCGACACGACCGACGCCGACGACGTGCCCGCCGCCTGGACCGAATTGCGCGCCCGCATCCGCGATGCCCGCCCGGGCCTGCCGCCCGGCGCGCAGGCGCCCATCGTCTACGACGATTTCGGGGACACTTACGGCATCTTCTACGCCGTCACCGCGGAGGGCTATTCCGACGAGCGCATCCGGGACATCGCCCGCATGCTCCGGCGCGAACTCCTCACCGTGGACAATGTCGCCAAGGTCTCGGTCGACGGCGAACCGGAGGAGCGGATCTATATCGAGATCCCCCAGGAAAGCCTGTCCCAGCTCGGCCTGTCCTATGAAAGCGTGCTGAGCGAACTGGACCGCCAGAATGCCGTCGTCTCCGCCGGCGCGACGCCGCTGGACGAGAATTATGTCCGCATCTCCATTCCCCAGACGCTCGGCGGGGTCGACGCGATCAGCAATCTCCTGATCACGCCGGGCAATGGCAGCGAAGCGATCCGGCTCTCGGACATTGCCGAGGTTTCCCGCACGAGCGAGGAACGGCCGCAGCAATTCATCTACCACAACAATGCCCGCGCCTTCACGCTGGGCGTCTCCGGCCTGTCGACCGCGAATATCGTCGATGTGGGCCACGCCGTGGAAGCCCGCCTGGCCGCGCTGGAATCCGAGCTGCCGGTCGGCGTAGTGCTGCATCCGATCTACGAGCAGCACAACGTGGTCGATGACGCGATCAACAACTTCCTGCTCAGCCTGGGCCTGTCGATTGCGATCGTGATCGGCGTGCTGTGCATCTTCATGGGCTGGCGCGCGGGCCTGACCGTGGGCTCCGCCCTCTTCCTGACCGTCGCCGGCACGATCTTCTTCATGAACCTGTTCGCCATCGAGATGGAGCGCATCTCGCTGGGCGCGCTGATCATCGCCATGGGCATGCTGGTCGACAACGCCATCGTGGTCGCGGAAGGCATGCTGACCGGCGTGATGAAGGGCAAGCCGCGCCTGGATGCCGCCGAGGAAGCCGTCGAGGCCACACAGTGGCCGCTGCTCGGCGCGACGGTGATCGGCATCCTGGCTTTCGCCGGTATCGGCCTGTCACCGGACGCCACGGGCGAATTCCTGTTCTCCCTGTTCGCGGTCATCGGCATTTCCCTGCTTCTCAGCTGGGTCGTCGCGGTGACCGTCGTCCCGATGATCGGCTTCCACCTCTTCCACGCCCAGCGCCAGAAGGCCCTGGAACGCGGCGATGCGCCGGAGGATGACGAGGCCCTCTATTCCGGCCGCATGTACCGCTTCTACCGCGCCGCGCTGGAGCCGGCGCTGGGCCGCCGCTGGCTGGTCCTGGGCGGTCTGATCGCGGTGACCGTGGTGTGCTATGTCGGCTTCGGCTCGGTGAAGAATTCCTTCTTCCCGGATTCCAACACGCCGATGTTCTACGTGAATGTGGAACACCCCGAAGGCACCGACATCCTCGCCACCGACGCGACCATGCGCGAGATCGGCGCCTTCATCGCCGAACAGCCGGAAACGGAAGCCTTCGACACCTTCGTCGGCGCGGGCGCCGCGCGCTTCATGCTGACCTATCAGTCCGAACAGCCCAATACGGCCTACGGCCAGGTGATCGTGCGCACCGCCCATCGCGACGAGATCCCCGCCCTGGCCGACCGGATCCTGGAACATGTCCGCGACACCTATCCCCAGGTCCGCATCCGTGCCGACCGGATCGTCTTCGGCCCGTCCTCCGGTGCGAAGCTGGAAGCGCGCATCCTCGGCCCCGATGCCGCGGTGCTGCGCGATCTGGCCGATCAGGTGATGCAGGCGCTCGACGCCCGCGGCAACATCATCGACCTGCGCACGGACTGGCGCAGCCGGGCCCCGGTGATCAATCCTGTGCTGATCGAGGAGCGCGCCCGGACCATCGGCGTGACCCGCGAGAACATCGCCAATGCCATGCTGTTCGCCACCGAGGGCTCGCAGGTCGGCGTCTACCGCGAAGGCGAGGAACTGATCCCGATCGTCGCCCGCGCACCGGCTTCCGAACGGGCCGGCGAGACCTATCTGGGCGACCGGCTGGTCTGGAGTTCCCAGCAGGCGGCCTACGTGCCGATCGGCCAGGTGGTCTCGCACTTCGCCGTGGATTTCGAGGACGTGCTGATCCAGCGCCGCGACCGCACGCGTACCATCTCGGTGCGGGCCAATCCGCAACCGGACGAAACGGCGGCGCAGGCCTTCGGCCGCTTCAGCGAGATCGTGGAATCCGTGGAACTGCCCCCCGGCTACACGCTGGAATGGGGCGGGGAGTACGAAAGCTCCGTGGAAGCGAACGAGTCGCTGGGCAGCCAGCTGCCGCTGACCTTCATCGCCATGCTGACCATTTCCTTCCTGCTCTTCGCCAAGGTCCGTCAGCCGCTCATCATCTGGGCTGTGGTTCCCATGTCGGTGAACGGGGTGGTGATCGGCCTCCTGGCCACGAATGTCGCCTTCTCCTTCACCGCCCTGCTGGGCCTTCTGTCCCTGTCGGGCATGCTGATCAAGAACGCCATCGTGCTGGTCGACGAGATCGACATGCGCATCAAGGCCGGCACCGACCACTTCCAGGCCGTGCGCGACGGGTCGGTCAGCCGCCTGAGGCCGGTCCTGCTGGCTGCGGCGACGACCATCCTGGGCATGACGCCGCTGCTGGCCGACGCCTTCTTCCAGGGCATGGCGGTGACGATCATCGGCGGGCTGACCTTCGCCTCGATCCTCACCATGATCGCGGTCCCGGTGCTCTACGCCCTCTTCTTCGGCATCGAACGGCCGGGGCGCGACCAAGAGGCCGCTTGACGATCCGGCGCGGGCAGGCCAACGCTCCTGTCCCATGAGCAGGATCGAAAAAGCCCACAATATCGCGGCGCTGCGCCGAGAGGCGCGGCGTC
>Ga0207849_100446_pt1 | contig 14223 bp, 11 predicted proteins | sample TtaePargueraPR_12_FD_187277 | JGI IMG/M metagenome (GOLD analysis project Ga0207849, IMG submission 187277) | Aerobic enrichment media microbial communities from Bioluminiscent Bay, La Parguera, Puerto Rico - Tt and P2 (4) (SPAdes) | ecosystem: Environmental > Aquatic > Marine > Unclassified ...
CCGGGCCGCAGCGGCCGCCGGGCTATCGCCCGCCGGAGCCTGTGGTGCAGGACGAGCCGCGCTATCCGCTGCAGGCCGCGAGGCGGGGCGAGCAGGGTTTCGTCGTGCTGAGCTTCGATATCGAGACGGATGGAAGCATCTCCAACATCGCGATCGTGGACAGCCTGCCCGCAGGCCCCTTCGACGCCGTATCGGTGGCGGCATTGCAGGACTGGCAATACACCCCGGCGACCGTCGACGGCGAACCGGTGCGGGAGGAAGGCGTTCTCACGCATTTCCATTTCCGGCTGCGCTAGGGGCCGGCGAGACCAGACGGGAAGGACGAGGCATGAAAGGATTGAAGGGAGCAGCACTGGCGGCCGTCGTGCTGACTACGCTTTTTCTGGCTGGCGAAGGGCCGGTGCAGGCGCAGGTGGGTCTGCCCGATACCGTGACCGACCCCTACCGCCGTTATGTACAGGCGCAGGATGCCGGCGATGCCGATGCAGCACTCGCCGCCGCCCTTGAGGCCTGGGACAATGCCGTCGCCGCCGATATCGATCCGGAGGTCCGCAAGGCGCTGGGCACGAATGCCGTCGATGCGGCACGTAATGCCGAGAACTGGCCTGCGGTGATCCGTCTGGCCGAGCCGGTCGCCGCGCTGCACGATGGCGAGGACGAGCTCGACACGGCCGTGGCGATTCTCGAACTGGGCCTCGAAGCGGCCTTCTCCCGGCTCGACCGGGTCCACTACGATCCCATGTTGGCGACGGGGCTCGATCTGCTTGCATCGCACGATGCGGTCGGCAGCGGCCGGCTGTCGCGTTTGATGCGGCCCTCGCCGCCGAATTCGCACCTGTTGCTCGCAGCCGTCGATGTCGATGCCGTCTCTGCGCGCGCTTCGGACAGGCAGGAGGAGGGCGCCGATGCCGCCATTGCCTATGTCAATGCCCAGACCGCCAGGCGGGCGGTACTGACCCTGGACGGAGAATTCGAAGAGGCCTTCGCCGTTCTGGAGGCCACGATCGGCCAGCTGCAGGACTGGGGACTCGATCAGCCGCAGCTCTTCAACGCGGTTTTCGCCGATGTGTCGGGCCTGTTGGTGAGCTCCGGCCTGGCGCCGGACGGCAGTGGCGCGGATGCCTTTTCGCAGGAGGCCCGTGTGGCGTGGTGTAGCTATCTGTCGCGGCGCCCGGCTGTACTCGCAGAGCACGACCTCGTGGAATATCCGGCCCGGGCGGTCGAAAGGGGGTATGAGGAAGCGGTTGTCGTCACGGATTTGCGCATCCCTGCGACCGGCGGTCCGGCGGAAATCCTGTCTCTGGGTGCGTTCGGGGACGGAACGAGCATTTATGCGAACGCTGTCCGCGACCGGATCCGGGGGGATCGGTTCCGCCCGCAATGCGATCCGGCTGCCGGTGCGCTGGAGGTGCGGCGCATCGACGGATTTGCCATTGTCGACGGCAGTCCCGGCCGTAGCCGGGTCGTGACCGGGCATACATTCGCTGTTTTTATACGTCTTGAGTGAGGACTGCGCGGTCCGACGATTGGCCCGGTTCCGGAAACAACTTGACGTGGTGCGTCGCCGCGGGTTTACCCGAAGGACCAGCCGGGGAGGGAAGCATGCGTGGTGCGAAATCGGCATTTCTGGCCGCTCTGGCGGCTCTGGCCTTCAGTACAACAGGCCGGGCCCAGGACGACCCGCTGCCCCAATCGGTCGCCCGGCCCTATGTCGCCTACGAGGCCGCGATGGAGGCAGGGGACGAGGCTGCAGCCCTGTCCGAGGCCTGGCAGGCCTGGCAGGCCGCCGAAGACGAAAACATCGCACGCAACCTGATCGGGGTTCTGGCGGCCAACTATGCCGATCTTGCCTATGCTGCCGAAGACTACGAGGCCGCGTCGGACGCCTGGCGCGAAGCGGCGCGGATCGGGGACAGGGACGCGAATACCCGGGCCAGTGAACGCGCGCGCCGGTGGTACATGGCAGCCCTGTCCGAGTTTTCCGGTGGCAATCGGGGGCGGGCGAGAAGCTATGCCGACCGGGCCATCGACCGGATCGAGGACGCTGGCGGGACGGTGTCCGCCGAACTCCGCGCGCAGGCCTATTTCCTCTACACCCGGGCCGCTATCGCGACCGGGGCCTGGTCGCGCATCGAGGACCGTGCGGCGCTCGCCATCGCGGCCTTCGAGGAGATGGAGGCCGGCGCCAGTCCGGCTTATGCCTATTGCCACTACATGCTGGGTCTGAGCCGGTTCTTTTGGGGCGAGGAGGAGGCCAGCGTGATGCCTTTCCACATGGCCGGGAACATGTTCCTCAGCCTGGGAGAGGACTGGGAAGCGGATGCGCAATCCTCGGCCTACTGGTTCCAGCTCGTGACGTCGGGCTATGACGACGCGCAGAAGGCGGAGCTCCATGCGGGCATTTCGGCTTCGCCCTACCCGGAAACCCTGACGCGTGTTGTCGAGCGCACCAGTGACACCGCCGCACTCTATGACACCGATGCGCAACCGGCCGATCGCGACGTTCCGCGTTATCCGCGGGGCGCCGAGGCTGCAGGGGTCGAAGGCGTGACCCTGGTGCGTTTCGACGTGACCGAAAGCGGCGAGACCGAGAATGTCGAGGTCGTTGCTGCCGCGCCGCCGCAAATCTTCGACGAGGCATCGGTCGAAGCCATCGAGACATGGCGCTATGAGCCGGCCGTGCGCGACGGCCGGGCTGTGCGGCGGTCGGGCATGCTCAACGAGTTCCGCTTTTCAATGTGCGAGGGGCGCTGGAGCGAGTGCAGGCGCCGGGCCCGGGAGGCCGAAAGGCAGCTTGACGAGCGGGACGGCCACTGAGCGGCCAAGCGCGCTTGAACCGGCTGCGATGACGGTTATGTCTGGGCGGCCATTCCCGGAGTGCCGCATGACCCAGTCCCCCGTCCCCATCCTGCGCAGCGTGTTTGCCGCCTATGCGTTTTTCCTTGTGCACTGGCGGAAGATCCTGATCGCGGGTGTTCCCTACACGGCGGCCTATGCGGCGCAGCTGGCGATGATGCAGATGGGCGGGCAGGACGGTGCGGCCAGTCTGGTCATCCTGCTGCTGTCCGTGGCCACGCTGGCGACGAGCGTGGCCCTGTCCGCGGCGGCGCTTCGCCTGGCGGTGCGCGGCGAGATGCCCGGCTGGCTGGGGCTGCAGTTCGGCGGCGACGAGTTGCGGATCTTCGCGGTCTCCATCCTGGTCGCGCTGCTGACCGCGATCGTCTTCGTGCTGGTCTTCCTGTTCTGGGGCACGCTGTTCGGCACGGTGGCGATGAGCGGGCTGGAACAGGCCGGTATCGACCCGGAAGCCTCCGGTTTCGACCTCGCCGGCGCCACCGCCTATATGGGCGCCACCGAATGGATCGTCGTGGTGCTGGCCGGCCTGGCCGGCCTGGCGATCGTGATGTGGCTGTCGGCGCGGCTCGTGCTGGCCCTGCCGGCCACCATCGCGCACAGGAAGATCCAGGTGATGAAGGCCTGGCCGCTCAGCGATGGCAATGGCTGGCGGATCGCCCTGGCACTGGCGCTGGCGGGCTTGCCGGTCACGCTGGTCGAACTCGGGATATACGAGGCGCTGGCCGGCATGCTCGGACATCGCCCGATCGACGTGACGCGGATCATCGCGGCGGATCTCGCCGAGACGCCGGGGATCGCCCGGATGCGCGAGTACAGCCTCTGGCTGGGCCTGTTCTCCGCCATCAATATCCCGGTGTTTTCAGGTCTTTATGCCTATGTCTTCCAGAAGTGTACGCGTGCCGGGTCACAAGGCGGCGGCGAGTCCTAGACCGGTACGGGACGGCCCGCCCCGTTTTCCCTCTGGCCTATTTGCGGCGAGGCGCCATCATGGCGGTCTTCAGGGATAACGGCCGCAGGGGGCCATCATGGGCACGCGCAGTTTCGATATCGGCACAGCCATCTTCTACTTCTTCAAGCGCTTCGGCGAGAATCCGGGCGGCGCGGTGCGCATCGCCCTGTCCCAGGTTCTGGTCTGCGGCCTGCTCGTGGCCGGCGCGCTCCTACTCATGGCGCCCGTCTGGACCGGCCTGGTGGAGCTCGTCATTCTGGAGGAGAGCGGCCAGCTGACCGAGGAGATGGCGGTGCGCCATGTGCTCACCATGCTCGGCTCCTCGCTCTTCCTCATTGTTCTGGCGATCCCGCTGGGGGTTGCCGCCGCGCTGATGTTCCAGGCCGCCTGGCTGCGTTTCCTGACGAAGGGCGAGGTGAAACCCGGTTTTCCGCTGCGGCTGGGTGGCGACGAGGCCCGGCTTCTGGGCGTGAACCTGCTCTATATCGCCATCGGCATCGCGCTCTATATCGCGGTGGCCATCGCCATGGTGATGTCCGGCCTGGGCGCGGCGCTGATCGTTACGGGCGGCGGGGAAAGCCTGGGTGCCGGGATCGGGGCGGGCCTGCTGGTCGCCCTGGCGGCGCTGGCCATCTCGATCTTCGTTCTGGTGGTCGCGGTCCGTCTGGCTTCGGCGCCGGGACTGACCGTGGTCGAGGGGCGGCTGCGCTTCTTCGAGAGCTGGGATGCCACCAGGGGGGTCTTCTGGCACATGCTGGTCAGCTATATCGCCGTGTGGGCGCTGATCATGGTGATCTCCTCCATCGTCGGCTTCGTGGTGCAGATCTTCCTGCTGGGCGCCATGTTGCCGGTGATCATGGAGATCGTCGCGCTGGAAGAATCCGGCGCCGCGATGGACGCGCAACAAGTGTTCGACGCGCTCGGCGCGGGCCTGTCCAATCCGGTCGCTGTGGCGGCGATGGTGCTGACCTTCGTTCTCGGCTACGCGATGCAGATCACGCTGGAGGGCATGTGGCACGGCGTGGGCGCCTACAATGCCGCGCGCGTGGCGGGCGATGATGGCGGCCGCGACCTGGATGCCGCCCGGCTGGACGGGGACAGCCCGCTGGGCGCCTCGCCGAAAGAGGGTTGACGCAAGCCGGCGAACGGCGCCGCATGGGCGCATGACACAGACCGACACCGCCGGTGCGGCTCCCGAGGACGAGGGGCCGCCGCTCCTGGAAAACCTGTTCGACGAGCTGGTCGAGGCGGCCGACGGCACCTCGATCACGCTCGGCGAGATTCTGGATGCGCTGGAGAAGCGCTCCTTCGGACCGCTTCTCCTTTTGCCCACGCTGATCTCCATCATGCCGATCATCGGCATGCTGCCCGGCGTGACCTGGGCGATGTCCGCGCTCACCCTGCTGATCTCGCTGCATTTCCTGGTGAATTCGCGCAGGCTCTGGCTGCCGCAGCGCATCCGGCGTTTCCAGGTCGCCGCCCAAGCTTTCCGCCGCGGCGTGGAATGGGCGCGGCCCTGGCTGCGCCGGGTCGACAAGGTGGTCGAGCCGCGCTTTCACATCCTCTTCGCCTGGCCTTGGACGATGATCTTCGCGGGCCTGTGCGTGGTGATGTCGCTGGCCATGTTCGCCGCCTCCATCGTGCCGGGCGGCGTGCTGGTGCCGGCCCTGGGTATCGTCATCATGGCCGCCGGCCTGACCGTGCGCGACGGGCTGGTGCTGGTGCTCGGCGCAGTGGCGTCAGCCGGCGCGCTGTGGGCGGTCTGGCTGATCGTGGGGTAGGGGATAAAGGCCGATGCGAAAAGACAGGGCCTTTTGGCCCCGGTCTTTTTTGTTTTTGCGAGGGCGGCGGGCGCCTATTGGCTGCCCGGCCGGTAGTGGTAGAAAAGCTCGTATTCCTCCGCATATGCGCCGTCATCGGTCGGGTCCTGCGGCAGGCCCGACGCGGCGGGCATGCGAAGGACGAAGTCGTCGGCCGCGGTCCAGTCCAGCGCCAGATCGCTGTAGGACGCGTCCCCCATGTCGGCGGCGAACCAGGTGGAGGTGCTGCTCATCGTGGCGAAATCGAACACGCAGACGAGATGGGCATCGATGAAATCGCCGTTTTCGTCGAGCGTGTTGTAGTCGGACGCTGCCGGATTGATCACGACGGCGTAGCGGGCCTCCTCGTAGAAACCCAGGGCATGGCCGAACCGGCCCTGTTCGCCGCAGCGGAAGTCTTCGGTCGTCCAGGCATACGCGCCATCGCGCCCGATCGCGGTCATCGACGTCTCGCCGCCGAATTCCACACCGAAGATCGCACTGTCGGCTTCCCGTACGACCCAGAATTCCGGCTCGCCGACCATCTCGATCTCTTCCGGGCTCGGCTGTGCGGGGGCTTCGCCCACCCAGTGGTGGCTCAGGAACAGATTGCCGCCGTCATATTCGACGCCGCACAGACCGTTGCTGTCGCCGGTATAGGGGCGCCGATTGCCATTTGTGCGGCCGCAGGCCTCCGAAACGGCCTGGAAATTCCGATAAATTTCGTCGCCGCCGGGCCGGCGCACGACAAACCGGCCGTCCTCCCACCAGCTGAGCTGCATCTCCCGGAAATCGGCCTGCGAGCGGAACTCGTGCACCGACTCCGAGGTCTGTGTCATCGTCTCGAAATCGAGGCGGCAGAAGCTGTCGTAGTCGGCGTGGGACCAGGCGAGCACGGCATAGCGGGCATCCTCGCTGAAGCCGAACACGTGTTCCGCGCCGTAGGGCTCGCCGCAGGTAATGTCCTCCCGGCGCCATTCGCCGTTTTCCGGTGACCGGGCGAGCATGGCGGCGCGGCTCATGCCATCGGCGGTCGTCCCGACGATATAGGACGCGCCCCGCGATTTGACCCACAGGGTCTCGGTCTGGAAGCCGCCCGGAATGGCCGGCACACGCGGAACCGGCCCGAGACCGGCCTGCTCGCCGGTTTCCGCGCCATAGACCAGTTCGCCGTCGAACACGTCGAGACCGCACAGGGCCTCGTCCATACCGGCCTCGCCGATCCGGGCCGATGCCTGGCAGTCGAACTGCGCATTTGCCGATACGTCCGGCTGGACCATCAGGGCCAGAAGGCTCCCCACTGCCGCACCGATCATGTCTCCCCCCTCGATACTGGACTGCGCCAGATAGCCGCAAAGTCGACATTGTTGCAACCAGACGAAATTATTGGATTTGTCGAAATATAAATGGGGAGTTTTGACTGTTCGCGCCGAACTGGATGTGGCAGATCAGGCGCTCGTTCAAAGGGGGGGCGAAAATGTCTGGACGCGCGACGTTTGTCGACATGATGGCTTTTGGTCTCGGCACGCTTGTCCGGCGTCCGGTGCATGCGATCATTCTGATTGGTGTCGCAAGTGCAGCGGTGCTTGGATATTATCTCTGGATCCAGACCCCTTCCGGGCAGGCTTGGTTCACCGACTATATGATGGCGTCCACGGGGCTCGCCGACGGTCGCGCAGGCGCATATTTCGCCGCGGTCGGACCGGTTCTGCTGATCAGTTTCGCGGTCACCGCGATCTATTATTGCGGCATCTACCGCCTCATGCTCCGGGAAAATCCGAAGGCGTGGCTGCCCTTCCAGATCGGCGCAGATGAAATCCGCTTTGTCGGCCTGGCTCTTCTGATAGCCCTGGTCTTGCTGGTCATCATGGTGATCTGTGCGCTGATCACCGGTGCGTTGGGCTTCGTGGCCGCAATACTACTGGTCCCGAATAGCGGGAATGGCGCGGGCATGATCGGAAGCCTGGCGGCCGCGATCGTCTGGGCCGGGCTCGGCCTGCTGATGGCTTTCCCGATCGCCTATTTCGCCGGGCGTTTCGCGGTCAGCCTCCCGCTGAGCATCAAGCAGCGCCGCTTCGCCTTTCCGGCCTGGCCCGCCAGCAAGGGTGCGGGCCTGCCGCTCCTGTTTGCTCACCTGATGGTCTTCATCGCTCTTGTCGTCGTCCAGCTGTTCCTGGCCGGCGATGCGCTGCTGGTGGGCATGGAGATGACCGCCGATCCGCAAACCGGTCTGACCGGCGACCAGATCGCGCGGCTCGCCAATCCCTACGGGGATCTGGTCTACGTGGCGGCCCCGCTGCAGGTCCTGCTGGCCTTCCTGCTTCTCGGGCCCACCGCGGCCGTCGCCGCGAAAGCCGGAGACAGGCAGGCTGATGGTGTCGGTTCGGGCGGAGGGTTTTCCGCCTAACCCGCCTTCGCCCGCAATGCCTTGTCCCGCTCCAGCATCGGCGCCAGATACCGCCCGGTCCAGCTGGCCTCGACCTTGGCGACTTCCTCCGGCGTGCCTTCCGCGACGATCTCGCCGCCGCCATCGCCGCCTTCGGGGCCGAGATCGAGGATCCAGTCGGCGGTCTTGATGACGTCGAGATTGTGCTCGATCACCACGACGGAATTGCCGGCATCCACCAGCTCGTGCAGCACTTCCAGAAGCTTGCGGACATCCTCGAAATGCAGGCCCGTCGTGGGCTCGTCGAGAATGTAGAGTGTCTTGCCGGTGGCGCGCTTGGAGAGTTCCTTGGACAGCTTCACCCGCTGGGCCTCGCCACCGGAGAGCTGGGTGGCCGGCTGGCCGATCTTCACATAGCCCAGACCGACGCGTTTCAGCGTTTCCATCTTGTCGCGCACGGCCGGCACGGCCTTGAAGAAGTCGGCGCCTTCCTCGACCGTCATGTCCAGCACGTCGGCGATCGACTTGCCCTTGAACTTGATGTCCAGCGTCTCGCGATTGAAGCGCGCGCCGTGGCACACGTCGCAGGGCACGAAGACGTCGGGCAGGAAGTGCATCTCGATCTTCACCACGCCATCGCCCTGGCAGGCCTCGCAGCGCCCGCCCTTCACGTTGAAGGAGAAGCGGCCCGGCTTGTAGCCGCGGGTCTTGGCTTCGGGCAGTTGCGCGAACCATTCCCGGATCGGGGTGAAGGCGCCGGTATAGGTCGCCGGGTTGGAGCGCGGCGTGCGGCCGATGGGCGACTGGTCGATGTCGATCACCTTGTCCAGCCGGTCCAGCCCCTCGATCCGGTCGTGCGGGGCGGGCACCTGCTGGGCCTTGGCCAGCTTGCGGGCGGCGGCCTTGTAGAAGGTCTCGATGGTCAGGGTCGACTTGCCGCCGCCGGACACGCCGGTGACGCAGGTCATCACGCCGAGCGGGAATTCCGCGTCCACGCCCTTGAGATTATTGCCCGTGGCGCCGACCACCTTCACCGTGCGCTTCTTGTCCACCTTGCGGCGCTTTTCCGGCACCTCGATACGGCGCGTGCCCGAGAGATACTGCCCGGTCAGGCTCTTCGGATTGGCCATCACTTCCTGGGGTGTGCCTTCCGCGACGACCTCGCCGCCATGCACGCCGGCCGCGGGACCGAGATCGACGACATAGTCGGCCGTGAGGATCGCTTCCTCGTCATGCTCGACCACGATGACGGTATTGCCCAGATCGCGCAGGCCCTGCAGGCTTTCCAAGAGGCGGGTATTGTCGCGCTGGTGCAGGCCGATGGACGGCTCGTCGAGAACGTAGAGCACGCCGGTCAGGCCCGAACCGATCTGGCTGGCCAGGCGGATGCGCTGGCTTTCCCCGCCCGACAGCGTGCCCGAGGCGCGGTCCAGGGTGAGATAATCCAGGCCCACATCGACCAGGAATTTCAGCCGTTCGCGGATCTCCTTGAGAATGCGCTCGGCGATCTTCTTGTCCTTCGGCGAGAGCGTCTCGTAGACCGTGGAGAACCATTCCTCCGCCTTGCGGATCGAGAGCTCGGAGGCCTGGGAAATGTCCTGGCCGTCGATCTTCACGCTCAGCGCCTCCGGCTTCAACCGCCGGCCGCCGCAGGTTTCGCAGGGCTGGGAGGACTGGAAGCGGGCGAGATCCTCGCGCACCCAGCTACTGTCCGTCTCGCGCCAGCGGCGCTGGAGATTGGGGATGACGCCCTCGAAGGGTTTCTGCGTCTCGAATTTTCTGAGCCCGTCCTCGTAGACGAAGGTGACCTTCTCCTTCGTGCCCCACAGCACCACCTTGCGGAAGGCGTCCGGCAGGTCGCGCCAGGGCTGGAACATGTCGCCGCCGAAATGCTCGGCCAGGGCCTGCAGGGTCTGCTGGTAGAGCTTGGACGTGGCCCGGCTCCAGGGCGCGATGGCACCGTCGGACAGGGGTTTGTCGGTGTCGGGGACGACGAGGTTCTCGTCGAATTTCAGCGACTGGCCCAGCCCGTCGCAGGACGGGCAGGCGCCGACGGGATTGTTGAAGGAGAAGAGGCGCGGTTCGACTTCCTCGATGGTGAAGCCGGAGACCGGGCAGGCGAATTTCTCCGAGAAGAGCATGCGTTCCGCCTTGCCCTTCTCGTCGGTGCGGTCGGCGAACTCGGCCACGGCGATGCCGTCGGCCAGGCGCAGGGCGGTTTCCAGGCTGTCGGCGAGGCGGCTTTCAAGGCCCTCCTTGATCACCACACGGTCCACCACGACGTCGATATCGTGCTTGAACTTCTTGTCCAGCGCGGGGACGTCCTCGAGCGTGTAGAACTCGCCATCCACCTTCACGCGCTGGAAGCCGGCCTTCAGCCATTCGGCGAATTCCTTGCGGTATTCGCCCTTGCGGCCGCGCACGACCGGCGCCAGCAGGTAGAGACGGCTGCCCTCGTCCAGGGCCATCAGCCGGTCGACCATCTGGGACACCGTCTGGCTCTCGATGGGCAGGCCCGTGGCCGGCGAATAGGGCACGCCGACGCGCGCCCACAGGAGGCGCATATAGTCGTAGATTTCGGTGACCGTGCCGACCGTGGAGCGCGGGTTCTTCGAGGTCGTCTTCTGCTCGATGGAGATCGCCGGGGAGAGACCCTCGATACTGTCCATGTCCGGCTTGGCCATCAGTTCCAGGAACTGGCGGGCGTAAGCTGACAGGCTCTCTACATAGCGCCGCTGGCCCTCGGCATAGATCGTGTCGAAGGCAAGCGAGGACTTGCCCGAGCCTGACAGGCCCGTGAACACGATCAGCGCATCGCGCGGCAGATCGACGGAAACGTCTTTCAGATTGTGTTCGCGTGCGCCCTGCACGCGGATCCGGTCGAGTGCCATGCGTCAATTTCCTCGAGGGGGTCGAAACGAAGACGATTAGTGAGCGGGCGGCGCTGCGTCCAGCGCCGGGGTCCGTACTCCTGACATAACGTAGGCAGGAGGTCCGGTGTTGCAAGCTGAGAGGCCGGTCAGTCCGGCGGGTGATGGCGTTGCGGGCGGCTCAAAGCGTGCTATATTTCTGGAGTGGGGATGAGCCTCTCGGCCCACCCCCGTTTCCTAGACCATGAATAGGACCCGGATTCGTACTTGCCAGCCGATCCGGGTCTTTTTCACATCCAGGGCGATGATAAGCGGAAAATATCCCATATCATCGTCTCCAGTTTGAAGGCGAGGCCCCCAAGAACTGAAAGGGGCCTCGGCCGGGGCGGCCCATCCTCCCCGGGTGCGCCGCTGGCCCGGCGCTGCTGCTTCCGCCTTCAAAGGCTGCGCACGCCGGCTGCGGCGTGGCCGGTTTCAGGCCTCCCGCTGCGTCTTGAATAGCGACGCGTCTGGACTCATACCCGGCCCTCCTTTCAAATCGGCGCGACTCGCAGGGCGCGTTGACCTGCGGAACATAATGTGAACAAATATCGGCAGGCCGTAAAGGCCAGCCGCGGCAAGACGGAGACATGGGTCATGGCGGGAAGCGTCAACAAGGTAATCCTGATCGGCAATCTGGGCCGCGACCCGGAGATCCGCCGCATGAACAGCGGCGACCCGGTGGTCAATCTCTCGGTCGCCACGTCCGAGCAGTGGCGCGACAAGAATTCCGGCGAGCGCCGGGAGAAGACCGAATGGCACCGCGTCGTGGTCTTCAACGACCAGATTGCCAAGGTGGCCGAGAACTACCTGAAGAAGGGCATGAAGGTTTACATTGAGGGCCAGCTTCAGACCCGCAAATGGACCGACCAGAACGGCCAGGAGAAGTACACGACCGAGATCGTGATCCAGCGTTTCCGCGGCGACCTGCAGATGCTCGACGGCAAGGGCGAGGGCGGTTCCTCCTTCCAGGGCTCCGGCGGCGGCTATGAAAGCTTCGGCGGCCAGGGTGGCCAGGGCGGCGGTTCGCGCCCGATGGAAGGCCCCAAGGAAGACTTCTCCAACGCCGATCTGGACGACGAGATCCCGTTCTAGGCTTCGCCGAGAAGCCGCGACGACAGGTTTGAAAGGCCCGGTCCGGGAAGGGCCGGGCCTTTTCGTTTCTGGCAGGCCGGGGGACGCCGGCACACCCAATCCCGCTGGCCATCCGCTCTCATAACTAATTTTTTAGTTGAACCGGTCGGCGCGCCCTGTAGGGTCGCCATGTCAACTAAGGAATTCGTAGATGGCCCGTCCTGCCTCTCCCCAGCTCACCGATGCGGAACAGCGCATCATGTCGGTCCTCTGGGACCGCGGCGAAGCGAGCGTGCGCGAACTGACCGACGCGCTCGAGCCGGAACACGGCCTGGCCTACACCACCGTGCTGACCACTGTGCGGATCATGGCCGACAAGGGCTATGTCGGTTTCCGCAAGGATGGCCGCGCCCACATCTACCACCCGCTGCTCAGCCGCGAGGGCGCGCAGGCCAGGGCGCTCGGCTCGCTGGTCAAATCGCTGTTCGGCGGCTCGCCGCAAAGCCTGGCCCAGCACCTGGTGAAGGAAGACCAGCTCACGCTGGAGGACATCGAGGCGCTGCGGGCGGAACTTCTGCGCAAGGATGACGGGGAGGTGGAGCAATGATCCAGACCCTCGTCCACGCAGCCGGCGTGACGCTGGCCGGCACGACGCTGCTGTGCTTGCTCGTGCTCGCCTTCGACCGGTTCGCGCCGGCGCGCTTCGTGCGCGAGCGCCATGATTTCGGCGTCGCGGTCTTCCTGACCGTGCCGCTCCTGTTCGCGCTGGCCTGCCTGCCGCAGGCCACGCATATGCCCGTGCCGGAACTGACCGTTCCGACCGCCGATGCCATGGTGCGTGGTGAAGCGGGTACCGCGCTGCCCGTTGCCGCGATGCCGGACGCCGGATCGGCTGTCAGTCCGACGCAGGACGATTCCGGCTGGTCGCTGCCGCCTGCCATGGCGGCCCTGATCCTCGCCGTGTGGAGTGCCGGCCTGGCCATCGGCCTTGTCTGCCTGCTGCGCGATTTGCGGGCGCTGGCCCGGCTGAAGGCGGGTGCGCGGCCCGTCGCGTCACCGCCGGCGCTGTCGCATCGTGTGGCCCTGGCGTCGAGCGCCCATGTCGGCCTGCCCCTGCTGGCGGGTTTCTTCCGCCCCACAATCCTTGTGCCCGAGGGCTTTCCGCTCGATCGTCAGACGCGGCCGGTTCTCGAGCACGAGATCGCTCATGCCGTGCGCCACGATGTCTGGACCGCCCTGGCCATCCGCCTCGTCTCGATCGCTTTCTGGTGGGCGCTGCCGCTGCGGGCGGTCCGGCCCGTCATCGACCAGTCCCGCGAAATCCTGTGCGACCGCCAGGCGGCGCAGGTCACCGGCGCGCCGCGCTCCCTGGCCTCGGCGCTGCTCGACGCGGCGGAAACCGCCGTGCGGACGCCCTCGCTGACCTTGGCCGCCGCCCCGACCCGGTCGGGCCTGGCCCGGCGGATCGGTCAGCTCACCAACCCCCAAATCCTCAACAGAAAGGACAGCGCCATGCGTTTCTCCCTCATCTTGCCGGTGCTGGCAGCCGGAAGCCTGGCCTTCACGCCCCATGTCGGCGCCGTGACGGCAGGCGCCGACGCCCCGACACAGCCCTCGCGCATGCTGGACGATGCGCTCGATCGCGACGCCAGCCTCTTCATGGCGGCCCGGCGTGGCCAGTCCGACCGCGTCGATGCCCTGCTGGAAGACGGCGCCAATCCCAATGTGCGCTTTTCCGGGGACGGCACGGCACTGATCGCCGCCGCGCGGGAGGGCGATGCTCGGTCCGTGGCCCTGCTTCTGGAAGCCGGGGCGGATCCGGATCTGGGCAGTTCCGGCGACGGCAACCCGCTGATCGCGGCGGCCGGCCGGGGCGATATCCGGACCGTCGATCTCCTGCTGGAAGCCGGGGCCGATATCGATGGCGGCGAGGCGGGCGACGGCAACGCCCTGATCGCCGCGTCGCTGAAGGGCCGCGATGCCGTCGTTCGCCACCTGCTCGACCGGGGCGCCGACCCGAATGGCTATGTCCAGGGCGACGAGACGCCGCTGATCAATGCGGCCCAGAAGGGCGATATCTCGATCGCCGAGATGCTGGTCGAGGCCGGTGCCGATGTCTCGCTGACGGTCTTCGCCCACGACCGCAATGGCCGCGAAATCTACCGCTCGCCCCTCAGCGAGGCTCGCCGCAACCGCCATGGCGCCATGGTGAGCTGGCTTGAGGCCCGCGGCGCCCAGCACCTGCCGCCG
>Ga0207849_100450_pt1 | contig 14134 bp, 16 predicted proteins | sample TtaePargueraPR_12_FD_187277 | JGI IMG/M metagenome (GOLD analysis project Ga0207849, IMG submission 187277) | Aerobic enrichment media microbial communities from Bioluminiscent Bay, La Parguera, Puerto Rico - Tt and P2 (4) (SPAdes) | ecosystem: Environmental > Aquatic > Marine > Unclassified ...
TTTAACTTGACAAATCAAAAATAAAACTCTCTCAAGAAACAGAGAAAAAATAGATGAAATTTTAGCAACCATTTTGTCCACTTGAAAAATAAAGGTCAAAAAAATCAACCATTTTGTCTATTAGACCTGATTTTTTAAAATTAAAAACAACAACTGTATAACTACAATGGTTGATAGATTACTTATTTGTAACCTTTGTTTTAAGTAATTGATTGTGGTTTTATTTATTTGATTATAAAAATTAAATGTTGGTAAGTATTTAATAAGTGTTTGTGTATCATTTACTATACATTAATCAATTGGGCTCGCAATCTCTTAAACTCATCTTCAGAAATTGAATTCTCATTTCTTAATTTTTTTAATTTTTCTAGCTCGTCTGCAATTGATTGCGTAGAAAAACTAGCCTGTTTCGATTGAGAAAGTTTATTCAAGGCTTCTTGTTGGCTCTGTTGAGCATTCAATATTTTAGCTTTATAGGCTTCATCTGCTTCATTTTTGGAAGCCAATGTAATAATTATCCCGATTAAAGGACTTAACAACAGTGATAGCCCAAATGCTCCCAGGAAACCTATTCTTCTTCCTATGCCAATGAAGCCAACAATAATGCTAAAAAAGAACCATCCTAAAAATATTCCCATTTCCTATCTTAGTTTCAAAACAATACATTCTTTAAATCCATTCCTTAAGATAATGGCATCCGGTTTATCATAGTCTTGTGTTACCAGCTGTAGTGTACTGTTTAATTTTTCATGATAAGATGCTCCTTGGAATATACCCAAAGCTTTTTCCGTCCAATGTTTGTCTTTGGATAATATATCTTCAATGGCTTTTTCAAGTAGTCCATTATTTATTCTCCCAACTTCTTTAAAAGCGTCCTTATCTACGGGATTACTTTCCATAAAGATCATGATACCACTTTTTCGCTCTACTTTTGCATAGTCGCTCGGTAGATTTTTCTCATTTTTATAATCATCCGGTAGATTGGGATAAACTAGGTACATAACGACTGCTCCAAGGATAAGTCCGAGAATTACTTTTGTATTCATAATGATATGCTATTAGTTGAAATGATTTTAATTTGAAAGAATCCAAGTTGCCCCATGATCGTTGTCACTCTGGCAAGGAGGAAAGGTGTCTCCTTGCTGAATATTAATGGTTGAACTAGGGTGTTTCTCGCAAAAGTAAACTCCCGACTTTATACATTTCTCTCCTGTTTTTCCGCGCATAATCGTATAATTTAAAAAATTGATTGGAGTCAAAGTAAATACATTTTTTTGACAATCAATAATGTAAAGCGGCTGTTTTTTCTGAACCGGGCTAAAAACTTTCTGAACAGGGGTATTTTCTTTCTGAAAGGGGTGTTTTTCTTTTTAAAGGGGAGGAGAATGGAGGTCTTAAAAAACTATGAGGAAATCGTTTAAGTACAGGGAACTTTGCTTCATTTTTGAGTTGAGCCTTCTAGCAAAGAGCTATACCAAATATAAAAATGAAACTGTTTATTTATTACTCGTTAGCTTAAGAAATTAATCGAGTTTTTGATGTGGGGAATGTCGTATAACGGTTTGCTTACAAGTAGTTTGCTATTTCGAAGTAGCACCATATGCAATACTAACTTTTCCCCATCAATGCGGGAGTGGCATTAAAACGCCTCCTCAAAAAAACGCACGGCACACGATTTTGATCCAAGGTTGAAAGCCTCAATCTCCCCTTGAAGAAGCAGACCTGCATCCCTGATTACAGCCATCATCTGAAGCACACAAAGAACATTGATGATAGGTCACCATACCCGGTAATGCCAATAGCTCATCGTAGGTAAAGTGGAGCTTGTCAAATATCGCTGTATACATCGGTGCACTCAGTTCAGCATTTGCTTCGAGTATTCCCGTGATAGCATCACCGTCATTAAATGTAATGTATGAAGTCAGCAATTGCCGATTCGTTGAATAATAACTCGCCGAGTTCCAAAAAAAGCCTGCATCGTGCTTGTAGACTATAGTATTCGCTGCACTTGAAGGTTTCGAATAATTTGTTTCCGGTGGTCCATACGTATGTCCGCCTCCCCCCAAATGTGTGTCATTGGGGTCATAGAAAACGATATTGCAAGCCAAAGGAATAAGATCGATGTACAACTGCCGCTCATACACCAAAGAGGAACTTTCTACCAAAGAGGTGAGTTGCTCTTGTGTGATGCTCCCCGAGTAGAGTCCTAACTTCATGTACACGGAATAGTCTGCTATGATCGAATCTCTCAATACGCCGATTTGATTGATAATTCCTCTGAACGTTTCTTTTAAATCTGATTCTAAATGGGCAATTTCTACCTCCATTTTGTCCTTTATCTTGCCTCCATTAGGTTCTCTGGAAAGATTAAACAGTGCAGACAACACCATGGGAGCATACGGATTTACCTTGCCGAGCTCTTTTTGAAAAGCGCTGGAAACAAAGGAAAAAATGGTGTTCTCAATAATCTCTCCGGTGCTGATTGTTGCATTGGTTTGTGGGGGCAGGTTCACATTCGTTACTACGGAAGCCACCACACTTTCCTTTGAGATAAAAAGAGGATTAATATAATAGGTGCTCAAGCTGGTGAACAATGTTCCGATATCCGAAATGGCCTGAATTTCCTGGTGCAGTTCATTGAGTACTCCTTCAAATACCTTGGAGGAAGAGCAGTTGCAGGCTGTAGAGTCGTAGCTCGGCCATGATATGGTGCCCCAATCGATGTTTACAGAATTGTAAAAAGAGCGAATGTCTCCATTCGATCCCGGATACAATTTGGACGAAATGTATTGATAGGCATTGAGCGAATCCCCCGTGTATTGTGGAGCTGATCGCGGACTTGTTTCAGCAATGCACATGGCTTTTCTTAAATCTTCAGTGGATGCTGAATTCCGGAAGAAATAACCGGCATTTTGATTTAAAAGAAAGTCATTGTTACTGCAGCAGGGATTCCAATCGGTCAGCGGATTTCCTCCGCCCCACATCGTTTGATTGTCAAAACTACCGGTGCCATTTCCGTATTGAATAAACCAATTGTAATCCGTGTTTGGATTAAACACACCAATATCGCATTTACCATCTCCATTAAAATCGCCTGCAAAGGTATTGCTGCTTGCGAATGGTCCCCATTCATAGTCCGTTTGACCCGAAAAGCTACCGGCACCGTTACCGTACAAAATAAACCAAATTCCATTTCCATTTGGGTTATAGAGGCCTATATCCCACTTTTTATCGCCATTGAAATCGCCTGTAAAGGTGTTTGTATGCGTAAAAACCCCCCATGAAAATGACGTTTGATTTTGAAATTGTCCATTGCCTTCGCTGTACTGGATAAACCAATCACCATTTCCATTTGGATTGTATAAACCAATGTCCCACTTACCATCCCCGTTAAAATCGCCTGTAAACGGCTGCGAATTTTTGAATACCCCCCAATGGAATGCCGTTTGATCTGAAAAACTGCCCTTCCCATCACCGTACCAGATGAACCAATCGCCATTTCCGTTCGGATTATAGAAACCAATGTCCCACTTGCCATCTCCATTAAAATCTCCTGTAAAAGGACTCCCACCCAAAAAGGGTCCCCAGGTAAATACGGTCTGGTTCGAAAATGCTCCCTGCCCATTGCCATACTTAATGATAAAGTTTCCTTCTTCCATGACGTACGACCCAATGTCGTACTTCCCGTCACCATTGAAATCTCCCGAAAATTCGGTTGTTTGACCAAATAAATACGAGCACGAAATCAGGAAGGAACAGATAAAGACTAAGAGCGTTCGGATACCGGATGGATCCTTCCGGTTTGTAGATGGCGTGTGAGGATTTACATTTAAATGTGGTGTCATTGTGTTAAAAGTGTTAGAGTGTTAGTTCAAGCAATGCTGCTTGTCTGTATATGTCGTTAATCAATTTATTTGCCGCTAATTTATGCGCTACAAAATCAAAAAACTACGTTTTAGTGAAGTTTTTGTTGTTTTGCGGGGCAAAAATGTTCGAAGTCGTGAGTTTGTTGGTGTTTTCATTGATAATTATTCAATCTTCCTTTATTTCCCAAAACGACATCAGAATTCGACCATAATCCAATTGATTGTGGTTTCTTTGGTTTTATTGATCCTTCGTCTTTCAATTTTAGTCCGTTTTATTCAATTGTATAATGTTTTGTGTTTTAGCCTTTTTTCATAACGGTTTCGTATAATCCCATTTACGGTGTTTTTAAATTACGGCAACTAGTAAATACCCACAACAGCTTAGTCCTTATCCGGCGATTGATTTTTGACTTAAAAATATCTATTGTTTCAAAATGATCAAATCATTGCTCATTTCATCAAGGAAATTCAAAGTAAGTACAATTTTTGAAAATCAACAGCGTAAGAACACATGTTTTTTTCCGAAAAGGGGTGGTACTTTCTGAACCAGGGGATTTTCTTTCTGAATGGGTGTTTTCTTTGTGAAGGGGTAGTAAAGTCGGCTTCTATTTAGGGGCGAAGCCGTCTAGTCGATTACAATACGTTTTTAATTATAATAAATATAATAAGTCAAAATAATTGCAGTCATATTGTAAATTCCGTGAGCTACTATTGAGGCAGTCAGTCGCTTAGTTCTTATGAATAATAAAGTGTACATTATAGTCGGAATCAATATATCAAACCAATCCAATGAAGTAACGGGCATATGTCCTAATGAAAACACCAAAATAGATAAAATTGCAGAAAACCACAATCCTGTTTTTTGGTTCTTAAAAATATCCTTCAGCACATTTATAAAATATCCTCTATTAAAGAGTTCTTCTGTAATTCCACCACCTATTACTCCTAATGCAATAAAGGAAAGTGTGCCTATTAAACTGCCATCAAACATATCTAATACACCACTTATGTCTGGTCGATCTGCTCCGCCCGTGTTTGGAATAATAAATACGTACTGAAGAGTTGTCCACAAAGCACCGAAAATGAGACCTAATAAAATGTCTTTTCTAAAGTGCTCAAACTTAAGACCGATATCGCTAAAGTCTTTCTTTAGGATTTTCAAGGAAGCATAGAGCAAAGCCGTTATTGAGAAAAATTGAAATAGAGCAATGAAAAGTAAGTTTATACCAATTTTGCCACCATTGATTTTGGTTACTCCAAAAAATACATCTGGAATAATGAAAAGAGCATAGCCTAAAATAATGGTAAGGATAAAAATGATTAACGTTTTTGATTTACTTACTGTTTTTGTAATATTATTTGTCATATTCAATGTTTTTTAAATTTCTTATTGCAATGCTTATTCTTTTCCAAACTGTCCCTGTACTGTTTTTAAAAGCAAACTGGCATCGTAACCGAAACCATTTTTAAAAACAGTTTCTACTTTTTTAATGACTGATGCATCCTGTTCTAAAATCCCATTTAAAATAACAAAATCAGCTCTTTTACCTTCTTGAATAATTCCAATATCATTTCGCTCTAATGCTTCGGCACCATTGCCTGTCATAATCTGAATAGCCTCTTCAGTTGAAAAACCTGCTTCGATAAGTAATTCGTAATTTCTTTGGTCGCCAAAGCCTGGAAGCACATGCCTTCCTGCATCTACTCCAGCAGTTAAGGTACCACCCATTTCAAAAAACTGCCGTTCAAAGGCCATTATCCGTTTGAGTCGGGCTTCTCTTGTGTTTTCCGTTGATTGAAGGCTGTCGTATCGCTTCCTTCTTTCTTGATATTGAGCAAGCAAAAAAGGCGACATTGCAGCAATGCTTCGTTCATCCGCATAAGCCCTCTTGGGAATACTCGATTCGTAGATGGCTAAAGTTGAAGTTAAAAAAACATCTTCATCGATCATAAATTGCTGAAGTTGCTTCACTTCTTTAGCCGAAATATCAATGGAATCAATGTATCCCCGTGAACCATCACAGACTCCAAAAGTTTTATTTTTCCTAAAGTCACTCGTGCTATTTAGTCCGTGTTCAATTCCGTCAATACCAAGCTTGGTAGCTTGCTCAAAGGTGATTGAACATAAATGTCCCGTAACTTTTGCGTTTTGTTTGTGTGCTTCGTCGATGATAACCTTTAGGTCATTTGGACGGGTATTTCGGTATACCTTAAACCAACGGACGCCCTTGTTGGTCCAATGCTGAATGGTGTCTCTAATGTGTTTCTCATCCCGAGGAATAATCATGTTCGGATTACCTCCCGGTCCGGTAAAATACGGGCCACTGGTTATTATATCAGGTCCTGCAAATTCACCTTTTTCAATTCTTTCCGCCAATTCAATTTCTTTTTGCGGAGATGCTGAACCACAAGTTTGAATAGTGGTGACACCAGCGGCTAGATAGAGTTTAGAGGCTACTTCCCCAACAAATGGAAAGCCGGGAATGTGAAGGTGGTTGTGTACACCAACAATACCGGGAATGACGGTTTTCCCTTTTAGATTAATAGTTTTAGCGTTTTGAGGAATTTGAATTTTAGCATTATCACCCACCTTTTTGAAAAACCCATTTTCAATGATTACTGTTTGATTTTGCTTTATAGATTTACCTGTTCCATCTATTAACGTACAATTGATAAATGCCATCAGTCCTTCGTAGTGCTTTACATAAGGCACTAGGCTATCAGATAAACTTATATTCCGGCGGTCTCTATTACTTAAGGGTTCGTGTTTTTCTGATTTATTTTTACAATTAAAAAAACACAGCAAAAATGTCATTATAAAATAGAGATAAGGTAAATTGGGCAAAGACATAAATTTTAGTTAATTTTTTGATTTTAGTTTTTCTAAAATCTTTGTGCCAATATTATTTGTTGGGTCTATTTCAATAGACTTTTTATAGTTTTCAATAACGAGTTCTTTATTTCCAGCTTTCATATAGGCTCTTCCTAAACTGTCATAAACATTTCCAGATTTAGGAAACGAAATGACATTATGCTTAAAAACCTCTATAGATTCATTTATTATACCAACTTGTAATAAAGTATAGCCAATGGTATTCATTTCACTTTCTTTAATGGAGAACACTTCAGAACCCTTTTCTTTCTCAAAATGCTTAAGTCCCGTTTCTATCCCTTTATCATTTATGATTTCAAACAGGGAGTTCGCCAATGGACAGTTTTTATACCTTAATATTTTGCTTCAAACAATTTGTATAAAAAGCGTTCATAGACTTCTTTATCGGTTCTTCTCCCATAAACTTCTTTTGTTTTTAAAGCCACAACAATATCCATTGAAGGAATAACTGTAATGTATTGTCCTTGATTCCCAGTAGCCGTATATGCCCCTTTAAATTCTGGTTTTAAGTTTGGACTGTCCCAAATGCGCCACATTAAGCCTTGACCCCATTTCCACCATGGCCAATCTTTTAGTCTCGGGTCGACTTTATACATATCTTGATAACTCGTTGTTATTGAAGTCATTTTTTCTACCCAAAATTCTGGTATCACTTGTTCATTTTTCCATCTTCCTTTTCGAAGCATTAGATACCCCAGTCTTGCCATATCTCTGGTAGATAATTCAAAATGATAGGCTTTGAATTTAGATTTGAGTGTGTCTCCTGATTTTTGTTGTTTGGTTTTATCCCATTGTTGGAAGTCTATTTTTTTTACGATGTTATTTTCAAAAGCTTCGTAAATATCTTGACCTGTCTCTTGTTCGAAAATGTGGCCTGCTACGTTGAAATCCCAATTGTTGTATATAAAATAGGTGCCCGGTGTTTTACTGCCGCGTTCAGGAAACAACCATTCATTTCCTCCAGGGTTACTTGCCGGATGGTATACCCCTGATTTAGATTGCAGGATATTTAAAATTGTTGCCTTCTTTTCAATATCTAACAGTCCATCAACATCATCTATATTTAATTCTTTAAGTGTTTTATTTAAATCGATAGTCCCGTCTTCCACATATTTACCGTACAAAATTGATAGTAAGCTTTTTCTAACAGATGCAATGTAACTCAATTCATGCGTATCTCCATAATCATAAATCATTTTACCACTTTGAATCACAATAATACCCGTAGCATTTGTACTGTCAATAGCATATCTGTATAATTGGTTAATTTTATCTTGGCTCCAACCAAACTTGGAAACATCTTCTATCATTTCCCATTCCTTTTCAGGGTAAGTGACGTATTCCTCAACCGGAAGATCCCTTACATACCTTACACTAAAACCACAGCCCTTATTTCCTAATTCACGTCCAATTTTTGTGTTGTTAATTCCTATCAATCTTTCCTTTGCTCTTGCTGAATCGTGGGAATCTGCGACCCAAAAATTGGCGTGTACATTTTGAAATCTAAAATCACCGTAATCTGTTCTCCAACCCGCAAACATTACATTAAAGCCAGAACTGCCATTTTCTTTTAAAGCATTAATAATATTTTTGTTACCTCTCCAACCACTTTTGGTAGCCAATTCTTTGGGCATGCCGACGGCTGTTTCCAATTGCAACCAGTCAGCATCAGTTGGCAGTCGCCATCCTCGGGGTGCTAATTCATTTGCTTTTTCCCAAGAATAAAGAGCTCCGTATTTTTTATATGATTCAGTTTTCTTTGCTTCTTTAACCGAAATACCCTTGTAACCATAAACGGATATATCTTCCGTATCCACTATTGGTAAATACGCAAAGTTTTCGGCAAACCAAATTTGAGTTCCAATTGCTACTGTTTTATATACCCTTCCATCCCTAGCGTCTATAAAAGTATTTTCTTTTAACTCTTGCGCATTAAGGTGATTTTGGCAACTAATTACCAATACAGTAATGAGAGTAATAATTTTGATTGACTCTAATTTCATTTTTTTTGTTTTTTGGAAAATTGGTAGTGATTATACATTGTTCTACATGTTCTTATTTTTTTCTAATCTGATTCACTAAATAATCTAACTGGCTATCTACTCCATTAATTAAGTCCTCAACAGTTAAGGATACTTCAATATCAGGCAATATCCCACTTCCTTTTGGAACAGATTTGTCAAGAACATATTTATCAATTTTTACAAATGGCATTCGTACCAAAAATTTTGAATTTGGAAGTTCATACAATGCAGAATATTGGGCTGTATGAAAATAATATCCTCCACCAGTTTCCTCACCAATAAGTGTTATGTTTTTATCGTTTTTAGCATTTAAGGCAAAAGCACTAGCAGCAGAAAAGGTATTTGCTCCAATTAAAACATAAACCTTCCCTTTAAATGGTTTTTTATAGGGAATCATTTCTCCTTGTGCGTGGTCTTCAGTTAATGTCCAACTACTGTTTTCTTTTTTGGCTGAAGCAAAATACAATTCAAAGAATTCGCTGTAATTAGACATGGTATGAATTATATGTTTTTCGTGAGGAAGCACATTTGTAATAGCACTTTCAGATATCCTTTGCTTAAAAGGCTCATCTGTTAAAAAAGAATATAAGTTTATAGCGTTAATTCTGTATCCACCAATATTTTGTCTTATATCTATGATGAGGTTAGATGTCTTTTTCCTATTAATTTCTTTAAACAAATCAATCAACTTTGATTTAAATTCTTTGGGATCTAAACCCAATGAATTCACCGTTAGTACCGCAGTATTTATGGAATCTATGTAATAAACGAATGGCCACCTTTTAGCTATTCTGGTTTTAAAGTACTCCATTCCATTTACATCTTGGTGATACGCTGCAAAGTGGGAATTTTTGTTAGGGTATCGGTTTCCTATACTTTCAAATGACTGAGGGGTAATTTCAATTGTTTTATTTTCACCGTCTGGGGTCAAGTGATTTACAGAATAGCTTTCTCTTTTACCATATTCGTAATAGTGCAATATGCCAAACTCCTTTTCTATTTGACGGTATTTTTTTGTTAGATTGTAACCATCTGAGGGTGCATACTTCAACAAATCTTTTATAATTGATTGAGAAGACTTGTTATCAATGGAAATTATTTCTGAACCCACAGGAATACCAAAATCATCTGTGTCGGTATATAATTTTTCATCTATGATTTTCACTAGTACTGGAAACATATTAGGTAAGGAGTCTATTTTTGGGTGAAGAATGTTTAGATGACCGTCTTTTACATTATCAGCCACGGAAGAAATAGATTTAAATAAGTCATTTGATGTTCTTACTTCTTTTATTTCCTTTTGCTCAAACGTGTTAAAAATACTATCCCATGTAGTCCGTGGAGTATATTCATACAAGCTTGGATGTCCATTTATTAAGATTTCTTTGAAAATGGTGTAATCTTCTAGAACCTGTTCACTTGACAATCCTTTCTGTCCAAAAATTGAAAGTGGGAGAAGAAAAGTGATAAGTATAATGCTTTGCATTTTCATGGTACTAATATTTATTATGCCTGAATTGTGTCACCTTTTCTTTAGCCACCAATCCAATCTTGTTTCCGATTTGTAATTTTTTATTGTTGGTTTGGTTTCTGCTCGTTCAATGCTTAATTCGTTCAGGTTTGCGACTATTGACCATATGGTACCGAATTTTTCTTTTTTTAAATTCAAACAAACACATTTATTCGAAAGAATTTCTTTGGCTTTTTCTATATCCATATTTTTGACATCTTTCAGCTCATTTTGCAAACCGTTATACCTTTCTGAGCTTTTACTCCATTCAACGCCACCACGATCGTAATTCCGCATCTCGTTTGATTTAAATTCGTTTGTAATGAAAATAAATCGTTCATTTCTATCAGGTTTTCTCACAATACTTTTTTGTGTTGCAGATTCAACTACTGCTATTTCTCCATTCTTGTCTGCAATCAAGTAATTGTTTGCAGTAGATACTTGGGCTTTTTGAATCAGTTCTACAGCTTGTTTTGTGTTGTCACAATCTTCTAAAACCTTTCTAACGATAAAATGGAAACTAATTCCTGCTTGGATCTCCGTCCCGTTGACGAATGACATGGATACAGATAGACCTTTTTCATTAATTCCATCTGAACGCCCAATAAAAACGTCTGATTGACTTATGTATGAATATTTGTCTTTAGGAGCTATTAGACTACTTTCGGTGAATTTTTTAAAATCAAATAGCATGTCATAATTCCTGCCAACTATTGTTGAGTTGTCATTTTTAAAAGCAAAAACACTACATTGTCCTGTGGGATTAAAAACACCAAGGCTCAACAAAAATGCACCTAGCTTTTCAGCTTTGTCGTTTATTCCTTTAGCGAAACCCTTAATTTCTTCAATAACTTCAGGATAAAATAATTTCAGCTCTTCATAAGATTCAAGTCCGAAATCCATTTTTTGTTTACTTATTTTTGGTATAATGAAATTTGCCTTATCATTAAGTAGTTTTCCATATCTTAAGCCCATTTCATAAAATTCTCCGTATAATCTTGGGTGGTACATTGTTACTGTGTTATTTGATATCGTTTTTTAGAAAATCCTTTCGCTAGAAGCCATAATGCAAACGTTAACTCAAACAAGGCTGTTGGTAAAGCTAACATAATATAGCTTGGGGTAATTATGTTTATAACATTAAACATAAGAAGTATACTTGCCAAAATACCACTTAACACAGTGGCAATAAGACCCCAAACAGATAACCATCTAGGAATCAGTTTTGATTGATACAAAATAGAATAGAACATTAGGTTACCCACGCTTAAAATTAGGGGCATGGCCACATGATTTACTAAATCTCTACCCGATCTTAATAGATTATCTAATGTTTGAAAATGAGCTAACTCTGAGCTTTCAGCTTGTAGAAATTCATCACTTAATTCCAATAAGAGAAGAATACTCAACCAACCTATGAAAATAAATGCCACAGAAATACTTCTGAAAGTTAGAAAGCCAATTGTTAGACTTGTGTTAACTTTTTTCAGCATTGTATATAATATTATTGGAATGCTAGCATAAATTAGAGCTAAGGTAAATTGCATGAAGGCTCTAATTTTTATTGCATTTGAATTGACAAAAACACTTTCAAGATTACCCATTTCATCAATAACCGGATCTATACTCAATACACCTACAACTATACTAAGAATTAGTAATACACCAATTGCAATTGATTTCTTTCTGATTTTGTCCATGATATTTTTACACTTTAATATTAGCACAAAAATATCATGGTGTTATTTTGAACTCATTGACTTAAGTTAAGAAATCAAATTATTTATTATCCTTTTCCTAATTCGGCTTAATGATTCTGCTTTAATCCCTAGATAGCTCGCTATTTGGTGCTGGGGAACTCTTTGGAGCAAGTCCGGTCTATTTTTAAGTAAGTTTATGTAGCGTTCTTCCGGGCTTGATGTTTTAAATACAGTGAAATTTTCCTGTTGTTTTGTTAATATTACTTCCCCTATAACCCTCGACAAGGATTCTAATTGCGGGTACTTTTGATACATTTCCTGTTCTAAGGTTGGATTGCCCACATTAACAACCGTATCTTCTATACATTCTAAGTAATATTTGGATGGTGCTGATTTACCATAATTGGCGGGTGTGACAGCTTGCTCTTCTGTATGAAATTCTATGGTTTTCTCTTCTCCATCTTTCAAAAAATAGCTTCTAATACACCCTTCTAATATGAAATAGCATTCATTTGAAAAATCACCTTCTTTAAGTAGAATAGTTCCTTTTTTATAGGTTTTGAAATATGCACTTTCGTTTACTGCATGCTCTAATTCCTTTGTAATTGCAGTGTATTTTGAGAGGTATTTTAAAATTTGGTTTTTCACAATATGATTCTATATGTCTATATGGTTTTGATTAATCAGAAGAGCACATCCTGTAAATTTTCGTCTGATTCCAAGACTCTTTTGGCGTATGGACAGAGCGGTAAGATCTTGAGGTTTTGCTCACGGGCGAACTCAACTGCCTTCATCACCAATTGTTTTCCATAGTCTTTGCCCCTAAACTTATCGTCTACTATGGTATGGTCGATGATAAAGCGCTTTTCACCTGCCCAGGTGTAGGTCATTTCCCCGGCAGTTTCTTCATCTTCATAAATGGTGAATTTGCCTTTTTTTCCGTTGTCTTCTTTGTTGATTGTTGTCATCGATACTGCTTTTTATAACTACTTTTTAATGCTCAAAGCTCCTGAAGGGCATTTCGCTACTTGGGCGATTAATTCTTCTGAAGTCGCATTTTCCATTTTAATCCACGGTCGAGCTTTTGGGTTGTATACCTTGGGTAAGGTTTTTACGCAAATTCCCGAATGAATGCACTTTTCGGCTTTCCACAAAATGGTGATCTCACCATTGGTATATTCTTTTGTTTCCATAATTTAAGTAGGTTTTTGATTAGTGAGGTCTTAGTTACTGTAATGGAAGAACAATATACGAAAAAGAGATTGTTTCTTAGCAAAAATTGTTGATTAGTTGGTGCTAAGGCTGAGGCGGGAAGAAAACTTTCTAAAAATTATCAGAAAAAAAATCTTTTAAAGAAACCTTATGAATGTTTAAGATCGTCAGCAAACTTCTGAATGTTAGATTGGTTTTCCCTTTTTCTATTCTCCAATATTGCATTCGCGAAAGGTCGTTTTTAATAGCAAAGTCCTCATAACTACCATATCCGTTTTTAATTCGTAGCTTCTTTAAACGCTCCCCAATTTTTTGTAATTCTTGTTGCTCATTCACAAAGCAAATATGAATTATTACAACAAATAAAATTACAACAAAAAAAAATACATCATAAATGTTGCATTTTTAATAATGTATTTCTACATTTGACTCGTATTAACGAATTTAGCAGATGATTAATGGCTTTAAAAACATTATCGTTACTGAGAAATACGTCTAAAGACAATAATTGTCATAGAAAAAGGGAAGCTATATTTTGAAATTAAATGAAAATAATAAAAAAAGTACCAAACCTACTTTAAAGCAAACAGCCAAATACTTTAACAAAATAAAACTTAATTACGAATCAAATCATTCTAATATGGAAAAAATCAAAATAGTAAAGAATTGTTATCCAAGAGGGCGATAAACAAAAAGGTGGGGGATAGCTTAAATGGTGCACTCAATCCTGTTCAAACGAAAAGAGTTCGTCATAGCTGCATTTTAAACTTTTTACAATTAAATAGAGGGTATAGGAAGTACAAGTTGTTTTTCCGTTCTCTATCAGTTCAATATGCTGACGATCTTTTCCGCAACGAAGAGCAAGCTCAGTTTGGGTAATGTTGGCTTTATGGCGACACTCTTTAATACGCTTACCCAACTGTTTTGTA
>Ga0207849_100453_pt1 | contig 14053 bp, 11 predicted proteins | sample TtaePargueraPR_12_FD_187277 | JGI IMG/M metagenome (GOLD analysis project Ga0207849, IMG submission 187277) | Aerobic enrichment media microbial communities from Bioluminiscent Bay, La Parguera, Puerto Rico - Tt and P2 (4) (SPAdes) | ecosystem: Environmental > Aquatic > Marine > Unclassified ...
CCAGCATCGAAAGGTGTTGGGGTTTTTTATTGGGCGGCTAAAAACCGGCGACTGAAAAACCGCTGGCCGCAAGGAAGGGATAACCTGCAGCGGTATGGGTGTACGCAGCCTGTAGCGGGTCGCCCTGATACCCGCTACCACCCCTGGGGGTGGCTCATCGGGTCGGCTCCCGGGAGTTCTCAGGCCCGCTTCTGCTTCAGTAATTTGTTCACCAGAGCCCTCAGGGCGGCCGGTTTTACTGGCTTGTAAAGCAACTGGTACCCCCTCGCGAGCGCGTCCTCACGCACTTCCGGAGCCATATAGCCGGTAATCAGGATACCTGGAATGCCGGCGCCGTGGCTGGCCCGGATCCGGTCCATTGCATCCAGGCCGTTTTGGTCATCATCCAGCTGGTAGTCCGCAAGAATGATGTCCGGCACGCGTCCATCCAGCTTCTCCGTCGCGTCTTCGAGGCTCTCGGCAGCCGTGACCTGGCACTGCCAGTTATCCAGCAGTGCAACCATGCCCTGCAGGATGTTGGAGTCGTTATCGATACACAGTACGTGAAGCCCTCGCAGGCTCGAAACGCCTCGTGTCGCCCGGTGGGCGTTGTCGCCTGTTTTCTCGGTGTGGACGGGGGCGGTGAGGGGGACCGTGATGCTGAAGACGCTGCCGCGACCCTGGATGGACTGCACGTTGACCGGATGATTGAGCATGCCACTGATGCGATCCACTATAGCCAGGCCCAGTCCCAGGCCTTTTTTGTCCCTGCCGTGCTGAAGCCGGCGGAACTCTTCAAAGATGTGGGCCAGCTGATCTTCCGGGATGCCCGGGCCGGTATCCCACACTTCGATGCGCAGGTAGCCCTTCAGGCGCCGGCAGCCGAGCAGGATTTTTCCTTTCGGGGTGTAGCGAATCGCATTGGAGAGAAAGTTCTGTACCACTCGCCTCAGCAGCGTGGCATCCGAGCGGACCCAAGCCTTACTGGGTACCACGTGGAGCTCCAGGCCCTGATCCTTGGCAATGGCGGAAAAGTCCGTGGCCAGATGACGCAGCATTTCGTTCACCGGGAAAGCGGCAATCTTTGGCTCCAGGGCACCGGCATCCAGTTTGGAGATATCGAGCAGCGTGCTGATAATTTCTTCTGCGGCACCAAGGGAGCTGTCGATGTGCTCGACCAGTTCCCGGACTTCGGCACTCTGGGCCTTGCCGGACAGTGCCGAAGTGAACAGTCGTGCCGCGTTGAGGGGCTGGAGCAGGTCATGGCTGGCTGAGGCCAGGAAGCGGGTCTTGCTCTGGTTGGCCTGTTCTGCGACCGATTTGGCCTTGAGCATCTGTTCGTTGATCACCTGCAATTCCTGGGTGCGCTCCTTGACGCGCTGCTCCAGGTATATGTTGGTTTCTTTCAGCGCCTGCTCGGTTCGGCGCATGGCTGTGATGTCCTGGAAGGTGGTCACATAACCGCCACCGGGTATTGGACTGCCGTCGATTTTCAGCACGGTTCCGTCGGGCCGGTGACGCTCATAGGACATGGGTTTGCCCTCGCGCATGCTGTTGCAACGGTCAGCAATGATCTCGTCGATTTTTCGCGCCGGCAGGTTCGAGCTGGTCAGGTTGTAGCGCATCAGGTCTTCGATGGGGCGTCCTACCCGCACGTAGCCCTTGGGATAGGTGAACAGCTCCAGGTAGCGGTGATTCCACACCACGAGCTGCTGTTGGTGGTTTACCACCGACACCCCCAGGCTGATGTTTTCGATTGCCGACTGGAGAAGTTCCCGGCTGAAGGTCATGGCCTGGGAGGCTTCGTCGACAATGCTCACCACGTCCTCAATCTGCATATCCCGACCGGTGAGGGTGGATTCCAGGACTACGCGGGCAGTGGATGCGCCAATCACCGACGCCAGTTGGCGTTCGATGTACTTCATCAGGTGGGTGGAGGCAGGGCGCTGGGGTGACAGCCGGATTGCGTTACGACGTTCGTAGTTGCGGAATAACGCTTCGGCGCGTTCTTCGCCCATGAAACGATCGGCCAGCGCCTGCAGATCGGCGGTGAGCACCTCGCCTTCCCAGGCCTGTTGCTGGGGGGTGTCGCCACGGGGCTGGGGATCGTGGAAAAAGGAGGCGATCTGGATCTTTTCACGTACCCGTTGGCGGGTGAGCATGGAAAGTACCACGTAAGTGATGGTGTTGACCCCCAGGCTCCAGATGATGCCATGGCTGACATGGTCAAGCTCCAGTCCGAACAGGGCTGTTGGCCGGGTCCAGTGCAGGGCAAACAGTCCTTCCTTGATAAGGGTATCGTTCAGCCAGCCGGTGGAGGCCAGCGCGGGAATGAGCAGGGTATAGCACCACAGCAGGAAGCCCAGTCCCAGGCCCCAGACCGCACCGGTGTGATTGCCCCGGCGCCAGAGGATACCGCCCACAAGGGCGGGGCCGAACTGGGCCGCTGCGGCGAAGGACAGCAGGCCGAATGACGTCAGACTGTACTGCTCACCCGCCAGCCGATAAAAGCCGTATGCGGTGAACATGATGACGAAGATGGCGACCCGCCGGATACTCAGCAGCAGATAACTCAGGTCTCCGCGCTGGTTCATTCTTGGCCGGAAGAATTTCAGCAGGGCAGGCATGATGATTTCGTTGCTCACCATGGTCGCGATGGCAACAGAGGACACGATGACCATGGCTGCCGCGGCCGAACCACCACCGAGGAAGGCCAGCACCGCCAGCCACTCCTTGCCAGCCTGGATCGGCAGGTTAAGGATCAGGATGTCCGGATTGGTAGTTGCCGCGTCCGAAGACAGCAGGCCTGCAGCGGCAATGGGAATGACAAAGGCACTGGCGATAACCAGGTAGATTGGCATGGCCCAGCGCGCGGTATCGAAGTCTTTGTGATCGGTATTTTCAACGACCATGACATGGAATTGTCGCGGCAGGCAGATGATGGCCAGCATGGCGACCAGCGTCTGGGTTATAAAGGCCGGCGCCTCCAGTGCGTCGGTGGTCAGGGTGCCGGTTAGTCCGGCAGCGCTGACCTGGCTGAACAGGTCTCCGAAGCCCCCATACAGGCTATAGCCGACAAACAGGCCGACCGCGACGAAGGCCACGAGCTTGATGACGGATTCGAAGGCAACCGCCTGGATCATGCCGCGGTGGTGTTCGGTGGATTCCAGGTGACGGGTTCCGAAGAGTACCGTAAACACGGCAAGTGCGAGGGTGATATACCACGCCGAATCGGTCCAGGCGGCCACCGCGAGCTCTCCCTGACCAGTGCCGCTTCCGGAAAGCACATTAAAGCCCATGGAGATGGCTTTGAGTTGCAGTGCGATGTAGGGCACGCTGCCAATCAGGGCGAACGCTGCAATCATCGCCGCCAGCGATTGGGATTTGCCGTAGCGGGAGGCAATGAAATCGGCAATGGAGGTGCTGTTGTTGCGTTTGCTGATATAGATGATGCGCCGTAGCAGGGAGGCGCCAAAGAGAAAGACCAGTAGCGGCCCGAGGTAAATGGGCAGGAAGCCGAGTCCCTCCTGGGTGGCGCGGCCGACCGCGCCGTAAAATGTCCAGGAGGTGAAATAGACGGCCAACGAGAGCGCGTAGATGTGTGTTCTGGCCATCCGCTTGCGGTAAAGGCCGGGATGGCGGTCCCCGGCCCAGGCTATCAGGAACAGCACGGAAATGTAGGAAATCGAAATTAATACAAGCAGCCAGCCACTAATCATAAATCCGCGTTCTCATCCGGCCATAATCATGTGAGATATCACCCGCGGCGTCCGTCAGCCACAGGTAACCTCAAGCAACTCATCTCCAGCTTCCAGAACTTTCATGTGGTCCACGCGCGGAGTTCCGTCAGCGCCAATGGGAACCAGTTCCCGGGTGGTGCAGTTGAGAATGTGCATGCGATGGGAGACAGCGTCAGTCACCGTCTGTTCAAAGCGGTAGAGAGTGAAGCGGACAATGTTCTCATCGGCGGTGTCCCGGGCAATACCGTTGGTGTCGACGACCGAGAAGGCGGTGACGTGAGGGAATACGAAGGTCCATGGGCGCCACAGAATGGTTTGCCGTTCTGCACTGACCACAACGGCACCATCGGGAAGCAGTGTCTGCTTGTGGTCATACCAGGTGTACTCACCCTGGATCAGATAGGCCAGCATCCCGGCTCCGGCAAATACCGGGATTAGCCATTTCGGAGCTTTCTTGGCGGTGACGGCACGGATGCCCATGGCAATACCGGCGGCACCCAGGCCACAGAAGACGGTGGCGACAAACGTCCAGAACATAAAATTGTTTCCTCGAAAAAAAACGGGCTCCCTCGAAGAGGAAGCCCGTTCGGAGTCAACCGTCAGTACATGGACTGAGCAGAGTTGACGTGTTGCTTAGTGGTCTTGAGCCTGACCGGCACCGCGGGGGTAACGGACGCTTTCAACCAGCTCCTGAATCTCAACGGGCGGTTCTTCAGTGACGTTGGACACCACGAAGGCTACCGCAAAGTTGACGATTGCACCAACTGCACCGATGGACAGCGGGGAGATACCCATTACCCAGTTGGCAGCGTTGTCTGGCAGGTTGGCGGTACCCGGAATGAAGAACCAGCCTTTGTACATGAAGATGTACACCAGGGTGAAGATCAGACCGGACAGCATACCGGCGATGGCGCCGATGTTGTTAACCCGCTTGGAGAAGATACCCATCATCAGGGCAGGGAACAGGGAAGCAGCGGCAATACCGAATGCCAGAGCTACTACCTGTGCCGCGAAGCCCGGAGGATTGATACCGAGCCAGGTGGCAACCACGATTGCTACAGCCATGGAGATACGGGCTGCCAGCAGCTCACCTTTCTCGGAGATGTTCGGGTTGATGGAGCCCTTAATCAGGTCATGACTGACCGCCGAGGAGATCGCCAGCAACAGACCGGCTGCCGTGGACAGTGCTGCTGCCAGACCACCCGCTGCAATCAGACCGATAACCCAGCCTGGCAGGTTGGCAATTTCGGGGTTGGCCAGAACCAGGATGTCATTGTTAACGACCAGTTCGTTGCCGTTCCAGCCACGCTCCTGAGCGGTAGTGGATGCGAACTGCTCGTTCTTGTCGTTGTACACCTGGATGCGACCATCGCTGTTCTTGTCTTCAAACTTGATCAGACCGGTTTCTTCCCAGGTCTGGATCCAGCCAGGACGAGCGTCGTACTCGATCGGCTGTGCCGCAGTGCCTTCCGGATAGATGGTGGTCATCAGGTTCAGACGAGCCATGGAAGCAACGGCCGGAGCGGTCAGGTACAGCAGGGCGATGAACACCAGCGCCCAGCCGGCGGACCAGCGTGCGTCAGCAACCTTGGGTACAGTGAAGAAGCGGATGATAACGTGGGGCAGACCCGCAGTACCGATCATCAGTGACAGGGTGAACAGAACCATGTTCAGTTTGTTGTCGATGTCAGCGGTGTACTCGTTGAAGCCGAGGTCGGTGATGACCTGGTTCAGCTTGTCGAGAATCGGCATGCCAGAATCAGCGTGGGTGGAGAACAGGCCCAGCGGAGGAATGGCGTTGCCAGTCAGTTGCATGGAGATGAACACGGCCGGAATGGTGTAGGCAACGATCAGTACGCAGTACTGGGCGACCTGGGTGTAGGTGATGCCCTTCATGCCACCGAGAACAGCGTAGATGAAAACCACCACTGCCGCGATGATCAGACCGGTTGTTGCCTCAACTTCCAGGAAGCGGGAGAAGGCTACACCGGCACCGGCCATCTGGCCGATTACGTAGGTTACCGACGCCACAATCAGACAGACAACTGCTACCAGGCGGGCGTTCTTGCTGTAGAAGCGGTCACCGATAAACTCGGGTACCGTGAACTTGCCGAACTTCCGCAGGTACGGAGCCAGCAGCATGGCCAGCAGCACGTAACCGCCGGTCCAGCCCATCAGGAAGGTGGAGTTGGCGTAGCCACCGGCGGCAATCAGGCCCGCCATGGAGATGAAGGAGGCTGCCGACATCCAGTCCGCACCGATCGCCATACCGTTGGTGATCGGGTGTACGCCACCGCCGGCGACGTAGAAATCCTTGGTGCTACCGGCCTTGGCCCAGATAGCAATCAGGATATAGAGGAGGAAGGAGCCCCCTACAAAAATCAGGTTAATCGCAAATTGGCTCATCGTGTCTTACTCCTCATGTACGCCGAATTGCTCATCGATCTTGTTCATGCGCCAGGCGTAGAAGAAGATGAGGGCAATGAAGGTAAGAATTGAGCCTTGCTGGGCGAACCAGAAGCCCAGGTCGGTACCGCCGACGGCGATTCCGGCCAACATCGGGCGGAGCAGGATTGCAAAACCGTAGGATACCAGGGCCCAGACGATCAGGCTCCCGAATATCAGGCGAAGGTTCGCCTTCCAGTATTTCTCAGCGTCGTAGCTATGACCTGACATAGGATTACTCCTGTGTTGTTGTTGTTGAGTTTTGTTGGGTTTTCGGTGGGGTGTCTTGGATAGAGAAATTATTATTCATATAGTTTTTCTCCGACTTGTTGTCCTCTTCGACTTTACCGGTCAACCGATATATAGATATTGGCAAAAGGTCTAATTTTGAGGTTTTTCTCCTGAAACCTTGATTGCTATCCCTTTTTTCGGTTTGCCGGGAGGTGGGGTCAGAGCCTTTGAATGGTTTTCAGACGACGGTAATAACGCAGTTTATCGTTCAATTCAGATAGCGTATTTACGCCGCTTTTAAGTGCCTTATTGAGACAGATAAGCATGAGTTCTGCGGTGGCCAGCGCATCGGCAGCGGCGTGATGTCGCTCGCTGACTTCCAGACCGAAGTAGTCTGACCAATTATCGAGGCGGGTGCCTCCGGTTTCGGCATTGGGGAAAAATGCCGGCAGGATATCGGCGACATCCAGCCAGAGGTGGCTTTGGGAGTAGCCGAGGGTCTGTTTGAGAGTCTTTTCGAGGAATTTCTGGTCAAAAGCGGCGTGGAAGGCGAACACCGGATCACCGTCCATCCATTCAAGCAGGTGCAGCAGGGCATCTTCCGTTTCATGTCCGCGGGTGAGTGCCTCGTTGCCGATGCCGTGAATCAGCACGGTTTCACTGATATCCAGCTCCGGGCGACGCAGAATCAGGTCGAACTGGTCGTCGAAAGGAATTTTCATGGCGTCGATTGCGACGGCGCCGATTGCGATCACCTCGTCCTTTGCCGGGTTGAGCCCGGTGGTTTCCAGGTCCAGCACGATCAGTCGGGTTGTCGCCAGCGGCTGGCTGGCGGCAGTTGCCGGTTTCGGCAGGTTATCGAAGTCATGGAGTGCCGTAGCACCCGAGAGCCGCCGGTGAATCCAGTCTTTGATCTGCTCAAGCATGATGCGCGGTTGGCTCTCAGAGTTGGTAGGCAAGTTCCAGCTTTTGCTGGATACGTTGGGCCTGACGGAAAGATTCCCGCAGGATTCGCCGGTCGAGCGGGTTCAGGTCGTCCGGATTGATGTAATTGCTCAGGGGTTCATCCCGTTCGAGCATCTCCTGGTGGGCACGCATCCGGATGGCCTGGATCAGGCTGTAGGCTTCCTTCCAGGCGTTGGCATCCTTGGCGTCGAAGATCCCCTTGCGGGCCAGTTCATCCATCCGCTCGAGGGTATTGGCGGCTTCGACGCCATTGGCGAGGGCAAATACCCGAACCGTTTCAACAAAGGGAGCGAGTCCCTGGCGTTTGAGGTCCAGGGTGTGCTTCTCGCCGTCCGGGGCGTAGCGGAAGTTGCGGAACATGGTCAGTGGAGGCTTGCGCTGGAGAGCGTTGCCGGCAAGCATTTTCTGGAACAGCGCATTCTTGCGGATCCGCCCAAGCACGCGTTCCAGCAGGGCATGGAGGGGCTCCATGGGGCCGAAGACCGCACGCATATCGAGAAAAATTGACGAGTAGACCAGGTTCTGGGGCGTGGAGGCATCAATAAAGCGGATAAACCAGTCGTCCCATTCATGTTCGCTCAGGCACAGTTTGGGGTTGCTGGCCATGATATTGCCCTTGCACAGGGTAAAGCCGCATTCTGCCAGCTCCTTGTTGACGGTTTCGGCAAACGGTAACAGTCGTTCGCGGACCTGGTCCGGGGTCATGCCGTCCGGAGTCCGGAACAGAATGCCGTTGTCCTGGTCGGTTAGCAGGGTTTGTTCCTGGCGGCCCTCGCTGCCGAAGGTCAGCCAGGTGAACGGAATGCCCGGATCGTTTTTCTTGATGTTCAGTTCCAGCACGCGACGAACGGTCACGTCATTGAGGGTGGTGATAATCTTGACCACCTGGCCGGAATCTGCGCCGTGGGCCAGCATGCTGTCGACCAGCCGGGAAACCTGGGTGCGCAGGCTGACGAGTGTGCGCAGGTGGGGCGCGGTGCCGATGGTCCTGGCCAGGTGTACCAGGTCCACTCGCTGCAGGGAGAACAGGTCTCTTTCGGATACCACGCCAATCAGTTCGCCCTCTTCATCAACCACGCAAATGTGGGCGAAATGGTATTCGGCCATCAACATCGCTGCCTGGAATGCATCTTGCCGGGCATTCAGGCAGCAGGGATCCGGAGTCATTACCTGGCTGACCGGCGTATCCAGCGATGCCTTTTCCTCCGCGACCATGGTGCGCAGGTCCCGCAGGGTAAAGATGCCGGTGGGGTGGCGCTGGTCGTCGGTGATGATAATGCTGCCGACGCTGTTTTCGTGCATGCGGGCGACTGCCTTGCGCACTGGCAGGTCCGGGGTGCAGACGATGGGATTGCGCAGCGCGTAGCGTTCCAGTGGGGTATCCAGTGAGTTGCTGGAGCCGATGGACGCCATGGCGCCGGACTGGATGCGCTGGTTGACCTGGTCCAGCAGGCTGCTGACGCCCCGCAGGCAGAAATCCCGGAACGGATCACTGGCGGAGAGCAGGGTGACAAAGTCCTTGTGGCCGATGCTCAGGGAAAAGGTATCGCCGGCAGCCCGGTGCAGGGTCCGGGTCGGGCGCTCACCGATCAGTGCGGCCAATGGAAAGCACTCGCCCTGGCTGATTTCGAACGTTGTTTCGGTTTTGCCGTCCCTGCCACTCTCCCGCTCACCCCGGATGCGGCCCTGCTTGACGACGTAGAACCGTTGAACCGGACCGTCCTCCGGTGCCAACACCACGTCGCCATCCGCGTGGAATTGCAGCGTGGCATGCTCGGCAAACAATGCCAGGTGGCTGTCATCCATGCTGGAGAAAGGTGCGTGTTCACGCAGGAATGTCATGATTGCACGGGTGTTCTGGGGGCGTGAGGTGTCGGCAGCTGCGGCCATAGATCCGTCCGTTGTTGTTATCGTATTCAGTTTGGAGTTCGCCTTGGTGCTCGCCATAGTGTAGACCACCCGTGTTGACGGTGACCTTTCGATTTTGGTCGCATCGAGGCGGGTGGGGAGTGCGTTCTTTATGGTTGACCGGGGCAGTGGTAAAGTTCCGGCATCATCAAAGCTGACTGACGATAGCCATGACCAGCAAAGACGAACGCCTGAGTTTTCTCGAAGAGATGAAAGATGTCAGGCGCATCCGCAAGCCCAACCGTGCCGAGGTGAAGGTGCCGGTCGAGCTTACCCCGGGGCACCTGGAGCGACAGCGTGCCGCAGTGGATCTGCCGCGACGGGATGCCAACCCGCTGACCGCCGATATCGTGGACCCGTTGACCGCCCACGATATCCTCAGCTGGCAGCGGCCTGGCGTGCAGCACGGCGTGTTCCGTAAGCTCCGCCTGGGCCAGTACCCTATCGAGGCGCGGCTGGACCTGCACCGGATGACAGTAGAAGAGGCCCGCAAGGAAGTTTTCAGCTTTATCAATGATTGCGTTAGCTACGGCTTGCGCTCGGTGATCATCCTCCATGGCAAAGGGGAACGGAACCCGGATGGCATTGCCCAGCTCAAGAGTTACCTGGCCAAATGGCTGCCGGAGCTGGATGATGTGCTCGCTTTTCATTCGGCCCAGAAACACCATGGTGGTACCGGCGCGGCCTATGTCATGATCCGCAAGGGTGACCGGCAGAAGCAGCAGAACCGCGAAGTTCACGGTGGCCGTTAGGCCTTTTTCAGACACAGTCCGGACCGTTGGGTACCGGACTCGAGGAGGTTTGCAATGAAGAAACTGGTAGTCGTTTTGATGGCTGCAGCCGCGCTGACCGGCTGCAAGGACCGTGTCATCTGGGAAGACAGTGGCAAGGTAGACTCCTCGGTGGAGAACCGCGAAGTGTGGAATTCCAACGGCAAGCTGGATTCCGGATCCCGTACCATCTGGAACGATGCGAACGGTAATCCCGTCATCAAATAATCCTCACCGCAGCAAGGAGTGTTCCGCATGGCGCTGACGCTGACCGTAAACGGCCACACCCGCACCTTGGCGATCGAAGACGATACCCCGTTATTGTGGGTGATCCGCGACGAGCTTGGCCTCAAGGGCACCAAGTTCGGGTGCGGCGCCGGCCTGTGTGGTGCCTGTACCGTTCACCTGGACGGTGCTCCGGTGCGCTCCTGTTCTACGCCGGTGAGCATGGCGGCGGGCCGGTCGGTGACCACCATCGAGGGTATAACGCCTGCAGAAGGCCTGCACCCTCTGCAGCAGGCGTGGGTTGATCATGGCGTGCCCCAGTGTGGTTACTGTCAGTCTGGCCAGATCATGACGGCGGCGCATCTGCTTGCCTACAACGCCAGCCCCGGTGACGATGAGATCGTTGCAGCCATGAGCGGTAACCTGTGCCGTTGCGGGACCTACAGCAAGATCATCGCCGCCGTGAAGTCGGTGGCGGCAAAGCACCAGCAGGGAGAAGCCAGAGATGACGCTTAGTCGCAGGGACTTCCTCAGGGTTTCGGCCGCGGGCTCTGGCAGTCTGGTGCTGGCGCTTTCGTTCTCCGGGTGCTCCGGTATTCAGACCGGCTATCGTGAAGAAGATGACCGCTGGGTTGCCGATGCCTGGCTGGAGATTACCCTAGATAACACCATCTATTTCACCCTGGCGCGGGTGGAAATGGGGCAGGGCACCTATACCGGGCTGACGACCCTGATTGCCGAGGAGTTGGATGTCGAGCCGAGCGTCATCCGGCCCAAGTTCGCTCCGGTCGCGCCGGAGTATCGTAATCCGTTGTACAAGCTGCAGTTGACCGGCGGCAGTACCAGCCTGGCGACCAGCTGGGAGCCGCTGCGCCGGGCCGGTGCCAGCGCGCGCCTTATGTTGGTCGCCGCTGCCGCGGAAGTGTGGCAGATTGATCCCGCCAGTTGCCGGACCGACAATGGTCGTGTGTTACACCCGGATGGCCGGGAGCTGAACTACGGCCAGCTGGCGAAGCTGGCTGCGGCCGGCAAGGCGCCGGAGAACCCGGAACTGAAACCCCGCGAACAGTGGAAATATATCGGTCGCGAGCGGGGCAGACTTGATGCCCGTGCCAAGGCCACCGGGACGGCGCAATACGGTATTGATGTGGAATTGCCCGGCATGGTCTATGCGGTGGTCACGCGGCCGCCGCGCTACGGTGCCAGCGTGGCAGGCTTTGATGACAGCGCGGTGCGGGCAATGCCCGGAGTGCTGGATGTCTTCGCCATTGAGCGGGGTATCGCTGTGGTGGCAGACAAATACTGGCGGGCCCGAAAAGCCCAGGCGCAGCTGGTTGTTGAATGGAACACCGAGGAAGCGCTGGCAGTTTCCGGTGACGCGGTGATGGAACACTACCATCGCGCAGCAGATGACGACCCCGGGGAGGAAGAGCGTCGCGAGGGCGACTTTGGTGCTGGCGTCCGTAGCGCGGACAGGGTCATTGAAGCCAGCTACGAGCAGCCATTCCTGGCACATGCCACCCTGGAACCGATGAATGCCACGGCCTGGTACCGCGGTGGCCGCATGGAAATCTGGGCGCCGACGCAGGCGCCCGATCTGGCCCGGATTGCTGTGGCCAGGGTTACCGATCTGTCGCCGGACGAGGTGGCGGTGAATACCACGTTCCTGGGAGGTGGCTTTGGTCGCCGGTTGACCCAGGATTACGTGGAAGAAGTCGCAGCCGTTGCTGCGAGGATCCGCAAGCCGGTGAAGCTTATCTGGTCGCGGGAGGAAGATACCCGGCACGATGTCTACCGCCCGGCCATGTTGCACCGGATGAAGGCAACCCTGAAGGATGGCGGAGTGACAGGTTGGCAGCACCAGGTCGTCGGGCCGCAGATTCTTGACTGGTATGTTCGTAATGCCGCTCCCGCCCAGTATCCCTGGGCGCCCAAATTTCTCTACGACACCCTGGGCAAGGTAGGGCTGATGGCAGAGGGGATTGCGACGCCCAAGGATATCTCGGCCATTGAGGGGGCCGTGGATTATCCCTATCGGGTCGACAACCTGGACATTCGCCACACCCATACCGATGCCGGCGTGCCCATATCCTGGTGGCGTTCGGTTGGGTACTCCCATAACGGCTTTGCCGTGGAAACCTTTATGGATGAGCTGGCCAGCGAGCTGGGGCGTGACCCGTTCCAGTTCCGGCGCGAGCTGATCCGTCATGAACCCAGGCACCTGGCGGTGCTGGAACGGGCCGCCGCGATGGCAGACTGGGATTCGCCACCGGCCCCTGGCCGGGCACGGGGCATTGCCCTGTTCCGCAGTTTCGGAACCTATGTGGCTCAGGTTGTCGAGGCAGGTATCGAGGGCGGTGACATCCGGGTCTACCGGGTATCCTGCGCAGTGGATTGTGGCGAGGTGGTCAATCCGGATGTGGTCCGGGACCAGATTGAAGGTGGCATTATCTTCGGGCTCACGGCTGCGCTCTACGGTGAAATCACCTTCGAGAACGGCGCGGTGGTGCAGAGTAACTTCCACGACTATCCGTTACTGCGGATAACCGCGCTTCCGGAAATCCGGGTTGATATCATGGCTTCGTCCGATACCCCGACCGGGGTTGGCGAGCCTGGTGTACCTCCGGTGATACCCGCACTGGGTAATGCCCTCTTCGCCCTGACCGGCATCCGTCAACGCAAGTTGCCGCTGGTGGCAAGGGCCTGAGGTGGCGTCGTCCCATGTTGAGATACTGGCCAGGGCCCGCGACTGGCTGGCGGCGGGTGAACGAGTCTGGTTGTGCACCGTGGTGGCAACCTGGGGCTCGTCGCCCCGTCCGGTAGGCTCATGGTTGGCGCTCAGCGAGTCCGGCAAACTGTCCGGTTCGGTGTCCGGCGGGTGCCTTGAGGAGGACCTGATCCGCCGCTGTACCCGGCAGGCCCCCGATCGCGTGCACATGCTCGATTATGGCGTTACCGACCATGACCGCGAACATTATCGACTGCCCTGCGGTGGTTCGATCCGCTTGCTGGTCGAGCCACTGGCGCCCGGGTGGGGGCTGGGCCACGTGGAGGACCTGCTCGGTCACCTGGAGCGGCGCCAGGGTGTTAGCCGCAGGGTCGACCTGAATGGCGCAGCGGCCACGCTTGTCCGGGGCAGCGGCGGCCCGGGCGTCGAGATTGATGCTGATGCGATGTATCACCGCCTGGTACCGGAATGCCGGCTATTGCTGGTGGGAGCCGGAGAGGTGGCCGCCCACGTCGCCCGGTTCGCTACGGCGGCGGATTTCGGGGTAACCCTTTGCGAGCCCCGCGACACCTTCGCAGATGGCTGGTCCGAATCGGATATTCCCCTGGTGCGGGCGTTACCTGACGACCTGGTGGTGAGCCGATTTGGCGACAGCCACAGCGCGGTACTTGCGCTGGCCCACGATCCCCGAGTGGATGATATGGCGCTATTGGCGGCCCTGGCTTCCGAGGCGTTCTATGTTGGTGCCATGGGCTCGCACCGAACCTCGGCGAGCCGTCGCCTGCGACTTGCCGAGCTCGGTGTCAGCGAGTCCCGGCTGGGCCGTCTGAAAGCGCCGGTCGGAGTTAATATTCCCAGTAAAACGCCCGCAGAAATCGCCATTTCCGTAGTAGCCGCACTGATTGAGGCCCGTCACCATTTGCGGGCCGCCGCCACCTCCCTATAATGTCGGGTTTAAGGGCTCCGTTGCCTGTTAAGGGGAAATTCCGTGTTTGATGTAACCCGTTACGCCACCGCGGCCCAGTCGATTATCGAGGCAGGACGGTTCCTGTACGATCGCG
>Ga0207849_100454_pt1 | contig 14021 bp, 14 predicted proteins | sample TtaePargueraPR_12_FD_187277 | JGI IMG/M metagenome (GOLD analysis project Ga0207849, IMG submission 187277) | Aerobic enrichment media microbial communities from Bioluminiscent Bay, La Parguera, Puerto Rico - Tt and P2 (4) (SPAdes) | ecosystem: Environmental > Aquatic > Marine > Unclassified ...
TTTTTTGCGACGGCCCCGCGAGACATGTGGCCGAACATGATTCTGATCGAGACGCGGCACGAGGCCGCGATCCATGACGGCGCCGCGGGCCTGTGCCTGGCACAGGGTTATACGCTGGCGCGGCAGATGCGGCAGAACGCGGTACTCGTTCTGCCCAATGGTGAGTTTTGATGAGCAAGCGCGACTATTACGAAACGCTGGGCGTCGACCGGTCGGCGGACGAGAAGGCGCTGAAGAGCGCCTACCGCAAGCTGGCGATGAAATACCATCCGGACAAGAATCCGGGCGATGCCGAGGCGGAAGCCAAGTTCAAGGAAGTCGGCGAGGCCTACGCCATCCTGTCCGATGGCGACAAGCGGGCGGCCTATGATCGCATGGGCCACGCCGCTTTCGAGCAGGGCGGTATGGGCGGCGGCGGCCAGGGCCCGTTCGGCGGTGCGGCCGGCGCGGCCGAGTTCGCCGACATCTTCGAACAGGTCTTCGGCGAGGCCTTCGGCATGGGCGGCATGGGCGGACGGCGCGGCGGACGCAGCCACGGCCCGGCCCGCGGCGCCGACCTGCGCTTCGACCTGGAGATCTCCCTGGAAGACGCCTTCAACGGCAAGGAAGCCACCATCAAGGTGCCCACCGCCATGCATTGCGAACGCTGCGACGGGCAGGGCAACGAGCCGGGCACGGACCTGGAAACCTGCTCGACCTGCCAGGGCGCGGGCCGGATCCGCCGCTCCCAGGGCTTCTTCACCATGGAACAGACCTGTCCGCATTGCGGCGGGCGCGGCCAATACGTGAAAACGCCCTGCGAGGACTGCGACGGCGTCGGCCGCGTGCGCAAGAACCGCACGCTGAACGTCACCGTGCCGGCGGGCGTCGAGGACGGCACGCGTATCCGCCTCGCCGGTGAGGGCGAAGCGGGGGCCCGCGGCGGACCGCGCGGCGATCTCTACATCTTCATTTCGGTCAGGCCGCACGAGATCTTCGAGCGCGACGGCCCCAATCTCTACTGCCGCACGCCGGCCTCCATGGTGCAGGCCGCGCTGGGCTGTTCCATCGAGGTGCCGACCATCGAGGGCGGCAAGGCGGAGATGAAAATCCCCGAAGGCGCCCAGACCGGCCGGCGCATGCGCCTGCGCGGCAAGGGCATGCCCCGCCTGCGCGGCGGGCCGCGCGGCGACATGGTCGTCGAGCTTTTCGTGGAAACGCCGCGCAATCTGTGCGACCGCCAGAAGGAGCTGCTGAAGGAATTCTGCGACCTTTCCGGCGAGGGATGCAATCCGGACAGCGCCGGTTTCTTCAACAAGGTCAAACAGTTCTGGGACGATGTGACGACCGACGACGGCCGTCCCAACGCCAACTGACCCCCGCGCCGCAATCCGCGTGACACCCTGGCTGGCAACAGCGTAGGATTCGCGCATGCAGGCGACGCCCGACACGCACACCGCCGAGGCAGTCCGCCCCGGAACCGGCCAGGACGCGGACACGCATTTCGAGCCCTTCGAGATGCGTCTGTTCCGCCTGTCGCCGCTCGGGCCCGCCCTCACGGCCCTGGCCATCCTGGTGGCCAGCTATGGCAGCTATCTGCTGATCTCCGCGCTGACCCAGCGTCCCCCGGTCTTCGTCACCGGGGACACGGGCGGCCTCGTGCTGGTCCATGTCGCCTGGATCGCCTTCGTGCTGTCGCTGATCTTCACGGCCGGCACCACCTTCACCGAGATGGGACAAAGGGTGTGGGCGGCGGAAACGCCGGCACTCCTCGAAACCGTCACGCCACAGGGCCGGGAAGCCGCGCGAAACCTGGGCCGGGGCGTGCCGGTGCGTCTGCGCCGCCGCTATGCGTCCATGTTCCTGGTCGGCGGCGCCGTGGGCCTGGTCTTCAACGCCTTCCTGATTGCGAACAGCGACTATTCGCTGCTGTCCTATCTGGGATCGGTGGGGTTGTGGTTCATCCTCTTCTCCCCCCTGCTCTACGGCACCGGCTTCCGCGCCGGCGTCGACGTGGCCCGCGAAAGCGGCGCCATCAAGCACCTGGTCCGCAACCATCTCGCCGTCGACCTCTTCCATCTGGAACGCCTGCACGTGTTCGGCCGGATCGGCCTTCGCGCGGCGCGCTCCTGGCTCATCATGGCCGGCATCCTCCTGCTTTTCCTGATCAATCCCAATCAGCCGAACGCGCTGTTCGATGCGCGGCAGCTCTGGGTGACGGTGCCCGCGATCTGCGCCTCTGTGGCCGGCGGCGCCGTCGTGCTGACCAGCGCGCTGCATCCGGTCCATGTGCGCATCCGCGAGGCCAAGCAGGCGGAGCTCGACCGCATCCATGCGGAAATGGCGGCGATGCGCGACCGGGCGCTGGCGGGGGATACGCAGGCCGCGTCCGCTCTGGCCGGGCTGACCGACTACGAGATCTGGGTGAACGCCCGGCCCGAATGGCCGGTCTCGGCGGGCGTGACGACGCGCTTCTCGCTTTACGTCCTGATCCCCGTCATTCCCATCATCGGCTCCTATGTGTTTGAAAAGCTGGCCGATCAATTCGTCGCCGGAGGTTGATAATGAGCCAGGTCATCAAGATTGCCCTTCTCGGCGTGACCGGCCGCCTGGGCCGCGCCATCGGCCGGGCCGCGCTGCAGGCGCCGGATGTCGCGCTGACCGGGGCCGTCGTGCGCGCGGGCTCGTCCGCGGAGGGCGAGGATATCGGCGCCTGGCTGAACGGCGATCCCTGCGGGTGCCGCGCCTCGGTCGCGCTCAGCGAGGCGGTCAGCGAGGCGGACATCGTCATCGATGCCAGCCTTCCGGCCATGACGAGCGCTGCCGCCGAACGCCTGGCCGCCTGGGGCGGGCCGCCCCTGGTGAGCGGCGTGACCGGGCTCAGTGACGCCGAACAGGCACGCCTGACGGCCGCGGCCCGGAGCCTGCCCGTGCTGAGCACCGGGAATTTCTCCCTCGGCATCGCCCTGGCCGAAGCCCTGGTGCGCCAGGCCGCCGGCCATCTCCGCCCGCGCGACTGGGATATCGAGATCGAGGAGACCCATCACCGCATGAAGCCCGACGCGCCGTCGGGCACGGCGCTCCTGCTCGGCCGCGCCGCCGCCGAGGCCCGGGGCAAGGATCTCGACCAGCTCGCTGTCTCCGGCCGCACCGGCACGACCGGGCCGCGCCAGCCCGGATCGATCGGCTTTTCCGCCACGCGGGGCGGCACGATCATCGGCGAGCACGCCGTTCGCTTTCTCGGCGAGATGGAGGAAATCTCCATATCCCACCGGGCTTTCGACCGCTCCATCTTCGCCAATGGCGCACTGGAGGCGGCGCGCTGGATGCACAATGGCGGCAGCCGCCGGCCGGCCGGTCTCTATTCCATGCAGAACATCGTCGCCGGCGCCTGAGGCACCGGATTGTCAGGATATGGCAAGATGCCCGCGGCCAAGCCGGCGATCGGGTGTCACACGTGAAACACCGGTTTTCATGCGGCCTTGCGCCCCGGGCCAAATGCTGACATCATCCCGCCAAATTGGCTGGATTTCAGGAGGTGTCAGTGCGGCGGGCGGAACGTCTCATCCGGATCGTGCAGGCCTTGCGGGAAGCGGCGCCCGGCGCGGTCACCGCCCAGGAAATGGGCCAGCGTTTCGAGGTGTCCGAGCGCACCATCTATCGCGACATCGCCCACCTTATCGGTTCCGGCGCCCCGATCGACGGCGAGGCCGGCGTGGGCTATGTGCTGCGCCCCGGTTTCGACCTGCCCCCGCTCACCTTCTCCTTCGAACAGCTCGATGCGCTCGCCCTGGGCGCGCGCCTGGTGAAGGCGACCGGCGACAAGGACCTGGCCTCGGCCGCCGCCGAGGCGCTGGGCAAGATCGAGCACGCCCTGCCGGACACCCATCGCGACCGCTTGCGCTCCACCCCGCTTTTCGCGGCCTTCCTGGACGAGACCGTGCGCCCGGAAGCCTTCGGCCCGGTGCGCAACGCCATCGCCAACAAGCGCAAGCTGCGCGTGGTCTACAATTCCCTGGACGATGCGGTGACCAAACGCGTCATCCGCCCGCTGGCGCTGACCTGTTTCGGCCGCGTCTGGCTGCTCTCGGCCTGGTGCGAACTGAGAAACGATTTCCGCCACTTCCGCACCGACCGCATCGAACGCCTCACCGTGCTGGCGGAAAGCTATGAAGACGAGCCGGGCAAGCGGTTCGAGGACATGCGGCGGGCGGCGTAGACCGGCCCTCCAACCTGTCATCCCGGACGCATGCCCGGCCTTGAGCCGGGCGGAGATCCGGGACCCATAATCCCGATGCTCGTCCAGATGTCGTCGATATAGGGCCTGCTTTCGATCGAGACCGAGTGTATGGGTCCCGGCTCTGCGGCCCGCTTTCGCGGGCCATCCGGCCGGGATGACAAGTAGAGAAGCCGGAGGAAGCTACCAGCTCCCGGTATTCTCCATCGACGCCCAGGGCTCCTGCGGGGGCAGGCGGTCGCCGCGCTGGAGCAGTTCCACGGAAATCCCGTCGGGCGAGCGCACGAAGGCCATGTGGCCGTCGCGGGGCGGGCGGTTGATCGTGTAGCCCATCTCCTGCAGGCGCGCGCAGGTGTCGTAGACATTGTCCATGCGATAGGCGAGATGCCCGAAATTGCGGCCGCCGGAGTAGTCCTCCGGATCCCAGTTCCAGGTCAGCTCGACGCAGGGCAGGCCCTCGGGGATCTTGCCGCCGGTATATTCGCCACCCGGATAGCCCGCCGCCTCGACATCCTCGGGCGTGGCGAGAAAGACCAGGGTGAAACGCCCGGCCTCGACATCGGTCCGGGTGATCTCCTTCAGGCCCAGCCCCTCGCAGTAGAAACGCAGGCTGGCGTCCAGGTCGGAGACCCGGACCATGGTGTGCAGATAGCGCATGAGGTCTTCCCTAGCTTGTCTCGTTCGCGGCGTCGTCGGCCCGCTTGCCCGGGTTTTTCGGGTCGGGCAGCGCCTTGACCGCCCATTTGGGGCGTTTGCGCGGAATGACAATGTCGTCGAAAGGCTCGCCGCGCGCCCGGGCCAAGGCGGGCACGAAGGCCTCCGGCGAGCGGGCATGGTGGATGCGCGCCATGACGGCGCCGCACAGCGCCCAGACCAGGCAGAAGCCGAAGAACATGTAGAACATCCAGGGGTAATACCCCTCGTCATACCAGGGCCCGTTTTCCAGCCCCAGCACGATGACCGGCCACAGTCCGACCAGGCCCAGCGCCGCCAGCGGCGTGATGGCGATCGCCAGGACCAGCGCGCCGGCCGCGTAGAGCGCCCAACGCGGCTCGTAGGCCTGCACATAGATGCGTTCGAAGGTGGCCGCGTCGACGCCCTTCACCGTGGCCGGCTTGCTCTCGCAGCGCTCGGCATACTCGATGCGGGCGTCTTCCATCAGCCGGCGCCGTGCGGCGACCCAGCGGACCAGGAAGGCGGCGGCCGCGACCATGGCGACAAGTCCGGCCAGAGCGAAGGGATGTGTGAGCAGCATGCCCCCAATCTAGCGTGCCGCGGCCTCGTAGGCGAGCATGGCGCGCTTGCGCTCTACACCCCAGTGATAGCCGGTCAGCTGGCCGTTGGTGGCGATCACCCGGTGACAGGGGATCAGCCAGGACACGGGGTTGGCCCCGACGGCCGCGCCGACGGCGCGCGCCGCCTTCGGCGTGCAGACCTCGTTGGCAATCGCCTTGTAGGTCGTGGTCTCGCCTGCGGGAATACTCATCAGCGCCCGCCAGACCTGGCGCTGCCAGGGCGTGCCGTAGAGGGCCAGGGGCAGGGGACCACCGTCGCCGCCCCGGGCGAAGATGCGCTCGGACCAGGCCCGGGCCTCCGCATCGTCGCGCGCATAGTCCGCCGCCGGAAAGCGCGATCTGAGGTCTTCGAAACCCGCCTCCACGTCCGGGTCGGCGAAAGCCAGGGCCGACAGGCCGCGCGGCGCGATCAGGAGCACAGCCTCGCCGAAGGGCGTGGGCGCCACGCCCCAGGTGAAGGCGAGCCCCGCTCCGCGGCGTTTCGCATCGCCGGGGGTCACCGCTTCGTGGGCAATGAAAAGATCGTGCAGCCGGCCGGGACCGGACAGGCCCGCATCGAAGGCCGCGTCGAGGATGCTGGCGCCCTCGTCGAGCGCGTCGCGGGCCGCGTGATGGGCCAGCGCGCCGACATATTTCTTGGGGCTCAGCCCCACCCAGCGCGTGAAGACACGCTGGAAATGGTGCGGCGACAGACCGGCCGAGCGCGCGGCCGCGTCCAGATCGGGATGGTCGCGCCAGTTCTCGCCCAGATAGGCCAGAGCGCCGGCAATACGGTCATAATCGCGGCAGGCCGCGTCGAGATCGGGCGTGTGTGCAGTCATCATGGCGCCAGTCTACGCCTCCGGCCGGAGCGCTCCACCCGGTTCTTGCTGCGGTGAGAAAGGCGCTCGCGCCTTGTCGATCGCCGCCCCCAGCGCCCGGGCGAACTCGCCGCGCTCCGGCGGGCTGAGGAAACTGGCCAGCACCAGGGAGCGGCCATGGGCGGTGAGCGCCAGCTGGGCGTGATGCTCGTCCGGATCGATCAGGCGCAGCTTCACCCAGGCCGTGGGCAGGCGGTAGCGGCGGCGATGGCCCGTGGGGTGCTGGCGCACCACTTCGATATCGCGGGCATTCACCGTCACCCATTCGCGCGCCCGCCCGTCGCGATAGGAAATCTTGAAGGCGAGCCAGACCAGGAAGGCGTCCAGGCCGAAAAACGGCGTCACCGGCCAGGCGCCGATGGTGATGAAAAGCACGCCGGAGGTGAAGGAGATCGCCGCGATGGCGATCATCAGCGCGGTAAAGGCCGGATTGGGCAGGGAGCGGTTGGGCGCCAGCTCGGCCTGCATGAAGGCCGGTCCCTCATGCGGCTCGACGGCCTCCGCCTCAGCGGGCCAGTTTTCCACGATCCCGTGCATGGCTGAAAGATAGGGCGCCGGCCGGCGGCGTTACAAGACCCCGCAGGAAACGGGATGACAGGCGCACTGACACCGCTATACCTGCCGCCATGACGACGCCGAAACCCGCGCCCCGCAAAACCGCCGCCAGGCCGAAGACCCGCCGCAAGGCCCAGCCGCGCGGGCTGACCCGCGAACAGGCGCACGACCTGATGGCGCGTCTCGCCCAGGACCGGCCGGACCCGGGCACGGAGCTGGACTATACCAATCCCTACACGCTCCTCGTCGCCGTCGCCCTGTCGGCCCAGGCCACCGATGTCGGCGTGAACAAGGCGACGAAGCTCTTGTTCCAGGAAGCCGACACGCCGGAAAAGATGGTGGCGCTAGGCGAAGACCACGTGCGCGACCGCATCAAGACGATCGGGCTCTACCGCAACAAGGCGAAGAATGTGATCGCCCTGTCGAAACTCCTGATCGAGAAGCATGGCGGCGAGGTGCCCGACGACCGCGCCGCCCTGGAAGCGCTGCCGGGCGTCGGCCGCAAGACGGCGAATGTCGTGCTGAACGAGGCGTTCGGCGAACCCACCATCGCCGTCGACACGCATATCTTCCGCGTCGCCAACCGAACGAAACTCGCCCCAGGCAAGGATCCGCTCGCCGTCGAGCTGCGCCTGGAAAAGGTCGTGCCGGACGAATACCGCCACGGCGCCCACCACTGGCTGATCCTGCACGGCCGCTATGTCTGCAAGGCCCGCAAACCGGAATGCTGGCGCTGCCCCGTCGAGGACATCTGCCAGTTCAAGGACAAGACGCCCGCACCGAAAGGGGCGTGAGGGCGAGAACTCCCAAGCTTCGCACCGCCCATTTTCCCCGGACTTGTTCCGGGGCCCGGTTGAGGCGAGTAATTTAGCGGAGCCGGTGAGGCGCTGACCCGCGATGCCTCCCCGTCTGGCAGGCCCCGGAACAAGTCCGGGGGAAACTGGATTATCGAGAAAAGCCTAAACGCCCGCCTTCAGCGCCTTTTTCACGCGCTTCGGCTGGCGGTCGAAAATCTTGTCGGCCTGTTTCAGCGCCTCGCGGGCAAGGTCCTCGCGGCGGGCCTCGACCAGTTCGAGCGAGCCGCCGGCCTCGGCGAGATTGTCCAGGCGGGCGGCCAGGCGGGTAAGATCGTGATGCAGGCCGAGCAGGTCGACGAGCGCGTCGATTTTCGACTTCTGGCGCTTCACGCCATCCGGGAAGGCGCGCTTCAGCGCGCTGCCCTGATAGCGCCAGTCCTGGGCGCGCTTGCGCAGGTCGTGAAGATGCTCGCCATCGGGCGTGCCGCGGGCTTCGTCCAGCCGTTTGGCGGCGCGGCGATAGGTGCGGGCCAGCCCCTTGACGACAAGCGCGTCCGGGTCCTCCACCGGGCTGGCGCCGGCCAGCGCCGCATCCATCCGGTCGAGCGCCCGCGCGGCCTGCTCGGCCGCTGCGGCGCGATCGATCCGGTCGCTGTCCGCACGGGCGCGCCGGGCGATCTCGGCGAAGGACCGGCGCATGGCCAGGTCCTCGCAATGGCGCGCCATGGCCCGGGCCAGCTCTTCCAGGCTGTCGGCATCGCGGGCCTCGGCCAGCACATGGCCGGCACGCCGGGCCGCCGCATTCAGCTGACGCGCCGCCTCGCGGTCGGCCGGGCGCAGCAGGCGGGCAATGGACCGGGCCCGCTTGATCGCCTTGCGCGCCTCGTGAACGGCGAGAAGCGGGTCCTCATCCATCCCGCCGAGATGGCGGCGGGCATGGGCGATCTCCCGCCGTACCAGCCGCGGCAGGTCGGTCGCGTCTTCGTCCTTGCGCAGTTTCTCGGTCATGGCCGCGGGTCTTATAACGCATCGATGGCGCAATCGTGACAGGGATCGCCCGGCGTACGGGTGCCTAGCCGGCGAGTTTCCGCGTCAGCGCCCGGGCGAAGACCTCGCCCATGTCCGGTCCCTGCTCGGGATAGAGATAGGGCTCGATCAGCTCGATCTCGATCAGCGCCAATTGTCCGTCCAGACCGCGCAGCATGTCGACCCGGGCATAGAGCGGGTCGCCGTCGACGAAATCCAGCACCGAGCGGGCCAGGGCGAGCTCGGCTTCGGTCGGGTGGTGGATTTTCTCGTATCCGCCATAGGAGGACTGCACCCGGTAGTCGCCGGTCGCCGGGATCTTGCGGGCGCAATGGGAAAACTCGCCGCCGAAGAAGAGGAAGGCGTATTCGCCCTCCTCGGCCACGGCGGGCAGGAAGGGCTGGATCATGCAATCGGCCGGCGGCAGATCGTCCGCCGGAGGCAAGGGTTTGCCCTTTTTCACGCGGGCCTGGCGCCAGGCGCCGGCGCCGAGCACGGGCTTGACCACGATATCCCCGCAGTCCAGCGCATCGAAGGCGCCGGCGATCGTCGCCGCATCCGCCCGGTCGGCCCAGAGCGTGGGGATCATCGGCGCCCCGTCTTCGGCGAGGTCCTTGAGATAGGTCTTGCGGCTGTTCCAGCGGATCATGTCGAGCGGATTGAAAAGCCGCGTGGCGCGGTCGGTCCGCTCCAGCATCGCCATGAAGTTGTCCGGCTTTTCCATATAGTCCCAGCACGTGCCCACCACGACAGCGTCGTAGGCGGACGGGTCGAAATCCGGCGCATCCCAGATCACCGGCTCCAGCGTCAGCCCCGCCGCGGCGCAGGCCGGCTGCAAGGCGCCGATCTCGTGCTCGTATTCGAACGTGTCGGCACGGGCATCGGGATTGTCGCGGAACATGCACGCCGCGGTGAGGAAGGCGATACGGGTCATGGCGCGGCTTTAGCAGAGCGCCGTCCTGCCGCAAGCCTTGTTATCGCGGTGTGCTGCGGTTAGGTCTCTTTGCGAACCCGCTGTCTTTTAGCCACACAACGGATCTTCCATGTCTCAAGCTCGTTATGACGTGCTCGCTGTCGGCAATGCCATTGTCGACGTTCTCTCCCCGGCCAGCGACGACTTCCTGTCCGCCGAGGGGATCGCCAAGGACGCGATGACACTGATCGACGAGGAGCGCGCGCGCACGCTGTACGAGCGCATGCAGCCGGGCAAGGAAGCCTCCGGCGGATCCGCCGCCAACACCGTCGCCGGCATCGCCTCGCTGGGCGGCAATGCGGCCTATATCGGCAAGGTGGCCGACGACCAGCTGGGCGAGATCTTCACCCACGACATCCGCACGATCGGCGTGCATTTCGATACGCCGGCCCTGAAGGACGGTCCGGCCACGGCCCGTTGCCTGATCAATGTCACGCCCGACGCGGCCCGCTCGATGAGCACATTCCTCGGCGCGGCCGCCCTGGTGACCGAAGACGATGTGGATGCCGGCGCCGAAGCGCTGAAAGCCTCCGAAATCGTCTATCTGGAAGGCTATCTCTTCGACCGCGAAGAAGCCAAGCGCGCCTATGTCGCCGCCGCCGAGATGGCGGCCGCGGCCAACCGGCGCACCGCGCTGACCCTATCCGACGTGTTCTGCGTCGACCGTCACCGCGCCTCCTTCCGCCATCTCGTGGCCAACCATATCGACATCCTGCTGGCCAATGAGGCCGAGCTGCTGGCGCTCTACGAGACCGAGGATTTCGACACCGCCCTGGCCGCCGTCCGCAAGGATGTGGCGATCGCCGCCGTGACCCGCTCGGAAAAGGGTGCCGTGATCGTCGCCGGCGAGGAAACGGTGGAAGTGCCCGCCGCGCCGGTCAGCCAGCTGGTCGACACGACCGGCGCCGGCGACCTGTTCGCGGCCGGTTTCCTGCTCGGCCTGGCCCAGGGCCGGCCGCTCGCGGAGGCCGGTAAAATGGGCGCGATTTCAGCCGCCGAGATCATCTCGCACTACGGCGCGAGGCCCGATTGCAGCCTGAAAACACTCGCCGAGGATGCCGGAATCGCCTTTGACTGAAGGCCTCCCCGGCATTCGACTAAAAGCTTAACGAAAATACTCCGGCATTTTAACCACAATTCAAGTGCTTGGTGTCAGCCTGACCATCGAGAATAGGTGAGAAGACCTCTTGCCTGTGTGTTTGGTGGCGAAATCGCGACCCGTCTGGGGGGCGCGTTCAGGGGTAGACATGGCACCCATCCGCAAAGCGGTGTCGCGAGTCATGCGTTCGCTGGTAATGAAGTTCACGCTTCTGACCGGCGCATTGATCTTCGCGACCACACTGATGCTGATGACGCTGGAAAGCATTTCCGCGCAACGGGAAACGCGTAACCTGCTGATCGACCGGTCCGTGGCCTCGCTGCAGACCACGGCGAGCCGGCTGGCCAATGCAGTGTCGGACAATAACGTCGAATTCGTCGATCTTTACGTCGAGGAACTCATCGCCTCGCTCGGCGCGCAGGAGATGTACGTCCTCAACAATCGCCGCGAAGTGCTGGGCGAGGCCTATGACGACGAGCGCGAACAGGGCCAGCTGCGCGCCGCCGACATGGCGGTGATGGCGCTGGGCGCCGGCGATCTGCGCTATTCGGTCAATGACGGCGCGCTGGAAATGGCGGCGCCTGTCTACACCGCCGAGCGCCGCCTGGTCGGCGTGGTCTATGCCAAGCGCCAGCTGGTCGAGCTTGTGGCCTCGCGCAATGCGGCCATCCAGCGCCAGACGCTGATCGCGCTGTTCGCCCTGGGCGTCTTCCTGCCGCTGGCGGCGCTGATCGTGGGCCGGGCCCTCAAACCCGTGCAGACACTCACCGATGCGGCGCGGCTGGCCTCGTCGAAAAACCTCGACATGCGGATAAACGTGAAGACCGGCGACGAGCTGGAAGTGCTCGCCAATGCCTTCAACCGCATGTTCGCCCGCCTCGACGGCAATCTGAAACGCATTCACCGCCTGGCCTATGTCGACCTGGTGACCGAACTGCCCAACCGCGAACGCTTCCGCAAGGAAACCGAGCGCGTGGCGCGCAAGGCGCTGGAAGAGGGCACGTCCGGGGCCGTGCTCTTCCTCGATCTGGACCGCTTCAAGCGCGTCAATGACAGTCTGGGCATCGGCGAGGGCGACCGCCTGCTGGAGATGGTCGGCCGGCGTCTGTCGGAAGTCGTGCGCGGCTGCGACATGGCGATGGGCTTTGAAGAACACTCCATGGTGGCCCGCCTCGGCGGCGACGAGTTCACGGTCCTGCTGCCGCATATCGAGGACAGCGCCGATGCGGCGCGCGTGGCCAACAAGCTGGTCGACGCCATCCGCATGCCGTTCGAGATTTCCGGGCACCACGTCTTCCTGGGCGTGTCGATCGGCGTGGCCGTCTTCCCGCAGGACGGCGCCGATCCGGAAACCCTGATGCGTCATGCCGACCTGGCCATGGCCCATGCCAAGCGGGCCGGCGGCTCCGCGGCGCAATTCTTCGAACCGACCATGAACCAGTCCGCCTTCGAGCGCCTGGTGCTGGAAAACGAGCTGCGCGACGCCGTGCAGCAGGACCAGCTCGTGGTCTTCTACCAGCCGAAAGTCCTGATGAAGGACGGCACCTGTGCCGGTGCGGAAGCGCTCGTGCGCTGGCAGCACCCCACGGCGGGCCTCCTGTCTCCGGGCGCCTTCATCGAGGCGGCCGAGGAATGCGGCCTGATCGGCGAGATCGGCGACTGGGTGCTGCGCGCCGCCTGCCGCGAGGCCGCGGCCTGGCGCAAGCAGGGCCTGGAAATCCCGGTGGCCGTCAATGTTTCCGCCATGCAGTTCGAACGCGAGGGCTTTGCCCAGTCCGTGCTCGACGCGCTGGAAGCGGCCAGCCTTCCGCCCCACCTGCTGGAGCTGGAACTGACCGAATCCATCGCCATGGAGAACCCGGAACGGGTGATCGAACAGGTCCAGCCGCTGCGCGACCGGGGCGTGAATTTCGCCATCGACGATTTCGGCACGGGCCATTCCTCCCTGGCCTATCTCACGCGCATGCCGTTCGACGTGTTCAAGATCGACCAGTCCTTCGTGCGCGACATGGCGACCGACCCGCATGCCCGCATCGTGGTCGAGACCATCCTGGCCATGGCCAAGTCGCTGAAGCTGGAAACCGTCGCCGAAGGCGTGGAAACCGCCGAGCAGATGAACATGCTGCGTGCCCAGGGCGCGACCCTGGCCCAGGGCTTCCTGTTCGGCCGGCCGATGCCCTCCGCCGATCTGGTGGAATACGCCACGGACAGCCGCAACGACCGCGCGGTCAACGAATAGCGTCTTCTGGGTTTGAGGGCTTGATCCCGCCGTCCGGTCCGGCCACATGCTTGGGTCCGGACCGCAAGGGAGTTGCCCCCGCATGACGCATTCATCCTCGCCCGACTATGCCGATGCCAGCCAGTGGCGCGGCACCACGATCGTCGCCGTGCGCAAGGGCGGCAAGCTGGTTCTGGCCGGTGACGGCCAGGTCTCGATCGGGCCGACGGTGATGAAGGGCAATGCCCGCAAGGTGCGCCGCCTGGCCGGCGGCAATGTCGTGGCCGGTTTCGCCGGCGCCACGGCCGACGCCTTCGCCCTCTTCGAACGCCTGGAAGCCAAGCTGGAACAATATCCCGGCCAGCTCGCCCGCGCCTGTGTCGAACTGGCCAAGGACTGGCGCACCGACCGCTATCTGCGGCGTCTGGAAGCCATGCTGATCGTCGGCGACAGCGTCGAGACCTATCTCCTCACCGGCGCCGGCGACGTGCTGGAACCGGAAGACGGCATCGTCGCCGTCGGCTCCGGCGGCAATTACGCCCTCTCCGCCGCCCGCGCCCTGTTCGAATACGAGGAGGATCCGGAAGCCATTGCCCGCAAGGCCATGGCCATCGCGGCCCGGATCTGCGTCTACACCAACGAGAACCTGACCGTGGAAGTCCTCGGCAGCGACTGATCCCCCGAACGGGGGGTGGCGCGGCCCATCTCCTCCGGCAACACTGCCGGCAAGGGGAGGACGCCATGACCCGCACCATCGACGCCGACGACCTGGATGCCGCCAGCGCGGCGGGCATTCTCTCCGACGCGCAGGCGCGGGACCTGTCCGCCTTCCTGGACAGCCGGCGCGGACCGGACAGCCCCTCCGGCGAGGAGGAGCTGCGCTTCATCCGGAATTTTCACGATGTCTTCCTGTCGATCGGCCTGGTCATGCTGGGGATCGGCCTGGCCGTGCTGTCCGGCCTGATCGGCGGGCAGAGCCAGG
>Ga0207849_100458_pt1 | contig 13870 bp, 11 predicted proteins | sample TtaePargueraPR_12_FD_187277 | JGI IMG/M metagenome (GOLD analysis project Ga0207849, IMG submission 187277) | Aerobic enrichment media microbial communities from Bioluminiscent Bay, La Parguera, Puerto Rico - Tt and P2 (4) (SPAdes) | ecosystem: Environmental > Aquatic > Marine > Unclassified ...
TCCCAAAATCATGCTCAAGACAAAACTCAATTTCGACGAGTCACTGTCCTGATATTTCGTATCCGAAATACCTCGGCCAGCGCCCACACGAATTACTTGGTTAACTTTTTAAAGAGCGTTTGAGCTGTTGCTCAATCAAGGCCGCGTATTCTACATCGTTCCGCTGCCCTGTCAACCGTTTATTTTCCGCCGCTTCCCTTCCGGAAACCGCCGAAAAATGCTCCGGCTTACTGCTTGATTCGAGGCGCGCATTCTACACTGAACCGCCACCTTGTCAACCGCTTTCTGAAGAACTTTCAAACTCAATTTCTTCAATACTTTCAAACGGTTGTCTTTCGATTTCCGGCCCGCCTCAGTGGCTTGCCCCTCGAAAGAGATGCGCATTCTACAGACCCCAGCCGGGGTGTCAACGGGGTTTATCAACAATCTTCAACTTATCTCGGATTCCCCCTACGCCATTGTTCAGAATGTACCCAATGCGTTCAGAAAACAACCTATGCAGAGGGTGCTCCGCGCCTCCCTGCCCTCAGCAGGCGCGACCATCGCACTCTTACCGCCAACAGAACCAGAACAACCACCCCATAAGCCAGCATTTCGCCAATGTCACTACGCGCCTGCCAGAAAAAATGCACCCACGCCAACAGGACAATCACATAAACGGATCGGTGAAGGGTTTTCCAGCGCCGACCCAAGCGTCGCATCATGCTATTCGTCGACGTGACGGCCAACGGGATCAGCAACACGAACGCCAGAAAACCAGCAATGATGTATGGCCGCTTGGTAAAGGTCGCCCACACATCACCCCAGCCAAGGATAAACTGGAGAAATGCCAGCAGGTGCAGAACAGCATAGAAAAACGTGAACAATCCCAGCATTCGGCGAACTCTGAGCCACCCCACCCAACCGGTCCAGCGCTTCAGCGGCGTTAATGCCAGCGTCGCCAGTAGCAACTGGAAGGCAGCAATCCCCAAGCTTTCGGTAATCTGCTGCCCCGGGTCCGGGCCCAGACCACTGCCAACCAGCCGAGACAACAGAATCGCCAAGGGCAAGAACGCCATGAACGCCACCAACACTTTGAATGCCCGCACCGCTCCAGGACGATTCAGCACAGCGCCTGCCATCCCCATCAATAAAACTTCTCCAGATCCATCCCTTTGTAGAGGTGGCTAACCTGCTCCCCATACCCGTTAAATTTCACCGTCTCCCGCCAGTTAGGGCTCAGCAAGCCAGAAGGTAACCGACGCTCTCGCTTCTGACTCCAGCGGGGATGATCTACTTCCGGATTAACATTGGCATAGAAACCATACTCCTGGGGCGCGATAAGCTCCCAGGTTGTTTTCGGCCGCTCTTCCTGGAAACGGATCCGCACAATCGACTTGATGCTCTTGAAGCCGTACTTCCAGGGTACCACCAGACGCAACGGAGCACCGTTCTGGTTTGGCAACTCCCTGCCATAAAGACCCACCGCCAAAAATGCCAATTCATTCATGGCTTCGTCGATACGCAAACCTTCCCGGTAGGGCCAGTCAATGGTACTGAACACCGACCGTTGTCCTCGCATCTGCTCCGGATCGTGCAATGTCTCGAAGTACACGTACCTGGCCGAGGATGCCGGCTCAAAGCGCTTGAGAAGCCCGGCCAGGGGGACGCCGATCCACGGAATCACCATGGACCAGGCCTCCACACACCGCAGACGATAAATCCGCTCTTCGTACTGCGACGGCTGCAACAGGTCTTCAAGGTTATAGGTTCCGGGCCGGCCACAGGCGCCGTCGACTTTCACCGTCCATGGACTGACCGACATTTCCCCCGCATAGCGGGCCGGATCATCCTTGCCGGTGCCGAACTCATAGAAATTGTTGTATCGGACAACGTCTTCGTATGGCGTAAGCTTCTCGGAAGTCGACATTTCCGGGCGAGACATCGACGGAAGCTCCTTGCCCGGCACCGACGCTGCCTCGAGCAGCCCGGGCAAAGCTACCCCGGCCGACGCAGCAAGCGCACTCACCATAAAGGAACGGCGGTTCAGGTAGATCGCTTCCGGGGTAACGTCATTCTCGGGCAAGGCCCAGGCAGGACTGTTCTTGATAAGCATGCAGCATCTCCACTAACCGCCGAATGGACACTACGGTTGACCGGAGAAATGCCTGGAAATTCCCCCCGACGGCGACACCGCCAGGGGAATATCTTCTTGTTTCCGGCCCACTGATTCCGCGCCGGACAACAGCGGAGGGGATAACTACTGGCGGCGGGGCTTTCTTACCAGGGCACGGAACGGGCCGGACAACGCATAGATCAGGAAACCACTGAACAATACGGTTGCCGGGTCCAGGGCGATCACTACAAAAATCAGCACCACCAGCAAAATTGCAGCAAACGGTACCCGACCACGCATATCCAGATCTTTGAAACTGCGGTAAAGGATGTTGCTCACCATCAGCACCCCACAGCCACCGACCACCACGATCGTCATGGCCGTCAGCCATCCGGCAGGCTCGAAGGTGTGGAAACACCAAACCAGCCCGGCGACACAGGCAGCAGCGGCCGGACTCGGCAATCCGACAAAGAACTTCTTGTCGACCGAGCCGATCTGGGTGTTGAAACGCGCCAGCCGCAAGGCCGCACCGGCAACATAGATAAAGGTGATAGCCCAGCCAAACTGGTCCAGGTTATTCAGGGACCAGAAAAATGCCACCAGCCCCGGTGCCACCCCAAAGGCCACCATATCGGCAAGACTGTCGTACTCTTCGCCAAACTTGCTTTGGGTATTGGTAAGGCGTGCCACCCGCCCGTCCAGGCCATCCAGGATCATGGACACAAAGATCGCGATGGCGGCATTATCGAACACGCCATTGGCCGCAGACACGATGGCGTAGAATCCGGAAAACAGGGACGCCGTGGTCAGTGCGTTAGGCAGCAGGTAAATCCCCTTGCGTCGAACAGGCGCTCCCTCAACCAACTCCTCCTCGACCACTTCGCCGGAATCCGGATCAACCACGGACTCCTCTGGCGGGTTAACGGCAGATACTTCGACCGGATCACTTTCCGGGTGTTTTTTTTCGTCAGTCATTCCAATCATTCCGGACAACGTGTGAGTGGAGTATATACAAAAAACGCGGCCTCTTGGGCCGCGCTTTTCAGATCTGGCCGGAGGCTCAGTTCTTGCTCTTGTCCACGATCTTGTTCGCGGAGATCCACGGCATCATACCGCGCAGCTTCTCACCCACCTGCTCAATCGGGTGGGCAGCGTTGTTGCGACGGGCGGCCGTCATGGACGGATAGTTGTGCGCGCCTTCGGAAATGAACATCTTGGCGTACTCACCGCTCTGGATGCGCTTGAGTGCGTTGCGCATGGCTTCGCGGGACTGCTCGTTGATGACTTCCGGGCCGGTCACATACTCACCATACTCCGCATTGTTGGAGATGGAGTAGTTCATGTTCGCAATGCCGCCTTCGTACATCAGGTCAACAATCAGCTTGAGCTCGTGCAGACACTCGAAGTAAGCCATTTCCGGCGCATAACCGGCTTCAGTCAGGGTATCAAAACCGGCCTTGACCAGCTCAACCGCACCACCACACAGAACCGCCTGCTCACCGAACAGATCAGTTTCAGTCTCGTCTTTGAAGGTTGTTTCGATAATACCGGTACGACCACCACCCACACCGCTGGCGTAGGACAGCGCGACGTTCTTGGCGTTACCGGAAGCGTCCTGGAAGATCGCGATCAGGTCAGGAATACCGCCACCCTTGACGAACTCGGTGCGCACAGTGTGGCCCGGAGCCTTCGGAGCGATCATGATGACATCCAGATCATTGCGCGGCACGATCTGGTTGTAGTGGATAGCAAAACCGTGGGCAAATGCCAGGGTGGCGCCCTGCTTCAGGTTCGGCTCGATTTCGGCTTTGTAAAGCTGAGCCTGGAACTCGTCCGGAGTCAGAACCATAACCACGTCGGCTGCCGCAACGGCGGTCGGTACGTCAGTTACCTTCAGGCCATGGGCCTCAGCCTTGGCGATGGAGGATGAACCCGGACGCAGGGCGACCGTCACGTCAACACCGGAATCCTTCAGGTTGCACGCGTGGGCGTGACCCTGGGAGCCGTAGCCGATGATGGCAACTTTCTTGCCCTGGATGATGGAAAGGTCACAATCCTTATCGTAATAAACCTGCATGAGAAACCTCTTCTTTGTGATGGCTCCCCGGGGAGCCATGTTTGTGCAATTGATTGGCGAGCTGCTTAAAGGCTCAGTACTTTTTCACCGCGGGCAATGCCGGAAACACCGCTACGCACGACTTCAAGCACACCGGCAGTACCGACGGCCTGGATAAAACCATCGAGTTTGTCACTGTCACCGGCCAGCTGAACAGTGTAAACCGAGCTGGTCACGTCGACGATCTGGCCGCGGAAGATATCCACCGTGCGCTTGATTTCGGCGCGCTGGGAGCCGGTGGCCTTCAGCTTGACCAGCATCAGCTCCCGTTCGATGTGGGCGCCTTCCGTCAGGTCCACCAGCTTGACCACCTCAATCAGCTTGTTGAGCTGCTTGGTAATCTGCTCGATTACCTTGTCGGAGCCGGTCGTGGTTACGGTCAGCCGTGACAGGGTCGAATCCTCGGTGGGCGCCACCGTCAGGGTTTCGATATTGTAGTTGCGCTGGGAGAACAGCCCAACCACCCGCGACAGGGCACCCGGTTCGTTCTCAAGCAAAACAGAAATGATTCGACGCATGATCACACCCTCTCCGTCTTGCTGAGCCACATGTCTTTCATCGAGCCGCGAGCGACCTGCATCGGGTACACGTGCTCGAACCGATCGACATAGATATCAACGAACACCAGCTTGTCCTTCATTGCCAGGACTTCTTTCAGCTTCGGCTCAAGATCTTCCTTGCGGTCGATCCGCACGCCAACATGACCGTAGGCTTCCGCCAGCTTGATGAAGTCCGGCAGGGACTCCATGTACGACTGGGAGTGGCGGGACTCGTAGTTCATGTCCTGCCACTGTTTGACCATGCCCAGGGCCTGGTTATTCAGGTTGATGATCTTCACCGGCAGGTTGTACTGCTTGCAGGTGGACAGCTCCTGGATATTCATCTGGATGCTGCCTTCGCCCGTGACACACAGCACTTCGTCGTCCGGATGTGTCAGTTTCACACCCATGGCCGCCGGCAGACCGAAGCCCATGGTGCCGAGGCCACCGGAATTGATCCAGCGATTGGGCTTGTCGAACTTGTAGTACTGGGCGGCAAACATCTGGTGCTGCCCCACGTCGGAAGCCACGAAGGCGTCGCCATTCGTCAGCCGCCACAGCGTCTCGATCACCTCCTGGGGCTTGATCACCTCAGGGTTGTTCTCATAACGCATACCGTGAAATGCACGCCATTCCTCGATCTGTTTCCACCAGGCCGACAGCGCCTCGGCGTCCGGCCGGGCCTTGCTCTCCCGGACCAGGGCGATCATTTCCTTCAGCACGGCGTCCACCGGCCCAACAATGGGCACGTCGGCATCAATGGTCTTGGAAATGGAGGCCGGGTCGATGTCGATGTGGACAATACGGGCCCCCGGGCAGAACTTCTCGGTGGCGTTGGTGACCCGGTCATCGAACCGCGCACCTACGCAGAGAATCAGGTCCGAATGGTGCATCGCCATGTTCGACTCATAGGTACCGTGCATACCGAGCCAACCCAGGTGCTGTTTGTCGGTCGCCGGATAGCAGCCAATCCCCATCAGCGTGTTGGTGATCGGATAGCCCAGCATCCGCACGAGTTCCGTCAACTGATCGGAAGCCTTACCCAGAATGACACCACCACCGGCATAGATGATCGGACGCCGGGCGGCGAGCAGCATGTCCACAGCCTTCTTGATCTGGCCGGCATGGCCACGGATCGCCGGGTTGTAGGAGCGCAGTTTGACCTTCTTGGGGAAGGCATACTCAAAACGCTCGTTCGGCGTGGTCATATCCTTCGGGATGTCCACGACCACCGGGCCGGGGCGGCCGGTTGAGGCGATATAGTAGGCTTTACGGATCACTTCCGGGATCTCTTCCGGATGACGCACGCTGAGGTTGTGCTTCACCACCGGCCGGGAAACGCCGATCATATCGGTTTCCTGGAAGGCGTCTTCACCGATCAGGGTGGACGCGACCTGACCGCACAGAACCACCATGGGGATGGAATCCATAAATGCGGTGGCGATGCCGGTAATAGTGTTGGTGGCTCCAGGACCCGAGGTCACCAGTACGGTACCTGGTTTTCCGGTCGCACGGGCATAGCCGTCGGCCATATGGACCGCAGCCTGTTCGTGACGAACCAGGATATGCTTGACTTTGTCCTGCCTGAACAGCGCATCATAAATATGAAGGGCTGCACCACCCGGATAGCCGTAAATGTATTCGATCCCTTCATCCTGCAAGGACCGGATCAGCATGTCGGCGCCAGACAATAACTCCACGATTTTCTACCCTCTGCTACGAGTGAATGAGCCGGGAATTCTCCCGGTTGCCTGGATACCCGGGCTCAGGCTTCTTGTGGAAGCAGGGCCGGACGTTCCGCCACACCAGTATAAAAAGAGGTTGTCTCCTGGCCGGCCGTACTCCTGAGGGTTGCGGAAAACGGCCAATCAACGGGTTGCACGTAAGCAACAACCATTCCACGAAAAGACTCGCGGACGTTCAGTGTGGTAATTAACGGGGGATACTTGCTCGGGATTGCCTGCCGTATTGACCCCTGTCTTCAGGCAATCGGTAATTCTGACAGGGCGAAACTCCCTGTCAATAGCGGTGTATGCATTCTCTCCTTATACTTTCTTCCAGATTTTGAACTAAGCTTGGAAAAAACCGCCTGATCAGTGGCATTATGGGGAAAATAAAGGAGGCCCGGCTGACGCTGACCTCTGCCAATGACTAACCATCGCGAGTAAAGGCATGAATTCCAGAACCTTCATCCTGGCCCTGGCTATTGCTGTAACACCAGGCATTGCCACCGCGGCCTCCGTTTATAAATGGACCGACGAAAACGGTATCACCCACTTCGGAGACCGCCAGCCTACCGGCAAGAATGCCGAAACGGTGAACGTCCGCACGGGCTCGCCCGCCGGAGCCGTCAAACGCCAAAGCCCACAGGACCGGGTAGAAAGCATGGCGCAAGAGCAGGAACAGACTGCCGAGCAGGAACGCCTGTCCGCCCAGGAAGAAGCCCGACAAAAGCAGCGCAAGGCCAATTGCGAGACCGCCCGCAGCAACCTGAGCATCCTGCGTACCAGCAGTCGTATCCGGATCGAGGAGGATGGCCAGCAGCGCTACCTCAGCGCCGAGGAAATCGAAGAACAACGGGTGAAGTTCCAGGAAATCGCCGACCAGAACTGCGATCCGGAACCCACGGAAGACTGAGCGTGCGGCCAGCATGGGCCGCTGCAAAACAAAAATGGCCGGGCAAATGCCCGGCCATTTTTGTTGCAACTCGCTTTAAATTCAGGCCTTGCTGAACACCAGCTTGTGATCATCCACCGAAACGCGGATGGTGTCGCCTGAAACAAAGGCACCTTTCAGCAGCTGCTGCGCCAGCGGGTTTTCAATCATCCGCTGGATTGCCCGCTTCAACGGTCGCGCACCATATACCGGGTCATAACCCACAGCGGCCAGCAGCTCCATGGCCGCCTCGTCCAGCACCAGCGACATGCCCTGCTCGCCAAGGCGCTTGCCGAGCATACCGATCTGGATCTTCGCGATGCCCTGGATCTGATCGCTGGCAAGGGGATGGAAGACCACCACTTCGTCCACCCGGTTGATGAATTCCGGCCGGAAATGGGTACCGACCACTTCCATGACGGCTGCCTTCATATCCTCGTAGTTTTCCTCACCCGCTTTTTGCTGGATAACGTCAGAACCCAGGTTTGACGTCATCACAATCACGGTGTTGCGGAAGTCCACGGTGCGGCCCTGGCCATCGGTCAGGCGGCCGTCGTCCAGCACCTGAAGCAGGATGTTGAAGACATCCGGGTGGGCTTTCTCCACCTCATCCAGCAACAGCACGGAATACGGCCGGCGGCGCACCGCCTCGGTCAGGTAACCGCCTTCCTCGTAGCCCACGTATCCGGGAGGGGCACCAATCAGCCGTGCCACCGAGTGCTTCTCCATGAATTCGGACATATCAATTCGAACCATGGCTTCCTCTGTGTCGAAGAGGAACGACGCCAGCGATTTGCACAGCTCGGTCTTACCCACCCCGGTCGGCCCGAGGAACAGGAACGAGCCGTTGGGCCGGTTCGGATCAGACAACCCGGCACGGGACCGGCGCACGGCATTGGCCACCGCCTCGACTGCTTCATCCTGACCGATCACCCGGTCGTGCAGAGCCTCTTCCATCCGCATCAGCTTGTCGCGCTCGCCCTCCAGCATCTTGGACACCGGAATACCGGTCCATTTGGACACCACCTCGGCAATTTCTTCATCGGTCACCCGATTACGCAACAGTTCCATCTTTTGCATCTCGGCCTGCCCCGCCATTTCGAGCTGCCGTTCAAGCTCGGGGATTCTGCCGTACTGGAGCTCGGACATCTTGCCCAGGTCACTCGCGCGACGGGCATTCTCCAGGTCGATGCGAGCCTGCTCCAGGTCGCTCTTGATCTTCTGGGAGCCGTGCAGGGCTGCCTTTTCGGAATTCCACACCTCCTCCAGGTCCGAGTATTCCCGCTCAACCTTGGCGATGACCTCGGACAGCTCCTCGAGACGTTTCTTTGATGCGGCGTCGGTTTCCTTTTTCAGCGCCTCACGCTCGATCTTCAGCTGGATCAGCCGCCGCTCGAGACGGTCCAGCGCCTCCGGCTTGGAGTCCATTTCCATGCGGATCTGGCTGGCAGCTTCGTCTACCAGATCAATCGCCTTGTCCGGCAACTGCCGGTCGGTGATGTAGCGATGGGACAGCTTGGCGGCTGCGATGATGGCGCCGTCGGTTACCTCGACACCATGGTGTACCTCGTAGCGCTCCTTCAGGCCGCGGAGAATGGCAATGGTGTCTTCCTCGCTGGGCTCGCTGACCAGAACCTTCTGGAATCGACGCTCCAGGGCCGCGTCCTTCTCGATGTTCTCACGGTATTCGTTAAGAGTCGTCGCACCTACGCAGTGCAGCTCACCGCGGGCCAGGGCAGGCTTGAGCATATTGCCGGCATCCATCGAGCCCTCGGCCTTACCGGCACCGACCATGGTGTGAATCTCATCGATAAACAGGATGATCTGGCCTTCCTGCTTGGACAGCTCGTTCAGCACTGCCTTCAGGCGCTCCTCGAATTCACCGCGGAACTTGGCACCGGCAATCAACGAGCCCATGTCGAGGGACAACACCTTCTTGTCCTTCAGGCCGTCGGGCACTTCGCCGTTCACAATACGCTGGGCCAACCCCTCAACAATGGCGGTCTTGCCCACCCCGGGCTCACCAATCAGCACCGGGTTGTTCTTGCGGCGACGCTGCAACACCTGAATGGTGCGGCGGATTTCATCATCACGTCCGATAACCGGATCAAGCTTGCCGGCGGCGGCACGCTCGGTCAGGTCAATCGTGTACTTGGACAGAGCTTGACGGTTCTCTTCAGCACTGGCATCACTCACCGGTTCGCCTCCACGGATATCATCAATCGCTTTTTCCAGGGCCGCTCTATCGACGCCCTGCTCTTTCAGCACCCGACCGAGGGTACCGCGGTCTTCCAGCGCCGCCAGCAGCATCAGCTCACTGGAAATAAACTGGTCCTGACGCTTCTGGGCCAGCTTGTCGGCAATATTGAACAGCCGCCCCATGTCATTGGAAATCCCGACATCCCCCGCAGACCCCTGGACGACGGGGAGGCTGTCAATTTCCCGGGCAACCGCCTGGCGCAAACGGCCCGGATCTGCGCCGACCTGTTTCAACAGCGGTTTTACGGAGCTGCTGTCCTGGTCCAGCAAGGCCTGCATCAGATGCACAGGCTCAATAAAGTTATGGTCCTTGCCCACCGCAAGGGACTGGGCATCCGCAAGGGCGGTCTGCAACCGGCTGGTAAGCTTGTCGATTCGCATAGTGTGTCGATCCCTAATCTCTGTCGTTCGGTGCCACCAGCCCGGTTAATCGGCGGGCAACACCAGATTGCTTTGACATTTAATGTAGGGGCTCGCGGGCCGACTTCAAGCTAGGGGGCACGCTAATGGCCCGGAACTTGACCGGTATCAGGTAAGCCAGATGATGCTCGCCATGCGGCCGGTCTGGCCGTCACGACGATAGGAGAAGAAGCGGGCCGGGGCACTGACAGTGCATAAACCTCCGCCATAGATCTCGGCCAGGCCAATGCCGGACAGGCGTTGACGGGCGAGCATATAGATGTCCGCCATGAAATGACCGGGGCGGGCACCGGTCGGCGTAAAAGCCGTCGCAGCTTGAGGATCGCAACCGACAAATGCCTGCCGGACCTCCGGCCCCACCTCAAAACAGGCCGGACCAATCGCGGGCCCCAGCCAGGCCATCAGCCCGGATGGATGGCCAAGCGACTTTGCTGTGCGCTCCAGCACGCCATCGCACAAACCGCGCCAGCCGGCGTGGGCCGCGGCAACCCGGGTGCCGACCCGATCGCAGAAAAGCACCGGCAGGCAGTCGGCAGTGAGGATCGCGCACACCGTGTCCGGCACGGTCGTGAAACTGGCATCGGCCGGTGGCACGCCACTGACCGGCAACTCGACTATCGAGTTGCCGTGAACCTGATCAAGCCAGCCAAAGCGCTGGCCGGCGACACCACAGTAGCGCGCCAGGCGCTCCCGATTCTCCCGGACTGCCGCAACGTCATCTCCCACATGGCTGCCGAGATTCAGACTCGCCCAGGGTGCCGGGCTGACTCCACCCAACCGGGTCGTACACAGCGCCCGGACATTCGCGGGCGCCGGCCACTCCGGTATCAGGAGGGTTTGCTCAGAAATCATCACGCTCGAGATCCTGGACGTGCTTGCGCAGGGCGGCCAGCAACCGCTCCATATCCTCCGGCAAGGGCACTTCCCAGCTCATCTCCGCTCCGGTTGCCGGGTGCTCAAGGGTCAGCTTGCGGGCATGGAGAGCCTGCCGGTGGAAGGCGGACAACACTTCCCGCAGCTCATCCGTAGTGCCTTTGGGGAGGCGAATCCGGCCGCCATACAACTGGTCACCCACCAGTGGATGTCGAACGTGGGCCATGTGGACCCGGATCTGGTGGGTACGGCCGCTTTCGAGTTTGCAGCGGACGTGGGTATGGGCGGCAAAGCGCTCGATCAGGCGATAATGGGTAACCGCCGGTTTGCCAGTACCGACCACCGCCATCTTCTTGCGCTCACGGGGGTGGCGGCCGATAGGTGCATCCACCGTCGCACCGCCGGTCAGTGTCCCGACAACGACCGCTTCGTATTCGCGCCCCATGGTACGGGTCTGCAACTGGTCCACCAGAGAGGTATGCGCGATCAGACTGCGGGCCACCACCATGATTCCGGACGTATCCTTATCAAGACGGTGGACGATGCCGGCACGGGGCAGGTTTTCAACCTCCGGGGCATAATGCAGCAACGCATTCACCAGGGTACCGGCAGCATGACCTGCAGCCGGGTGGACCACCAGGCCGGCGGGTTTGTTGATCACCAGCAGGTGTTCGTCCTCGTAGACGATATCCAGGGTGATGGACTCCGCCTCCCAGCTCACCTGGGCTTCGGGCTCGGCATCCAGCTCAATCCGGTCATCCAGCATTACCCGGTCCCGGGGCTTGCAGGTCTTGCCATTTACCGTCAGGGCACCGCTTTTGATCCAGCCCTGCAGGCGAGACCGGGAGTGTTCCGGCATCAGCTCCGCAGCCGCCTGATCGAGGCGCTTGTCGCTCAGTGACGAGGGTACGGTAAAGGTTGCAGTAATACGATTTTCAGCAGTCATTCATGCCCCAGGGCCAGTTTGGGTGTTACGCTTGGTCCGGATTGGCAGCTCAGGGTACCGGGACACTGCACAAGGGCAGACAACCCCGCTACAATGGCCAACCAATCCGACGCTTCATCATTATACGGGAATCCGGCATGAGATCGTTTGTTCGTTTTACAGCAGTGTTCGCCATGGCGTTACTGATCAGCGCCTGCGCCTCCAACAAACAGGAGGAAGTGCTGCCGGAGGAGAGTTACTACGAGAAAGCCCGCGAGGCCATGAACTCGGGCAACTTCAACGAGGCGGAACAGAACCTCGATTTCCTTGAAACCTACTACCCGTTCGGCCGCTACGCCGAGCAGGCCCAGCTGGACCTTATCTACGCCCGCTACCAGAATCTCGACCTGGAAGGAGCCCGGGCTGCGGCAGACCGCTTCCTGCGCCTCAATCCGCAGAGCGAACACGCGGACTATGCACTCTATATGCGCGGAGTCGCCTCGTACAACCTCGATGTTGGCCTGGCTGCCCGTTACTTCCCCACCGACGTCAGCGCCCGCGATCCCGGTGAGCAGCGCCAGGCCTTCCGGGACTTTTCCGAACTGCTTAACCGTTATCCCGCCAGCGAGTATGCAGCGGACGCCCGCCAGCGCATGATTGCCATTCGCAACCGGTTGGCCGAACTGGAGGTGCATGCAGCCCGCTACTATATCAAGCGCGAAGCGTACGTGGCTGCCAATAACCGGGCCCGTTTTGTCGTGGAAAACTACTCGACGTCCCCCGCCGTGGAAGAGGCTCTGATTATTCTGGCGGAAACCTACCAGGCCATGGACCTGAGCAAAGCCGCCGAAGATACCATTGCCATGCTGGCAGCCAACTTCCCGGACAGCGATGCCTTTGACGAAAACAGGCAGTTCCAGCCCAGCAAGCTTAAGCGGGAAAACCGCTCGCTGACCAGCGTGATCACCTTCGGCCTGTTCGGCGACGAATAATAGGCCCGGGCGGGTGCCCTGCCAGCTACCCGCCCAAGGCCCTCACTTGCCGCTCTTCCAGCCGTTGGTGATCGGATAGCGGCGATCCTTGCCAAAGCCACGCTCGGTAATGCGCACCCCGATGGGTGCCTGGCGGCGCTTGTATTCGTTGATATCCACCAGCCGCACCACGCGATCCACGTCGGCACGCGCAAAGCCTTCCGCTACGATGGCATCGGCACTGAAATCCCGCTCAACGTACAGATTGAGTATCTGGTCCAGCACGTCGTAGCCCGGCAGACTGTCCTCGTCCTTCTGGTCCGGCGCCAGTTCCGCTGAAGGTGGCCGGGTAATCACCCGCTCGGGAATCACCGCAGACACCGTATTACGGTAACGGGCCAGGCGGAACACCAGGGTTTTCGGCACATCTTTCAGCACATCAAACCCGCCGGCCATGTCACCGTACAGGGTGGAATAGCCAACCGCCATTTCACTCTTGTTGCCGGTGGTCAGCACCAGCGAACCAAACTTGTTGGACAGCGACATCAGCAAGACGCCCCGCAGCCGTGCCTGCAGGTTCTCTTCGGTGGTATCCGGCCGGGTGCCGTTGAATGGCGCGGCCAGGGTGGCCATGAACGCATCGTACATCGGTTCTATAGAGAACACGTCGTACTGTACGCCGAGTGCTTTTGCCTCCGCCTCGGCATCTTCCAGGCTCATGCTGGAGGTGTAGCGGAATGGCATCATCACCGCCCTCACCCGCTCGGCACCGAGGGCATCCACCGCAATTGCGACGGTCAGCGCCGAATCGATGCCACCGGAGAGACCGAGTACCACCGAGCGGAAACCGTTCTTGTTGACGTAATCCCGTACCCCCAGCACCAGCGCCCGGTAGACATTCTCTTCCAGGGACGGCTCGGCCAGCGGCGGCTGCGACACCGGCTGGCAATGGTGCTCATTGAGAAACTCCACCGGGAACAGTCCTTCGGCAAACTGGGGCACCTCCACCGCCAGGGC
>Ga0207849_100466_pt1 | contig 13704 bp, 14 predicted proteins | sample TtaePargueraPR_12_FD_187277 | JGI IMG/M metagenome (GOLD analysis project Ga0207849, IMG submission 187277) | Aerobic enrichment media microbial communities from Bioluminiscent Bay, La Parguera, Puerto Rico - Tt and P2 (4) (SPAdes) | ecosystem: Environmental > Aquatic > Marine > Unclassified ...
GCCACGCCGGCAGGAGGTGAAAAGATTATGGCAGAACTTCATATTTCCCGGCTGGCGAACCTGACGGACGCGCAGCTGGAGACCAGTTTGGCAGCTATTGACGATATCCGGGAGTGTTACCGGGTACTGGAAAAAGGCGGGTTGAACGTGGTGGGCGAGGTGCTCAAAGGCCAGGGCGCTTTCTACGAGATGGATCACTATCCGCAAGATGACGTCTACGACCGGGACACGGCCTCCCAGTATTACTACCACGCTCACCGGGACGATCATGCCGAGCACGGCCATTTCCACCTGTTTCTCCGCAATGCCGCGCTACCTGGAGCGGCTGCGCCGGCCTTGGGGCCCGCGGGTGAAGATCGGGTAGCGCACCTGGTTGCCATCTCCATGGACGCCTGGGGCTATCCCACTGATCTGTTCACGGTAAACCGCTGGGTGACTGACGAGAGCTGGCTTCCGGCGCAGGCGATCGTGACGGCACTGGATCTGTTCGCCATTGACCACGCCTATCCCAGCTGGCCGGTGAATCGCTGGCTTACGGCCATGGTGCGTTGTTTCCGGCCCCAGATTGAAGCGTTGCTGTATCACCGGGACCAGGTCATTGGGCAGCGGGGCGCGCAGAACCTGCAGCAGGTGCTGGAAGATCGTTCCCTGGAGATTACCGGGACGGTTCCGATCGATGTGGCGAGCTGGGCGGACAAGCTGGCTGCGGAGCGAAGAAGGCGCGACCGGGTTGGCCAGCTGCGAGTACCACAATTTGAAGGAGCGGCGAGGGGCCGGTGATCGGGCCCCCCTGGCGACCGGGGCTTACTCCACAACCTCGCTGATCTGAACGGTGGGCTGCACATTGGTGAAGTTCGGGATATCTTTCAGGATCTCCCTGGCATGGGGCCCGAACGCGGTTTCAAAATCACTGAGTGAATCGAAATACATGTGGCCCATAGCGATGAAGGTCGGGGCCGAGCCCGGCGTACCCCCGGCAAGACCTTGTTCGATCGCCGTCCGTTGGCAGGCCTTGCCCAGTCTTTCACGGACCAGCGCCATGTGGCTGTCGCGGTAATACGCCATGTCGAACTGGCTGTCGTCGGTTTTCGGGTAAAGCACGCTGACTTTAATCACGGTTGGGTACCTCGGTGAACATCAATGGTGAGTCTCGGCGCCATCTAAGCGCTTTCCCGGGTGATGGGCAATGGGACTTTGGCACAGGCTCCGGCCGATCACTTGTCTTTGTTAGGGCTGGTTTTTGTCCTGAGGGCTTCCGCTACCCGTTCATCAACGCGTTGCAAGAATGCCTCATTCAGCTTGCCTGACGAGTGCCCTTTCATAAGGTCGGTCGTCGCGCGCAGGTTGCCGATAAAGGTTCGACAGTCCCTGCACATCATCAGGTGCATTTTCACGGACAGGCTCTGCCGGCCGCTCAGTTCGCCGTCGATGTAGTCACTGGCGATTACCGCCAGGTCCCTGCACATTAACATTCGCCCGTCTCCTGGAAGGCTTCCACCATGAGAAAGATCTTCTGCCTCCCACGGTGTAACAGTACACGCAGGTTTGAGGCGCTGACATCCAGAATGTTACAGACCTCTTCGGATTTGTGCTGGTGGGCTTCGTAGAGCATCAGGGCGGAGCGTTGGGTTTCCGGCAGCGCCGACAGGTGTTTGTCCAGGCAATCGCTGAGCGCGCCGTTTTCCAGCAGGGTGTCGGCGGAGTCATGGAACTGCAGCTTTGGCGGCAGGTCCCATCGGCCAGTAGCGTTGAAGCGTTCGGCCAGATCCGGCTCAAGGCCCTCGGAAAAATCGGTCGCCACTTCCCGTTTGCTGGCGCGAAGTTTGTTCTTGCAGCGGTTGGCGACGATCCGGTGCAGCCAGGTTTTCAGGCCGGAACGGCCTTCAAATTTGTGGATGGCATCAATCACGGTCACCCAGCAGTCCTGGACAACTTCTTCCGCACTGGAGTGGTCGAGGTAGAAGCGGGCCACCGCGAGCATGCCCGGGGAGTACTCGCGCACGGCTTTCTGGTATGCCATCGCATCACCTCGTCGGAGTGCCTCGATCAGCGAAAGTTCGGTTTGCGTATGCACGGCTGAGTCCATGGCTTGGCGTTCCCTGTCAGTCTGCGTTGGCTTGTTGTCTCTGTATAGTGCTTCGGATTCCGGAAAAGTTCCGGTATTCTGTAGCGATTGCTCAAAAATCATAATTCAGCGACGATGTAACATCCAGCCGGTGATCGTGTCTCAGCAATAACAGCGTACTGGTTTATAAATTTTCCGCAGGAATGGACATGAATCGAAGCAAGCTTTTACTTGTGCTGGCAATCGCCGTGGTGGTGACTGTTTTTATCGGCCTGGACGGGCACCGGGTGCTTACCCTGGAGAACCTGCAGGCCAATCAGGCGGCATTGGCGCAATGGATTGACCAGCACCTGCTGGTGGCCGTTACCGGCTTTGCGGCGATCTATGTCCTTGTGACTGCCTTGTCGCTGCCGGGCGCAACCATCATGACCCTGGCCGGTGGTGCTTTCTTCGGTAACCTTTATGGCCTGGCTGCGGTATCCATTGCCTCAACCGTGGGCGCATCGCTGGCCTTTCTGGTGGCGCGCTTCCTGTTGAGGAATACCTTGAGGGAGCGCTACAAGGACACCATTGCCAAGATCGACCGGGGCATTGAAAAAGATGGTGCCTTCTACCTGGCGACCCTGCGCCTGGTGCCGGTGTTCCCCTTCTTCCTGATCAACCTGGCCATGGGCCTGACCGGCATGAAGCTGCGTACCTATGCCCTGGTGAGCTGGATTGCCATGTTGCCGGGCACATTTGTGTTTGTGAATGCCGGCACCCAGCTGGGGCAGATCCAGTCCACCGGTGATATCGTCTCTGCCGATCTGCTGCTGTCGTTTGCCCTGCTGGGGCTGTTTCCGCTGATCGCCAAGTTTGTGGTGGGCTTCATCCGCCGCCGCAAGGTGTATGCCGGCTGGCAGAAGCCTGATCATTTCGATTACAACCTGCTGGTGATCGGTGCGGGCTCCGCCGGCCTGGTCTCGGCCTACATCGCCGCAGCCGTCAAGGCCAGGGTCGCCCTGATCGAGAAGCACAAGATGGGCGGTGACTGCCTCAATACCGGCTGCGTGCCTTCCAAGGCGCTGATTCGCAGCGCCAAGGCGGCGGATACACTGCGCCACGCCAACCGTTACGGCCTGGAGTCGGTGCCGGTGAAGGGCTCGTTCAAGACCATCATGAACCGGGTCAAGGAGGTGATTGCCAAGGTGGAGCCCCACGACTCACCTGAGCGTTACCGGAAACTCGGTGTGGACTGCATCTCTGGCGAGGCGAGCTTCGTATCTCCCTGGGAGCTGGAAGTAAAACACAACGACGGCCGCACGGAACGGCTGACCACACGGAGTATCATCGTGGCGACCGGGGGCAAGCCGGCAATGCCGCAGATCCCCGGCCTGGCAGACATGCAGCCGTTGACCTCCGACAACCTGTGGGAGTTGCAGGAACAGCCGGAGCGCTTGCTGGTGCTGGGTGGTGGCCCGATCGGTTGCGAACTGGCCCACGCTTTTGCCCGCCTGGGCAGCCGGGTGACCCAGCTGGTACGGGGCGGCCGTTTGCTTGCGAAGGAAGATGCGGATGTTGCCTCCGTGGTTTTGAAACAGTTCGAGGTCGATGGCATTGATGTCCGCCTCAACCACTCCACAGTCGAGTTTTGCGTGGAAAATGGCGAGAAGGTGGCCTGGTGTGAGCATAACGGTGAACGGGTGCGCATTCCCTTCGATCAGGTGCTGGTGGCCGTTGGCCGCGAAGCCAACACGGCTGGCCTGAATCTGCAGGGGATTGGTGTGGATACCTTGCCCAATGGCACGGTGCCGGTGGAAGAGGACATGAGCCTGCGTTATCCGAACGTGTTTGCCTGTGGCGATGTCGCCGGGCCCTACCAGTTCACCCACGCCGCGGCCCATCAGGCCTGGTATGCCGCAGTGAATGGTTTGTTCGGTCAGTTCAAACGCTTCCGGGTGGATTACCGCGTGATGCCCTGGGTCACCTTCACCTCGCCGGAAGTTGCGCGGGTCGGGTTGAGTGAGGTCGAAGCCAGAGCGCGGGACATCGACTACGAAGTCACCCGCTATGGCCTGGATGATCTGGACCGGGCAATAGCCGAGAGTGAGGACTATGGCTTCATCAAGGTGCTGACACCCCCGGGCAAGGACAAGATTCTCGGTGCCGTGGTGGTGGGCGCCCACGCCGGTGAAATCCTGGCGGAATTCACCCTGGCAATGAAGCATGGGCTGGGCCTGAACAAGATTCTGGGCACCATCCATCCCTACCCGACCTGGAACGAGTCCGCCAAGTACGCGGCGGGTGAGTGGAAACGCGCTCACGCGCCGGAAGGCGTCCTGAAACTGCTGGAAAAATTGCATGGTTGGCGCCGGGGCAAAGACCCGGGCCGGCAGCAAAAACGTAAAGAAATAACAGCTGGCTGAAAAAAAACCGGACGCTGGCTGTAACAGACCGGTATCGCCCGTGTCCGTGCTAAACACTACTGATTCACCGAGGAGCATCTATGCCCCTGACCGAAACCCGACCGGGCCGCAGTAAGCGCATTCCGGCCGTGGAAGTCCTCGAACCCAGGGCGTTCGATAGCTGGACCCATACCCGCAATGGAGACCCCCGCGGTTATATCGATGCGGACCAGTTGAAGGAACTGTGGATTCACACCGGCACTGCCTGCAATCTGGCCTGCCCGTTCTGCCTGGAGGGCTCCCACCCTGGCGACGGCCGCATTCCCGGCATGAAGCTCAGTGATGTGAAGCCATTTATCCATGAAGCCATCGACATGGGTGTCGAGCAGTTCTCCTTCACCGGCGGCGAACCTTTTGTCATCCGGGACTTCGTCAACATCCTCGATTACGCCAGCCAGCATCGACCCTGCTTCGTGCTCACCAATGCCACCGAGCCCTTGCTGAAACGCCGGCACCAGGTGCTGCCGCTGCTGGACAATCCCTACCCGATCCATTTCCGGGTCAGCCTCGACTTCCCGGACCGCGCCCGCCACGACAAGGATCGGGGCGAAGGCAGTTTCGAGCAGGCTTTGGAGGGCATCCGCTGGCTTATCGGGCAGGGCTTCAAGGTGTCCATTGCCCGTCAGACCGACCCCCACGAAATTCCCGCGGATGTGGAAGCGGCGTTCCGGGCGATATTCCGTGAATGGCATATCCCGGAAAACCTGGCCTTTACCGCGTTCCCCGACCTGGGCACACCCGGTTCCGAGGATGGCAGTCCGGAAATTACCGAGACCTGCATGGAGAAGTACCCGACCCGGGAGGCGCGGGCGCACTTCATGTGTACCTATACCCGGATGCTGGTAAAGAAGGCCGACCGGGTGCGGGTCTATGCCTGCACGCTGGTGGATGACGATCCGCAGTATGACCTTGGTGGTTCGCTGGCGGAGAGCATGGATGAGCGGATCATGTTGCGGCATCACCGGTGCTTTTCCTGTTATCGCTTTGGAGCCAGTTGTTCGGCGCCTGGCTGATTGAGCTGGGAGTTTGCGAATGGCGGGGTGGCGGTCGCTGGAGGTGACGGCCTCCGGGGTTGGTGAAGCCTTCCAGAACGAGAAACGTTGTTTCTCTGACTGTTCTGGAAGGCTTCACCAACCCCGAAGGCCTTGTCTGACTTACGTGGTGTGCATCATGGCATTTTCCAACGTTGGTGGTCGGTGAGGGGCGGGGGCATTTCCAAAACAGTCAGAGAAACAAAGTTTCTCGTTTTGGAAATGCCCCCGCCCCTCACTGACCTGCCCCGAATACGAACAATCAACAATCCGGAATGAACAATGAACATTACTGAAGCCGCCCTGTTCTGGGGATTCCTGCTGGTCTACGGCGTGGTCATGTACGTCCTTTCGCCCAAGAGCAAAAACCCGAACTCGTTCTACAAGGGCGCGGATGATCATGGCAACCCGGTGGGTCAGTGGTCACTCACTGCCAGCATCTTCATCAGCTGGATTTTCGCCAAATCGGTAACCAACGCCGCCAACCTGGGGGCCGCCTATGGCGTGGTGGGTGGTCTGGCCTATGCCAGCTACTGGCTGTCGATTCCCGTGGCCGGCTACGTGATCTACCTGATTCGCACCCAGACCGGTGCCCGCAGCCTGCAGGACTTTCTCACCTCGCGCTTTGGCCGGCTGGCAGCGCTGGCCTTTGCCGCGGCGATTCTGATCCGGCTGTATAACGAAGTCTGGAGCAACACCGCGGTAGTGGGTGGTTACTTCGGGCTGCCCGGAGAGTGGGAGTATTACGCCGCGGCGATGCTGTTCACCATGTTTACCCTGGCCTACAGCCTGAAGGGCGGGCTGCGCTCGTCGATCTTTACCGATGTGATCCAGGCCTTTGTGTTTGTGTTCTTTGTTGGTGCGGTGTTGTTCCTGATTATCCCGGCCAACGACACCGGCACCCTGCTGAGCAATGGCGACTTCCGGCTCAACGCCGGCGCTGATTTGCTACTGGTGGCTTTGCTGCAGATGTTCAGCTATCCGTTCCACGATCCGGTGCTGACAGACCGGGGGTTTGTGAACAAGGAAAAGACCATGCTGAAAAGCTTTGTGGTGGCGGGGCTGCTGGGCTTTGTGGCGGTGTTTATCTTCAGCCTGGTGGGTGTCCATGCCCGCCTCAATGGCATTGAGGCCATGGGTAACGCACCTGCTGCGGTGGGCCAGTCCCTGGGGCTGGCGGCGTTGTTCTTTATGAGTGTGATCATGATGACCTCGGCCGGCTCGACGCTGGATTCCACCTTCACCTCACTGGCGAAATCTCTTGCAGTGGATCTCCCCCGGCTGGCGCAACGTGCCAGGGACAAGCTGCCAAGTATTCGTGTGGGTGCGGTGGTTATGGTCATTTTCGCATTTGCGGGTAACCTGCCGATGTTTGCCGGCACCGACATCCTCAAGGCCACCACCATATCGGGCACCATGGTCATGGGCCTGGCGCCGGTGTTTCTGTTCTACGGCGTCACCCGCTGGTCACCCTGGAGTTTCCACCTGAGTTTCTGGACCGGACTGGGGCTGGGTGTCTTGCTGGCCATGGGGCTGATTCCGGCAAGCTGGGCAATCGGAGACGGTAAATATGCCATGTTACTTGGAGTGAACGCCTACGGCTTCCTGATCTGCTCCGCCGGATTTTTCCTGCCGCTGGTGCTCCGCAGGCTGGCGGGGCGGTCGCCGGCCACCAGCGGCGCTTGAGGTTATGATGGCTGCCGATGAAGGGCGTGCCTGTCCGGTTCATTACCGTTACCGTCCAGAGCGCTTGTGTGAGCGGACCGAAACGGTTACTGACGATGTCCTCTATGTCATTGGCGGGCTCTATGGTAACCCGTTTGCGCTGGACGAGATCGAAAGCATGGCCAGGCGGGAGCGCGCTTCGGGGCGCTCGGTCCGGTTGGTGTTCAATGGCGACTTCAACTGGTTCAATGCCAGCGATAGCCTGTTCCGGGAAATCAACCAGCGGGTACTTCGGCACACCGCGAGCCTGGGCAATGTGGAGTACGAGCTGGCCCATCCCAGCGCGGGGGCTGGCTGTGGCTGTGCCTACCCGGACTTTGTCGACCAGGGGGTGGTCGAGCGTTCCAACGCCATCATGCTGCAATTGCAGACCGTGGCCGCAAATCATCCGGATATTCAACAATCCCTTGCGGAGTTGCCGCGCTGGCGCTGTCTGATGTTTGGTGGCCTAAAGGTTTTGGTGCTTCATGGCGATCCGGAATCCCTTGCGGGCTGGGGGCTGGCCCATGAATCCTTCCAGGCCGGCAATCATGAAGCGGTGGCGCGCTGGTTCCGCCAGACCGGTGCGGACATCCTGGTGTGCAGCCATACCTGCCTGCCACTGATCTGGCAGGGCGAGGTGGATGGCCGCTCGCGGCTGGTCATTAACAATGGCTCTGCAGGGATGGGTAACCTGCAGGGCGACCCCCGCGGGCTGCTTGCCCGTATCGCCCGGACGCCCGCCGGTGGCGCCGTCGCGCAGCAGGCATTGCTGCCGCTGCACTGCGCGTTGCAGCCGGTAGCCTTTGATTTGCAAGCCTGGCTGGCAGACTTCGACCGGTTATGGCCGGCCGGCTCCGATGCCGCCGTCTCCTATCGTGAACGTCTCCTCGGCGGGACTGCCCTGATACCCTCCGCACTCATTTTCTGACCAGAACTTCATCCGCTTTTAACTGGCCTTTGGTCCCCGGCAGGCTATCCTTAATCAGGAAGCGCTGCCGGTTACGACGTCCTGCCAGAATCCTTCGACTTGAAATATATTTTGTGGTCTATATAATTTAACCCTAAATTTTGAGGCGAATTGATTACGTTATGACATCTGAAGGTTCGAATACCACCGCCATCACCCTCCGCAAACCGACGAAGGATGATGGCTTCAGGCTCCACCAGCTGGTGGCTGAGTGCCCGCCGCTGGACCCCAATTCGATTTACTGCAACCTGTTGCAGTGCAGTCACTTTGCCGAGACCGGCGTGGCTGCGGAGAAGGACGGCGATCTGGTCGGCTTTATCTCCGGGTACATCCCTCCCCAACAGCCCGAGACGGTGTTTGTCTGGCAGGTGGCAGTTCACGAGAAAGGTCGTGGACAGGGCCTGGCCAAGCGGATGCTCAAGGAAATCGTGGCCCGCGATGCCTGCCGCAAGGTAACGCATCTGGAAACCACGATTACCGAGGACAACGAAGCGTCCTGGGCACTGTTCCGCTCCTTTGCCCGTGATCTGGGGGCTGAGCTCACCTATCACGAGCACTTTGAGAAAGGCACCCACTTTGGTGGCCAGCACGATTCGGAATTTCTGCTGCGCATCGGGCCTTTCACAAAGCCGGTCTGAGAACCTGACGACTGACAGGCTGAATCGACCGCTCTGCGGACAAGCCGGCGGACCACTGAGGTAGGTCTGTCATCAAGGCTTAAACCAGCGTGCGGCAAGCCGATCGCGACCGAAACCGATGGGCTACCGCACTTCCACCTCGAACCTGACATGCTAAGAGGCAAGACAATGGAAATTTTCAAGTCAACCGAATCCGAAGTACGTGTTTATTCCCGTGCCTTTCCGGTCATCTTCAACCGTGCCAAGAACGCCCACCTTTACACCGAGGACGGCAAGCAGTACCTGGATTTCCTGGCCGGTGCCGGTTCACTGAACTACGGCCACAACAATGATGTCCTGAAGAAGGCGCTGCTCGAGTACATCGAGGCTGACGGCGTGAGCCAGGGCCTGGACCTGTTCACCACCGCCAAGCACGACTTCATCGAGGCTTACAAGAAGTACATCCTGGATCCCCGTGGTCTGGACTACAAGATGCAGTTCACCGGCCCCACCGGCACCAACAGTGTCGAAGCGGCCATGAAGCTGGCCCGCAAGGTGAAAGGCCGTACCGGGATCATCTCCTTCACCAACGGCTTCCACGGTGTGACCATGGGGGCGGTTGCCGCCACCGGTAACGTGCACCACCGCGGTGGTGTCGGAACCCCGCTGGGTAACGTCGACTTCATGTTCTATGACGGTTACCTGGGTGAGGATATCGACACCCTGGAAATCATGGACAAGGTACTCTCTGACAGTTCCTCCGGTGTCGAGCTGCCGGCGGCAGTGATTGTCGAGGCGGTTCAGGGCGAAGGTGGCCTGAACGCGGCCAGTGCCGAGTGGCTGCAGGGTCTGGAAAAGCTGTGCAAGAAGCATGACATCCTGCTGATCCTGGACGACATCCAGGCGGGTAACGGCCGGACCGGTGAGTTCTTCAGTTTCGAGTTTGCCGGTATCAAGCCGGACATCGTGACTGTGTCCAAGTCCCTCAGTGGCTACGGCCTGCCAATGGCGCTGGTACTGTTCAAGCCGGAACTGGACGTCTGGGATCCGGGCGAGCACAACGGTACCTTCCGTGGTAACAACATGGCGTTCATCACTGCCCGCACTGCCGTCGAGACCTACTGGAAAGACGACGCCTTCGCGAAGGAAGTGAAAGCCAAGACCAAGGTGCTGGGTGATGCCCTGCAGGCGATCTGTGACAAGTACCCCAACGAGTTCCGGATGAAGGGACGCGGCCTGATGCGCGGTATCGAGGCGACCCACCCGGACCTGACCGGCCCGATCACCAAGCGCGCCTTTGCAAAAGGCCTGATCATCGAGACCAGTGGTCCCAACGATGAGGTGATCAAGTGCCTGATGCCGCTGACCACCAGTGAAGACGACTTGCGCCTGGGTGCCCGGCTGCTGGCAGAGAGTGTGGATGAAATCATGCAGGAGGGTATCAGCGAGGCGTCCTGAGACGCCCGCTGAACCCGGACATTCATTCTGCAGGATAGCGAAGAAACCACTATGACTAGCCAATTACATACCGTGGAGAAGATCGGCGGCACCTCGATGAGCAATTACGAGGCCGTCCGTGACAACATCATTCTCGGTGGTCGCAGCAAGGAAGAGCTCTATCAGCGCATCTTCGTGGTCTCCGCCTACGGCGGTGTCACCAACGAACTGCTGGAGCACAAGAAAACCGGCGAGCCGGGTGTCTATGCCCTGTTTGCCGACGCCGAGTCAGACTGGGCCTGGGGCGACGACCTCACCAAGCTGATCAAGCTGCTCACCGATATCAACGGGGAGCTTTTTGCAGACCCGATGCTCAAGCAGCAGGCGGACCAGTTCATCACCGACCGCATCGAGGGGGTGCGCGGCTGCCTGATTGACCTCCAGCGCCTGTGCTCCTATGGCCAGTTCCAGCTTGAGGAGCATCTGCTGACGGTACGGGAAATGCTGGCGGGTATCGGCGAGGCCCACAGTGCCTTCAATACCGCGCTGAAGCTGCAGCAGGAAGGCATCAATGCCCGTTTTGTTGATCTGACCGGCTGGCGCGACAGCGAACTGCTGCCGCTGGACGAGAAACTGAAGCAGGCGTTCGATGCCGTGGACCTCACCCGCGAGCTGCCCATCGTGACCGGTTATGCCCAGTGCAAGGAAGGCCTGATGCGGACCTTCGACCGGGGCTATAGCGAGATGACCTTCAGCCGGGTTGCCGTGATTACCCGGGCCCGTGAGGCTGTGATCCACAAGGAATACCACCTGAGTTCCGCCGACCCCAACATTGTCGGCGCCGACAAGGTGGTGCCCCTTGGGCGTACCAACTACGACGTGGCCGACCAGCTGGCCAACCTGGGAATGGAAGCCATTCACCCCCGCGCGGGCAAGGGCTTGCGCCAGAACGAGATTCCGTTGCGGGTGAAAAACACCTTCGAGCCGGAGCATACCGGTACCCTGATCACCGGAGACTATGTCAGTGAGAAGGCCCAGGTGGAAATCATCGCCGGCGCCAAGGGTGTATTTGCCATCGAGGTGTTTGACCAGGATATGCAGGGCGAGCCGGGTTCGGATCGCAGGATCCTGGATGTACTGAGCCGCTTCAAGGTGCGCTTCATGTCCAAGGACACCAACGCCAATACCATCACCCACTACGTGGACACCACGCTGAAGCACGTCAAGCGCGTGGTCAAGGCGCTGGAAGAGGCGTTCCCCAATGCCGAGATCAATACCCGCAAGGTGGCGCTGGTCTCGGCCATCGGCAGCGACATGAAAGTGCCCGGTATCCTCGCCGGCTCGGTGAAGTCGCTGGCGGAGGCGGAAATCAGCGTACTGGCGATCCATCAGTGCATGCGCCAGGTGGATATCCAGTTCGTCATCGATGAGGACTGCTACGAGAAGGCGATTACTGCCCTTCACGGTGCGCTCATCGAGCCTCACAACCACGAGTACGCCATCGTTGCGGCGTGATCGTGGGTCAAAATTGCCGGCGGCTGGAACCGGTCGCTTCCGCCGCCGGTAATGGAGGGTGTCTTGCCTCCTGACCGGGGCGCCTGGCAGTCAGTGATGGCCAGGCGTCTTCCCGGTCACCTTCTCCGGTGAGCCGGATCCGCTTGCGACCTGCCCATCGTGTGCCACACCGCGCCCGGCTGCGTCATTTCCTAGGGCGCCAGCAGCAGCCAGCCTCCCATCAGCAGCTGGCAACTCACCACCACCACGGTCAGCTGCAGCCGCAGGCGACGGTACCAGGCCGGCCAGTAACTCTTCATCCAGCGCAGATCCACCACACACAGCGCCGTATAGGCGGTGGTATATACCACCACTTGGTACAGGGCGGGCAACAGCAGGCCAACCCCTGCGGCGACAAAGAACGCCTGGCTGACCAGAACGGTGCTCAGTGGTGACAGCGGGTAGCAGCGCTGTTCGATCTGCATCGACAGCGGCCAGTAGATCCCTGCCATGAACGCCAGAATCCCCGCGCTGTAAAGGTAAAAATAACCGGTCAGCAGGGCACGGTACTCCGGCAGCGCGATGACCCCGATGACGCCCAGCACGAAGGGCGCCAGGCCGGCCAGGCCGATGGCGATGGCGATACGGGCAACAGCAAACACCGTTATTGCCCCTGAACCTTGATACGCAGCGGTTCGAACTCCGCGGTATCCATGCCAATCATCTGGGTGTAGGCGGACGAATGCACCACTTCGGTCCGGGCAATGGTTACGCTGCCAAGGCAGTCCTGAATCTCCCAGCTGCTGCGGAACAGCCGGGTCTGCCCTCCGGCATCCGACAACAGTTTGATGTCACCGCCAAGGTGCAGTCGTGCCATATAGCGCTGTCCTTCCAGGGACAGGATCTCGAGCAGGTCGATGACCTGGCCGGGACTGGATTTGAGCTCTTCCAGGGTAATTCTCACGGGTCGACTCCGGTCGTTGTGTTACCGGGAAACTTACGAGCCGACCGCCATTCGGGATCAGCGGACCAACGCCAGGCTGGCTGCCAGCTGTCGGCATTCGTCGTGGGCCGGGCATCCGACGAGGTGGTCGTTGACCATTCCGGTAGCCTGCATGAAGGCATAGACGATGGTCGGCCCCACAAAGGTGAAGCCCGCCCGCTTGAGCGCCCGCGACATGGCCTCCGATTCGGTGGTGGCGGCCGGCACCTCGGCGATGCTCTGCCAGCGATTCTGGCGCGGCTGATGGTCGACAAAAGACCAGAGAAAATCGGCGAAACTCTGATCTTTTTCCTTGAAATCCAGAAAACTTCGCGAATTTTTGATGATGGATTGCACTTTCAGGCGATTGCGGATAATGCCGGGATCCTGCAGCAAATCCGCCACTTTCCGGTCGTCGTAGCGGGCAATCCTGACCGGATCGAAATCATCATACGCTGCCCGGTAGCTGTGCTGCTTGCGCAGGATGGTGATCCAGCTGAGCCCGGCCTGCTGGCCGTCGAGGCAGAGTTTCTCGAACAGTGCCAGGTCATCGGTTTCCGGCCGGCCCCAGACCGTGTCGTGGTAGTGCACGTACAGCGGGTCGCTGCCGCACCAGGGACAGCGTTGCCCGGTCTGGCTCATGGTGGTTCTCCTTTACGATTGTTTGCCGCCTCGCGGAGGGTGGCCGCGGTCGGCGGGCCGGATCCGGCGTTGCAACAGCCAGTGCACCGCGATGCCGGGCGCCGGTCGGGCATCCGCCAGATCCAGCGTGGCCACAGGCGTCATCAGTGCCCGCGCCCGGGGGCTGTCCCCGGCGGCAGAGTGATAGACCAGGGTTACCAGGAAGTCGCCGCCATGGCCGACGGCGGCACACCAGTCGGTGGCCGGATCGTCGCCCTGCAGGTTGAAGTCCTCGTCAACCTCCAGGGTCTGCAGGTGATTGGCAATGCCGCGGCGGGG
>Ga0207849_100487_pt1 | contig 13053 bp, 10 predicted proteins | sample TtaePargueraPR_12_FD_187277 | JGI IMG/M metagenome (GOLD analysis project Ga0207849, IMG submission 187277) | Aerobic enrichment media microbial communities from Bioluminiscent Bay, La Parguera, Puerto Rico - Tt and P2 (4) (SPAdes) | ecosystem: Environmental > Aquatic > Marine > Unclassified ...
CGGTGTTTTCCGCCGGCTCGGTCAGCAAGATCGCCACGGCCAGCCTGATCCTGCGCCTCGCCGCCGAGGGACGGATCGACCTGGATGCCAATGTGCTGGAGACGGTGGAGGGCTGGTCCCTGCCGGCGGATGCCGATTTTGCCGGCACGCCGGTGAGCCTGCGCATGATCCTGTCGCACACGGCCGGTTTCAACCTGCACGGATTTCCCGACTTCGAGCCGGGCGAAGCGCTGCCCTCCCTGACCGAGACGCTGACCGGCACCGGGGCGGCCGGCAACGATCCGCTGCGCCTGCTGTTCGAGCCGGGCACGGGCTACAAGTATTCCGGCGGCGGCTACGAGCTGGCCCAGCTCCTGGTCACCGAAACCGCCGGCCTGGACTTTCCCGCCGCGGCGCGGACGCATCTGTTCGATCCGCTCGGCATGACACGCAGCACCTTCGCCAATCCCCTGCCGGAGGCGCACGGCAATATCGCCCGCGCCCACGACGATGACGGCCGGCCCGCCGCCCTGCCGCGCGGCTATGAGAGCATGCCGGAGATGGCCGCTGCGGGTTTGTGGACCTCGTCACAGGACCTGGGCACGCTGGTGGCCTCGCTGATCGACAGCTATCGCGGCGAGGGCGGGGCGCTGCCCCGGCCGCTGGCCGCCGAGATGCTCACCCGGGTGGCACCCAGCGAGCACGGGCTGGGCCCCCGCCTGTCCGGCCGCGGCGAGGATTTCATCTTCCATCATGCCGGTTCGAATTCGTCCTACCAGGCGTGGATCGAGGGCCATCCGGTGACCGGCGACGGGCTGGTCGTTCTGACCAATGGCGCGCGGGGGCGGGCGCTGATGGGCGAGATCCGCAATGCCGTGGCCGACACGATGGGCTGGGCGATCAATGCGCCGATAGTCGTGCCGGAGGTGACGGTCCCGCCGGCAGCCCTGGAGGCCTATGTGGGTGTCTACGGCGTCGATCTGGACTTCACCACGGACCACCGCAACCAGATGGTCGGCTGGATCTTCGAGTCCGATCTGGAAGTGCGCGCCGACGGGCATGGCGGGGTGGCGATCGGACGCGCCGGCCGCGACCGGTTCGATCCTCTGGTGCCGCTCTCGCCGACCCGCTTCGCGATGCCGTCCTTCGCCCAGCTGGTGGGCGTGTCCGAGATCGAGTTTCACCGCAATGCGCGCGGCGAGACCACGGGCCTGACCTTCCGGCTCGACAATGCGGAGTCCCACTACCTGCGCCGTTGAGCCTTGGCGCCCGGGTTCCCCGCCCGGGCGCAGCCGCTAGACTGGCCGCAGATTCGGTCGCAGGGGGGCGCCGTCGTGAAAGTCCTGGTCGCCGGTGCCTCCGGCTTTATCGGTTCCCACATCGCCGCGCATCTTCATGCCAGCGGGCATACCGTCGTGGCGGCGGCGCGCGGCGTCTCCGCCGCGCAACGGCGGGCGCCCTGGTTTGACTGGACCGGATGCGATTTCCGCCGCGACCGCGCCGACGACTGGGCGCCGCGCCTGGCTGGCGTGGATGCCGTGGTGAACTGCGTGGGCGTGCTGCAGGACGGTCTGGGCGACGACAGCCGGGCCGTCCATGTGGCCGGTGCCGACGCGCTTTTCGAGGCGTGCGAACGGGCCGGCGTGCGGCGGGTCCTGCATATCTCCGCCGTCGGGGTCGATGCGGCCGCCGGCTCCAGCTATGCCCGCGACAAGCTGGCCGGGGAGGCGGCGCTGAAGGCGCGCGATCTGGACTGGCTGGTTCTGCGGCCCTCGCTTGTCATCGCACGCAATGTCTATGGCGGCACGGCGCTGGTCCGGTCGCTGTGCGGTCTGCCCTGGGTCACCCCGGTGGTCGGCGGGGACCAGGTCTTCCGTCCGATCGGCATGGAGGATCTGTGTGCAGCGGTCGAGGACCTGGTGCGGCCGGACGCTCCGGCGCGGCAGAGTTTCGATCTGGCGGGTCCCGAACGCGTCAGCCTGTCCGACACGGTGCGCGGCTATCGCCGCTGGCTGGGCTTTGGCCGGACCCGGATCTGGCGCGTGCCGCGCTGGCTCGCCGCGCCGGCCTTTTATGCCGGCGACCTGCTGGGCTGGCTGGGCGTGCGCACCCCGCTGCGCAGCAATGCGCTCAAACAGCTCGATTTTGACGTGGAGGGCGATCCGGCCCGCTGGATGGACGCGACCGGCGCCCGGCCGAAAGGGTTTCACAACTGGCTGGCCGCCCATCCCGCCGGGATGCAGGATCGCTGGCATGCCCGCCTGGGCTTTGCCCGTCCGCTGGCGCGCTGGGTGCTGGGGCTCTACTGGCTGGCGACGGGCATTCTCACACTGACCGTCGCCCGGTCCGACGCGCTGTCCGTGCTGGCCGAGGCCGGTTTCCGGGGCGGCGGGCAGGCGGCCGTTTTCTGGGCGACCTCGCTGTTCGATATCGCGCTGGGTCTGGCGATGCTGGCGAAATGGAAGGTGCGCAGCGTTGCGGCGCTGATGATCCTTGGCACGCTGGGCTATGTCGCCGCGATCACCGTCCTTCTGCCCGGCCTGTGGGCCGATGCGCTCGGCCCGGTGGTGAAGGTGTTTCCGGCGGCGGCGCTGGCCTTGCTCGTGGCGGCGACGGAGGATGAGCGCTGATGGAGCTCTACCCGGTCCTGCGTCTGGTCCACATTCTGTCCGCCTCCGTCCTGTTCGGATCGGGCGCGGCGATTGCCTTCTTCATGCTGGTGGCCTGGCGCTCCGGCGACCGGGCGGGCTTTGCCCTGACGGCGCGCCATGTCGTGCTGGCCGACTGGCTCTTCACGGCGAGTGCGGTGGTCGCGCAGCCGCTTTCCGGCATTGCCCTGGCCCATGTGGCGGGCTGGCCGCTGACGGCGCCGTGGCTGCTGGCGAGCTATGCGCTCTACGCCTTCATCGGCGCGTGCTGGCTGCCCGTCGTGTGGATCCAGTACCGGGTGCGCGACCGGCTCGCAGCGTGCGAGGACGGGGCCGTGCCGGCGGAGGTGCACCGGCTGATGCGGATCTGGTTCGTGCTGGGCTGGCCGGCCTTCATCGCCCTGATCGGGATTTTCGGGCTGATGATCGTGAAGCCGGACTTCTAACGCTGCTCGGCGGTGATCACGCCGCAGGCAATACGAGTGCCTGCGCCGCCGATCGGCTGGGAGCTGTGATCGTCCGGTCCGGCATGGACCACGATGGCCGAACCGTCGGCATCCAACAGCGGAACGCGGCCCTCCGCGCCGGTTACGGTGACGGCCGTCGAATAAAGCTCGGCGTGGATATTGCCGGCGGCGTCGGCCCAGATATTGGGCAGGTCGGCCGGGCCGGGGCCCATCGGGTTGAGCAGGCCGTGCGCGCGGCTTTCCGGATTGATATGGCTGCCGGAAGCGGTGAAGCCGCGGCCGGAACAGTCGGCCGTCTCGTGCAGGTGCACGGCGTGCCACTGGCCCCGGGCCTGGACGGGAAGATCGTTGATGCGCAGCCGGATGAGGACGCCGGATGGGCCCTCCGTCAGCACGGCCAGGCCGGAGAGGGCCTCACCGTTCTGTCCGCTGATCGGCACGCGGACCGTGGCCGGTGCGTCGCCGCCGTCCTGGGCCAGGGCGGGCGGACATGTCAGACACAGCGCGGCAAGGGCGGACGCGAGCGGAAAACGGATGGGCATGGTGATACTCCGGGCGGGCACCACTCATAGTTAGGGGCGCGGGGCGTACACTTCCACCCCGTTCGAGGTGCCGCGGGCGCTCGGGCCCGTCGCGCCGGCGATGGCGAAGATGCGATTGCCGATGGCGACGCCGCCCAGACCGTGGCGCGGCGTGCGCATGGGAGGCCCGTCTTGCCAGCGGTCGGCCGCCGGATCGTAGACCCAGACCTCCGGGTAGACGCCGCCGCCCTGGTCGTCGAAATACTCGCCGCCGAAAGCATGGATGCGACCATCTGCCACGGCCGCGGCCAGCCCGCCCTGGCCTTGGGGCAGGGGGGCAAGGCTGTGCCAGGCGTCGGCCTCGGGATCGTAGGCTTCGTGATGCGCCTCATTGCCTTCGCCGACACGGCGTCCGCCCACGACGTGGAAACGCCCGTCCAGCACCACGCCGGCGGCGGAGTTGCGCGGATGCGGATTCGGCGCAGCCCGGCGCCAGCGATCCTCGCCGGCGTCATAGACGAAATGGGCGCCGCTGTCGGTGTGGTCGGGCCAGTCGGCATTGGCCGCGCCGGCAGGCTGGCGGCCCGTGGCGACATGGATGCCCGAGGGCAGGGAGACGGCGCAGGTTTCCGCGAAGGGTTCCGGCAGGGGCGCCATTTCCGTCCAGCTGTCCGCAGCCGGGTCGTAGCGCGTATTCGTCGCCAGCATGTTCCAGGCGCCACCATCAGCCGCGCGGAAACCGCCGATGGCGTAGACGGCACCGTCATGGCCGACGAGATTGGGATGGTGGCGCGGCTCGGGCAGGCTGGCGATCTCCTGCCAGCTTGCAGCCCCGCCATCGGGCGACCAGCGGAAGACACGGTCGAGAATGCCCATCCCGCCCTGGGTGACCTCCGCATCCGGTGAGAGGCCGCCGGCCAGATAGATCCGCCCGTCCAGCACGGCCGGGTAGATTTCCTGGGTGCGCACGGGCAGCGAGGCGGCCGGCATCCAGGGCGAGGCCTGGCCGAAGGCGGGCCGGGCGAGCCCCGCCGCCAGCGTTCCCGCTGCAACCCCGCCCACAAATCCGCGTCGTGTCAGCCGATCCATCCTGTCCTCCCGTTTCTTCCGGGGAGCAGTGAAGCGGAAGGCGCGCGAAAATGCACGCCCGGCGCGGCTATTCCGCCGGGCAGTTGCCGCCGCTGATCCGTTCCACCTCGGCCGGATCGCCATCGGTTTCAGCCGGTTCGATATCCAGCGCGCAGGCGATCAGCCCGTACACATTGACGTTCTCGAAGGCGGCCGGGCGGGTGCCCTGCGGGAAGAGCGGACCGGCGCCGATGAAGGTCGCGCCCATGCTCTCGGCGCGATTGTCATAGCCGTGCATGCCGTGCAGCGAGGACATGTAGGGATTGCCCAGATCCGTATCGGACACGGTGATGAGCCAGTCCGGCTCGGCGAGGATGAAAAGGTCCGGGCCGCGATCGGGGTGATCGAAATGCCAGTGGTCCGGATAGTCGTCCGGCCGGTAGGCCGTGATGCGCGGGTCGGCGTCCTGCAGCTGGCGATAGACGCGGTCGATATCGGCCTCTTCGCCATAGGCCATGAGGAAGGGCTCCAGCCCCATGCCGTAATCGCCCATCGCCTCCTCGATCGCGAGGCCGTCCAGATCGGCCAGCGTGTCGATGAGGATCACGCGCTCGGTCGTCACCGGGGCCATGCCGTGATCGGACACGACGATGATATTCGTGCGGTCCAGCAGGCCGCGCGCGTCCAGCCCGTCGACCAGGGCGCCGACCAGGCGATCGACTTCGGCCACGGCCGCGCCTTCTTCCGGCGTGAAGGGGCCGGTACGGTGGGTGACCGTATCGACATGGTCGAAATAGACTGCGGCGAAACGCGGCTGTTCTTCCGCCGGAGCGTCGAACCAGCCCAGCACTTCCGCGACGCGCTCGTCATAGGGCTTTTCATGCTCGTACGGCGTCCACACGCTGGCCATCTCGCCGTCGACCGGGCTCTCCGAGCCGAGCCAGAACATGATGTGGCTGCGCACGTCCTGGCGTTCGGCCGTGATCCACACCGGTTCGCCCTGCCACCAGAAGGGATCCTGCGGACCGCCTTCGGAATTGGAGAAGTGCCGTTCGGCCGACGGGTCCCAGGGCGAATTGGAGACCATGCCGTGGTGTTCCGGATAGAGCCCTGTCGCGATGGAGTAGAAATTGACGAAGGTCTTGGACGGCATGACCGGGATCATGCGTTCCGGCCGCGTGCCGCGCGCGGCGAGGGCTTGCAGATTCGGCGCGTCCCAGCGGTCGATGGCATCGTAGCGCAGCCCGTCCAGGCCGATCATCAGCACGATCTGTTGGTCCTGTGCGCCGGTTCGCGGCGCGGCGGGCGCGTCCTGGGGAACGTGGCTGCAGGCGGCGAGAAACGCCGTGACGGCAAGGGCGGCGAAGACTGGAAGGCGCATATCGGGTCCCCAAACGTGACGAAGCGCCCTCCGGTTTAGGCGCGGAAGATCACAAACGGAAGACAGGCAGTGTCATTGCCGGCGCGGCCAACCGCCGCTGGCGTTTGCGCGCATCCCCCCCGGTTGTTAAGACTTGCAGACAGGCCTGCCGCCTGATTCACGCGCCCGCCCGGCCCCGTCCGGAGGCTGCGTCCGGGCGGCGTTTTTCGTGATCCGCCAACCTGCCGGCCGGTATCGCGAAATCAGCACATGAGGACCGCCTTGAGCGATCACGACGACGAGCTTCCGCCGGTTGGCGACAATGCCGACCTTCCCGACGGCATCGGCAATATCTCGATCGAGGAGGAGATGCGCTCCTCCTATCTCGACTATGCGATGAGCGTCATCGTCAGCCGCGCGATCCCGGACGCGCGCGACGGCCTCAAGCCGGTGCACCGGCGCATCCTCTACACGATGCACGAGAACGGCCAGACGCACGAGAAGGCCTACCGCAAGTGCGCCACCGCCGTCGGTGACGTGATGGGCCGCTATCACCCGCACGGAGACCAGGCGGTCTACGACGCCCTCGTTCGCCTGGCCCAGTCCTGGTCGATGCGCGTGCCGCTGATCGACGGGCAGGGCAATTTCGGCTCGATCGACGGCGATCCGCCCGCCGCCTACCGTTACACCGAAGCGCGCATGGAAAAGGTCGCCCAGGCGCTGCTGGCCGATATCGACAAGGATACGGTCGATTTCATCGACAACTACTCCGCGGAACGCCAGGAACCGGTCGTCCTGCCGGCCCGCTTCCCGAACCTGCTGGTCAACGGCGCCAACGGCATCGCCGTGGGCATGGCGACGAACATCCCGCCGCACAATCCCGGCGAGGTGATCGACGCGACCCTGGCGCTGATGGACAATCCGGCGCTCACCGAGAGCGAGCTGCTGGAATACCTGCCGGGCCCGGATTTCCCGACCGGCGGCCTGATCCTGGGCCGCACCGGCGCGCGCAATGCCATCGCGACGGGCCGGGGCTCGATCGTCATGCGCTCGCGCACCTCCGTCGAGGAAGTGCGCAATGGCCGCAATGCGATCATCGTCCACGAGATCCCCTACCAGGTGAACAAGGCCTCGATGATCGAGAAGATCGCCGAGCTGGTGCGCGACAAGAAGATCGAGGGCATCGCCGATCTGCGCGACGAGAGCGACCGGACCGGCCTGCGCGTGGTGATCGAGCTGAAGCGCGACGCCAATGCCGACGTGATCCTCAACCAGCTCTATCGCTGGTCGCCCATGCAGACGAGCTTCGGCGCCAACATGCTGTCGCTGGTCGGCGGCCGTCCGCAATTGCTGGGCGCGCTGGATATCCTCAAGGAATTCCTGCGCTTCCGCGAGGAAGTCGTGGCCCGCCGCTGCAAGTTCGAGCTGAACAAGGCGCGCGACAGGGCCCATGTGATCGTCGGCCTGGCGCTGGCCGTGGCGAATATCGACGAGGTGATCGCCCTGATCCGCCGTGCGCCCAACCCGGCCGCGGCGCGCGAAGAGCTGATGTCGCGCGACTGGCCGGCCCTGGACGTGGCGCCGCTGGTCGAACTGGTGGCCGATCCGCGCTCGGTGCTCACCGACGGCAACACGCTCAAGCTGACCGAGGAACAGGCCCGCGCCATCCTGGAACTGCGCCTGAACCGGCTGACCGGTCTGGGCCGCGAGGAGCTGGGCAACGAGGCCAAGACGCTGGCCGAACAGATCGCCGACCTGCTGGACATCCTGCGTTCGCGCGACCGTGTGCTGGACATCATCCGCGAGGAAATGATCGAGGTTCGCGAGAACTACGCCACGCCGCGCCGCTCCGAATTCATCGATGCCGAGCTGGACTTCGAGGACGAGGACCTGATCCCGCGCGAGGACATGGTCGTCACCGTGACCCATGGCGGCTATGTGAAGCGCACGGCGTTGTCCGACTACCGGGCCCAGCGCCGCGGCGGCAAGGGCCGGGCGGGCATGTCGATGAAGGACGAGGACTTCGTGTCCACGCTCTTCGTGGCGTCCACCCACGCTCCGCTGCTCTTCTTCTCCAATCGCGGCATGGTCTACAAGACCAAGACCTGGCGCCTGCCCATGGGCGCGCCGAATACGCGCGGCAAGGCGCTGGTCAACATGCTGCCGCTGGAGCAGGGCGAGACCATCACCTCCATCATGGCGCTGCCCGAGGACGAGAGCGTCTGGGCGGAAATGGACGTCATGTTCGCCACCAATCGCGGCACGGTCCGGCGCAACAAGCTGTCCGACTTCGTCCAGGTCAATCGCAACGGCAAGATCGCGATGAAGCTGGAGAGCGAGGAGGACCGTATCGTCAACGTGGTGCTGTGCACCGAGGACGACGATGTCTTCCTGACCACCGAAAAGGGCCGTGCGATCCGCTTCCCGACCACCGATGTGCGTGTCTTTGCCGGCCGCAATTCGGTCGGCGTGCGCGGCATCCGCCTGGCCGAGGGCGATACGCTGATCTCCATGGCGATCCTGCGCCATGTCGACGTGACCTCGCCGGAAGCGCGCGCCTATATGAAGCACGCCACCGCCATGCGCCGCGCGCTGGGCGATGACGAGGAGGCCGATGCCCCCGCGATCGAGCCGGACGAGGACGGCGACGACGAGGCCGCCCTGTCCACCGAACGGATCGCCGAGCTGGGCGCAGCGGAGGAATTCCTCCTCACCGTGGCCTCGGACGGCATGGGCAAGCGCTCCTCGGCCTATGATTTCCGCGTCATGGGACGCGGCAATCAGGGCGTGGCTGCCACCGACATCAAGCGCAACATCCCGCTGTCCGCCAGCTTCCCGGTCGAGGATGCCGACCAGATCATGGCCGTCACCGACGGCGGCCAGCTGATCCGTTTCCCGGTCGACACGGTGCGTATCGCCAGCCGCTCCTCGCGCGGCGTGCGGCTGATCCGCCTCAATGAGGGCGAGAATGTCGTGGCCGTCGTGCGCATCCCCGATGCCGGGGACGAGGAGGACGAGATCATCGATGCGCCGGACGGGGCCGAGGGCCAGGCCGGCGGAGACGATGGCGCGAGCGATGCCGGCGCACCCGATGCGCCCGGCAGTGACGAGGGCTGATCCCGAAACGCTTTGAACGCGCCCGCAATCCCGCTACAAGGCGGCGACGGCAGCCGGCCAGGAAGGCAGACCGACATGACCCGAACCGCGCTCTATCCCGGCACGTTCGACCCGATCACGAACGGCCATCTCGACATCATCGGGCGGGCCGTGAAACTGATCGACAAGCTGGTGATCGGCGTGGCGATCAACGAGGCGAAGAAGCCGCTCTTCTCGCTCGACGAGCGGGTCGAGATGGTGCGCAACGAGGTCGCCAAGTTCGATTATGGCGCGGCGATCGAGGTGCGGCCCTTCGACGGGCTGCTGATGCATTTCGCCGAGGAGATCGGGGCGCAGTCGATCATGCGCGGGCTTCGCGCCGTGTCGGATTTCGAGTACGAATTCCAGATGGTGGCGATGAACCAGCGCCTCAATGACGATATCGAGACCGTCTTCCTGATGGCCGATCCGCGTCACCAGGCGATCGCCTCGCGCCTGGTCAAGGAAATCGCCTCGCTGGGCGGCCGGATTTCGGATTTCGTCCCGCCCGATATCGAAACCCGCCTGAAGGAGCGACTTGCGTGATCATGCGTTTCACACTTTCCGCCACACTCGCCCTGGCTCTGACCACGGCGGCCTGCGCCCGTGATACGGCGGAGACCGATGCCGAGGCCGAAGCCGCCGCTTCGCAGCAACAGGCCCAGACCCAGGACGCGGCGCCCGTGGCCGAGCCGGCCGAGCCGGCTGCGCCCGTCTATGAATTTCCCGACGAGGCCTGGCGCACGGTCGATCAGGACCGCCTTCTCTATATCAGCACCGATCACGGCATGGTCGTCGTCGAACTGGCGCCGGAATTCGCGCCCAATCACGTCGCGCGCATGCGCGAACTGGCCGGCGAACGCTTCTACGACTTCCTCGTCTGGCACCGTGTGATCGCGGACTTCATGGCCCAGGGCGGCGGTTCGCGCGCCAATCCGGGCAATGCGGCCGACAAGCCGCCGCTGGAAGCCGAATTCACCATCCGCCGCACCGGCGAGCCGGAGGTGAGCGAGCTGCAGGACCGCGTCGTCAATCCGCGCGAGATCCCGCAAATGGCCAAGGCCGGTTTCTGGAACGGCTTCCACGCCGGCACCCAGACCGCCGCGCTGGCCGGCATCACCGGCGACGGCATGGTCCAGTCCTGGCTGCTGCACTGCCGCGGCGCCGCGGCGATGGCGCGCACCGGCGATCCCAACTCGGCGCGCAGCCAGTTCTACATCACCACCGGCAGCCCCGATCACCTCAACGCCACCTACACGGTCTGGGGCCGGGTGCGCCACGGCATGGACGCCGTCGACCAGATCACCGTCGGCACGGCGATGGAGGATCCGGACTTCCGTCCCGACGTGATCCGCTCCATGCGGGTGGGCAGCGAACTGCCGGCCGAGGAACAGATGGATATCGAAGTGGTGGACACGGACAGCGAGGCCTTTGCGGGCTATCTCGACACGCTGCGCGACGATGCGGGCAATCTGCCCGATATCTGCGACATCAACGTGCCCACCCGAACTGCGGAGTAGACAGAAGAATGGCTGAAGAACAACTCGTATTCACGCTCGAGGGCGGAGACGTCGTCATCAAGCTGCGCCCGGACCTGGCGCCCAAGCATGTCGAGCAGATCACCAAGCTGGCCAAGGACGGTTTCTACGACGGGCTGACCTTCCACCGCGTCATCGACGGTTTCGTCGCCCAGGGCGGCTGCCCGAACGGCAACGGCATGGGCGGTTCCGGCACCCATATCCCGGCGGAATTCTCCACCGAGCCGCACAAGCGCGGCACGATGTCGATGGCCCGCGCGGCGGATCCGGACAGTGCGTCCAGCCAGTTCTTCATCTGCCTGGACGACGTGCCCTACCTGGACAATCAGTACACGGTCTGGGGCGAGGTCGTGTCCGGCATGGAACATGTCGACGCGCTGCCCAAGGGCGAGCCGCCGGCCAATCCGGGCAAGATCGTCAAGGCGAGCGTCGTCGAGGCGTAAGCCCGGCCGCACTGCCGACGAGACAGGAAGGGCCGTCCCGAGGGGCGGCCCTTTCCTTTTGCGCCTGCAACTTCCCCTGCAACGGCACAGCACGGCGAACTGGCCAAGGGGAGGGGCTTCGTCTAACACCCCGCGCCATGCGCGTATCCGATTTCGACTTCGAGCTCCCCGAGGAGCGTATCGCCCTGCGGCCGGCGCGGCCGCGCGACGCGGCGCGCCTGCTGCATGTGGCGGGCAACGGCGTGATCGCCGATCACGGCGTCATGGACCTGCCGGACCTTCTGCGTGAGGGCGATCTGATGGTGTTCAACGACACCCGCGTCATCCCCGCCGCGCTTAACGGTGTACGCCCCGCACGCAGTGTCGGGGGCGGCGGTCCGGTGGAGGTCGAAGTCAATCTGCACAAACGCCTCGATGCCAGCGCCTGGCGCGCCTTCGTGCGCCCGGCCAAGCGGCTGCGCGTGGGCGATGTGATCGCCTTTTCCGATGACCTTTCCGCCGAAGTGACGGGCAAGTCCGAAGGCGGCGATACGCGCCTGCTCTTCAACCGGACGGGCACCGCGCTCGACGAAGCCATTGCCGCGACCGGCGTGCCGCCCCTGCCGCCCTATATCGCCCGCAAGCGCGAGGTCGACGAACAGGATGTCGAGGACTACCAGACCCTGTTCGCCCGCGAGGACGGCTCGGTCGCCGCGCCCACGGCCGGCCTGCACTTCACCGAACGCCTGATGACGGCGCTGGCTGGACGGGGCGTGCAACAGGCCCATGTCACCCTGCATGTCGGCGCGGGGACCTTCCTGCCGGTCAAGGCGGAGGATACCGACCAGCATCGCATGCATGCGGAATGGTGCACGGTGTCCGAAGAGGCTGCCGCGGCGATCAATGCGGCGAAGGCCGAGGGGCGGCGGGTCATCCCGGTCGGCACCACGGCGCTGCGCACGATCGAGAGTCTGGCCGATGCGCCGGGCCATATCGAGGCGGGCAGCCGCGACACCGACATCTTCATCACGCCGGGCCACGCCTTCCGCATCACCGACGCACTGATGACGAATTTCCACCTGCCGCGCTCCACGCTCTTCATGCTGGTCAGCGCGCTGGCCGGGCTGGACGTGATGAAGCGGGCCTATGCCCATGCCATCAAGACGGGCTACCGTTTCTATTCCTACGGCGATGCCTGCCTGATCGAGCGGAGCGCATGACCGGTTTTCCCTTCGACATCCACGCCACGGACGGGGCGGCACGCACCGGCGTTCTGAAGACGCCGCGCGGCGAGATTCGCACGCCGGCCTTCATGCCCGTGGGCACGGCCGGTACGGTGAAGGCGCTCTACATGGACCAGGTGCGCGGCACCGGGGCCGACATCATCCTGGGCAACACCTATCACCTCATGCTGCGCCCCGGCGCTGAGCGGGTGAAGCGGCTGGGCGGGCTGCACGCCTTCTCCACCTGGCAGGGCCCCATCCTCACCGACAGCGGCGGTTTCCAGGTCTGGTCGCTGTCCAAGCTGCGCAAGATGACCGAGGAGGGGGTGACCTTCCGCTCGCATATCGACGGGTCGGAACATGCGCTCTCCCCGGAACGCTCGATCGAGATCCAGGCCGACCTGCTGGGCGCCGACATCTCCATGCAGCTGGACGAATGCACGGCGTTCGGCTGTTCGAAGGCCGAGGCGAAATCCTCCATGGAGCTCTCCGTGCGCTGGGGCGAGCGGTCGAAGACCGCCTTCGGCGAGCGCGAGGCCCAGAACCTGTTCGGCATCGTGCAGGGCTCGGTGTTCGAGGATCTGCGCCGGGAAAGCGCCCAGCGCCTGATCGAGACCGGCTACGACGGCTATGCCATCGGCGGGCTGGCCGTGGGCGAGGGGTTCGAGACGATGTGCGACGTGCTCGACTTC
>Ga0207849_100489_pt1 | contig 13004 bp, 15 predicted proteins | sample TtaePargueraPR_12_FD_187277 | JGI IMG/M metagenome (GOLD analysis project Ga0207849, IMG submission 187277) | Aerobic enrichment media microbial communities from Bioluminiscent Bay, La Parguera, Puerto Rico - Tt and P2 (4) (SPAdes) | ecosystem: Environmental > Aquatic > Marine > Unclassified ...
GCGACTTCTGGTTCCGCATCGCCGCCTTGGCCGTGCCCAGGTTCGCGATGGTGATGGCCGCACCCGAAACGAGATTTCCGTGATCGGCGTGGAACAGCGCGATGCTGTCCGCCAGGGCGGCGTTCGCCGTGATGATGCCCCAGACCAGATCGCTTTCGAAGTTCGCTGCCGACGTGCCGAACATGGTGACCATGCGGTCGAAAGCCCGCAGGTCGTCATTGATCAGCATCTCTTCGGTGAAGCGGATGGCGCGGCCATAGGTCGCCAGTCCGTACTGCTCCTGGCTTTCGCCGACCGTGCCATAGGCATACTCGGCACCTTCCAGCTTCTGCATGAAGGTCGGCGCAGAGGACAGCGCCGCCACGCTGGTGGTCTTGAAGTCCGGCAGCGTCGTTTCGTTCACGATGGGACGGAAAGTCTGCGGTGCGGCGCCGTAGGCCATCTGCAGCCGCTTCGACGCGACATTGGCCATGATGTACGGGAAGTCGCTGGTCGTGTGATTGCCGCGAAGGATCTTCATCGCCGTTTCGCTGCGGGACAGACCGCGGACGCTTTCGCCGCGCTGACCCAGCAGCTCCTTGCCGATCTCCATCAGCGACATGCCGCGGAACTCGCGGGCACCGTCTTCCAGCTTCACCTTGGGCGACAGGCGATGCTCGATCGCGTTGATCGCCAGGGCACGGCGGGTGTCGACCTCGTCGCGGCCGCCGAAGCGGGCTCGGGTGTCGCCGTGCTCGTCGTTTTTGTCGGCCAGCAGGTCGATGAAAGCGGCACGGGCCTGGTCGACGGTCTTGTCGTCGTCGATCAGCTTGTCGATATCCGCGTCCTCGATCTTCAGCTTGCGGCCGATCGTGCGGATTTCCGACTGGCGCTTGCGCTCGTCTTCGCGGGCCTGCTTGCGCTCGGCATCGACGTCCACCTTCTGCGGCTCCGGCGTAGCCGGCGGCGGGGTCGGGGCGGACGGCTGCTGGCGGTTCTCGGCGTCGTCCGTCGGGGCGGCGCCCTTCGTCTTGATGTCCTCTTCGGGCATCGTGGTCTCCTTTTCGGGATGGGCGGGCTCCGCCCGTTCAATGACGCAGGGGTTTTCGGTTTGGCCGTCGGCCGAGCGGAACCCTGCAAGGTCGTCCGCTCCGATGGGCACCGCGGAAATCTCCATCGGTTCCCAGTCTCGGGCGATGACGCGCGTTGCAGCGCCGTCCTCGCCTTCGATGACTTCGTAGCGGTGGACACGGTAGCCCACCGAGATATTGCGAATGATGCCAGCCTTGACGTCGCGCCAGATCGGTTCGACGTCGTCACGTTCGGAAAACCGGATCAGCGCCCGGCCCTCTTCGCCGTCGACCCAGGCCTTTTCGACGACTCCGATCACGTCCGCCAAATCCCAGTCGCTGTGCGTGTTGAGGAAAGGCGCACCATTGTTCAGGCGATCAAGCCGGATCGCCTTCTTGGAGACTTCCAGCTCTTCCTGGACGCGACCCAGGCCCGGCATGTACCGCGGCACCGAGGCGCCGGTCGTCCAGGTCACCTCGACCGTGCGGTCATCGTCATTGGCACTGTCGGCGCGCACAAGCGCATCGCGGCCGATTCGCGCCAGTTTGATCGTCTCGGCGTCTTCGCCGTCCTTGAAATCCTTGGGCATGGTCTACTCCTGGGATGTGTCGGGGGCGCCGTCCGGTGTGGCCGGCGGCAGAACGGTCCCGGCCGGCCGGGCCTGTGTCAGGCCGGCGTTGGAGACCTTGCGCGGATCGCTGTCGAAGACGAGCTCGCGCTCGTCGACGATGGACGCCCATTTCACGAACTCGGCGATCACCTTGTCCGGATTGCCGCCGCGCGCCCGGATAATCTCCTGCATCGACGTCTTGCCGATGCGGGTTTCCATCTGGTCGGCCATGACCTCCTTGAGCCGGTCGATCGGCTCGAAGCCAGGCAGCGTGAAACTCACGCTGTAGTCGACTTCGGAAATCCGGCCGGCCAGATAGGCGGCGTCGATGAACCAGCGCCACTGGGGCCGGCAGACCATCGGGATCATCGTAAATTTCTGGAACCGGCGGATCGCACCCTTGAAGGGCACAAAGCCCGCCTTGTAGCTCGACCAGTTGGCCTGACTGACATCGCCGGTCAGCAGCATGTACGGCATGTCCATCGCGGACGCGATGCGGTGCAGACGCTGACGCGAATAGCCCTCATACCCCGCCGACGGCGTGGGCTGGGCAAACTGCACGTCCTCGCCTTGCTCGAGATATTCGATCATGCCGGGCTCGAGCGTTTCCAGCCGGCCGTCATCGTCCTCGCTTTCCTCGCCCAGCAGCGGCGGGTTGGACGGATCATTGCTGGTCACGAAGGCGGCGAAACAGGCCTCCACCTTCTTCCGGACGGCCTCGGCCTGGTCGTACTCGACCAGGTCGCGCAGATCGACGAGGGCCGTGGCGAGCATCGGTACGCCGGTCAGCTGGCCCGGACGACGCTTCACATAACCGTGCGCGATCATCTCTGCCGGGATCCGGTTCGAGGTGATCGACAACCCGTCCCGGATTCGGCTTTCGCCCGGATGCTGGCGATAAAGCCAGTACGCCTGGCGGCGGTTCAGCCGGTCCAGTTCGATGCCGGCCACGATGTCGTTGCCGCCACTGGACAGCTTCGACATGTCCAGATGGTCCGGCTCCATCAGCTCGAACTGCACCGGCACGGCCAGACCGTCCGCATTCCGGCGGTTGCGCCGGCGCACCAGCACGTCGCCGCTTTCGACAATGGTCTGGCAAGCCAGATCCTGCTGGCCGTACAGGTCGTGCTGCCCGTCGGCATCGCATTCCAGCACGAACTCTTCCAGCGCCTCCGCGATCTGGCGGTCCAGCGCGTCCTTGCCGGTGGCCGGCTCCGGAATGATGCCGGAGCCGATGGCGGACTCGGTCCAGATGTTCGCACCGCGCTTGGCATAAGCGTCGTTTCGAACGGCGTCCCGGCTGCGGGCGCGCAGCGTCGGCGCCGCCTTCGTGTTCTCCGTGTTGGCCGACGAGCCCGACGGGTTCCAGTGCTTCAGCCGGCGCCCGCGCGATGCACCGTCATACGCCCGCTTGGACACGTCATAGGCCAGCCGCGCCTGCTGGCGTGACAGCGCCGCGCGGGGTGAAACCTGGGCGATCATGTCGGTAAGCCAGCCCATCAGAGGCCCCCGCGAAACACGGCGCGCGAGCGGCGCTTGGTCGTGACGATGCCGAGCTGGCGCTCCATCTCGTCGCGCACCTCCCGCATTTCCGACAGGTCGCGATATTCGACGGTCTGGCCGTTGTACGAGACGCGGCGGGCACCGGTCGCGATGGCATCGTTCAGCGCGTCGAGATCGGTCTGAGTGTATCGCGTGCTCACAGCCAGCTGTCTCCGGATCGGTTCAGTCCACGGCCGCGGCGGCGCGGCTTGCGGCGTTGCGGTTGTGCCGGTGCAGGTGCCGGCGGGGCGGTGTCTGTCGGCGGCGAGGCGGCGGCATCATCGACTGGCACAGGCGCCGGTTGCTGTTCTGGCTCCGGCGCTGTCGGCAGTTGAACGCCGATCGAACGCAGGGCCGCATGCACATAGCGGCGGATGTCGTGCGCCTCGTTCCGCACGCCCTTCGGGCACTCGTAGGCCCGGACGTCCTGGCCACCGACACGGCGCCGAACCAGCTTTTCCGCCAGCAGTTGCTGGAAGTACGCCTCGTCGTAGTCGGCGGCGAAATGGCAATAGCCGGCGCCCGGCGTCTTGACCCGAAGGTCGGAATAGATCTGGTCGGTCGCGGCATTCGTGCCGACCATGAACAGCGTGTGCCGGGTGCGCGAACGGCTCGCACGCTTCGGCCAGATCGGCTTTCCGGGCCCGCCGTCGCCCTTGATGGGATAGACGCGGCGGGCGTATCGCGGCTTGCAGAACTCGTAGACGCGCTCGGAATGGTGCCCGCCGCTGTCGATACAGCAGGCCTGTATTCGCATCGGCCGATTGTCCGCCCGGCGGTAGGTTCTCAGCAGGTGCGCCTCGAGCGCGTTCCAAACAGGCTGTTGCGCCGGGTCGCCGTGGATCACCTCATACGCGATGCCCCAACTTTCTCCACCGGCGCCAAACCCGACGATCTCCATCTCAAGGCGGTTGTCCTGGACGTCGACGGCGGCCACGAGGACCAGCACGCCCTCCGGAAAGTCGTCGCGGCCGTAGGGCTCGCGCCTGGCCAGCAGCGAGCCCGGATCGACGGAGATACCGCCTTCGTCCCACAGCTCGGCCAGATCGGTATTCACGAACACCTGAAGCGTGGACGGATCGTCTTTCGCCGCCAGGAAGTTCCGGACGGTCTCAGCTAGGGGCTGAGCCAGCGAGTACAGCTTGCTCGCGTTGAAACCGGCATGCCGCACCGGCACCCCCGGTTTCTGGCACACCGGGCACAGGGCCTCGCCCTGGTCGTTCCAGTTGTGGTCGCCCTGCCAGTCGAGCGGCTTGTGGTCCTGCCCGCAGCAGCGAAACGGCTTGGTCTGGCGCCAGCCGAAGTCGTCGCAATCGACGACACCCTCAACCGCGGCGCGGCGCTCGGCCTCCGACCAAACCGACCCGCAGACGCGGCACACGATGCCAGCGCTGTCCGGGTCGTGATTGCCGTTCTCGTCCTTGTCCCAGCGCACCCGGTCGAAGGACAGGGTTTGCGCTTCCTCGCAATGCGGACACCGGACGTAGAGCTTGCGCTGGTCGCTCATCTCGTATTCCCGTCCGATGCGCGAGAACCCCTTGCGCGTCGGCGAGCACGCCCGGATTGACTTCGCATTCCAGAACCGCCCCTGCCGGCGCTCGGCCAGACTCAGCGGGTCGCCTTCCGATCCGGCTGATGCCGGAAACTTGTCGATCTCGTCGGCTAGCACGACGCGCTTGGGCCGGCTGGCCAGGTCGGTCGGGCTGTTGGCGCCGACAATGTCGATCACCGCGCCGCTGTCGAAGGCTATCCGGTCCAGCGTCCGGTCAGACGAGCGCGACTTGGCCGGCGGCGCGATGGCAGCCAGGCACGGTGTTTCGTCGACCATTGGCTGCAGCCTGTCCTTCGCGAAGGACTCGCCGAGGTTCACCGTCGGCAGGATCCAGATAATCGGGCTGGGGTCCTGGTGTGCGTAGTAGCCGCCAGCATTGAGCAGCAGCTCGGTCTTGAACTCCTGCGTAGGCGCCATGACCGATATCGTCCGCACCCGCGGATCGGTGACGGCTTCCGTCGGTCCGACCGCCATGGGCACGGCCGCTGTGCGCCATCGCCCGGGTTCCGCCGCGGCGCGGCGCGACAGCCGCCTGAACTGGTCAGCCCATTCCCTTAGCGTCCGGCGCGGAACCGGCTTCAGTGTTGCGCGGCGGACCGTCCTCATCGCCGCCACCACGCGCGATTGCGTCTGGCCCATCTTCGGCAAGGCGTTCATCCGCACTCAACTCCCGCAGGATGTCGTCGACAGCCTCCGCAATGACCGGCTGCAGTTCGTGCGCCCGGCTTGCGTCGATGCGCGGCGCGAGAATTCCGGGGAGCGAGCCCAGACGCGTTCGAACTGTCGCGTACTCGCTGCTCACTGCGTCCAGAACCACGTCGATCAGGGCGACGGATCCGGCTTTCAGTTCCAGGTCGATCTCGGCCAGGGCCGCCTCGGCCTGCATCTTCCGGGCGCGGGCCTGCTCATAGTTCGCGGGTGTCGACTTCGGCTCGTCGGCTTCCGCCGGCGCCTCGGCCGGACCTTCCACATTCTCCAGATGCCAGCGGAACACCTTCGGCGTGTCGAACAGCCACTCGGTTCCTTTCCCGCCTTTCTGCTCATACGGGCAGCCGCGGCGCACCCAGGCGGAAATCGTCTTTACCGAAACACCAAATGTTTTCGCACAGTTGGCGCGGTTCACGATGTTCTTGTCGGCGCTGCCCGTCATCGTGTTTCAAGCCCTGCACCGAAAGCCATGAAACACCCTTCCCAAGACCTCATGGCTAGAAAAATGTCGGGGCCCGAACATACCCGCCCTGGCGGCGCCTCTGGAAGAACCTACGGGGGCGAGGGCGCCCCCTAACCCATTGACAATGCGTAGTCAGCGCGCCGTGCGTAGCGCGCGCCGCATCGCGATGCGCAGGCTGATGGGGAATTGGCGCCGGACGAAGTTGGCCGTCGTCGTGAAGAAATCGTACCGCTGCCGGTACTGCGGTTGCCTGACCTCGATCAGCACCGGCTTGATCGCGCCGCTGTTCTTGCGCTCCCAGACGCCCGGGGCCAGCTGACCGCCCGGCTTCGGCACGAAGTAATTTTTCAGCCCTCGATTGCGTCCGCGGCTCCGCGCCGTGCGGTTCTGGCTACCGTCTGTCGATGCGCCCAGCGCCGACAAGATCTTCACGTAGTTGGCGCGCGTCATGTTGCCGTACTGGTTCAGGCGCTGGCCTGGGGCCGGCACCAGGAAGGCATTGTTCTTGATCAGGCCGCGGCGGCGCATGGCGACCTCGTGGCGCTTCGCGAGGCGCGGCGTGCCGAACACGACCGGGCGAAGGTACTTGCCGGCGGGCGTGCCCTTCGCCGCGAACTCTCGCCACATCAGGCTGGCGGTCGTGACGGCAGCTGCGAGCCCGGCGTGGCGCTGGCCGCGCCGATACCGCGCCTTGCGCGGATAGATGCCGCGGATGGTGAAGGGCTTCGGTCGGTCGAGGTGCCGCCTCATGGCGCGCTGGTTGTGCCGGACACCTGCCGTCGCGACATCGTTGACCGCCAAGAACACCGCGAAGGGCAGCTGCTCTCGCGCCGTGCGGTTCAGACCTCGCTCGAACTCCCTGACGTTGGTTCGAATATCGAACCCGGAAAGCATGTCTTACCGGGTCGTGCGCGCCGTGCCGCCCTTGCCCGTCTTGCGGGGCGAGCGCTTCGGCGGTGCGACGGGTTCACTGCTCTGCGTTTCGACCTCGGCCGTAGCCGCAGTTGCAAACTCAGCGCAGCTGTCATCCTCGAGCGTAATCGGCCACTGGGTTTCAATGACGGCGCCGCCGGACGTGTTCGGCTTCGGCGCGTGACGACGGCATTGCCCCGTCCGCTTCATGTTGCCCTTGCGGCCTTCGATCCAGTGCTTGCAGTCCTTGCAGCTCGGCATGACATCCTCCGGAAAGTGCGGCGCCCGCGCACCGGGTCCTACACGCGGGCTCCTGCTATCCGCCCTGGTCTCGCAACCGACGCGTCAGCGTTGGCCATCACAGTGCTGATACGAAAAAGGCGCCCCGATGGGGCGCCTGCTGTCTGGTGAACTCTGGACACATTGAACCCGTCGGCGATTTCGGCGGGCTCTTGCCCTATCGCCCAGGTCCGCCCTCGGCTCGGCCATTATGATGTTCTTGGTTCGGCTGCCGCAGGATCGACGGGTCGTCCTTGAACGCTATTTATGGCGACGATGCGCAACCCAGTCAACGATATTTCGTTGGTCGGCAACGGCAGCGCCTCGCCTGTAAGGGGGCAAATCGAACGCAATCGCAGAACATGCCAAGGCGAACACCTTTGGTGCACCCTCTTCTCGATACTTCTTAATCGTCGCGCGGCTCACGCCAAACACTTGCTCGGCAGCGCGGTCCGACAATTTGAAGCGATCCAGAAAATCCTGAACCTCTCGCCCTGACATGATTGCTTTATTTGTGGTCATCGCTATATTCTCGCTGTCCGTCAGGGGCCGGGCCGAAGCCCGACCCCCTTAGGCTCAGATCAGGTGGAACCGGATTGAGATCCGCCAAGAACCGCTCCGGTTCCCCTTGATCGTCACCCTTAAGCGAAACAACCCAAGCATGGGCGCCTCCTTCAGGTGACATCGGCAGATGGCGCCGACACGTGTTTATCTCACGAGGCGCGCTGACAGTAAAGCTCAAGTTGCGAAATTGTGCGCCAATCTAGCGTGGTTTTGGCTTTGTTTTTCGCCATTCCGCCAATTGCAGACACACTAAGACGTTATGTACGTTCAAAGAAATTGGAATACAAGGGTTAAGAGCCCCCTTCGTTAAAATACAATATGTTACGCCGATTTTTTGCCCATGGGCGCCGCTAACATATTTCTTTTTTTACGCCACCCGCCCCAGCTTGCCCAGCGGCACCTCGACCTCGCGCTCGGCCCCGAAGAGCGGTAGCACCATGCAGGCCGTCTGCCCCTTGATCTCCGTCACCTCGGACACATGGCCCTCATAGACGCCGTCCAGGATCTCCACGCGGTCGCCCTTGCGGAATTCCCGGCCCGTCTGCATGAAGCGCTGCTCGTTCGGCGCCACGAAGTCGCCGGCAGAGTGCGCCAGCACCAGGCGGCGCACCTGGGCGAACGGTACGACCATCGGCCGGCCTTCATGACCGATCACGTGCGTGACCAGTTTGAAGCGGAACAGCTCGTGCCAGGGGTAGAGATAGAGCGCAGCGGCCGGCACGAAGCCGACCAGCAGATAGCCCGGTACCAGCGGGAATTTGCGCTCTTCCTTCGCCTTCACCACGCCATTCCGGCGCCGGAACCGCGTCTCGATCGGCACGAACACGGTCAGGCCGTGATCGGACAGGACGCGCTCGGCGGCGAATTCCTTGGTGGAGGGGACGCGCACCAGAAACCAGTCGAGCCGGCCCAGCGCGTCCAGGTCCGTATCGGACAGCGCCCGGTTCACGTCCTCGCGCTTCTTCACCTTGCGCGGCGTGCGCCTGGGCTTCGCCGTCTCCGTCGGCGGCGTCTCGCGCGCATCGGACAGCAGATCGTCGATCGAGCGCTGGGCAAGCCTGTAGGGGCGTTTGAGCGCGCGGCGGCGGTTCTTCATCGCTGAACGCCCTCCCGATCACGGCGACCGTCGGCAACGCCGAACAGATACGACGCGCCGACGCATATGCTGGCACCCAAAGTCGGAAAGCCGGCGCCGTATGTGACAACCCCGACAAGGCCGAGAAGAAACGCAATCGTCGTCATGCTCCCTCCCCAGCGTCCAGCATCTCGTCGACGTTCCGCAGGATCACCTCAAAGGAGATGGCGATCACCCAGGGATTTTCTTCCCAGCTGTAGCCACGCTTGGCATTGATGCTGTCCCAGAGCGTGGAAAACCAAGCGACAGGTCTGCGCCAACGCCCCCACCCCTCAGCCTTCGCATCCGCTTCGCTGATATCCTTGACCCGCTCGACCCGGACTTCCGTCACCTTGAGGGTGAGGCGGGAGGCCCAGCGAGGCATGTGCATGGCGGCCCTGGTGCGACCGAACATGTTTGCAATGTCCTCCTGCTCGTCGGCGATGTAGTCGAGAATCTCCCAGCCCCTCATGTCGCGCGGCTTGACGGGGTCGCTTTTGGCCAGCGTCCGCCAGCACTCCCGAACATAGAGGAGGTCGCCAGGGACAAACGGCACACGAAATGTCGGCAGGCACTGGCGATCGTCGACCTGCCACCAGCACCAGCGGTCCGACATGCCGCGCGGATTCTCGGGTGTCCGCCGCTCCGAACAATAGCTGTCCAGATACGGAACCGGGTGCTTCTGCTGATGCTTCTGGTGGCAGTCGGCGGGAGGCGCTGGCGGAACGTTGGTCAGCACACGCCGCGTCTGCGTCTTCCTGCCTTTCAGCAGGGCTTGCACCATGGGGCCGGTGAAGGTGATGGGGCGGACGGTCATTGGTGAGGTCATGATTTGAACCTAACCTTTCCGCATTTCGCGCATTCGTAGCTGGGCGGACCGACGAGGGCTTGAAGCCTCGACAACCGCCACTCGTGACGGCAAAAAAACCGGCGGATCGCGCAAAGCATCTACTCGCCCTCCTGTTGAACGGTGCGGCGCGCGAGAGTGCCGAACGGATCATCCCGCTCGACCTTCGCGGACCTGAGAAGCGTCGAGACGAACAGCCAGTCGGGCTTTTCCTTCTCGCGCTGTGGTGCTGGCTTTCGGTAGCTGAACGGGTCCTGCCATTTGGTCGCGCGCTCTTCGGGAGGCGTCCACCAGATCAGACCGGCCCATCCCGGGCATTCGTCTTTCGTGATCAGCCCGGCCGGGACGAGGTAGTAAAACCGGTTCGAATACCGCAGAGCGTGGCGCTGCTTTTCCAGGCTGTCGCGCCGATAGTCGGAGCGGGACACCTTGACCTCATAGCCGACCGTCGCGAACCCGCTGCTGGCGTTCGGCGTCAACGTCCAGAAGTCGGTGCGACGCTTCCCCTTCCACGAGATGTTGTTCAGCAGCAGCTCTTCAGCGGCGATCAGGTGGCGTGATTTACGGCGGAGGTCAGCCATGATGAGCGCGGTCGTTTCTGCGTCGGTCATCCCGCCCTCGCTTTCCGCGCCAGCCGGCGCTGCCAGAATGTTTCGGAATAGGCCGACATGCCGTGCGCCCGGAGGACGTCGGCGAAGGCGGCCTGGAATTGATCGCTGCCGTCTTTGGCGACAGCCGCGACCAGCGGTCCGTCGCGCTTGATCCGGAATGCGCCCTTCTTCGCCCAACGGCGGATGTCCGCCTCGCTCGCGCCGGCCTCCCGGCACTCCGCCAGGAAGCGATGCTCATCGCCGTCGCCCAGCTCGACGGGCTCGATCGCACCCGCCGGTGCGTCGGCCGGAAGGAATTTCCGAACCAGTCCGGACTTGCGGGCCAGGAAATACCCGACGCTGGCCTTCTGCCCTCCGGCAGCCAGGGCCTTGGCCAGATAGTTCCGGGCCGATGCCAGCACCGGATCCGCGCCGAACCGGTCGACAGCAGCCCGCCAGCGGGACCGCAACAGCTTCTCGCTGTCCCTTACGCCAGGCCAGTCACCCGGCCAGACCGACATGAACAGATCGAACCCTTCCAACCGATCCGAAACATTCCCCCCGTCCTCGGGGGGTAAGGGGGGATCTTGTAAATTGGAGTTCTTCTTTAGGGGGTGCATCTCATGACAGGGGCCCCCTGCATCTCGTGCACCCTCCCCCTGCATCTCGTGCAGGGGGGTATCGTCACCGGGATCGGCAGAGGGGGGTGCACCTCGTGCAGGGGGGTCCTTGTATCCCGCTATCGGTTCCGGCAGCGATGTTCCCTTTTTGATCGCCAGGGCAATCAACTCGGCGCGATGCTGCGTCAGAACGATGTGGTTCGTGGTCCGGGCCTGGCTACCACCCCGGGTGCGGGCAATCCGGCAGATGACGCCGTTTTCCTCCCATTTCTTCAGCCAGTTTCGAACAGCCCGTTCCTTCACCTCCGCCTCGTGGCAGATGGTCTTGATCGAAGGCCAGCAGCAGCCCCGGTCATCCGCATAGTCCGCCAGGACACGCATGATGCCCTTGGCCGTGGGGTTGCCGGCACGGAACGAGATCGCCCATGTGGTGGCCTTGGCGCTCATCGGCGGGCCCCCGTCACGGCCATCTCCGGCGTCCAGGGGTTCGCCTCGGTGGGCTCGGGCCCCTCGTACCGCCCGAAGCGCTCAAGGGTCTTCGGAGAGGACGACGGACACGGGTTGTACAGGCCGTGCCGAATGGCGTGGCGCCGGATCATGTGCTGGACAGAGGTATGGTCCCGCCCGCCCATGCGATGGCCGATGTTCGGCAGTGACAGGCCGCGGCCGTCGACATAGGCATGATACATCGCGTGACCGCGGGACCGAGCGATGCGGTCCTGCCGCGAACGGCCCATGATCACCGCCGCAGGCACGTCATAGATCCGGCTGGCCACGTCGACGAAGTGGCCCAGCAGCGGGCGGGAGAAGCGCGCCGCGTAGATCATCCGGTCGAGGCAGTCGATTTCCTCCATGCCGGCGACCTTGCGCATGCAGCGCTGGGCATATGGCGAAAGATCATTCATCGATCGCGTCCTCCAGTTTCACGGTCTTGCCGGCCATCTCCGCGTGATAGGCACACCAGGGCTTCCCCGGCTCGCGCGTCATCCCGCAAAAGCCGAAAGCGTCCGGGTCAGTGGCGCCGTCCACCTCCCACTTGCAGCCGCGATGGTCGATCATCTGGTCGAAGGTCAGCGGGCTCGGGGAATCGGGCGCGCGGGCGGTCTTCTGGACGAGGCCCATCTTGGGGCGCCTTCGCGCTTCCATCGGGTCCAAATGTGGCGGTGCCTCGCAGTTTCCCTTGCGGCGGCCTCGATAAACCCGCTCGCCGGCGGTAGCGGAGATCGGGTCAGGTGGTGCCTGCGGCTTCGGCGGCCTGGGCGGTGAAGGCGCACGATACCGGCCCGTCCGCTGTTCCATCCGCTTGATCTGACCCAGCGCCATGTTGCGGGTCACGCGAACACCGACGCGAGCCGACACAGCGCGGGCGATCTCCGTCGCGCTCAGCCCGTCGATCCACCTGGCGAGCATCCATGTGCGCAATTCGTCATTCCATTGCACCCGCGTTCCGCTCATGTCAGCACCTCCGGCGTCTTCGGTTTCGCGATGGATGGATGGGCGGGGTCCAGAAGGGCCTCTGCGCGCTCCAGACGGTCTTCCAGCGCCGCGATACGATCCCGGTGAATGCGGGCGACAGGGCAATCCGTGCAGGCTTCAACCATCACCGCCTCCCCGGCCCGGTGGGCAGCTCGCGCGCCATGCGGGCCATGCGTCGAACGGTGGCGTTGGCCGTCGGCGTCTCCTGGGCGGCGATGCGCTCGAAATGCTTGCGCCAGCGGAACAGACGCACGCCCAGGCGGTTCTGGGTGCGAATGGCATCCGCCAGGCGATGCTCCGCAATGCCGGCCGTCTCCACACTGTCGGCCAGCGACAGCACCGCCTCGTCCAAAGCCTTCTGCGTCCCGGCGAGATCGCGCGCCAAAGCGTCGGCCCGACGCCGGATCCTGTGAAGCCAGATCACCACGGCGATCACCATCCCGGTCTGGGCGGCGAGAATGAACATCATCCAGCCCATCAGTCCCTCCTCACGGTCTTGCCGGACATCGTCCGCTTGAACCGGCCGTCCCGGTTGGTCTGGAAACCCCGGCCTTTCAGCTGAGCTTTCCGGCGGGCCTCAGCCTTCCCGGGTTTGAGCCCCAGCGGTGCGGAGCATTTCTTCGCCTGGCGCTTGATCCGGGCGGCGACCGGCTTGTCGACCCGGTTCGCCTCGGCGC
>Ga0207849_100493_pt1 | contig 12907 bp, 8 predicted proteins | sample TtaePargueraPR_12_FD_187277 | JGI IMG/M metagenome (GOLD analysis project Ga0207849, IMG submission 187277) | Aerobic enrichment media microbial communities from Bioluminiscent Bay, La Parguera, Puerto Rico - Tt and P2 (4) (SPAdes) | ecosystem: Environmental > Aquatic > Marine > Unclassified ...
CGGCCGGGCTGGCAGTCGATGATAAACGGCGCAGAATCTATATCGCCAATCGAGAGAGTCATACTCTGACCGTGCTGGATGCCGATACGCCGGATCAATATGCTGATGTAAAGACGGCTAAAGCGCCCTATGCAGTAACAGTCAGTGAAGATGGCAGACAGATTTTTGTGGCAGCCATTGAGGACAACAGCCTGACGGTGATTGATGGCGAGGATTATTCCGTCACTGCCACCTTAAAGTGCGGCGATAAACCCTACAGTGTCGCCACTACGCCAGACAACAAGTATGTGCTGGTTGCCAATCAGGGCAGTAACGACCTGTGGGTTTTTGATCTGAATACACTCGAGAAACTGGCTGAAATAACTGTCGGGGAAATGCCGGAAAGCGTTGACGTGTCGGCAGATGGTCGCTTTGCCTATGTCACCAACTGGTTCAGCAATGATTTGTCGGTGATAGCGCTTGATAGTCTTAAGGAGATCCAGCGACTATCGGTTGCCGAGTCGCCGCGCAGTCTGGGGCGTTTTATTGCTGATTAATTGGGATGATACTTTTTCAGCAATGACTCGATGGTCTGGAACCGTGCCAGCAGACCATCAATACCGGCTACCGCGGCATCGCGCTGTCCTTCCTGATACTGATAACGCAGACTGTTCGCCTCATGGTAGAGCTCGACAAAGGCTGCGCGAACATCTTCCAGCCAGCCTTGAGAAAATAAATCCTGTTTTTTAGCCTGCTCTACCCAGTGGAGAAAGTGGCTTTTCTTGTGGTTCATCAACGGCCAGTGGCGGATCTGATCGGGGCTGGTCTGCAGGTTATGCAGTATCCCATCCAGCCAGTGGCGCGCCTGTAACTGCATCATGTGGGCAATCGTCTGTTCTGCATCCAGGCTTTTCGCGGCATGAGCCAGCCAGACGGGGTTCGGTTGATATTCATCCAGCCATTGCTGGCATGCTTCTGCCGACATCGGCTTGGAGATGATATAACCCTGAGCCATATCGCAGCCCATGCTCATCAGCATCAGGCCATGTTCCACTGTTTCCACGCCTTCCGCTATCACCTGATGATGGAAGGCTTCGGTCAGTCCGATGACCCCGTCGATAATGGTGAAGTCGTTAGGGTCGTCGATCAAATCCTGAACAAAGCTTTGATCAATTTTGACCACATCGACCGGCAGGTGGCGTAAGTGGGTCAGTGAGGAATAGCCGGTACCGAAGTCATCCAGTGCAATCCGAATCCCCAGAGAACTACGACAGGTATTGATAATGCTGGAGATATGATTGATATCACTCAATACACTGCTCTCCAGAATTTCCAGCTGCAGTAATTTTGAGGGCACCTTGGGATGACGACCCATAATCCTGTCGAGTTGATCGAAAAAGCCATCCCATTGCAGATGGTGAGAGGAAATATTGACGCTGATTTCCTGCCTGATGCCTTTATTGAGCCAGGTCTCAATCTGTCTGACCGTATGTTCCAGTACCCAATTACCGACATGGATCTCCAGTTCGGTTCCCTGGATCACGGGAAGGAAACGGGCCGGTGAAATCAAACCGTGCTCCGGATGCTGCCAGCGGATCAGGGCTTCCAGGCCGATGACCTCGCCAGTCCGCATATTGACCTTAGGCTGGAAAAACAGCACAAGCTGATCGGCACGCAAAGCTTCCTGAATAGCACGGAACTGATTCTGCTGCTGACTGATCTGTTGATCCTGCATGGCATCAAAAAAGTGATGGCGGCCGCGACCAGCGAGCTTGGCTTGATACATGGCCTGATCGGCATGACGCAGTAGGGTATCGGCATCAGCCTGATCCAGCGGATAGAGGGTAATGCCGAGACTGGCGCTCAGCGAGATATTATCACCGTCGAGCAGATAGGGCAGTTCAATCGAATGGCGGATACGTCTTATCAGGCGCTCGCAGTGTTCAAGCGAGCTGATGTCATTAAGCAGCAGCACAAACTCATCGCCACCCAGTCTTGAAGCGGTATCATCCTGCCGGATGCTGGCTTTGATTCTTTGTGCTACCTCGATAAGAAGCTGGTCACCGGTATCATGACCATAACGGTCATTAACCGGTTTGAAGCCGTCCAGATCAAGAAAAACCACCGCCAGCAGACTGTGATGGCGGTTGCTGTGGGCAATGGCCTGCTTGAAGCGATCGACAAACAGACTCCGGTTGGGTAACTGAGTCAGCATATCGTAATGCGCCATCATTTCCAGCGCCTGCTGTTGCTCTTTGCTCTGGGTGATATCCGAGAACAGGCCAAGATAATTGACGGTGTCGCCATGTTCATCGACCAGCGCCGAGATGGTTAACAGCTCAGCATAGAGCTCACCGTTCTTCTTACGGTTCCATATTTCACCCTGCCACAGACCCTGCTCGTGCAGGCTGTTCCACATTTCCTGATAGAACAGGCGGCTGTGTTTGTCCGATCGCAGAACCGACGGGTTTTTGCCTATGACTTCTTCGCGGGTATAGCCGGTAATTTCTGAGAAAGCCGGATTGACGTCGACGATGTGGCCCTCGGCATCGGTGATCAGAATGCCTTCGTGGGCCTGGTTGAACACCCGTCCGGACATTTTGAGCCGCTCTTCTGCCTTCTTGCGATCGGAAATATCGTAGAGGATGACCACCTGCGACCAGTTATTACCATGGCTGACATCGGTGGCGCTGGCGAGTACATGCCGCAACTTGCGGTCTTTGCAGTAAATATCGGCCTCAATGGTATCGACATGGGCAAGACCTGAATTCTGCCGATCAAGGTAGAGCTGCCAGCGCTGCATGACCTGCGCTCGATAGTCGGGGTCGGGATAAGCCTGAGGCCACCACGCCGCCATATTGGGAATATCGTCTAAGGTATAGCCGTAAGTCGCTGTGAAGGCGCGGTTGAGGTAGGTGATATTCCCATAAGCATCGTTGATCGCATGCGGGATGGGCGATGCATCGATGATGGCGCGGAGCTGGCTTTCACTTTTTTCCAGTACGGTTTTGGACTGCCGCAGTCGGAATATCCAGTAAGCCACCGGTAACAGCAACAGGCCTAGGAGCAACAGCCCGCGGCGGATAGTATCAGCACTGATACCCTCGGTGACATGCAGCCCCATCCACTTATTTTCAATTTCCCGGCGCTGATCTCTGGTGAGGTTATTCAGGGCCTTGTTGATGATGCTGGCCAGTTCTGTTCTGTTTTCGACGATACCAATACGGTAAGCCGTGTCATAGTTGGTCTGACCGGCGAACTGCAGATTGAGCAGGTCATGCTCCTTAATCGCGAAATTGGCATAGGCGGCATCACCAATATAGGCATCTGCCTCACCGGTAGACACCATCTCCAGTGCTTCGCGCGTGCTGGTAGCCGTAAGCAGCGTTATTTCTGGATAGTCTTTCAGCAGTAACTCATGGGTGAAATAGCCTTTCTCGACTGCAATAGTTTTACCTTTGAGGTTGTCCAGTGAGCCCACATAACCGTGACGATTAGCATTGACGATGACAATTGGGTTGCTGACATAGGGCATGGTGAAGTCGAGATACTCATCCCGTTCTTCATTCATATTGAGGCAGGAGAGCATATCCAGCTCGCCGTTTTTCGCCATGGCGATAATTTCATGCCAGGGTTTGTCAGCAATAATCTCGAAACTGACACCAAGCTCGGATTCCAGCAGCTTCAGGTACTCAGCGGCAAGGCCAACATAATTGCCATCTTCATCAATCCACTCATAAGGCGCGAAATCGGGGTCGATGCCCACCCGTATCTGCGGATGCTGTTCCAGCCAGGCCTGTTCAGCGGGGCTCAGAATAGCGGTTGTTGAAGGTCGGTAAATAAACTGCTGCTGTTTGCTCTCATTCAGCTCTGATGCCATTCCCAGCTGTTCATAGATATCAGCTATCCGGCGTAGCCTGTCGACTTCCAGTGTGCCCAAAGGCACCGCATCGGCGGCAATCAGCTTTCGGGTTTCCCTGGCTTCGAATCGTAGTTGCTCGAGGCTGAGATCAGCCTGGTATTTGTCGCGGATGATTTGAATAATCTCATCCGGGTACTTCAGTGCGTATTCCCAGCCACGCAGAGAGGCACGCAGCATGCGTTTGACCCGGCCCGGATGCTGATTCAGTTCGGCACGGTTGGTGAAAAGCAGATCGCCGTAAAAATCAAAGCCATAGTTATGGGGGCTGATAAGATTGATGGCGGTGTTTTGCTGTTGAAATTGAAAGGGCTGGTCGGTGATATAACCTGACAACACATCAACCCGGCCTGAGGTCAGGCTTTGGGTCCCCATATCCTGTTCAACGGCAATGATATTGTCGAAATCGATGCCGGCATCATCAAGCAGGGCACGCAGCACCGCATCATTACCGGTCGTATCATCAAACATGATTTTCTTGCCAGCAAACTCATAGGGGCTGACAATGCCGGAGTTGGCAAGACTCATGAAAATCAGGGCATCATGCTGGAAAATCGCTGTCAGTGCTTTGATCGGAGCGCCATTGGCGTAATGAGCAAGAATACCCATGCCACCAACGCCATACTCGGCTTCACCGCTAATGACCTGTTCGATGACATTAATACCAGGTCGACGCGGCTTGAGCGTCACATCCAGTCCTTCCGCCTGATAAAAGCCTTTTTCCTTGGCAGCGATATAGCCGGCAAACTGGAACTGATAATCCCATTTCAGCTGTAAGCTGACCGCTTCTGATTCCCTCGCTGCAGCTGTCTCAACCGCCGCTAACCCAGGGGGCAGGGCGACGAGAACGCACAGCAAAACTAAGCGGATCAGAGAAATAGGCATGAGGATGGTCAAATAATCAGATAGTAACAGGCCACGGTGAAAAACCATAGAAATGATATGGTTTAGTGGCACTAAACATATCAGTTGACGATGTCTTTAAATGTGAAGCATTCAAAACTCTCATTCTGAGTTAACAGCCTGTCAGGCCTGACAGTGAAGTTGAAGCGTTTTTTACCGGTTTTAATAGTCAGTTCAGACGCCATGGCATGAATGCCATAAGTGGTGATCAGCATCGCTGGCTGTTGCTGTAGCGTGTTTTCCCGGATTAAAAATGCCGGCTGGCGTTCTTCGCTGTCCGCGACAGAGAAAAACACCGGAATGGCATCGCCCTGGATGAATTTGAGTCCCATTTTGCACTGTTCAAAGTCGTCCGTTCGTAACCAGCGGACAGAGGCCAGTTTGAGACTCGGTTTTGTTTGATTGGGTGCCTGCTCAAGAATGCCGACAAAGTCTCCGATTTTCAGGTCGTGTGCCTGCCGGATTTTGCGCTTCTGCAGCAGATAGCCGTAGCTGTTTTTGTTCAGCACTTCCCAGCTGCGATCCAGCCACGGATCTCCGCTAACAGGCAAAGAGACAGGACTGGTGACGCTGTGATGGATAGCCTCCAGTCCAACTGCCACATAGGCCTCTATATTGCCTTCCACCGGTACTCTGGGTTGCTTACGTTGATAAGAGGTGTTGAGGTAGGGCACCACCTGACGTAAAAGCCGGATATTCTCTGCTGCAGGATGATGTTCTCCCTGCGCTGCAGCCTGATCAAACAACTTATCAACCCGGGTCAGAATCGGTTTGGTGTCGAGCATCAGCGTGGTTGGACGGTAGTTGTTATCCAGAGTCGGCAGCACTGATGGTGCCGGTGTGCGGTCACTGAGGCAGTTAATATAAAACTGGCCGGCTTCCGGGCTGGCATTGTCCGGCAACAAATCAAGGACAGCGGCTGGCGCCAGTTGCAGCATCAGTTGATAGCAGCGTATCACTTCACCTGAGGCCAGTCCGTAGGGGTTACAGATGCTGGTCAGCATGATCTGAACATAGCGTTGTTGTACTGAAAAATCCGCTTTGTACTGACTGTTAACAAACACCGGTTTATCGGCAATATCTGCAGTCATTGTCAGCATCAGCAATTGATGCATTTCCTGAAACAGGCGCGGTGGCAAGGTGCGATAGAAGTTATAACAGTGCAGGGCCAGCAGGCTCATGGTGTCGACCGCCCGGTAAATCGCCATATGAACTAGTGGCTTCAGCTTGAGGTTGTTGCTCTCTTGATTGGCTTCCACCACGATAATTTTGTAGCCATGTGCGAGTTGGTTGATGACTTCACTGAGTTCGTCGATAAGCTTGAGGCGTTTATCGGCATTTTTTATCTGTTGCTGCAGTTTGGGAATCGTCAGCGCCATGACCAGTTTGTGCAGCGGGTCCCGATACATATCCAGCAGTTTTATCCGCTGTACCTGACTGACTTCATTGGCGTTGAAGCGTTTCAGCGCATCAAGGTAGCGTGCACTGAATTCCAGCAGGTTGGCGGCGGGGAGGCGACGAATCCAGTGATGCAGCAGCTCTTCATTAAGCTCAACATTGCCGGCAGCATGTCGCTCAGTCGGAATGCTCAGACTGAGGGCGGGCATATTGGCTGGCAGTGGAAAGCTCATGGCGACCGGGAAAATCCATATATAAAGGCTGAATCAGCCTTATCATAAGCCAGCAGCGGCGACTGGACAATGAACCAGGTCAGGTTATTTTGAACCGGATTTCAGCTGTTTACAGCCGGTCCAGCGACTTGGCTCCGGCAAATCCGAGTTGCTGCCAGGCCTGATAAAGAATGATACCGGTCGCATTGGACAGATTGAGACTGCGACTGTCAGGCAGCATCGGGATGCGGATTTTGTTTTCATCGGCCAGGCTGTTTAATACTGAATCAGGTAAACCACGTGACTCGGGACCGAACAGTAACACGTCTTCATCCCGGTAGCTGACATCATGATGATGCTGACGCGCCTTGGTCGTGCAGGCGAATATGCGGCGTTCGCCCTGCCATTGCTGAAATGCCTCAAAACCCGGGTGTATCAGTAGATCAGCAAATTCGTGGTAATCCAGACCGGCACGACGCAGACGCTTGTCATCGAGGGCAAAACCCAACGGTTCAATCAGATGCAGTCTGGCGCCGGTGTTAGCGCAGAGACGGATGATATTACCGGTGTTAGGCGGTATTTCCGGCTCATACAGGGCAATATGAAGCACGCGCTGTCAGGTTTCGTCGAGATACAGTCTCAGGTTCTGCCCCGGCTGTAGCATAGTTCGGTCGCTGAGGCCGTTCCATTCACGCACATCCGCCACGCTGACATTGAACTTGCGGGAGATCGCCCACAGCGAGTCGCCGTTTTTGATCGTGTAGTTGACCGATTTACGTTTGGCGGCCTGAGTCCAGATGACCAGTTGCTGACCTGGTTTGAGAATATCGTGAGCCGTTTTCTTGTTCCAGGTCGCAAGGGTCGCCACATCAAGCTCATGCTTGCGGGCAATATCCCACCAGGTATCACCGCTTTTGACGGTGTAGAGCTGTTTTTGCTGTTCGGGGCTGTCGGCATCAGACTGGCCGGCATGGGCCAGTGCCGTGCTGCTCAATTGGCCTGAAGCGACCGGAATCAACAGGTGACTGCCAGCGCGGATCTGATTGTTGCTGAGTTGATTGGCTTGTTTAATGACAGACACGGTGGTGTTGTATCGGCGAGCAATTACGCTCAGCGATTCGCCACGCTGTATTTTGTGGCGTGCCCATTTGACGCGCTTACTGGCCGGCATTTTCGCCAGTGCCAGTTTGAAACCGTCGATTCTGTCCAGTGGCAACACCAGTTGATGCGGACCATCCGGGGCGGTGGCCCAGCGGTTGAATGCCGGATTCAGGTGATTAAGCTCATCTTGGCTGAGCCCCGCCATTTCAGCAGCCACCGCGAGATCGATCTGGGAGCCGATATCAACGATTCCAATGTAAGGTTCATTGTCGATAGGGCTGAGACTGATGTCATAACGGGCAGGGAACTTGACCATGTGACTGACCGCCATCAGTTTAGGTACGTAAGCCGAGGTCTCGCTGGGCAGATCCAGCGACCAGAAATCAGTCGGTTTGCCCAGCTCCTGGTTACGTTTGATGGCACGACCGACCGTGCCTTCGCCGCAGTTGTAGGCCGCAAACGCCAGTTGCCAGTCACCGAAATCATTATGTAATTTTTGCAGGTAATCCAGTGCCGCTGTGGTTGACCTGATCACATCGCGGCGGCCGTCGTACCACCAGTTCTGTTCCAGTCCGTATACCTTGCCGGTACCGGGAATGAACTGCCACAGACCTGCGGCGTGGCTGCGGGAGTAGGCGTGGGGTTTAAAACCACTCTCGACCACCGGTAACAGCGCCGCTTCCATCGGCATGTTACGCTTTTTGACCTCTTCCACGATGTGGTAAAGATAAGGTCTTGCACGCTCAACAACACGATCTACGTACTGGGGATGATCAATAAACCAGCGCAGGTGTCGCTCAGTTTCCGGGTGCAGAGTGCGATAGTCGGAGATTTGAAAGCCGGTTCTGATGCGTTGCCAGACATCGGTGACGGGGAGGTTGGGATCAGGATCTTGTAAATCAGAGGCGGAGAGGGTGTTTTCAGTATCGCTTTCGGGGGCTTCGTCGTAGGCTTCCTGCCAGGGCGTGTGCCGGTGCTTTTTAATCTTGGCAGAATGAATCGACGGCGACGCCGACGTCTCAGCACTTTTATCCGGTGTGCTGCTACAGGAGGCCACCACTAACAACGATGCTGCTGCCAGGGCGATTTTGAAAAAGGCTTGTTTTTGCATAATTCCGGCTATTATAAGGAAGGATTTCGCATCTGTCTTTGTCTTAATTAATAAAATTCTGAACCGCATATATGTCTGAACTTTATACAAAATGGTGGGGTAATTTCGCGGTTGCCCAGGGCGAGCAGCGTACCCTGCGCTGTGCTGACTTGTATCTGCAGCTGCAGTTTTTACCGAATCAGTGGTTGCTGGGTTACGAATGGCAACAGGACATCAATCAATTTCAGCCGGTACTGGAAGCAGCGTTTGATGACACCGCACCGGCCCCGGAAAATGAGCAGCGTTTTGTTTTTGCCGAGCTGCCGAGCACTCTGACGCTACAGCCGGCGCTGGCCGATCGGCCGGTGGTCTGTCGGCCAGTGGTGTCTGTGAGTCTGCTACCTTTTCAGGAAGTGACGCTGTTTGTCTGTCTGCCTTTGTGGGTGAAACTGAAGACGGGCGAGAGCGAGCAGACCCTGCTGGATATTCCGACAGTCAGCGTGTGTGACTCCTGGTTCGGCCCTAACACCCGCGAGGGTGTCATCAGCTACGCGTCTCAGGTCAGTGAGCAGCTTGATGTCAAGCCGATATCCAATAACAAGGCCAGAGCCGCGATTGAAGTCAGAATCCAGAATCAGTCTGCTCAAATGCTGACACTGGATAAAATCAGCGTGCCGGCCCCCAACCTGAGCCTGTATGCGGACGGTCGCGGTCAGTTCTGGACCCCGAGAATCACGCTGGTGAGGCGGGATAATGAAGATGCCATTCTTAGCGTCGACGAGGTCATTAGTGGGGGACTGCAGGAGTCCGATTTGATCCTAGTTTGCCACGCCCGCGAAGATATCGGACGCAGCAAAATCACCAAGGCGATATCCGCCCTGTTCGGCTAAACGGAGACTGAAACACTGTGAATGAGTGGCTATCCAAAATTGATGCAGGCCTAATCGGTTCGATTGCCGAGGCGGTGATTTATTTTGTTGTCGGTCTCATCCTGGCACGCATGACGAGCCGTGGTGTCAGGCAATGGAGCAAGCATCGTTTCGACACGCACCAGCAATTGCTGATGGGGCGCATTGCGGCTTATCTGGTGCTGCTGGTGTTTGTGGTGATGGGCTTGAACGCGATTGGCTTCAACCTGGGTGTGTTGATTGGTGCTGCCGGTATTTTGTCTGTGGCCATCGGTTTTGCTTCGCAGACTTCGGCCTCCAATATCATCAGTGGTCTTTTCCTGGTGGCGGAGCGGCCGTTTTCAGTCGGTGATTTGATCCGGGTCGGGACGACCACCGGTGAGGTACTCTCAATTGATCTGCTGTCGGTCAAGCTGCGTACTTTCGATAATCTGTTTGTCCGCATTCCCAACGAAACCCTGATTAAATCCGAGGTGACCACGCTGACCCGTTTTCCGATTCGCCGAATCGATCTCGCCATCGGTGTCGCCTACAAGGAAGATATCAAGAAGGTACGCAAAGTGTTGGAGCGGGTGGCGCAGGCCAACCCGCTGTGTCTCGACGAGCCTAAGCCGATCTTTGTGTTTCTGGGCTTTGGCGAATCTTCACTGGATATGCAGTTTTCGGTCTGGGTGAAACGGGAGAAATTCATTGATCTGAAAAACAGCATTCATGAGGAAATCAAGGAAGCCTTTGATGCCGAAGGCATTGAGATTCCGTTCCCGCATCGCTCGCTCTATACCGGCTCGGTGACCGAACCTTTCCCTATCCGGGTGATTACTGATGCCGAGCAGCAGTAAGCGCCCTAGTTGACTGTCGGCCATCCATCATCTGCGCTAAGATAGGCGCCTCAGTGATAAGCAGAGGTAAAACGTGAGTAAATTCAGCGGACAGCTGACCAAGATGGCCGTCACCTTGCCGGCCGATAACCGGGCTCAATATGCGATGCGCCTGGGCGAAGAAAGAATGCCAATGAATGACCTGCTTGGTCAGTCTCTAACCCTGAGATATCAGGGTGAAATTCATTGCCTGAATTGTCAGCGCCTGACCAAAAAAAGCTTCAGCGGTGGTTTTTGCTTTCCCTGTTCACAGCGCCTGGCACAATGCGATATGTGTTTCCTCAAACCCGAGCTGTGCCACTTTGATCAGGGCACTTGCCGAGAACCCGACTGGGGACAGGCTGTTTGTATGCAGGATCACATTGTTTATCTTGCTAACAGTTCCGGCCTGAAAGTCGGTATTACCCGTATTAACCAGGTGCCGACCCGCTGGGTCGATCAGGGCGCGACCCAGGCGCTGCCGATTTTCCGGGTCCGAAGCCGCTATCAGTCCGGGCTGGTGGAGGTGATGTTTAAAAATCATGTTTCCGACCGCACCGACTGGCGCAAAATGCTCAAAGGTGAAGCCGACCCCATTGACCTGGCGGCCGAGCGGGATCGACTGCTAAATGAATGCGAGTCAGAAATTCAGGCCCTGCAACAGCGGTTTGATGACAATAGCATTGCTATTCTGCCGGGCGAGCAGGAGCAGCAGATTATTTATCCGGTCACTGAGTATCCAGTGAAGGTTTCCTCATTGAATTTTGATAAAACGCCCGAGGTCAGTGGTGTTTTAAAGGGGATCAAAGGTCAGTATCTGATTTTCGATAAAGGTGTGATGAATATGCGTAAGTTCAGCGGCTACGAAGTGGAGATGGAGGTCTGATGCTGTATCGACTGATGCGAAGTCTGATGTTCCGGCTGGATGCGGAGAAGTCCCATCATCTGGGGATGGCCGGAATCCATCTGATGGAACTGACCGGCCTGTCCTGGCTGCTGACCCGTAAAATGGCGTCGCGCAGGGTCAAAGTCATGGGGCTGGAGTTTCCTAATGCCGTCGGTCTGGCCGCTGGACTGGATAAAAACGGTGACTATATTGAGGCGATGTCGGCCCTGGGTTTTGGTTTTGTCGAAATCGGCACGGTCACACCGCGGCCGCAACCCGGCAACCCCAAGCCGAGATTATTCCGCGTGCCGGAAGCCGAGGGCATTATTAACCGGATGGGGTTTAATAACCTCGGTGTGGATCACCTGCTGGAACAGGTGAAAGCAGCCAGGACCAAGAGTCTGATTGGCATTAACATCGGCAAAAACTTCGACACGCCGGTTGAGAATGCGGTCGATGATTACCTTATCGGTCTCAATAAGGTCTATCCCTACGCCGACTATGTGACGATTAATATCTCCTCTCCCAACACACCGGGCCTGCGCAGCCTGCAATTCGGTGAATCACTGGATGCTTTATTGACAGCGCTCAAACAGGCGCAAGCGACGCTGGCTGAAGAGCACGGTCGCTATGTGCCGATGGCGGTCAAGGTTGCGCCTGATCTGACGCCGGAAGAAGTCCGGCAACTGGCCGCTGCCTTTGCTACACACCGGATTGACGCGGTGATTGCGACCAATACCACAATGTCTCGTGAAGAGGTGGGTGGGCTCAGTAATGCTGACGAGGAAGGCGGTCTCAGCGGCGCGCCGGTGTTTGAGAAGTCCACCGATATTGTCCGCCAGTTCCGCGAGGCGCTGCCGGAAGACTTGCCGATCATTGCGGCAGGTGGAATCATGTCTGGTGAAGATGCACTGGCGAAACTGAATGCTGGTGCCGCCCTGGTACAGTTATACAGTGGCTTGATATACCGCGGTCCCTATTTAGTCCGGGAAGTGGTCGAAACAATCGCAAAGAGGAGTTGAAATGGAAACTGCTGCAGGTGGTGTTGTTGGATTCTGGTTAATGAATATTCTTTATGCGGCACTGATCGTCTTCGTCGGTCGTGTTGTGGTGAAGTGGTTGGTCAAGCTGTCACGCAAGCTGATGGTTCGCAGCAATATGGATGCGATGCTGATCAACTTCCTCAGCGTTATTGCCAATGCGGTTCTGATGCTGTTTGTGTTGATTGCCGCCCTGGATCAACTGGGTGTCGATACCACTTCCATGATCGCTGTACTCGGTGCCGCGGGTCTGGCTGTAGGTCTGGCGCTGAAAGATTCCTTACAGAATTTTGCTGCCGGCGTGATGCTGGTGATGTTCCGACCGTTCAAAGTCGGCGATTTTGTTGAAGCGGCCGGTACCAGCGGTATTATCGAGCAAATTACGATTTTCAATACCATCATGAGAACTGGTGATAACCGCGAAGTTATCGTGCCCAATGGTCAGATTTATGCTGACACCATCACCAATTATTCGGCGCGTGACACCCGTCGTATCGATATGAGTTTCGGCATTGGTTACGGTGATGACCTGCTGAAAGCCAAGAACCTGCTCAACGATATTGTCAAAGGTCATCCCAAGGTGCATGCTGAACCTGAGCCGGTGATTCGTGTGG